>ERZ887849.183-NODE-183-length-67861-cov-8.518627_pt1 | contig 67861 bp, 51 predicted proteins | sample MGYA00521267_ERZ887849 | MGnify/ENA primary metagenome ERZ887849 (study PRJEB32303, sample SAMEA104408601) | aquatic metagenome | biome: Brackish water; feature: Pelagic; material: water | place: Baltic Sea | collected 2014-06-06T16:11:00 | depth 2,863 m ...
AGCGCCTCTAATCGTTTTTGGCGAGGTGAGCATCACGCTGACGCAGGTTTTAACGGTGTTGGCGCTGCTGGTTGGTGGCATCATACTGGTGCTCTGGAGCGCCCGGTTTTTACGTTCACGAATGCTTAAGCGCAATGTCGACCCGAATGTGGTGGAGTTGGCGTTTCGTGCCTACCTGATTGTCGGCATGGCAATTATCGTGATGTCCACGCTCGATAGGTTGAGTGTGCCGCTGGCCGCGTTTGCCTTTATTTCGGGTGCCGTGGCGATTGGTTTTGGTTTCGGCGCCCAGAATATCATCAACAATTTCATCAGCGGCTGGATCCTCATGTGGGAACGGCCTATCAAGATTGGTGATTTTCTTGAGCTGGGAGAGGTGCGTGGCACGGTTGAGTCTATCAACACCCGGTCCACCCGGATTCGTCGGGTAGACGGTGTGCATTTGCTGATTCCTAACAGCCAGTTGCTGGAAAACACGGTGACCAACTGGACCCTGATTGATGACCTGGTACGCACTGCGGTGCGGGTTGGCGTGGCCTATGGCAGCGATGTGCGGCTCACTGAGCAGTTAATGTACCGCGTTGCCAGCGAGCACGCCGATGTGCTGGACACGCCGGCTGCGCTGGTGATTTTTGATAACTTTGGTGACAGCTCGCTTGAATTCGAACTCAATTTTTGGGTGCACTCGACCGGTGAGCGCGGGCTGCGGATGATTCGCAGCGACCTGCGGTTTGCGATTAACCAGCTGTTTCGTGAGTATGGTTTGGTGATTGCTTTCCCGCAACGAGACGTGAATGTAAAGGGCGAACTCTGCCTGCTTTCGCAGCCGCCGGCAGGCGCGGCGCCAGTCGCATGATGTTGCAGCGCCCTTCGCGCCCCAAGTTCGAGCACGGTATATCATAGAGTGCTCTATAATAAAGTTATGACTATGCATTGGTTGAACGGTTTCCTGCGCTGTCTGCTACTGGCTTGGGTTTGCTTTGCACCCACGGCGGCGGCGCAGGTGTGGCTGATTCACATCGATGGCCCGATCGGCCCGGCGGCATCGGACCACATGATTCGATCCCTTGATCGCGCCGTGGCCGCACAGGCTGATGCTGTGGTGTTGCGTATCGATACCCCCGGCGGCCTCGATAGTGCGATGCGTGACATGATCAAGGCTATTCTCGCCTCGCCTTTGCCGGTATTGGGCTACGTTGCGCCCAGCGGAGCCCGAGCGGCCAGTGCAGGTACTTATATACTTTACGCCACACACTTGGCTGCGATGGCACCGGGCACCAATCTAGGCGCGGCGACCCCCGTGCAGCTGGGTGGTGGGCTACCAGCCGGGCCCGGTGCTGCGGAGCAGGACGACGATGGGGCAGGTTCCGCCAACGTCAGCAGCACGCTTATGGAGCGTAAGGTCGTCAATGATGCTGTCGCCTACATCCGTAGCCTGGCCCAGCTGCGGGGTCGCAACGGTGACTGGGCGGAGCGCGCGGTGCTAGAGGGGGTTAGCCTGTCGGCGGAGGATGCGCTGGCAGCGGGTGTCATTGATTACTTGGCCGACTCGCCGCAGGCTTTTTTGCAAGCGGTGGATGGCATACCGGTAACGCTGGGCACACAAACACAGCTGCTGAAAACGGCCGGATCTGTGATTGTGGAGCAATCGCCGGACTGGCGTAGTGCGTTTCTGGCCGTTATCACCAACCCCAATATCGCCTACATCCTCCTTCTTGTGGGGATTTACGGCCTGGTGATTGAGTTTTATAACCCCGGTATCGGCTTGCCCGGAATCGTAGGTGCCATGAGCTTGCTGGTTGCCCTGTATGCGCTGCAGATGCTACCTATCAGCTACGCTGGTCTGGCATTGCTGCTGCTCGGTATTGCACTGATGGCGGCGGAGGCGTTTGCTCCGAGTTTTGGCGTCCTCGGTTTGGGGGGCGTGGCTGCCTTTGTCACGGGTTCCATTATGCTTATGGATAGCAGCCTGCCGGGGTATAAGTTGGCCATGCCAATAGTACTGGCAGTGACGCTGTTCAGTGTCGGCCTGCTAGTGTTTGCGTTGGGCATGGTACTGCGTGGCCGCAAGCGCGCCTTGGTCAGCGGTGTTGAGCGGTTGGTTGGGGTCAACACTCGTGTCGCTCGGGTAAACAACGGCGATGCCTGGGTGTGGCTGGATGGTGAACTGTGGCACGCGCGCAGCGACGATACATTACTCATGGATGCGCCAGTGACAGTGCTGGCAATCGATGGGCTGACTGCGATTGTGCGTAATCAGCCTGCGGAAACCGCTTTGAAAGGAAGAAGCTGATGTTTGAGATTAAAATGTTTGGTGCGGTATTTATTGTGTTGGCGCTCGTGCTGCTATCCATGTTTCGCGTTTTGCGTGAGTACGAACGCGGCGTGATTTTTATGCTGGGCCGATTCTACAAGGTCAAGGGTCCGGGTTTGATCATCATTGTTCCGGTACTGCAGCAGATGGTGCGGGTTGACCTGCGGACTCTGGTTATGGACGTGCCGACTCAGGACGTGATCTCCCGCGACAACGTGTCGGTGCAGGTGAACGCCGTCATCTATTTCCGAGTGGTAGAGCCCGAACGCGCCATTATTCAGGTGGAGAACTTTCTGGAGGCGACCAGTCAGCTGTCCCAAACCACCTTGCGTTCAGTGTTGGGCCAGCACGACCTTGACGACATGTTGGCGGAGCGCGACCAGCTGAACGACGACATTCAGTCGATCCTCGATAAACAAACCGAGGCCTGGGGCGTGAAAGTTGCCAATGTCGAGATCAAGCACGTGGACCTGAATGAGTCCATGGTGCGAGCTATTGCCAAGCAGGCTGAAGCAGAACGTGAGCGTCGCGCCAAAGTCATTCACGCTATGGGCGAAGCGGAGGCGGCAGAGAAGCTGGCTGAGGCCGCCAAAATACTCGCCACCGAAGAGTCGGCCATCCAATTGCGCTACCTGCAGACGCTGGTGGAGATTGCCGGTGACAAGAGCTCAACGATCGTTTTTCCCCTACCGGTCGATATCATGAAGAAATTTACCTCCTGAACTGTCGAGTGACACTGTCTATGAGATGTATTGAGATCACCGAGCCCGGCGCGCCGAGCGTATTGAAAATTGCCGAGCGTAGCGCGCCCGTCGCGGCAGCGGGGGAGCTTCTCATCGATGTCTTTGCCGCCGGCGTCAATCGGCCAGACGTGATGCAGCGGCTTGGGTTTTATCCGCCCCCACCTGGCGCCTCAGATCTGCTCGGATTGGAAGTTGCCGGCAAGGTGGCGGCCGTGGGTGACGGAGTTGCAGGGTGGCAAGTGGGTGACCGCGTGTGCGCCCTTACCAACGGAGGTGGTTACGCCGAGCAGGCGGTGGCGCCGGCGGGGCAGTGTTTGCCCGTACCCGATGGCCTGGATTTTGCCGCCGCGGCAGGCGTGCCTGAAACCTTTTTCACTGTCTGGACTAACGTTTTTATGCGAGCCGGCTTACAGCCAGGCGAAACCTTGCTGGTGCATGGCGGTAGCTCCGGTATTGGCACCACCGCCATCCAGATGGCGCGAGCGCTTGGAGCGACGGTTTACGTAACCGCCGGCAGTGCTGAAAAATGTGCTGCCTGCCTGCAGCTGGGCGCTGCGCAGGCGGTGAACTATCGTGAAGAGGATTTTGAGGCCGTGTTGCGCGAGGCCACTGGCGATGCAGGTATTGATGTCATTCTGGATATGGTGGGCGGTGATTATGTGAACCGCAACATTCGCCTCGCGGCTGTTGACGGGCGTATCGTCAATATTGCCTTCCAGGGCGGCTTTGAAGCGTCGGTGAATTTTGTTCCGGTGCTGCTCAAGCGCCTGACTCTCTCAGCGTCCACGCTGCGCCCGCAGTCCCTGGAAGCCAAGGCGGAGATCGCGGCACAGTTGCACAAAACTATCTGGCCGCGGCTGCAGCAGGGTGATATCCACCCGGTAGTGGCGGCGACCTTCCCCTTGGAGCAAGCGGCTGCGGCGCATGAACTGATGGAAAGCAGCCAGCATATTGGTAAAATTATCCTTTTGGTGCGCTGAGCGTTTTCCGATGCACCGCCGGCGGCCAGTGGTGTGTCAGCTGAACAACCACGGTGCCAACTCGGCGTGGTTCTCTACCACGATCTGCTGTGCCATGGGGTCTTCAAGCGCGGGCTCTGGGTCTATGTGCAGCAGTTTGAGCGCGTAGGGCACCAGGCGGCCGCGCACGGTAATGTGCAGGGCGCCGTCTTGCATGCCGTAGTCGGTTTCAACCACCTGTTGTTGCGCCGGATTCAGGCGCGGGTCGGGCACAATGCGCAAGGTGACGGAAGTGTTCCAGTCATGGTCGCTCTCCATGCCCTGGGTTGATTCATCGAGAATCTCCGGGATGTCGCGAAAGCGGCTCAGTACAAAGTCGCGGTATTCCTGGTTTTTCTCGCACCAAGCGCGCACGTGCCAGCGCAAGCCGGTGAACACCAGAGTGTGCGGTACGATGATGCGTCCCTCCCGATTGGGGTTTTGCAGGGAGACATAATCCACCTCCAGGCGCTTTTGTTGCCTGGCGGCCTGCATAATTGGGCGTAATACCTCAGGGCGCACGTCACGCACTGGCACCTGCAGTACTTCAACATTAGCCACGTTAAGCGCCAGTGACTCAAATACGTTGGACAGTTCGTTGTTGCGCGCCATAAGGTGCAAGTATTCGTCGGCCGTGCCTGCCGTGATTCGAGGGGTGAATCCGGGCGCCGGCGAGTAGCCTTTAAGTGAACTGTCGTAGTGCAGGTTGCCGGGCCCGATATCACGGCGATAACGGTTGATGTCCTTGCTGGCTTGCTGGCGCCCGATGCCAAAAGTCTCGCACAGGTGACGCGTGGTAAGCCGGCCTTCCCAGAGGACGATGGTTTCGATGTAGCGATAGCGTACCAGCAGGTCCCAGCGGATAGGCCACGGATCGGTGTGTTTTGCGGCCATGGCGGCTCCCGTTCAGCATAAATAGCCTGTATCGTACACTTCACTGCAGCCAGCGAAAACCAAGGATATGGCGAAGACCTCCCCGCACATCAGTGATTTGTATCACCTTGCCAACCAGCTGAAGCAGGATCAGGATCTGCCGTTGGAACAACTGCGCCAGCGCGACCGTGATATTGGGCTTGCGTGCAGCGCCGGCGGAAGTGCTTGGCAGCGTTTGCACTGCTGGTTAGGTGCAGTGGACCCGGACGCGATTCATCGGCCGGCTTGGGCGCGTAGCGCAAGCTCCTTACTGCTGCTTAACCTCTTGGCCTTGCTTGGCGGGTTTGGCGCGATGGCCGGCGTGTTGTTGGGCAGCGTGAATGCGCTGGTGAATGTGTTATTTTGGCTGCTGCTGTTTGTTGGGCTGCAGTGGCTGTTGATGGCCGGGTCAGTGCTTGTGCTAATTCAGCTGCTGCGCGGGCGCGTACCGCGAGCATCCCCGATAGACCCCGCCCGCTGGGTGCTGCACAGGCGTTGGCCGGATGTGCGAACGCTGCGTGAGGCCCAACCGCTGCTGCAGCTTTTGTTCTTGCGGCATGGCCAAGTGTTGGGAGCCTTGTTCGCGGGCGGCGCCGCTCTGGCTTTCATTGTGCTGCCTGCCGTGGACCATTACGGCTTTGTCTGGGGCTCCACGTACCAGCTCAGTGACGGCTTCATGCACAGTCTGGTGGAGACGCTGGCTTGGCCCTGGGAATCCTTTTTGCCCGGTGCAACGGTAGCCCCTGAGGTGGTCAGTAGTAGTCGGTATCACGCGGGAGTCCAGGTGTTGGAAGCACGCCGCTTGGAAGATATGAGCGGCTGGTGGGAATTTCTGCTGTTGGTTCTGTTGGTGTACAGTCTGTTTCCGCGGATGCTGCTGTGGGGCGTGTCGCGATGGCTTTATCGGCGCCAACTTGCCGCCAGTTTACTCGATTACCCCGGAGTCGAACGAGTGCTGGCACGGATGCAGGTTCCGTTGGTGTCGACCAGTGGAGCGGCCGCTGAGCTGGAGCCTGTGTCAGGCAACCGCGCTTTTCAGGTGCCGAGTAGTGAAACACCTTTAACCTTGTGGCCGCGTGCATTGTTGGTAGAGGTGGCTGCGGCGTTTGGCGAAAACCCGCTGGCGAGTTTTGAGGAACTTGCCGATGGTCAGCCGGGTTTGCGGGCCCAGCTGGCTGGTGCCGATCTAGCCACGGATCGGCAGGTGCTGGTTGATCTGCCACGGGATGACATTGATCGGCTTTATCTCGCAGTCAAGGGTTGGGAGCCACCGGTGGCTGAACTGGCCGATCTGCTCGAGCCTTTGTTCGACGTTCCCCACTGCAGCCTGCTGCTTGTGCCTTTGCCTGGGCGGCCTCTACCGCAGCATAAAATTGAAGATTGGCGAGCCTTTGCGCGTGCCCTGCCATTTCAGGGGGTTGATGTGCAGGCTCTCAAGCCGGTGCGGCCATGAGTATTCCGGTATTTGCCGTAGTCGGACGACCCAATAAGGGTAAGTCCAGCATCGTGGCAACGCTGGCGCGCGACGACTCGGTGGTTATAGAGGCGCGGGCGGGGTCTACCTGGGAGGCTCGCGAGTTCCCGATGCGTGTTGATGGCAAAACGCTGTATACACTGGTAGATACCCCCGGCATTCAGCGAGCCAGAGCGGTGTTGGAATGGCTGCGGGCACATGCGGATGATGCGGCCAGCCGCCCCCGTGTGGTGCGCGAGTTTGTGGCTGCGCATCAAACTGATGCTCGCTTCCACGATGAATGTGCCTTGCTGCAGCCCATTGTTGATGGTGCAGGCATCATTTATGTCGTCGACGGTTCGGTGCCGTTTGGTGCTGACTACGAGGCTGAAATGGAAATCCTCCGCTGGACCGGCCGCCCGAGCCTGGCGGTGATTAATCCGATCGACAATGAAGATTACGTGGCCGAGTGGCAGGCGGGGCTGGGTCAGTACTTTCAGACAGTTCGTCTGTTCAACGCCCAGCGCGCGGAAGCCTCCAAGCAGCTGGAGCTGCTGGCCTTGTTTGGCCATCTGGATGAGCAATGGCGGGCATCGCTGGACCGTGCGGTTCGCGTATTGCGGGCCGAGCGGGAACGCGAGCACCGTGAAGTGGCTACATTGATCACCGAGTGGATCGCTGCCGCCGTCGATTTTCAGCTGTCTCAGCGTGTGCCGGACGGCTTACCGGTGAAGCCGGTGGAGGAACTGTTGTTTGCGCGCTATCAGCACGAGCTGCAGTCTCGTGAGCGCCGCTGTAGACGCCAAATTGAGGAGGTGTATCACTACCACCGATTGCAGCGGAACGAGCAGGATATCGATCTCGAAGCCTCTGAGCTATTCAATGTAGAGCAATGGTATTTGTGGGGGTTGGACCGCCGCGCTTTGGCGCTGGTTGCTGCCTCAGCGGGTGCGTTGCTCGGCGGTAGCGCGGGCCTGGTTTTCGATGGCGCAACTGCCGGGTTGACTGGTGGCTTGGGCACCTTGCTTAGCGGTGCTTTTGGCGCCGCCTCCGGTGGCGTTGCGGCACTGCGTTATGCTGATGAAATTGCCCAACTTAAAGTGCAAGGAATCCCCAGTGGCGGCAAGCTGGTGAGCTACGGGCCTTCGTGCAACCCCAACTTTCCTTTTGTTTTGCTGGGCAGGGCTCTGCTGCATCAGCAGCGCCTGTGCAGCCGTACCCACGCCGACCGCAGTGACCTGCAGCTTGATACTGCGCTGTTGGCCCAGGTGAGCGACACCGACCGGCGGCAGCTGGCGCGCTGGTTTAGCGCTTTGCGCCAGCCCCGCGGTGCTCCAGCGGCTCGCGAGGCATTGACCGCCTGGATGGTTGCACGGACGGCGCTCGGCTAAAGTTGCTGCGGGGTTGCTGCGGAGCTGCTGTGGGCGGTGGCGCTCAGCGAATTTCCGCTTCCGGCTTACCCTGCCAGTAGAAGGGCTGCAATGCCTGTTGACCCGTGAAAACTTCCGTGAGCGACGCGCTTTCATACATGCGCCCATTGAGCACCACGTGGCTGATACGGTCACTGTTGCGGATGTTTTCCAGCGGGTTGCCGTCAACGATCACCAGGTCCGCTAGCTTACCCGCTTCCACTGAACCGATGTCGGCATCCAGGAGGATTTTGGCCGCGGCCGCGGCATCATTATCGCGGTAGTCGGCTTCCGGCGCCATCGGTCGGCGCACGGAACGTGGCTGCAGTATGGCGGGGGGTACGAAATTGGCGAGGATTGGGTGCTTCCACACTTCGGTGTCCTGGTAGTAATAGTCTTCCGAAGTGAGGCCGCCGAAGGTCACCACCAGGGTGGGTGTATAGCCGGCTTTGCTTTGGCTCCAGTACTGGCGGACATCATCGTACAGGCGAAGCGCGGGTACATTGTGCTCAACACCGGTAATGCCATCGTCGATCAGGTTCATATCCATGTGATACAAGGATCCTCCCTCAGCGACCGGCATTACTCCTTCCAGGCGGGAGGCTTCGATCACCATTTGGCGTTGATCGCGCCGCGGCTGGTTGTAGTTCTTCACGGTCACTGCGCCCTGAGCTTTCAGCCTGCGCACGTGCGCCAGCGCATCATCGAGGGTATCTATGGCCGCATACTGGGTGGAGCGGGCACCGTAGATGATTTCTGCTGTGGAGAAAATCCGCGGCCCCAGAATGAGTCCGGCGCGCGCATATTCGGCGGCGGCGAACACTAGCGAAGCCGTGCTGGACGGGTTGTGTACCGTGGTTACGCCAAGTGCCAAATGCGCGAGCAAGTTCCAGTTTTGCTGCGGAATAATGTCGTTGCTGCCATAGGGGCCGTGGGCGTGAATATCCACAAAACCCGGCAATACGGTTTTTCCCGCCAGATCCACGGTGCGGTAGCCTGCCGGAATGGGCAGGTTGGCATTGCCCACCGCGCGAATGCGCTGACCTTCTACTAACACCACGCCGCGCTCAAGCACCTGACGTTCTTTGTCGAGCGTCACTACGCGGGCATTGACTAGCGCTAACCGGGTATCGGGGCGGGCGCTGGGAACGCGCAGCGACAGGTTTACCCCTTGGTCGGGTGGGGTAAAGCCTGCGCTCAGCGCTTGCGTTACCGAGACGGTTTTCACGACGGCCCCGGTGCTCCAGCTGAGGGTGCTACCGTCGGCGTTCCAGTTCAGGAATTCACCCCCAACCTGGCTTAGTCGTACGGTGGGGAAGGGGGGCCGCGGAGCGTCCAGCGTCAGCGTTTGGCCGCCGCTTTTGCTGGCCGCGGTGAGGTACATGTGATGGCCGTTTTCAAAGGCGATATGACGGCCGTCCGGTGCAAGGCGAATACGTGTGGCCAACTCGGCACTGGCAACCTGCTGAACATCGTGGCCGCTGCGCGACATTGATATCAGCACTGTGCTGGCGGTGCTGCTGCCACGTCCACTGGCGTTGTCCGCGCGCTCTTGTGGATACACCAGCCCTTCGGGGCCGAAATGCAGATGCGTGCCGCGCGCGCTGACAAAAGCGTTGCCGTCCGTGGAGGGCGTGGCAAAGCGGACCATGCGCGTTTTAAACTCCTCCGGCGCCACCTCAACGGGGAAGCGCACGGCGGGATAGATGTCTCGAGTGTCGGCAACTTGAAATGCAATTTCGTCTAACGACTCTGTGGCCGTGTTCAGCCGCCAGATCTTACCCTGTGCCCAGAATATGATGTCGCGGCTGTCGGGTGTCCACTCCATCTTGGGGTAGAGGCCATGTACCGCCCAGGTTTCCTGCATGTCCAGATCGAGGGCGTCGAAGGCCATACGCTCGGTGCCGGTTGCGAGATCCTCGATAAAAAGCCGCGATTGCGCGCGTACGCGCTTGATGTAAGCGAGCTGTTTGCCATCAGGTGAAGGCGTGGCCCGCACGGCGCCGCCGGGGCCGCCTGCAACGGTGCTGATGTCACCGCTGGTGAGGTCAATGCGGCGAATCTGGAACAGCTCCGTGTTGCTGTCCTGATGGTAGACAAAGGTGTCGCCAGGCGTGGTATTCAGCGAGAAATAGACGCTTTTACCACCTGCACTGAACGCCGGTTCGCCTTGTTCCTTCTGAAACGTGGGGCTTGGGCGAGGCACTAGCATCTGCCCAGTGTTTTGTTTGCCACCGTTTGCGTGGTAGAGCCAGATCTCCCCTGTGCCCAGTGAGCGTGATGTGGTGAAGTGTTTGCGCGCCGCCAGGTAGTTCCCATCCGGGCTGTACTGGGGCTGCATGTCCCAGGCAAAGCCGGAGGTCAGTGCTTTGGCGATGCCGCCCGCAATAGGCAACTCGTACAGGTCGCCCAGAAGGTCGAAGGCGATATGCTTGCCGTCGGGTGAAACGTCCAGGCTCATCCAGGTGCCTTCGCTGACGCGAATGTTTGGGCTGGTCGCCGGTGCCGAAAAATTGGGTGCGTTGACGTCCCAGCCAGCGCTGCTGTCATCGAGGGCTTGAGATTGGACCTGAGCGGCAGTGCCGGCCATGCAAGCAGCCAGTAGTAAGCAGGTAAGTCTTCGCGGTAGAGTGGGCATGATGATATCCGGGCCTGGCGTCGCTGAGTTCGCGACGGTTTATGCGGCGCAGTGATCTGGCCGCTGGCAAGCGCGTAGGTTACTAGGGACCCTGCTCTGTGTGAAACGGGCGCAATACAGGTAAAGGAGTTGGCATGAAATTGATTCGATCTTTAGCGCTGCTATGTATGATGGCGTTCGTAATGCCGAGCATGGCAGAGGAGCTGAATGTGGGTGCCGCCGCACCTGACTTCTCTCTGATGGGCAGTGACGGCAAGCTATACTCACTGGCCGATTTCAAAGGCAAGCAGGCCGTGGTGTTGGCGTGGTACCCGCGGGCTTTCACTTCAGGTTGTACGGTGGAGTGCAAGTCATTGGCGGAAAACGGCCACCTCATCCGTGAATACGATGTCACCTACTTCATGGCCAGCGTCGACGCAGTCGAGGATAATCGGAAGTTTGCTGAGGAAACCGAGGCCGATTTTCCACTGTTGAGTGACCCGGAGAAAAGTGTTGCTGAAGCGTATGGCGTACTGGCGATGATGGGCTTCGCCAAACGGCACACTTTTTACATTGGTGTTGACGGTACCATTCTGAAAGTCGATCGCTCTATATCTCCAGCGACAGCTGCGCAGGATATGGCAGCGAATTTGGCTACATTGGGCGTGCCGAAGCGTTAGTCTCCCTTTTAGGCAGGCCCGCCCACCGTTCTTCGCGCTGGTCGCAGGCCATCCGGGGTGTGGCGGAGAGGGCCATGTTAAGTACAGGGCAAACACGAGAACTGTTCCGCATGGCACTGCCAATGGTAGTGTCGCAGAGCGCGTTCGCGTTGATGGTGTTTACTGACCGTCTGTTTTTGTCCCGCATTGACGCGCTTCACATCGCCTCTGCACTCGGTGGCGGCGTTACGTTTTTTCTCAGCGTGTCGCTGTTTATAGGTGTGATGTCGTACGCAACAGCCTTGGTCGCTCAGTATTACGGCTCTGGGCGGCTGGACAAATGCCCTCGCGTGCTCACTCAAGGGTTCCTCATGGCACTCGCTTGCCAGCCCATTTTGTGGATGATTGCCTGGGGCATGGGGGGGCTATTTGGGGCGATGGGCCACTCCCCGGAACAGGTGGTGCTCGAGCAACAGTATTACTACGTGATGATGGGCGGCGCTTTTTTCGCGCTGATGAAAGCCTGCGCCGCCGGTTATTTTTGTGGGATTGGGAGCACGCGGGTTGTCATGATTACCGATGTGCTGGGAGTGCTCATCAATATCCCGCTTACCTGGGTGCTAATCTTTGGCAAATTCGGTTTTCCAGAGTTGGGCATTCGTGGCGCCGCGCTGGGCACTGTTATTGCCGCCGGCTGCACTATGGGTATTTACGCGCTGTTTTATTTTAGCACCCTGCATCGTGAACGTTTTTGTGTGGCAGAATCTTTTCATTTCGACAGCGGCATCCTGCGTCGCTACATACGCCTTGGTTTGCCATCCGGCTTCGAAACCTTTGTGGGCGCGGCCACGTTTACCTTGTTCCTGCTGATGTTTCAGTCCTACGGGGTTGCCGAGGGCGCAGCTATGGCGATCGTATTCAACTGGGATATGCTTAATTATGTGCCGTTGATAGGTTTGAACATTGCCGTTACCAGCATGATCGGCCGGTATGTTGGTTCTGCCGATATGACTCGTGCTAACCAGATTATCATCGCTGCGTTCAGTATCGCCTTAAGCTTTTCGACCCTGCTGGCCCTGCTGTTTGTCGTTTTTCGCACTGAGCTGATCATGGTGTTTGCAACGCCCGAGCAGGATTTTAGCCTGATCGCCGGGCTGGGCAGCCGTATGATGTTGGGTATGGCCACTTATGTCCTGGCGGATGCCATTATTATGGTATGTGCGGGTGTGCTGCGCGGCGCTGGTGATACGCGTTGGTTGATGAATACCTCGATGAGCCTGCACACGCTGATGCTGATATGCCAGTATGTTTTGATCAAGCATCTGGATGTAGGGCCAATGGTAAGCTGGTGGGCGTTTGTCGCCATGTTACTGGCGCTGGCTAGCGTGTACTTAGTTCGCCTGCTGGGGGCTACCTGGCGCAGGCCATCGCGGCTGGCGCGGGTGATGGCGGAATAGGGCGCTTGAGATGCGTTGGGATGAAATCCTAGAGGGTTAAAATGCGTCGCAGCAGGCTGCTTTCTGCGCGCTTCTGTTCCCGCAATAACAGCAGTTCCTGCAATTGCTGTTCGACTTGGCCTGCGATTTGATCGCGAATCTTCCGCTGTTGCACCTTGCTCAGCGCTCGCTGTGCGTAGCGTTCCAGGTTGACGGGTTCACCAAAACCCAGGTAACAGCGCTGCGGCTTGGGCAGCAGAGTGCCCAGCGCGCCAATCGGCAGCGGCGGCATCGCGTCGCTGCGCGTGTCCTGCGTGAGCACGCCAAGGCGGCGTAAAACACGCCCTGGCAGTGAATCCGGCAGCGCCTCGCTTTCAATTAGGTGATCGTAAAATTCCTCTGGCCCAACAATGCCAAACGGTACGATGGTATAGCCGTATTCGGCCGCCATGCGAATAAAACCGAAACGCTCCTTCCACTGCAGTTGATAGCGTTGGCTATTGGGTTTCACAGCCTCGTGAGCACCGCCAGGAAACACCAGCAAATCCTGACCATGGGCCATTAGCGCGCTGCACACGGCCGGGTGCCCCATGGCGGCGCCGCGAGCCAGTAGCGCACTTTCCAGACGCGGATGAGTGAACAAAAACTTGTCGCCCAGCGGCCGCAGGAAGCGTTGATATTCTTGCTGCAAAATTGATACGACAATCAGGCCATCCAAGGCAAACAAGCTATGGTTGCCGACAAACAGGCAGGGCTGTTTGGGAATACGTTCAATGCCTCGCACTGTCGGCCGAAAGCAGCGTTTAATGAATTGATGGGCGACTTCAAGGTCACGACTGCGCGGTATGCTGGTGAGCGCGGTCGCCCGTTGAATATGCTGCTGCAGGCGTTCACCGGTGAGTGGCTGATTGTCCCTGTCGAGTGCTGTCATGAGCGTTTCCATTGACCAGACGGCAATATATTACTCACTGCCCAGTAGACGCCCGAGCCCACGCTGGTGCAGTGCACCTTCTAGCAGCGTGCGGATGTCTGCGCTGTTATCCAGTGTGAGCGCCTTCTGTGCGAGTGTTGCCGCATCCTGCGCCGAAAATGAACGCAACAGCCACTTGATGCGCGGTAGCTTGGAGGCGCTCATGCTCAGGGTGCGAATACCAATGCCGAGTAGAAAAACCACCGCCGCCGGATCCGCCGCCATCTCACCGCACAGGCTCAGCGGCAACCCGCTTGTGGTTGCACTGGCGGTAATGCGGGCTATTTCCTGCAGTACGGCGGGATGGATATGGTCATAGGCCCCGGCGACACGCGGATTATTGCGGTCGAGCGCGAGCAGGTACTGGCTGAGGTCGTTGGAGCCGATGGAGATGAAGTCGAGGCGTCCCGCCCAGGCGGGCAGCAGTGATATGGCCGCGGGCACTTCCACCATGATACCGACCTGTGGGCGACGCACGTTCACACCTTCACCGTGCAGTTGTTGCAGCGCGTCGTCAAGAACGCCTTTAAAAGCACTGATTTCGCCGCTGTTACTCACCATCGGCAGCAGGATGTGCAGGTCTGCGCCGTTTTCCGTCCCGCCTTCTGCTGCGCGCAACATCGCGCGTACCTGGGTCATAAGTAGCGAGCTGTTATCCAGACAGAAGCGAATCCCACGCCAGCCCAGTGCGGGGTTTTCCTCATGTATCGGGAAGTAGGGTAGTGGCTTGTCGCCGCCAATATCCAGAATACGCATATAAACCGGTCGGCCACGGTAGGCGTCGAGGACCTGTCGATAGGTGTGTAGCTGCTCTTCCTCTGAGGGGAAGGTCTCGCTGATCATGAAGGGCATCTCGGTGCGATACAGCCCAATGCCCTCCGCCCCGTTGGCGAGCCCTGGCGAAATATCAGCCAATAGCCCGGTATTGGCCATCAAGCGTACACGCACGCCGTCGGGTGTGGTGGCGGGCTCGTCGCGCAGGCTGGCAAGCTCTCCCTTGAGCGCTTGCTCGGCGCGCTGCAGGCGCTCGAACTCAAGCCTGATAGAGGGGCTGGGATAAAGAATCACTTGCCCGGTATTGCCGTCGACAATCAGCGGGCTGCCATCGTCGATGTTTTTGAGTTTGCCGGTACCCATCACCGCCGGCACGCCCAGCGCGTTCGCAAGCACCGCGGTGTGTGACAGGCTGGAGCCCTCGTAACAGACGATGGCGGCAAGGCGTAGCGGGTCGCAGGCGGCAATGTCAGACACGCTAACCTTGGCGCCTACCAGAATGAGTGGGCCGTGCTCGTCTGCGGGTAGATTGGCGCTGGCACCGGCCCAGGACTGGTAGAGCTTGTTGCCCAGGTGATGCAAATCTTCGTTGCGCGCACGCAGGTAAGGATCTTCCATCGCCAGAAAGACTTCAGCGTAATGATGCACCACCTGGCGTAACGCGCCAGGTAACCACTGGCCAGCGGCGATAGCCTGTTCTACGCCGAGGCGCAGCCCGGGGTCGTTGAGCAGCATTTGATAGGCTGTAAAGACACCGCTGACCCCTTCGGAAAGTTGGTCCCCCAGCGCCCTGCGCTCGTTTGCCACGTCCTTGCTTACGGTGGACAGCAGCTGGTGCCATTCGGTGATCGCGGCCGCTGGGTCCTCGCATGGCCGGTCGGGTACGGAATACAGGTCGAGATTCTCACACAGCCATGCGCTGCCGATGCCCGTGCCCGGCGCACCCTTGACGCCGCGTACTCGCCGCACTGCGCTGGCGGGCGTGTGGACTGCGAGGGGTTCGGGTGGCAGCACCAGCGCCAGCTGCGTGGAAAGCGTCACCAGAAATGCCTGCTCGTCGGCAGACATCACGCGGCCTTCGCGAGACTGCACCACCAGCACGCCGACGACGGCGCCGGCGCGCACCACAGGAACACCACAGAAACTGGTGAATTCATCTTCGCGGGTTTCTGCAAGATAGCAGAAGTCCGGGTGAGCGGCGGCTTTGGCAACATTGATGGGATGGCGAGTCTGCGCCACGCGTCCAACCAGGCCTCTGCCGGCAGGCAGGCGACTGTAGCCTACGGCTTGCTGGTCTAGGCCGTGGCTTGCGACCAGTACCATTGCACCATCCGCCGCTGCGATATACAGGCTGCAGACATCGACAGCGATTGCGCGGTGAATGGCCTCAACAATCAGTTTGACCTGATCTTCAGTGCGGTCTGCCGCAGCGGCGGCCTGCACAATACGGGTGAGTTCCTGCAGCGTATTCATCGAGTGGTGTTCCGGTGCCTGGGTAATCAACGGGCTGGCGAAGCGTGCAGCACAAAATGCTAGTATCCGCTAAAAAGGCGGACTCTTGCCAGTCTACTAATGCCGCTGGCAACTTTCTCTGCTGTGGCGGTGCCACTGGGGAGAAATACCGATGGTTGCCGTGGCCCCGGGCGCGCGACAAGCCGCGGTGCTTGTGCGTATCATGGTAGCTGATGACTGGAGGTTGCTATGCTACGTGCTGTCTTTACGCTGTTTTTGCTGAGTAGTTGCCTGGCCGTTGCCGCGCCGGCGGATGATTTTCAAAACCTGGTTGACGCACATTGGGCCTGGACTCTGGAGCAGTCGCCACAGCTGAGGACCAATCTGGGTGACCCTGCCGCCAACGATCGTTGGGAAGATATGAGTTTGGCGGGTCACGCCCAGCGCGATGCGCGCCGCGCCGATTTCCTGGCCCAGCTGCAGGCTCTCGAGGTGGCTGCTCTGGATGATCAAGCGCGGTTAAGCCACGCCATGTTACTGCGGCGCCTGCAGAATGAGCGCAGCGAGTACGCGCTGGGCCTGTACTTGATGCCCATCAATATGCGCCAGGGGCCGCAGCATTTACACACGCTGCAGGAGCGTATCGACTTTCGCAGTGAGCGCGATTATCAGGACTGGCTGCTGCGCCTGCAGCGGCTGCCGGAACTGATTGCGCAGTATCGTGAAGTGCTGGAGGAGGGCGTGCTGCAGGAGCGCACGCAGGCTCGCATCGTCATGCAACGTGTGCCCGCACAGATAGACCGACTCCTCGCAGGGGAGCCCTCCGATAGTCCGTTTTACAAGCCATTTCGCACACTAGCCGACGGTTTTTCCGCGGCGCAGGGCGCTGACTTGCGCCACAGTGCGACACAGGTAATCCGCAACCAGTTGAATCCGGCGCTTGCCGAATTTCGTGACTTTCTCAACACCGCCTATTTGCCCGCCTGCCGCGAGCAACCCGGTATCGGCAGCCTGCCCGAGGGCAAAGCCCTGTATCGGTTTCTGGCCGGTTATTTTACTACCACGGACATGACCCCGGAGGCCATTCACAATGTCGGCAAGGCTGAGGTGGCGCGGCTGCTGGAGGAAATGGAAGCCGTTAAAAACAGCGTTGATTTCGAGGGTGACCTGCAGGCGTTCAACGCGTTCCTGCGCTCCGACCCACAGTTTTACTACGACAGCCCCGAGGAGCTGTTGCAGGGCTATTTGGCAGTTTCCAAGCGCCTCGATCCGGAGCTGGTGAAATTGTTCGGTAAGCTGCCGCGCATGCCCTACGGTGTGCGACCGATTCCCGATGCCATTGCGCCCGACACCACCACCGCTTACTACAGCCGCCCCGCCGCCAATGGCACGCGGGCGGGCTACTATTACGTGAATCTCTATCGCCCCGAGGTACGGCCCAAGTACGAGATGGAGGTACTGTCCGTGCACGAGGCGGTTCCCGGGCACCATCTGCAGATTGCGCTGGCTCAGGAGCTGGAGGGGCTGCCCATGTTCCGCAGCACCGGCGGCGAAACGGCGTTTATTGAAGGGTGGGGGCTGTATTCAGAGCGCTTGGGTTATCAAATGGGTTTGTACACGAACCCTTATTCTCGCTATGGCCAATTGACGTACGACATGTGGCGTGCCGTGCGGCTGGTCGTGGACACGGGGATTCACTACTTTGGTTGGAGCCGAGAGCAGGCGATCGACTACTTCACGGCGCATGCGGGCAAGAGCGAAGCGGATATCGTCAATGAGATTGACCGTTATATTGGCTGGCCAGGCCAGGCGTTGGCCTACAAGATCGGCCAGCTAAAAATTCTGGAATTGCGCGAACGTGCCGAGCAGGCGCTGGGAGAGGGTTTCGATATTCGCAGCTTTCACGACCATCTGCTGGGTGCTGGCGCGGTGCCGCTGGATGCGCTGGAGCGGCGTATGGATGCCTGGATTGCTGATCAACAGGGCTGATTCAGGCCTCGCTGCCACTCGCCAGCCTCTCTAGGAGAGGCTGGCCAAGGCATCGGCGAAAGCGATTTTCCACCTGGTGACAGAGCCCACGCACGTTGCGCTCCGCGTCATATGCCATCGGCGGCAACACCGACACACGTACTGTAGCCGGGCGCAATAGCAGCGAGCCTTTCGGCAGCGCATCGTGCACGTTGTGCAAAATGATAGGCACAATCGGAACCCGCGCTTTTTTTGCCAGCAAGAACGCGCCGTGGCGGAACGGCTGCAGGCGGCCGCTGGCGCTGCGTGTACCTTCCGGTGCGATCACCAGTGAGCGTCCGCTGGACAACACACTCTGTGCTGCCTGCAGCACCGCAGATTGGTCCTGGGCCCCGCGGTCGACAAAGATGGTTCCCGCTTGTGCCAGCAGTGCGCCGAGTATCGGTTTGCTGGCCATTTCCTGTTTGCAGAAGGGCACGACATCGCGTCGCAGCAGGCGCGCCAGAATCATCGCGTCAAGCAAACTTTGATGGTTGAAAACATAGATCACCGAGCCTGATTGGCGCAGGTTTTCAGTGCCGTCGATGTCGAGTTCCAAGCCGGCGAAACCGCAGCCCAGGTCACCCAATAGCTGAGTGACGCGATTGGCGTTGCCGCTGGGTGACTGGCTGAAGCGGCTGCCGAGTGCTCCTAGCAGGGAGGTCGCTGCCACCGCCTGGCCCGTGAGCAGGGTGCGCAGTACGGATTCCATATTTGGCAGCGCGTTATCCACGCCGTGCCTGTCGCTGCTGTGTTGCATGGCGAGAGTGTTCATCATCCTGCCTCGCTAGTGGTCGTGGCACGTGGGGTTGGCGCGCATACAATGCTGCTGATGGCCCGTTCCTGAACGAGGTGCAGCAAAAATCCTGCCAGTTCGTGCATAGCATCTCTTTTGCCCGTGACACTGTGGTGAATGGGCCGTTACAGTGTGAAGACAGTCGGCTCGGCGCGTGTTGGCCGCACCAGCGCAGTGCGCGGCCGCAGCGGCGTGCACCAGCATTGGCCAGTGAGGCTCGCTCGGCTACCATGGCGGCATGTCTGACCTTGATCTCCCAGCATTGCCCGTCACCGACGTGCTGCCTCTTTTGCGCAGCGCGCTGGCAGCCGGCCGCGATGCTGTGCTGGAGGCACCGCCGGGGGCGGGCAAGACCACCCTGGTGCCCCTCGCGCTGCTGGCGGAAGATTGGCTCGCGGGGCAAACCGTGCTGCTGGTACAGCCGCGGCGGGTGGCGGCGCGGGCTGCGGCAACGCGGATGGCGCAATTGCTGGGCGAAACGGTAGGCAGGCAGGTGGGTTACCGCATGCGGCTCGAAAGCCGAGTGAGTGCAGCAACGCGCATTGAGGTGGTCACCGAGGGTGTGCTCACGCGTCGGCTGCAAAACGACCCCGCTCTGGACGGTGTTGGCCTGCTGGTTTTTGACGAGTTCCATGAGCGCAGTCTGGATTCTGAGCTGGGCTTGGCGCTTGCCTTGCACGGCCGAGCACTGTTTCGCGAAGACGCCACGCTGCGGATTTTAGTGATGTCAGCGACTTTGCAGGGGGTGCCAGTGGCCGCGCTGCTGCAAGCACCGCTGGTGCTGCAGTCCGAGGGGCGCCAATTTCCAGTAGAGGTGGCATACGGGGCCGGCGTGTCTGCCGCTGACCCCTTGGATGTGCTGGTTGCACGCGCTGTACAGCGTGCTTTGGCCGCGCGCACGGGGAGCGTGCTGGTGTTTCTCCCCGGGCAGCATGAGATCCGTCGCGTGAGCCGCTTGCTTGCCGGAAATGTTCCGGGCAACACGGCGGTATTACCTTTGTACGGTGGCCTTTCGCTGGCCCAGCAGCAGCAGGCGATTGACCCCTGTGCGCCTGGGCAACGCAAGGTGGTGCTGGCTACCAATATCGCAGAAACCAGCCTGACCATTGAAGGGGTTACTGCCGTGGTTGACTGCGGCCTGGAGCGGCAGGCTCTGTTCGATGCGGTCACGGGGACTACGCGCCTTGCGACCCGGCGTATTTCGCAAGCCTCTGCAACGCAACGAGCGGGCCGCGCCGGCAGGTTGGAGCCGGGTTATTGTTACCGGTTATATAGCAGCAGCCAGCACGCTGCGTTACAGGAGCAGCGTACGCCGGAGGTACTGCAGTCAGACTTGGCACCACTGGCCTTGCAGCTGCTGGCGTGGGGTGTGGCGTCTCCTGCAGAGCTTTCGTGGCTGGACCTGCCTCCGGCGGCACACTGGCAGCAGGCACTGGATGTTTTGCGTCAATCCGGCGCGGCCTTTGTGCGAGATGATGGCCAGTGGCAGTTGACCCCGCATGGCGTCCACATGTCTGCACTGCCACTGCACCCGCGTTTGGCGCATATGCTGCTACGTGGCGAGGCTATGCAGGCCAGTGCGAGTGCAGCTTTGTTGGCAGCAATGCTCGCCGAGCGGAATCCTTTCGCCAGTCAAGGCGCTGATTTGGCGACGGCTTTTACCTGCTTGATGGGTGTAAGGCCGCGTCAGGCTCCCCAGCGTGAATGGTATTTGCGTGTACAGCAACAGGCTCAACGCTACCGACAGATGGTGCGTGATACGGAGCAGGACGATACAGCCCAGCAAGCGTTAGCGGATGAAGATCAGCTGGCGGTGCTCATTGCTTTGGCTTGGCCTGAACGGATTGCGTGTGCTCGCTCCGGCACCGCGGTGGGTGCGTTTCAACTGGCTAATGGACGCAGTGCAAGCCTGTCGCCAAACGATATGCTCGCGGCAACACGTTGGTTGGCGGTGGCGGACCTGGGGGGCATGCAGGGCGATTCAGGTGACCGCATCCATGCTGCTGTGGCACTGAATGTGGCGCGCTTTGAGGATGTGCTGGCGCCGTTGGTGCGTGTTGTCGAGCGAGCCGAATGGGATGAGGCACGCAATGTATTTGTGGCTGAGCGTCGGCGACAAGTAGGCCAGATAGTACTCGACCGGCAAGCGCTCACGCCCGTGCCGCAGGCAGCGCGAGAGTCGGCATTGCTCGCATTGGTACGTCGTCGCGGCCTCAGGTTGCTGCCCTGGACGCCGGCACTGCTGCAGTGGCAAGCGCGCGTAAACCTGCTCCACCGGCTGCAGGCACCGGATTCAGCTAACCGCTGGCCAGCGGTGCACGATGCTGCGCTGTTGGCGACGCTGGAGAGCTGGCTTTCACCGCACCTCGGCCAGGTTAGCCGTTTGGCGGACTTCGCTCGCCTTGATCTGCGCAGTATCCTTCAGGGCCTGCTGCCCTGGCCTCTGCCACGCGACTTGGACCGGCTGGCGCCCGAACGGATAGAGGTCCCATCGGGAAGCCACATTGCCATCGACTACACAGCGGAAACTCCGGTTCTGGCGGTCAAATTACAGGAAATGTTTGGCTGCGAAGCCACGCCCATTATCGCTGATGGGCGTCAGGCCTTGCAGTTGCACCTGCTGTCGCCTGCTCAGCGGCCGCTGCAGGTCACGCAGGATCTCGCCACCTTCTGGCGCAATGTATACCCGCAAGTGAAGAAGGAAATGAAAGGGCGCTACCCTAAGCACCCTTGGCCGGATGACCCGCTGGTAGCGCCGGCAACCCGTTTGACACGCAAGCGTGCGCAATACGCAGGTGCCAAGGACCTATGAGTGGCCGTTGTGTTTCAGTGCACGGCCTTGGGCTGCAGGTCTGCTGTCAGAGAATCACGAATGGGCGCGGCAATAACAAAGCTCTCCACGCTGTAGGCGGCGTGCTCTATGCCTGCTTGAATCGCTTCGCCGCGCTTGGCCGCGGTAATCATGTCGGGCGTAAGCTCAAAGCGCATAAAGTGCACTGACGAGGTTTTGAACTCGTTGCTGCGGTCGAGGTCTTCATCGGCGATGGCATACACTTTCTCGCCATTGCCGACTTGCAGCCACACCTTGTCTTCAATGCCGACCATTTCTGCCAAGCGCCGTGCGCGCTCGATCGGATCGCTGTATTCGATCATGAAGGTAGCCTTCCAATTGTGCCCGTCAGGAATGAGCGGGTTGTAGGCATCCAGTTCTTCGATAATACCGGCCGCTTCGAATACCTTTTCGATACGCAGCATTTCCTGAACTTGGTACTTGATGGTGAGGGCATCTTCAAAATACAGGCGCACATGCTCACCCAGCGCGAGGTGGCGCGTTTTCTTGTGCTCCAGCACCTGGCTGCGAAAACGGGGACGCTCCTCGGCGTATTGCTCGAGCGACCAAAGGTCGGCACGGGTTAATGGGCTCATAAAAGGCTCCTTGTTGATTACAGGCCGTAGGCCATGCGTAATAGCGTCATGGGATGCTCTGCTTTGTCGACTTTCTCTGACAAGTTGGCGATGTGCGTTGCGGCCATTGGGCAGTCACTCATGAAGTGGTCAGGACTTTGCTGGTCAACCTTGCGCACGATCGGGCGCGCTATTTTAACCGACTTTTCACGCGTCTCCTGTTTGATGGCATAGGTGCCATCGTGGCCAGAGCAGCGCTCTTGGGCGGTGACCACAGTGCCGGGTACCAACTGCAATACATCACGTGTTTTCAGGCCAATGTTCTGCACGCGCTGGTGGCAGGCTACCTGGTAGGCGATGTCGCCCATAGCATGGGGGAATTCGGTTTCCAGAGCGCCGCCTTTGTGCCGCAACCAAAGATATTCGAAGGGGTCGTAGAACGCCTTTTTTACCTTTTGTACATCGGGATCTTCCGGGAATAGCAGCGGTAGCTCCTGCTTATACATCAGCACGCAAGAAGGAATAGGGGCAACCAGGTCATATCCTTGGTCTACCAGCTTCGCCAGCACTGGAATGTTGGCTTCTTTCAGCTTTTGCACGGCTTCCAGGTCGCCGAGCTCCAGCTTGGGCATGCCGCAGCACTTTTCTTTAGGCACAATATCGATGTGGATACCGTTGTGCTGGAACACCTTGACAAAATCTTCACCGATTTCTGGGCTGTTGTAGTTGCCGTAACAGGTGGCATAGAGCGCGACTTTGCCGCTGGTGTCACCTACGGCTTGCGGCTCCAGGTTGCGAATCATCGGTTTGACCCGTTTGCGCAGGGTGTTGCTGTTGAACTGCGGTACCGGCGCCTCATGGTGAATACCAAAGCTGGATTCCAGCGCCTTGCGGAAGGTAGAATTCTTGTTGAGTGCATTTACTGTGACGTCGACGAGCGGGATAGTGGCGAGGCCAAACGTGCGGTCCGTGCTGGTCAGTACACGGTCACGCAGCCGCGCACCTTCCTTGCGGAAGTTCACCGCCTTGGCGCGCAACATCAGGTGTGGAAAGTCTACCGCCCATTCGTGGGGGGGAACGTAGGGGCACTTGGTCATGTAGCAGAGGTCGCAAAGGTAACATTGCTCGACCACCTTGTTGTAATCCGACTTGGCAACCCCGTCGACTTCCAGCGTTGCTGATTCGTCTACCAGATCGAAGAGGGTGGGGAAGCTGTCGCACAAACTAACGCAGCGCCGGCAGCCATGGCAGATATCGTACACACGCTCCAGTTCTGCATCGAGTTTGCCTTGGTCCCAGAAATCATCTGAGCGCCATTCAACCGGGTGTCGGGTGGGGGCTTCCAGGCTTCCTTCTCTCACGGCACATTCCTCGTTTATAGGGCGATCATAAAAAACGGGCCCGCAGATACACCACGAACCCGCTTTCAGGTACTTCGTTGGCGGCGCCAGCGTCAGCCAGCGAGCCGCTCAGGCGTCCAGGTTGTCCAGTGCCTTCTGGAAGCGGTTGGCATGGCTGCGCTCTGCCTTGGCGAGTGTTTCCATCCAGTCCGCAATCTCGTCGAAGCCTTCGTCGCGTGCCGTTTTCGCCATCCCGGGATACATGTCGGTGTATTCGTGGGTTTCTCCGGCGATGGCTGCTTTCAGGTTATCGGAGGTGGCACCGATAGGCAGGCCAGTGGCCGGGTCGCCGGTTTCTTCAAGGTACTCCAGGTGGCCGTGAGCATGGCCAGTTTCTCCTTCCGCGGTGGAACGAAATACCGCGGCAACATCGTTGTAGCCTTCCACGTCTGCCTTGGCGGCAAAATAGAGGTAGCGACGGTTAGCCTGAGATTCGCCTGCAAACGCATCTTTCAGGTTTTGTTCAGTTTGACTGCCTTTCAATGACATACTACTTCTCCTGTTTAGCGGAAATTTGCCGGCACAGACGCGCGGTAACCATAAACTATGCCATCCCCCGCTGTTCGTCCAGTTGAAAAAATGATTAAATTCGATCGATGAAAACGATTGAGATAGCATGAGCAGACAACCCACACTGAAACAATTGCGCTACTTGTGCGCAGTAGCCGAGCACGTCCATTTTGGCCAAGCGGCAAAGGCTTGTCACGTCACCCAGTCCACGCTAAGTGCCGGCATTCTTGAGTTGGAAGAGACCCTTGGCGTCTCGCTGGTAGAGCGTAACAATCGACAGGTATTGTTGACCCATCTGGGTGAGGACGTGGTGCGCCGCAGCCTGGGCGTTTTGCGCGATGTGGAAGACCTCGTCACCCTGTGCGATGCGGCGGCCGAGCCGTTTTCAGGAAAAATGCGTTTGGGCGTCATTCCCACTGTGGCGCCTTTTATTCTGCCACGCTTGCTCAACCGCCTGCGTGAACAGTATCCCGCATTTCAATTGTTTATTCGCGAGGACCTTAGCCAGCACCTGGTTACGGCCTTGCATCACGGTGAGCTGGATGTGTTGTTGCTGGCCCTGCCATTTCCGGCGGAGGGTGTGGAGACGATGGCGCTGTTCAATGATGAATTTCTGTTAGCGAGCCCGCCGAGCCATGCGCTGGCAAGCCAACCGACGGTGCGAACCTCGCAACTCAAGGGCGAGGGGTTGTTGCTGCTGGAGGATGGCCACTGCCTGCGAGAGCACGCGTTGGAAGCGTGCAAATTACGCGACTCCGATGTGTCTGTGCCTTATCAGGCTACCAGCCTGAATACGATCGTGCAGATGGTGGCCAATGGCATCGGTATTACGCTGCTGCCGCGCATGGCGCTTGATGCGCATATTCTCTCGGGTACCAACGTGTGCGTTAGTGCCTTCAGTGAGCGTAATGTGGCGCGCAGTATCGGGCTTATGTGGCGGCGCAAAACACCGCGGTGTGCCGAGTTTCGGTTGCTAGGGGATTTTGTGAAGGCGTGCCACGCGAGTTAGCGCTGAAGATTTTTCCGCTAACCTGGCGTGTTGGGGCGGGCAGGCAGCTAAGCCTGCCGACCTAGTATCCGCGCGCGGAAATTACGCCCTTTCATTTTGCCTTGTTGCAGCGTGTGCAGTGCATCACGGGCCATGCTGCGCCGCACGGCAACAAACGCGCTGCGGTCTTGTACGGTGATCTTGCCCACTGCAGAACCCTCAATGCCGCCATCGCCGGTGAGGGCACCGAGAATATCCCCGGGTCGCAGTTTTTGCTTTTTACCTCCGTCGATCTGCAGCGTGACCATCGCTGGTTTATAGCCGGGTGTTTTCAGCAGGCTGGCGGGCGGCAGAGGGGCGGGGTAGATGGTGTCATCCAGTATGCCTTCCAAACGGGCTAGTTTGTGGCGCTCCTGCTCACTGAACAGTGTGCAGGCCACGCCGCGGCTGCCGGCTCGACCAGTGCGCCCGATGCGGTGGATGTAGACGTCAAGGTCGCGCGGAATATGAAAGTTAATTACCGCATCCAGTGCGTCAATATCCAGGCCCCGTGCGGCAACGTCGGTCGCTACCAGCACGGAAAGGCTTTTGTTGGCGAACTGTATTAGCGTGTGATCGCGTTCGCGCTGTTCCAGATCTCCATGCAGCGGCGCCACACTGAAGCCTTCGCGGCTCAGAGCAGCGGCAACTTTGGCGCAGTCTTCTCGCGTATTGCAGAATACCACCGCGGAATCTGGGCGCTGTTCCAGCAATAGCAGCCGCAGGGCGGTGATTCGCTCGCTATCCTCAACAAGGTGGAATATTTGAGCGATTGTGCTGCTGTCGTGTGTAGATTCAACCTGAACGTGTTCTGGAGCCTGCATAACCCGTTTGGCGATGGCGGCGATGCCTGGCGGGAAAGTGGCGCTGAACAGCAGCGTTTGCCGCTGTGCGGGCACGTACTCCAATATTGCGTCCAGCGCAGGCTGGAAGCCCATGTCCATCATGCGGTCGGCTTCATCGAGTACCAGCGTGCGCAAGTTGGCGAGTTTCAATGTCTCTTTGCGCAGATGCTCTTCAACCCGGCCCGGCGTGCCTACGATGATGTGCGCGCCGTGGGCCAGTGAGCCGATTTGTGGGCCGATCGGCGTGCCGCCACACAGGGTCAGGATTTTAACGTTGTCGATACCACGTGCCAGTCGACGCAGTTCCTTCGCTACCTGATCCGCTAGTTCCCGGGTGGGGCAGAGCACCAGTGCCTGCACGGCATAGTGTTTTTCCGTCAGAGTGTGCAGTAAGCCCAGGCCAAAAGCGGCGGTTTTTCCCGAGCCTGTCTTGCCCTGGCCGATGACGTCTCGGCCGGCGAGCATTGGTGGCAGGCTGCGCGCCTGAATGGGCGTCATCGCGACGTATTCCAGAGATGCCAGGTTGGTGAGCAAAGCAGGGCGCAGGCCCAGCGATGCAAAGGATTCGGTGTTCAAGGTGATACCTGCTGGGGCGCTTGGCGCCGTTGGGGGTGGGCTGCAGCTTTAGCGACTATCGCTGGCGGCGCCGCACGGGGTTGCGCGGCAGCCCGTTGTGCTGGGTGGCGAAGGTTTGCGTGCCCGCTGGTACCGTGGCATGGCGTTTGGCAGGCTGACGCGGTGGCACCAGGTGAAGCTTGCCATTGCCAATCAGGTCGGCGCGGCCCATTTTCTTCAGTGCTGTGCGCAGTTCGGGCCAATTTTCCGGGTCGTGATAGCGCAGGAATGCCTTGTGCAGTTGGCGCTGCGACAGGTTGCGCACGGTGGGCATGGAGTCGCTTTGGCGAGTCACACGCTTGAGCGGATTTTTGCCGCTGTGATACATCGCCGTCGCGGTAGCCATGGGCGACGGGTAGAAGGTTTGCACTTGATCAGCCCGGAACTTGTTGCGCTTCAGCCACAGGGCGAGATTCATCATATCCTCGTCCCGCGTACCGGGGTGTGCAGCAATGAAGTAGGGGATCAGGTATTGCTGCTTCCCCGCCTCTTTTGAGTACTTTTCGAACATGTCCCTGAAGCGGTCGTAGGTGCCCATGCCGGGCTTCATCATCTTCGACAAGGGCCCGTCTTCGGTGTGCTCAGGCGCAATTTTTAAATAACCGCCCACATGGTGCTTGACCAGTTCCTCTACATAGGCGGGCGTTTCAACGGCGAGGTCGTAGCGCAGGCCGGAGGCAATGAGAACTTTCTTCACGCCGCTTACGGCACGCGCGCGGCGGTACAGGTTGATCAGCGGTGTTTGGTCGGTGTTCAGGTTTTTGCAAATGCCCGGGTACACACAGCTGGGTTTGCGGCAGGCTGCTTCAATCGTTTTGCTTTTGCAGGCCACGCGCCACATGTTTGCCGTGGGGCCGCCGAGGTCGGAAATCACGCCTGTAAAGGCAGTGGAGGTGTCGCGAATACGCTCGACTTCACGAATGATAGAGTCTTCCGAGCGGTTCTGGATAATCCGCCCCTCGTGTTCGGTGATGGAGCAAAAGGTACAGCCACCAAAACAGCCACGCATGATATTGATGGAATGGCGGATCATCTCGTAGGCGGGTATGCGCGCATCACCATAGCTGGAGTGGGGAAGCCGCGTGTAGGGTTGTTCAAAGACTAGATCGAGCTCGTCAGTTTCCAGCGGAATAGGTGGCGGATTTAGCCAGACATCCCGGTCACCGTGCGCTTGCACCAGTGGGCGCGCGTTATAGGGATTGGTTTCCTTGTGCAGGATGCGCGAGGCGTGCGCATAGAGTGCCGGGTCATCGCGTACCTGCTCGTAGGCCGGTATGCGTATAACGGCTCGCTGCTCGCTTTCAGGCCTGTCAAGCAAGCGCACGGCGGCCACTTCTTGCACGGCTCCAGCGGCGGCTTCAGAGGTTTCTGCACAGGCCGGGCTGCTGGTATCAATGTAGGGGTTTATCGGCGCTTCAACCGGGCCCACCACGTCGATATGAGTGGAGTCGATAACCCGATAATCCTCGGGTAAGCGTTTGCACACGTAGGCAGTGCCGCGCACATCGCGAATGGTTTTCACTGGCTCGCCGGCTGCTATGCGGTGCGCCACATCGACGAGGGCCCGCTCTGCGTTGCCGTAAAGCAGCAGGTCGGCCTGGGCGTCAAGCAAAATGGAGCGGCGGACTTTGTCACTCCAGTAGTCATAGTGGGCGATGCGCCGCAGGCTGGCTTCGATACTGCCAATAATCAGCGGTACATCTTTATAGGCTTCGCGCACGCGCTGGCTGTACACAATCACTGCGCGATCTGGACGCTTGCCACCCTCATTGCCGGGCGTGTAGGCGTCATCGTTACGCCGTTTGCGGTCCGCGGTGTAGCGGTTGATCATCGAATCCATGTTGCCGGCGGATACGCCAAAAAACAGGTTCGGTTTGCCCAGTGCCATGAAGGCGTCTGCGCCGGTCCAGTCTGGTTGGGCAATAATGCCCACGCGGAAACCTTGGGCCTCCAGCGCACGCCCAACAACCGCCATGCCGAAGCTGGGGTGGTCGACATAGGCATCACCGGTGACGATGATGATGTCGCAACTATCCCATCCCAAAGCGTCCATTTCTGCGCGGGACATAGGGAGTTCCGGGGCAGGCCCATAGCACTCAGCCCAGTATTTCCGGTAGGAGAAAAGAGGCTTTGCCGTCTGAATATTTGCCATGAGCGTGCGCGAATCAATGGTTGCAGGATGATCGGGTAGTATACGTGATTGGTGCGCGTTCTGCCTGAATGTGCAGGGCTCGCCGCGGTATTATTGCGCATCCCGGCCACCGGGAGACCGACTCTGGTAGAATCACAGCCTAACTTTCAACGCAAGAATCTACTGCCATGGCTATCGACTCAACTGCACCGCCTATCGTCAGCCCCAACGAGCTTGTGGCTTTCGCCAACTGCGAACTGGTGCGCATCAGCGACACTGCAGTCCTGGTAATTAACCGCGATAACGGTCGGCAGCAGATGATGTCTCCACAGGTGGTGCAGGGGCTTATTAGCTGCTCTACCTTTCGGACCATGGCAGATCACGCCAGCGTACTCGCCGCGACCCGGCCCGAGCTGCAGGGGCGCCCCGAGCTGGCGCTGCAGGCGCTGGAGGGGCTGTTGGTCAATGGCATGCTGCTGACCGCCGCCGATGCGGCCGCAAGGCTGTCCGGCGGGGCGTCGGTGGCGCCCGCAGCAACGCGCGTTTTTATTATTACCTGCGATCGCCCCGCCGCGGTGGAGCGCCTGCTGGAGTCGCTGTTGCGTAACGGCAAGCTGGCGCGCCACGAGGGCCTCTACCTGATCGACGATTCGCGCCTTGCGGAGTCCCGCGTCGCCAACCGCGAGTTGGTTGCCGGGTTTAATACCCGCAGCCCGGTAGACATGCGCTATGTCGGTGAAGCTGCCCAAAGTGCCATGCTGGAAGGGCTTATTGCGCGCCAGCCAGCCGCCGAGCACGGCCTGCGTTTTTTACTCGACCCCGCGCAGTGGACGGGGCATAAAACCTATGGCCGCTCGCGCACGCTGTGCCTGTTGTTCTCGGTGGGTTATCGCGCCATCGTCATGGATGATGATGTGCTGTGCCAGGCTTTGCTGCCGCCGGTGGCTGAAGAAGGGTTGGCCATTGCTGGTGGGGCGTCGCGGCAGGCCGCTTTCTTCGCCGACCGAGAGGAGCTGGCGCGCGCTGCCGTGCCAGCGGACTTCGACCCACTGAGCGGCCATGCCAGCCTGCTGGGGCGCACGGTGGGTGCAGTGGTGGAAGCGGTAAGCCCGGGAGGGATGGCGGCGCAACAATTGCAAGGCGTGAATGCTTCTTTGGCCAGCGTCTTGGATGCGGGAGCTCCCATTCTGGTTACGCAGAGTGGCTCCTGGGGAGACCCTGGGACGGCGTCTCCGCATTGGGTGGTATCGCTGGGTGATACCTCGGTGGTAAGGCTGTTGGAGCAGGAGGCATCTTTGGTCGATATCGTTGAAAAGCGCTGTAACTGGCTAGGTAGCCCGAGGCTGTCACTGATCAAGATGGCGTCGATGTCGCAGATGACGGGGCTGGACAACAGTGCTCTGTTGCCGCCTTATTTTCCTGCATTTCGCGGCGAAGACCGGCTGTTTGGCGCTATGGTGGAAGCGATTCATCATCGCGCAGCAGCGCTGGAGTATCCTTGGTGCGTGCCGCATCTGCCGATGGAAGAGCGGCACTTGAGTATTCGTGAACCGATGGCTGCGACGGGCGGAATTGCGTTGTTTGCCCGCTATTTGACCGACCATATCGACTACAAAGATGCCTCCGATCCACTGTTGCGATTACGCCACGTGGCGGAGGATGCGCGGCGCATTGCCGCTCGCTCCGACCGCGACCTGCTGCTCGATTTCCGCACGGAAGTGGCGCAGAGCCAAGCAGGCCAATTGCGTATGATTCTCGACCAGCAGCAAAAAGCGGTGCGGCTTGGGTCGGGTGCCTGGCAGGCGTATCTGCAGCGCGCCTTGAATGAAATGCAAGCTCTTATTGCCGAGCAGCAGTCCCCAACGACTATGCATGGGGTGCCAGCCGGCAGCAGTGAGCTGGGTTTGTTGCAATGTTTCCGCGACTATGCCAACGGTTTTGCCGATGCCCTAGAGCATTGGGCGGTAGTGCGGGAGGCCAGCGTTGCGGTGGCTGCGCAGCTGGAGCTTGAAGGCAAGCTGGTAGCCTGAGTCTGTGAACTGAACTCCATAAGCCGGAGCCCGATGAACCGGAGCCGGACCAACCTGAGCCCCATGAGCTTGAGCCCGATGAACCGCAGCGTGCCCCCAACGTGAGAGTGCGCCAGCCCGTGCCTTGTACCGCGTGCTAGCAAATCTCCGCGACGGTTTCGACCATGGCGCGGGTCAGCATGTTCAGGTCATCATCTTTCATGATGAACGGCGGCATACAGTACACCAAGCGACCAAAGGGGCGTATCCAAACGCCGCGCTGCACAAACAGGGGTTGCACCACGCGCATGTCCACCGGCTCAGCCAGCTCAATGACGCCGATTGCGCCGAGTGTGCGTACATCCGCCACACCGGGAATATCCCGGGCGGGCGCGAGTCCTTCTTCGAGCCCGCGTTGAATGCGTTGTACGCAGCGCTGCCAGGGCTGTGACAACAGCAGTTCGATGCTGGCGACCGCCGTGGCACAGGCAAGGGGGTTGCCCATAAACGTGGGGCCATGCATAAATGCACCCGCTTCACCCTGGCTGATGCCCTCGCTGATTTTGCGCGTGCAGAGAGTGGCTGCCAGTGTCATGTAGCCACCGGTGAGTGCTTTGCCCAGGCAAAGAATATCCGGATCTACGCCTGCGTGCTCCAGGGCAAAGAGCTTTCCTGTGCGGCCAAAGCCTGTGGCAATTTCGTCGTAAATCAGTAGCACGTCGAAGGCATCGCACAGGGCGCGCAGGCGCACCAGGTAGTCGGCGGAGTAGAAGCGCATGCCGCCTGCGCCTTGCACAATCGGCTCTACGATGACCGCAGCCAATTCGCGATGGTGCGTAACGAGTAATTCCTCTATTGCGGCCATCGCACTGTCATCACAGGGCTCGCCAAAGGGCGTTGTGGGAGCGGGCGCAAAGTAGTGTTTGGGTAGCACGTCACCGAACAGATGGTGCATGCCCGTGACGGGATCGCAGACCGACATCGCGCCGAAGGTGTCGCCATGGTAGCCGTTGCGCAGGGCGAGAAACTTCTGCTTGCCGGGTTGCCCGATTGAGTACCAGTATTGAATGGCCATCTTCAGCGCGACTTCTACGGCAACTGAGCCGGAATCGCTGAAAAAAACACGTTCAAGTGCCGGCGGCGTAATGTCAGCCAGCAGCTGAGCAAGGCGCACTGCGGGGGCATGTGTCAGGCCACCAAACATGACATGAGCCATGGATTCAACCTGAGCCTGCACTGCCCGGTTCAGCACCGGGTGGTTGTAGCCGTGAATTGCGCACCACCAGGACGCCATGCCATCAACCAGTTCGCGGCCATCACTCAGAGTGAGGCGCACGCCTTGCGCGCTGCGTACCGGGTAAACGTCGGGTGGGTTGCTTGCAGAGGCGTAGGGATGCCAAACGTGGGCGGCATCGCCGGCTTTCAGCTGCGCCCAATCAGGTGTGGTTGCGGTCACAAAATCTCCAGCAGGCTATCGATGATGTTTTGCAGCAGCAGTGGCTGCGCTGAGGCGGTGGGGTGAATACCGTCGTCTTGCATAAGGCCGGTTTGTGTCGCAACCCCATCCAGTATGAACGGCGCCAGGCTGGCGCCGGTTTTATCCGCTACCGCGTTGAAGCTTTCGCGGAAGGCCGCAGTGTAGCGTTCGCCGTAATTAGGCGGAATTTCCATGGGTAGCAAGAGCACGCTCGCCCCGCTGGCCTGCGCCAACTGCGCCATGCGCAGCAGATTGTCACGTATTTTTGCTGGCGGGTGGCCGCGCAGCCCGTCATTGCCCCCGAGTTCGATTAACAGCACGTTGGGGGCGTATTGGCTGAGCAGGCCAGGCAGGCGACGCAGGCCACCGCCGGTGGTCTCACCGCTAATACTGGCGTTGATGACGCGATATTCGGGGTGGCTGGTGTTCAGTTGTTGCTCTAACAAGCTTACCCAGCCCTGTTCCAGAGACATGCCGTAGGCTGCGCTGATACTATCTCCAAGGATCAGCAGGGTTTTTTCTGCGTGTGCAACGCCCGGTATCGCCAGTAACAGGCACAATCCGGCGGCGTGTATTTTGCGTATCAGTGCGAAAAGGAATCGCGACATGATCAAGGCTGAAAATCTCCAAAAGCGGGTGCCGATGGTCGGCAGCGAGTTGGAGATACTGAAAGGGATCACGCTGGAAATCAAGTCGGGCGAGTCGGTCGCGATTATTGGTGTCTCCGGTTCCGGCAAATCCACGTTACTCGGCTTGCTCGCAGGACTTGATGAGGCGAGCGGTGGGAGAGTGGTCATCAACGGTACTGATATCAGTGCCTTGGATGAGGATCAGCGAGCTCTGTTTCGTGGGCAGCACGTCGGGTTTGTATTTCAGTCGTTCCAGCTGCTGCCGGCACTGACGGCACTGGAGAATGTGATGCTGCCGCTGGAATTGCAGGGACAGAGCGATGCACAGGCCCAAGCGCGAACATTGCTGCAGCGGGTGGGCCTCGGCGAGCGCGTTGAGCATTACCCGCGGCAAATGTCCGGGGGGGAGCAGCAGCGGGTAGCAATTGCCCGCGCATTTGCTAACAGCCCCACCATTTTATTTGCGGATGAGCCTACGGGAAACTTGGATACCACCACCGGTAACCACATCATTGATTTGCTGTTTGAGCTTAACCGCGAGCAAAGCACGACCCTGGTGCTGGTTACGCACGACCTTAGCCTGGCGGAGCGTTGCCAGCATCGTTTTCGCCTGGAATCCGGCGCCCTGGTGGGCGGAGACTGAGCGATGTCCATGACGGCAACTCGAATGCTGGCGCGCGACTGGCGTGGCGGAGAGCTAGGTGTTCTGGTCGCGGCGCTGGTGCTGGCGGTGGCCGTTGTGTCCGGCATCAGCGCATTCACCACGCGCCTGCAAACAGCGTTGGCACAGGAAAGCCACCGCTTTTTAGCGGCGGATCGTGTTGTGCGCAGTGGCGACGAAGCACCGGCCGCGTGGCTGGAGGAGGCCACGCAACGCTCGCTCAGCACCGCACAAGTGCTCACCTTCCCCTCTATGATCTATGCCGGAGACGAGGCCATGGTGCTGGCATCGGTGAAGGCCGTCAGCAGCACTTACCCCCTGCGCGGGGAGCTGCGCTACAGCGAAGAGCCGTTCGGCGACGTGTTGGTGGGGCTAAGCGGGCCAGCGCCAGGCACGGTGTGGCTGGATTCGCGGCTGTTTCCTCTGCTCGATGTGGCCATTGGCGACCGGGTTGCAGTCGGGGAGGCGGAGTTCACGGTGGTCGCAGCGGCGCGTACCGAACCCGATCAGGGGGGGTCCTTCCTCGGCCTTGGTCCGCGCGTGTTGATGCATTACGACGATATTGGCGCGACTGACGTGGTACAACCCGGAAGCCGTGTTGAATATCGGCAGCTCTACGCGGGCGACACCGTGCGGGTGGCTGACTTCGAGCGCTGGTTACAGCCTCAATTGGTGGAAGGCCAGCGTTTGCTGGACGTGAATGAGGGCCAGCCTGGCTTGGGGCAGGCGCTGCAGCGGGCTGAGAGCTTCTTGCTGCTAGCGGGCAGCCTTGGGGTTGTGCTGGCGGGCGTGGCAATTGCCTTGGCCGCACGCCGTTTCAGTGAACGCCATAATGATTATGTCGCAATAATGAAGAGCCTCGGCGCTACCTCTGGCGATATTACCCGCTTGTATGGCCGCAGTCTGCTGTTACTGGGCCTGGTGGCCACAGTGCTTGGCTGCAGTTTGGGTTGGGCCTTGCAAGCGACTTTTTTTGACCTCTTTGGCGATCAGTTACCGATCACTCCCGGCCCGGCTGGGCTGCGGCCTTATGGCATCGGCGCCGCTACCGCGCTGGTGTGCTTACTGTGTTTTGCCTGGCCACCCTTGCAGCGTTTGAGTCAAGCGAGCCCGCTGCGCGTGCTGCGCCGTGACATGCCCCTGGAACAACGGCGAACCTTAACGGATTACGCCTTCGGTCTGGCCGCGGTGTCAGGGCTGATGTGGTGGTACAGTGGTGATTGGAAAATCACCTTGGCGGTACTGAGTGGATTGGGGGCCACAGTATTGTTGGGCCTGGGCTTGTCGCTCACGCTTCTGCGCGGAGGCCGGCTGGTAGGCATGAGTGCCGGCAGCATCTGGCGCCTGGCGCTGGCGGGGCTGCAACGCAGGGGCACCGCTAACGCACTGCAGGTGGTGATTTTTGCCATGGCGATCATGCTGTTGCTGGTCCTTGTGCTGGTGCGCACCTCACTGATTGATGCCTGGCAGACGCAACTGCCCGAAAACACGCCCAACCACTTTGCCCTGAATATCGCCCCGGAAGATGTTCAAGACATTGAGCAGCTGCTGCGTAGCGAAGAAGTGCCCGGCGCGCCGCTGTACCCGATGATTCGGGGGCGCATTCTTTCAGTGAACGGGGAAGATCTGCCGCAGACAGACGATCGTGAGGAAGGTCGTCGCCAGCGTGAAGCAAACCTCACCTGGTCGGACACACTGCCTGCGGATAACCAACTGCTGGAGGGGCGCTGGTGGGAACCTTCGAGTGATGCAGCGGAAGTGTCTCTTGAGATCGAGTTTGCCGAGCGTTTCGGTGTTGTATTGGGCGACCGTATCGGCTTTCAGGTGGGCTCAGAGCCTTTTGAAGCCACCGTCACCAGCATTCGACAGCTGGACTGGCAGTCCTTCAATCCCAACTTCTGGTTGGTGTTCCCGCCGCGCCTGCTGGCGCCGTATCCGGCCACCTTTATGACCAGTTTTTATTTACAGCCTGAGGAAAAGCCGTTCCTCAATGGCTTCATCCGTCAGTTTCCCACGGTCACTGTGGTGGAGATGGATGTGGTGGTAGAGCAGGTGCGCGGCATAATCAGCCAGGTGTCGGCTGCGGTGGAGCTGGTGCTGGGAGTGATTATGGCTGCCGGAGCTCTGGTGTTGGTAGCGGGTGTGCAGGCCAGTGTGGATGCGCGGATGCACGAGAGCTCTATTCTGCGTGCGTTGGGAGCTCGCCGTCGGTTGGTGTTGGGTGGCTTGCTCATAGAGTTTGCTGCCATGGGCTTGTTTGCCGGGCTGCTGGCCACCGTCGGTGCCGAGTTGTCGGTTTATATTTTACAGGCGCAGGTGATGGATATGGACTACAGCCCGTCACCTTGGGTGTGGCCGATAGGGGTGGGCGGTGGTGCGCTGTTGATTGCCGTTCTTGGGGTATTCAGCTGCCGCAAGGTGGTATCCAGCCCGCCGTTGGCGGTGTTGCGCGAGCTGTGAAGTGGCACGGCACCAAAGACGCGTCGACTTAGGCTTGAGGCCTAGCGCGTCCTGATGCCGTCAATGAATGTTTGTACACTTAGCTGCGTCTGGCGTGAAAGGTCGATATGGCGCCGAAAAAGCTGCGGCGCGTCCACCAGCAGAGTTGCAAGGCCGTGAATGCCCGCCCACGCGGCGTTGGTCAAATAGGCGAGGTCCAGCTCCCGAAAGGTGCCCTGGGCAATGCCGTGACGTAAAATAGACTGCACTTGTTGAAAGGTGTCCCGGCTTGCCTCGCGTAATTCCGGGTAGGCATCTGCGGGCTGCACTGCAGGTCCAAACATCAACTTGAACATTTGCGGATAACGGGCCGCATAGGCTACGTAGCTGTTGGCTAACGCGTGCAACTGCTCCTCAGGGCAGTCGCCGGTGTCGTCCGCCGCCTTGAGCAAGTCGTTGAGCAGCCGGCGGTAACCAACGGCTGCGAGGGCGGCGAGAAGGTCACCCTTGTCATTGAAGTGGCGATAGGGCGCGGTTTGTGAAACACCGACTCCTCGGGCCAGAGCCCGCAGGCTTAGTGCGTCAGCGCCTGCGGCTTCGAGGTGCTCGAGTGCCGCATCCAACAGCTCCGCCCGCAAGTTGCCATGGTGATAGCTCCTTTGACGGGCGGTCTGTGTGCCATTTAGCGCCATTCAGGGCAGCAGGTGCTGGACGGCATCGCGTTCTTCTGTCAATTCTTTCTCTGTGGCCAGCATCTTTTCGCGGCTGAAGTCGCCGACTTCAACGCCCTGAACGATGCTCCACTCACCGTTTTTGCAGCGGCAGGGGAAAGAGTAAATCAGGCCTTCGGTGATGCCATAAGAGCCATCCGAGTGCACGCCCATGGATACCCAGTCATCGCCCTCAGTGCCGAGCGCCCAGGAGCGCATGTGATCACTGGCTGCGTTGGCCGCAGAAGCCGCTGAAGAGGCGCCGCGGGCCTTGATGATGGCCGCTCCGCGCTGTTGCACGGTGGGGATGAAGTCGCTTTCGTACCACGCTTGATCGACCAGCGACATGGCTTTTTCACCGCCGACCTCAGCATTGAACAGGTCGGGATACTGGGTGGCAGAGTGGTTGCCCCAGATGGTCATTTTCTGCACGTCGTTGACGGTCTTGCCCGTCTTCTGTGCAATCTGCGTCTTCGCACGGTTGTGGTCCAGGCGTGTCATGGCGGTGAAGTTGCGTGGGTTAATATCCGGCGCATTGCGCTGGGTGATCAGGGCGTTGGTGTTGGCCGGGTTGCCCACGACCAGAACCTTGATGTTACGGCTGGCGTGTTCATTAATAGCTTTGCCCTGCACGGAGAAGATCGCCGCGTTGGCTTCCAGCAGGTCTTTGCGTTCCATGCCGGGGCCGCGTGGACGCGCACCGACCAGCAGCGCGTAGTCCGTATCCTTGAAGGCAACGGCGGGGTCGTCGGTGCAAACGATGTCGGCCAGCAAGGGGAAGGCGCAGTCATCCAGCTCCATACGGACGCCATTCAAGGCCTCCATGGCCGGCGTGATATCCAGCAGCTGCAGGATCACGGGCTGATCGTCGCCCAGCATGGAGCCGGAGGCGATGCGGAACAGCAGCGCGTAGCCAATTTGGCCGGCGGCGCCGGTGACGGTCACTCGAACAGGTGCTTTCATCGGAAGAGAGTCCTCAGGGGTCGGGTGGTTGAGATATGAGGGGCGTTATTGTCGAGTGAAACGGGTGAAAAAACAAGCCAGTGCCTGTAAAATGCGGTGCTTTCAGGCATTCAGGGCAGGTAGGCGGTGCGCGAACTCTCCCGCAAAGAACGAACAGAATTCAACAAGCTGCAAAAGCGGCTGCGCCGCAATGTCGGCAACGCCATTGCCGACTACAGCATGATTGAAGACGGTGACCGCATCATGGTGTGCTTGTCGGGCGGCAAGGATTCCTATGCGATGCTGGATGTATTGCTGGCACTGCGCAAGAACGCGCCGATTAACTTCGAGCTGATTGCGGTCAATATGGACCAAAAGCAGCCCGGGTTTCCGGAAGAGGTGCTGCCAGCCTATTTGGAGCGGTTAGAGGTTCCTTACTATATCCTCGAAAAGGATACTTACAGTATTGTGCGTTCGGTAATCCCGGAAGGCAAAACCACCTGCGGCTTATGCTCCCGGCTGCGCCGCGGCAGCCTTTACGGATTCGCTGCTGATATCGGGGCGACCAAGATCGCGCTGGGCCATCACCGCGACGATATCGTTGAAACGCTATTTCTCAACCTGTTTTTCGGTGGCAGCCTGAAGGCAATGCCGCCGAAGCTGCTCAGTGATGATAGGCGCAATGTGGTGATCCGCCCGATGGCCTACTGCAAGGAAAAGGATCTTGTGGCGTATGCCGATTACAAGGCTTTCCCAATCATTCCCTGCAACCTGTGCGGTTCACAGGAAAATTTGCAGCGGGTGCAGATCAAGCAGATGCTGCTTGACTGGGAGCGGCAGTATCCAGGGCGCACCGAAACCATTTTCCGCGGTATTTGTAACGTAGCACCGTCGCAGTTGGCGGACACCGCATTGTTCGATTTCAGCAGCCTGCGCGCGGAAGTCGATACCGATCTGCACGTGCCCGCAATTCGTGTTGTGAACTTGTAAGTGGTCAACGATAGCGCCCCTGTGGCCGTCGTGCTCAGTGCCAGTGAGCTGGGGCTTGAGCGCGGTGGCCGCGAGCTGTTCAGCGGCATCAACCTGCAGCTCACGCGCGGTCAATTGGTGCAGATCGAAGGTCCTAACGGCGCTGGTAAAACCAGCCTCCTGCGTATTTTGGCCGGGCTGTCCCGTTATGGGTTTACGGGGCAGGTGGAGCGCCACGTACCGCAGCTATTTCTGGGCCATCAAAGTGCGGTGAAAGGCTTGTTAACGCCGCGCGAAAATCTCGCTTGGCATGTGGCGGGTGAATCGTCATTTACCGCGGCTGCCATTGACGCCGCACTGGCGGCGGTGGAATTGTACGGCTACGAAGACGTACCCAGCCATGCGCTGTCGGCCGGCCAGCATCGGCGCGTCAACCTGGCGCGTTTGTATCTCTCGCAGGCGCCGCTGTGGCTTTTGGACGAGCCCTTCACTGCGATCGACCGAGGCGGAGTGGTGGCATTGGAAGCGCGAATGTTGGCGCATCTGGAGCAGGGCGGAACAGTGCTTCTGACCTCACATCAACCGGTCGCCGTGGCCTACCCGTTGTTGCGCCTGGACCTCACCACGGGGCAGTTGCAATGAAGCCGGCATCTACCGCAGCGTTCTGTTTCCGGCTGCTGCGTCGTCAGCTGGTGCTGGGCCTGCGCCGCCCGGTGGAGCTGGGCAACCCGCTGCTGTTCTTTGCCATGGTGGTCGCGCTTTTCCCCTTGGGCCTTGGGCCGGCGCCAGACACGTTGGCCAGCTTTGCGCCGGGCATTCTGTGGATTGTCGCGCTGCTGTCCAATTTGTTGACCTCCGACGCGGTGTTCCGCAGTGACCTTGAAGACGGTAGTTTGGAGCAGCTTTTGCTGGCCCCTCAGCCGCTGTACCTTGCTGCGCTGTCCTACGTGTTCGCCCAGTGGCTCTTGACGGGATTCCTGTTGGGCCTCGCTTCACCCGTGTTCGCTTTGATGTTGGGCTTGGCACCTGCCGCTATCCCGGCGTTGGCTGCCAGCCTGCTGCTGGGTACCGCCGTGCTCAGCCTGGTGGGCGGTATCGGCGCTGCGCTGACCGTTGGCCTGAAGCGCGGGGGGATGTTGATATCGCTGCTGATTCTGCCGTTTTACATGCCGGTGCTGATTTTCGGCAGTGGGGCCGTGCAAGCAGCGCTGAACGGTAACCCGACGGGGCCTTTTCTGGCGATTCTTGCCGCCTTTTTATGCCTTTCGATCGCCCTTGCACCGATGGCGATTGCAGCGGGCCTGCGGATCAGTATCGATACCTGAGCGATTTCGTCTGAATTGGATTGTTCGGCGCTCCGGTCACTGTATAATCTCGCGCCATGTGGACACTCTTCCATAAATTCGGCTCCCCTCCTTGGCTTTATCGCCTGTCCGGAGCCATTCTTCGCTGGTTGCTGCCTATCACGCTGCTGGCACTGGTTGCTGGTGCCGTGTGGGGCCTACTGTTCACGCCCCCCGATTTTCGCCAAGGCAACAGTTACCGGATTATTTATATCCATGTGCCGGCCGCGGTTGTAGCGCTGGCCGGGTATTACGTCATGGCGATTGCGGGTGCGGTAAGCCTTATTTGGCGTATGAAAATGGCAGACATTGCGATGCGCGCCTGTGCGCCGATCGGCGCAGCGCTAACCTTTGTTGCCTTGGTCACTGGCAGCATTTGGGGTAAGCCCACTTGGGGCACTTGGTGGGTCTGGGACGCGCGCATCACCTCCATGCTGATCCTCTTTTTTCTCTACTTGGGCGTTGTAGCCTTGTACGAGGCCTATGAAAACAAGGCCCTCGCCGCCAAGGCCTGTGCGGTGTTGAGCCTGGTTGGCACGGTCAATATACCCATCATCTACAAGTCGGTAGACTGGTGGTACAGCCTGCACCAGCCCGCTTCCATCAAATTCACTGGCGGTAGCACGATCGACCCAAGCATGTTGTACCCGCTACTATTTATGATTTCGGCGTTTTATTGCCTGTTCGTGTGCGCGCTGCTGCTGAATATGCGCGTGGAAATTCTAGAGCGGGAACAGCGGACCGCCTGGGTCAGGGCTTTGGCGACAGAGCGGGGTGGTAGTTGATGTATTTTGAGTCGCTCTCCGCGGTTCTGCAGATGGATGGCCACGGCACGTTTGTCTGGTCAGCCTACTTCATTACACTTGGGGTGATCGTTTCGATGATTTATGTGCCCCGGCGGCGGGAAAAACGTTTCCTGCGCCAGCTTGGGGGGCAAATACGGCGCAGTGAGGGCAGCAACCCGCCCAGCGCCCGTAAGGAGGTGTGATGCACCCGGTTCGCAAGCAGCGTTTGTTTTTGGTGTTATTTCTTGTGGTTTTCTCCAGCTCGGCTATTGGCCTGATGGCCTACGCGCTACGCGGCAATATCAATCTATTTTATCCGCCGGTGCAGGTTGCTGCGGGGATGGCGCCGGTTGGCCAGAATATCCGCGTGGGTGGCATGGTCGTGGAGGGCAGTGTGCAGCGCAGCGATACCAGCCTGGAAATGCGCTTCGATGTTACTGATTTTGAAGCGGTGGTGTCGGTGGTTTACACCGGGATCGTTCCTGACTTGTTTGGTGAAGGTCAGGGCGCTGTCGCCTCGGGCAAGCTGGATGAACACGGTGTGTTGCAGGCATCGGAGGTTCTCGCCAAGCACGACGAAAACTATATGCCACCAGAGGTCGCCGAAGCACTCGAGGCCTCCAAGGCCCGCATGGCCGAGCAGGCCGCTGAAGGAGGGTACGGGCAATGATTCCGGAACTTGGTCATTTTGCGCTGATTCTGGCCCTGTGCCTGTCGGTTCTACTCTGTACGGTTCCGCTCTGGGGTAGTTGGCGCGGTAACGTGACCGCCATGGCGTTGGCGCCGAATCTGGCCATCGGCGTGTTGGTGTTCGTGTCCATCGGTTTTGTCTGTCTCACTTGGGCTTTTCTGCAAGACGACTTTTCAGTGGAAGTGGTCGCCAATAACAGCAACAGCCTGCTGCCTTGGTATTACAAGTTTTCTGCTGTTTGGGGTAACCACGAAGGTTCATTAGTACTGTGGGTGCTGATTCTGGCGTTTTGGACGTGCGCCGTAGCCGTATTCAGCCCGCAGCTCCCCTTGATTATGCTGGCGCGCGTGCTCGCGGTCATGGGTTTTGTCAGCGTGGGCTTTCTCGCTTTTTCACTGCTGACGTCCAACCCATTTGCACGGCTATTGCCGGGTATTCCTGCTGATGGTCAGGATCTGAACCCACTGCTGCAGGACATTGGCCTGATCATTCACCCGCCGCTGCTATACATGGGTTATGTAGGATTCTCGGTCGCTTTTGCCTTTGCGATTGCTGCGTTGCTGGGCGGCCGCTTGGATGCTGCCTGGGCGCGCTGGTCGCGGCCCTGGACCAATGTCGCCTGGGCCTTCCTTACCCTGGGTATTATGCTCGGCAGTTGGTGGGCGTATTACGAGCTTGGCTGGGGCGGCTGGTGGTTTTGGGACCCCGTGGAAAATGCGTCGTTCATGCCCTGGTTAGTGGGTACCGCGTTAGTGCATTCTCTGGCGGCCACGGAAAAGCGTGGGCTGTTCAAAAGTTGGACGGTACTGCTGGCTATTTTTGCTTTCTCGTTGAGTCTGCTAGGTACCTTCCTGGTGCGCTCCGGCGTGCTCACGTCAGTGCATGCTTTCGCCACCGATCCCGAGCGTGGGCTGTTTATTCTGGTATTTTTGGGCATCGTTGTTGGCGGTTCTCTGGTGCTGTATGCGCTGCGCGCACCGGCAGTGGCGAGCCGGGTCACCTTTGCCTGGATATCCCGTGAATCGCTGTTGCTGGTGAATAACGTGGTATTTCTGGTCGCCACGCTTACGGTGCTCTTCGGCACTTTGTTTCCGCTGCTGATGGATGCGCTGGGTCAGGGCAAGTATTCCGTTGGCCCGCCTTATTTTAACGCCGTGTTTATCCCGTTGATGGCGCTTTTGGTGCCCTTTATGACTATTGCGCCGCTGTCGCGCTGGAAGCGTGACAGCACCAGCCGCTGGAAGGCGGAACTGCTGGTGCCCGCCCTCGCAACGCTGGCCTGCGCGTTAACGCTGCCTTTGCTTCATGGTGGGGATTACAACGTGTGGGTGGCGTTGGCTGTGTTGTTTGCCGGCTGGCTGCTCATTGGCTTGCTCCGCGACCTCGCCAATCGGGTGCGTAAAAGTGCATCTGTGAGCGCAGGATTACGCCGTCAACCCCCCAGTTACTGGGGTATGTTTATGGCCCACGTGGGTTTTGCCGCAACGATTATCGGTGTTGTGCTCACCAGCCAATACAACATTGAGCACGACCTGAAGATGAGCCCTGGCGACAGCGATACCTTGGCCGGTTATGAGTTCAGGTTTATCGATGTACGCGAAATTCAGGGGTCAAACTTCATTGCCGATGAAGCTCGGTTTGTGGTGTACCGTGATGGTAAGGAAGTTGTGCGTTTGGCGCCGCAGAAACGCCGGTATCTGGCCAGCGGCAGCGTGATGACCGAAGCCGACATCGATGCTGGCGTGTTCCGTGATTTGTTTGTCGCCATGGGTGAGCCGGTGGGCAGCGCCGGGGCCTGGGCAATTCGCCTGCACTACAAGCCCTTTGTGCGCTGGATGTGGGCGGGTGCATTGCTCATGTCTATCGGTGGTTTTGTGACGGTGGCCGACAAGCGCTACCGTCGTCAGCGCAGCGCGGCGCGCGAAAGCTTGCGTGAAGGAGGGTTGCGTGGCGCCCAGGCTTAAGTTGTTCCTGCCACTGCTGCTATTTGTGGTGCTGGCTGGATTTCTCTACCGCGGGCTATCGCTAGACCCAATGAACCTGCCGTCGGCATTGATTGATCGGCCGTTGCCGGATTTTACGCTCACTGCGCTTGCCGACGGTGGGGTGTTGCGGCGCGCTGATGTGATTGGTGAGGCCGCTCTGTTTAATGTCTGGGCCACCTGGTGTATCTCCTGCCGCGTGGAACACCCTTACCTGCAACAACTTGCCGCCAGTGGGGTGCCCATCTTCGGTATTAACTACAAAGATGAAGATGACGCGGCGCGCCGCTGGCTAAGCGAGCTGGGAGATCCCTACCGGGTGAATATTGTCGATAAAGAAGGCACGCTTGGTGTGGATTTGGGTGTTTACGGTGCGCCAGAGACTTACCTGGTGGATGCTGGCGGCGTTATCCGCTATCGCCATGTGGGCGTGGTCGATGAGCGGGTATGGCGCGACACGCTGGAGCCGCTGTGGCGTGAAGTGCTCGGCCTGGAGCAGGCACCGTGAGTTGCTTTAAGGCTTGCTGTCTTGCGCTGTTGGCGTTGGTGTTCAGCGCGAGTGCTACAGCAGTCATTGAAACCTACGAGTTCAGTGATGCGACGCTGGAGGCGCGCTATCAGCTGTTAAGCGAAGAGCTGCGCTGCCCGAAATGCCAGAACCAGAATATTGCGGACTCCAACGCGCCCATTTCCCAGGATCTGCGCCGTCTACTGCACCAGCAATTGGAAACCGGTGCTACGGACGACGAGGTTTTGGAGTTTATGGTGGCGCGCTACGGGGAGTTTGTGCGTTATCGGCCGCCGTTTAATGCGGTCACCGCCGTGTTGTGGCTGGCGCCGGTGATTTTGTTACTGGCCGGCGCAGCCGGGATACTGTTGTTATTGCGTGGCAGGCGCCAAGAAAGTGCGGCCCTCACTGCCGACGACCAAGCTCAGCTGACGGCGCTACTGAAGACTCAGGAGAAAAACGTTTGATTCTATTTTTGCTCGCCTGTGCAGGCTTGGTGCTGCTTAGTGGCCTGTTTTTCCTGTTTCCTGGCTGGGCGATGAAGCGTCCGTTGGATGACGGTGCTCAGGCTAATATTGACTGGTATCGTTTGCGTCAGGCCGAATTGGCTGAGGCCGGTGAAACGGATCTGGAAACGGACACCCAGCTGCGCCTGTTGGAGGACCAGCATGCGCCTTCGCCGCAGCTTTTGCAGGCGGAGCGCACTGCGTTTCCCGTGTGGGTGTTGCTGCCCGTGGTGGGCTTGGCGGCGGCGGTACTGTACTACCAACTGGGCGCGGTGACCGACGTTACCATTAGCCGGCAGTTGGGTGCTTTGGGGGACGATCCAGCCGAGGTAGAGATTACCGACCTTATGCTGGCCATTGAGAGTCGCGCCAGCCAACGCCCTGATAATCTTCATTACCTTGCTTTACTTGGTCGTTATCAAATGGGGCAAGGCGAATTCGCGTTGGCCGCTGAAACCTATGATCGCTTACTGCGGGTAGGGCCCGAGGATCCACAGGCGCTGGCCTATGCCGCTCAGGCGCGGTTCCTGGCGGATGATCGCAGCCTGAGCCCGCTGGCTCAGGCCCGTGCCGAGCAGGCACTGGCGATTAACCCGCAACAGAGGACGGCGCTGGGTTTGCTCGGGATGTCCGCGTTCGAACGCGGACAATATCGGGCTGCCATTGCGTATTGGGAGCGGCTTGTAGTGATGGAAGCGCCCGGCAGTGAAGGAGAGCAAATGATCTCAGGAGTGATTGCCGAGGCGCGTCAGCGCTTGGGTGAACCGGCTCCGCAGGCCGAAGTGGCAGCGGTAACACCCGGAGTCACCGTTCGCGTGGCCGTTCCTGAGGGTGTGGTGTTGGCCGCAACGGATACCGTCTTTGTGTTGGCCCGCGCGGCAGCCAGTGACAGCCGCATGCCGATTGCCGTGCAGCGCCTGCTGGCGAGCCAGTTACCGGCCACTCTGCGCCTGGATGACAGCAGCTCCATGGCCGGGCAGACCTTGTCGGATGCCGGCGAAGTTATGGTGCTGGTGCAGGTGTCTCCCGGGGGCGCACCCGGCGAGGAAAATGCCACGTGGCTGGGGACCCTGGGGCCCATACAGCCCTCCCTCTCGGAGGAGCCTCTGATGATCACTCTTGAGCCACGTCAGGGCTGATTTTAGATTAAGCCGCCTCAGGCATAGTGTTGCCGGGGGAAGTTGGGTACACTAGATGTAGTAGTTTTAGGGCGGCAGCCAAGCCAATTTGGCGGGCATAAATGGCATATATAACATGAAGTTAAGAAACATATTTAAAGTAATATGCGACTAAAATCCATAAAGCTCGCCGGCTTCAAGTCGTTTGTGGATCCTACCACTGTTAACTTCCCCACCAACATGAGTGCCGTGGTGGGGCCCAATGGCTGCGGCAAGTCCAATGTCATCGATGCTGTGCGCTGGGTCATGGGCGAAAGCTCAGCCAAAAACCTGCGTGGTGAATCCATGACCGATGTCATTTTCAATGGCTCGGTCAACCGCCAACCGGTTGGTCAAGCGGCGATCGAGCTGGTTTTTGACAATAGTGACGGCGGTGTGGGTGGTGAGTACGCCAGCTACGCCGAAATCTCTATCAAGCGCGTCGTCACTCGTGAGGCTCAGTCTGAGTATTACCTCAATGGCACGCGTTGCCGACGCCGCGACATCACCGATATTTTCCTCGGTACCGGCTTAGGGCCGCGCAGCTACGCCATTATCGAACAAGGTATGATTTCCCGCTTGATTGAGTCAAGGCCGGAAGACCTGCGCGTGTTTATTGAGGAAGCGGCAGGCATCTCCAAGTACAAGGAGCGGCGGCGGGAAACCGAGACGCGTATGCGTCGCACCATGGAAAACCTGGAGAGGTTGACCGATTTACGCGATGAACTGCAGCGCCAGTTACAGCACTTGCAGCGCCAGGCGCAGGCAGCGGAAAAGTACAGCGAGTTAAAAGTCGAGGAGCGAACGCTCAAGGCGCAATTGTACGCACTGCAATGGCAGCAGCTGGATGGCGATGCGCGCCATTGCGGGCAGGCCATAGGCGAGCTTGAAGTGCGTCTCGAGGCGGTCAACGCCGAGCACCAGCAAGTCGAAACCGCGATTGAGCAGCATCGGCAGGATTACACAGATCGCAACGACAGCTTCAACACCGTACAGGGCGCTTATTACACCTTGGGCGCGGAAGTGGCGCGTGTTGAGCAGGCCATCAAATTTCAGCGCGAGCGTGCGCAGCAGCTGCAGGCAGATTTGCAGCAGGCGCTGGGTAGCCTGGAGGAAGCCCAGGCGCATCTGCAGCAGGATGAAGGTAAGCGTGCGGCCTGGGCGCTTGAGCTGGATGCGCTGGGGCCTGAATTGGAATTGTTGCAGGCAGCTGAAGAAGAATCTGCGACCGCCTTGCAGGATGCCGAGGAAGCTATGCTGCACTGGCAGCAGCAGTGGGATGAATTTAACCAGCAGGCGGCAGCGCCGCGGCAGCAGGCAGAAGTGCAGCAATCGCGTATTCAACATCTTGAGCAGGCGCAGCAGCGTTTGCAGCGCCGTATTTTGCAGCTTGAAGAAGAGCGCTCCGGGCTAGTGGTGGGTGCAGACGACGCCGATCTGGAAGCGGGCGCTGAAGAGGTTACTTTACTCGAAGAGCAGATGGCGGCAGCTGAGGAGCGCAGTGACGAGCGCTTGGCTGAGTTGGCGGCTGCGCGGGACGAAGAAAGTGCCTTGTCCGCACAGTTGAACGAGAGTCGCTTACGGCTGCAGCAGTTGCGAGGCAGGCAGGCTTCACTGGAGGCCCTGCAGCAGGCGGCAACGGAAGACAGCGACCAAGGGGTTAGCCAGTGGTTGGCGGCGCAGCAGCTGCAGGGGCAGCCACGCCTGTTGGAGCAGCTGCAGGTGGATGATGGCTGGCAGCTGGCGGTGGAAACGGCACTGGGTGATTACTTGCAGGCTGTGTGTGTCGACCAACTCGACCAGTTCACCCAACCTCTGGGCGACCTCCACCAGGGTGAGCTAAGCCTGGTGGAAGCCAGCGCGGTAGGGGCCGGCGCAGGGGATGACTACCTTGCCGCACATGTGCACGGTTCGGCGGCGGCTGCCAGCTTGCTCGCCGGCGTGCGTATAGCGGAGAGTCTGCCCGCCGCGCTGCAGTTGCGCGCTGTGCTTGAGCCGGGTGAGTCGGTCATTACCTCCGATGGTATCTGGCTGGGAGTGAATTGGTTGCGGGTTACCCGGCCGGGTGATCAGGAAGGCGGCGTTATTCAGCGGCAGCAGGAGCTGGAGCGGCTGGCGCGGGAAGTTAATATCACGCTTACACAGGTTGCCGGCTTTGAGGCTGCGCAGGCGGGCCTGCGCGAGCACCAGCAGAGTTTGGAGGCGCAGCGTCAGGACAGCCAGCGCGAACAGCAGCAACTGTCGCGGCAACATGCAGAACTGCGTGCTGCACTCTCGGCGCATCAGGCACGCCTCGAGCAAATCAGCGCTCGCCGGGAGCATCTTGCGGCAGATATTACCGACACTCGTAGCCAGTTTGCGCAGGAGCAGGATTCCGTCTCGGAGGCTCGGCTACTGCTCTCCGAGGCGATTGAGCGTATGGAAACCGATTCGCAGCAGCGCGAGGGGCTTCTTGCTCGCCGGGATGCGGCGCGCAATCAGCTCGATAGCGTGCGCCAGAAGGCGCGCCACGACAAAGACGCCGCGCATCAATCGGCGCTGCGCTACCAGTCTCTGGATACTCAGCTGCAGAGCGTTAACGAGGCGCTTGGGCGCGCGCGTTCGCAAGTGGCACAGCTGCAGGATCGGCGTGAGGCGCTGCAGGGTAATTTGGTCGAAACCGACGACCCGGTCCTCGTGCTGCAGGAAGAGCTGGAGGCTCAGCTGGAGCTGCGTCTGGCGTCGGAGGGTGAGCTGGCACAGGCGCGCCAAGCGGTTGCGGAGGTTGAGCACGCTTTGCGTCAGGCAGAACAACAGCGCTCGGCGATTGAGCAGCGGGCACAGGGTGTGCGTGCCGAACTGGAGCAGCAGCGATTGCAGCAGCAGGGTTTGCAAGTGCAGCGCGAAAACGTGCTGCGGCAGCTAAAAGAAGTGGAGCAGGACGTAGAGGCCGTGCTCGCGGATATGCCTGAGGGTGCTAACGAAGCGGAGTGGCGTAACTCGCTGGAGCGGGTAGCCGCGAGGGTGGCGCGGTTGGGGCCCATTAACCTGGCCGCTATTGATGAGTACGCGCTGCAGTCAGAGCGCAAGCACTACCTCGATGCCCAGAACGAAGATCTGGAAACGGCACTGGAGACCCTGGCGTCCGCCATCCGCAAAATTGACAAGGAGACGCGCAGCCGTTTCCGCGAGACCTTCGATAAAGTGAACAGCGGTTTGCAGGACCTTTTCCCGCGGGTATTTGGCGGCGGCAATGCCTATCTGGAGATGACTGGTGACGACCTGCTCGATACCGGTATTACCATCATGGCGCGTCCGCCCGGTAAAAAGAATAGCACCATTCATCTGCTCTCGGGTGGAGAGAAAGCACTCACGGCGATTGCCTTGGTGTTTTCGATTTTTCAGCTTAATCCGGCGCCATTCTGTATGCTGGACGAAGTGGATGCGCCGTTGGATGATGCCAACGTGGGGCGTTATGCCCGTATGGTGAAGGAAATGTCCGAAAAGGTGCAGTTTATCTACATCACGCACAATAAGATCTCCATGGAGTTGGCGGATCAGTTGATGGGTGTCACCATGCACGAGCCGGGCGTATCACGTCTTGTTACCGTGGATGTCGAAGAGGCGGCGGAACTGGCGGCAAGTTAGGACAAGCGGAGGATGCGGGCGCAGCTGTGATGGACTTGACGATACGTGATTGGATGGTAATTGCTGGCGTGCTGCTGATTGTGGCGGTGTTACTGGATGCTTGGCGACGGGTGCATAACGAGCGTCAGGCTGCGGTGCGCATTAAATTGGCCGGTGGCGACGGCGACTCTGGCGACCCGGACATCAGTCTGTTCCGTGAATTGCCCAACGGCGGCGCGCGCGTAGTACACCGTTCCGATTTGCTGGATGCTCGCGCGCAACACGACGCCAACGAAGCAGCGCCACTGCCTGCCACACAGGCGTCACCTGCTACAGGTGCGGCTGATTCTGGCGCCAGTGCAGGGTCAAGCGCGGAAGAGCCTCCTCCCTCAAAAAAGGCTCCTGCCCCCGCGGCCAAGCCGCGTGCGCCGCGTAAGCGGTCGTCAGCTCCAGCGGTTGTTGATGATGGCTTGCTGACTGGCCTCAGCAGCCAAGACGAACCAGAGAATCTCGATTGGTTGGATGCTCTTGAGGCTGAGGAGCGCCGCGTTCCCGAGGCCGAAGAAACAGTTCAGCTGCCGCGTGATGTGCAACCTGAAGTGTTTATGCTCAACGTGGTGGCGCGCGAGCCGGATGGGTTTCGCGGCGACGACATCTTGCATATCCTGCTTGCCTGCGATTTGCGTTTCGGCGATATGAGTTTTTTCCATAGGCATGAGCAAGAAGCCGGGCGCGGCCCCATTCAATTTAGCGTCGCTAATATGATGCAGCCCGGTGTCTTCGACATCGATAATATGTCCGACTTCAGTACTCCGGGCCTGGTATTTTTTGTCACCCTGCCTGGCCCCGCAGATATGATGCAAGCCTTTGACTACATGCTGGAAGCTGCGCAGGCGGTGGCGCGCAACTTGAACGGTGATGTCCTGGATGAAACGCGCAGCGCACTCACCCGTCAGACTCTCGAGCACGCGCGCCAGCAAATCCGCGATCTTGAGCGGCGCATGCTTGCGCGGTTACGTTAAGGCGCTACGCGGATGACGGAGGCCGTTGCAGCGGGACAGGAAGCGGCCCGGCTGCGAGAACAACTCGATACCTGGAACTACCAGTATCATGTGCTCGACGCGCCCAGCGTGCCGGACGCTGAATACGATCGCTGCTTAAAACGCCTGCAAGGTCTGGAAGCACAATATCCCGCTCTGTGCGTCCCTGAATCGCCAACTCAGCGCGTGGGCGCTACGCCAATCTCCCAGTTTGCCCCGGTGCAACATGAAATGCCGATGCTGTCCTTGGACAATGCTTTTGATAGCGAGGAGCTGCAGGATTTCAATCGCCGCGTGCTGGATCGTTTGGGGCAGGAGCCTTCGGCATTGCTGGAATTTGCCTGTGAGCCGAAGCTGGATGGCATTGCCGTTAGCCTGCTGTATCGCGATGGTAGGCTGGAGCGCGGTGCAACGCGCGGTGATGGCAGCACGGGGGAAGATATCACTCACAACGTGCGAACCGTGGCCTCGGTGCCGTTGCGCCTGCGCGGAAGCGGGTTTCCGGGTGTGCTTGAAGTGCGCGGTGAAATTTATCTGCCGCGGGCGGGTTTTGAGCAATTAAACGCCACGGCCTGCGAGCGGGGAGAAAAAACTTTCGTCAATCCGCGTAACGCGGCGGCAGGCAGCCTGCGCCAGCTGGACGCCCGCATTACTGCTACTCGCCCGTTACAAATGTGTTGCTACAGTGTGGGCTTGTACGAGGGTGGTGAATTGCCTGGCCGTCACTCTGATGTGCTGGACCGGCTGCATGCCTGGGGCTTGCGTATCAACCCTGAATCGCGTGTGGTGCAGGGTATCGATGCCTGTGAAAGCTACTATTCAGGCTTGGCGGCGCGGCGGGCGAGCCTGCCCTACGATATTGATGGCATTGTGTATAAAGTCAACGACCTTGGCCTGCAGCAACGTTTGGGGTTTGTGTCACGCGCTCCCCGTTGGGCAATCGCGCGCAAGTTTCCTGCACAAGAGGAAATGACCACGCTACTGGCGGTGGAGTTTCAGGTTGGGCGCACCGGTGCCATTACCCCGGTAGCGAGGCTTGAGCCGGTGTTTGTAGGCGGCGTTACTGTGAGCAATGCCACCCTGCACAACGCTGACGAGGTTGAGCGGCTGGATTTGCGGATCGGCGATACCGTGATGGTGCGGCGCGCCGGGGATGTCATCCCCCAGGTGGTTGCCGTCGTACTGGATCGACGGCCTGCAGGGGCTGCGCCAGTGCATTTTCCACAACGCTGCCCGGTGTGTGGGTCAGTGCTGGAGCGCGCAGCGGATGAGGCCGTGTTGCGCTGTATGGGCGGGCTGGTGTGTCAGGCGCAGCAAAAAGCTGCCATTCGCCACTTTGTGGCGCGGCGTGCGCTGGACGTGGATGGCCTGGGGGACAAGTTGGTGGATCAGTTGGTTGACCAAGGGCTGGTGCGCACGGTTGCCGGCCTCTATACCGTGCCACGGTCCGCCTGGCTGGCACTTGACCGTATGGGCGACAAGTCGGTAGACAAGTTATTGGCGGCGCTGGAGCAGAGTAAGCAGACCAGCCTGCCGCGCTTCATCTATGCTTTGGGTATTCGTGAAGTGGGAGAATCCACGGCAGGAAATCTGGCGCGTCACTTTGGCAGTTGGGAGGCGCTGGCTGCTGCCAGCGAGGATGCTTTACTGGCGGTACCTGATGTGGGCCCAATAGTCGCTGATCATTTGCGCCAGTTTCTGGATTCAGCCGACAGCCTCGCGGTGGTGCAGGCATTGCGTGAAGCCGGGGTATGCTGGCCGAATATCGAGGTGTTGCCAGCGGAAGCGCTGCCCTTGTCTGGCCAAACCTGGGTGGTGACGGGCAAGCTTGAAACCGTGGGGCGTAGCGAGGCCAAGGCGCACCTTGAGGCGCTGGGTGCGCGGGTAGCGGGCAGCGTGTCAGCGAAAACAACGACGGTGGTGGCGGGGCCGGGTGCTGGCTCCAAGCTGGGCAAGGCGACGGAACTGGATATTCCCGTATTGGATGAGGCGGCCTTGCTGGAATTGCTCCGGTCGCATGGAGTGCTGCTTTGAAGTGTTTACTGCCCCTGTTGCTGGTGTCGTTGTTGTCAGCCTGCGCTACTGCGCCTCCTGCCAATGTGGACAACGCCTGCAGTATTTTTCGCGACAAAAGTGGCTGGTATGACGATGCGCTGGAGTCGCAAAAAGAGTGGGGTAGCCCGATACCGGTGATGCTCGCGATTATGCATCAGGAGTCGCGCTTCGTGGCGCAGGCCAAGCCGCCGCGGAAGCGCATTTTCGGCATCATTCCCGGCGGCCGTCCTTCCAATTCCTATGGTTATAGCCAAGCGTTGAAATCAACGTGGAAGGCTTATGAGCGCAGCACTGGCCGCTACGGCGCCGATCGCGATGATTTTGGTGATTCAATCGATTTTATTGGTTGGTACAACAATGAGTCCCTGCATCGTAGCGGCATTCCAAAAACCGATGCGTACCGCCTGTATCTCGCCTATCACGAGGGCCATGGGGGCTATAACCGCGGCACCTATCGTAACAAGGCGTGGCTGCTGGGTGTCGCCGGTAAAGTGCGTGACCGGGCCGCGCAGTACGCGGTGCAGTTGAGCGCCTGTGCCGATTCATTACCCCGCGGACGTGGCCTGTTCGGCTGGTTCTGAGTAGGCCCTGCCGCGGTTCAATAATACTGCCAGCGCGCGCCTAAACACAGGCACAGTGTGTTTCCTTGACGCATATCCTGCCTTGCGTGGATGCAAATCCGTTTTTCTTGTGACACACTTTCGAGGTGTGCCGTCATGGTCGCGAGCCCGATACATAATGTTCATAAACAGGTCTTCGCTGTGAATCCAACTGATATCAAGAATCCAGAATACTTCCACAAAGTGGTCGACTGTCAGTACGCCTGCCCGGCGCATACGCCGGTGCCCGAGTACATTCGCCTGATTGCGGCTGGCCGTTACGACGATGCCTATATGGTGAACTGGGAGTCCAATGTATTCCCCGGTATCCTCGGCCGCACTTGCGACCGCCCTTGCGAGCCAGCCTGTCGTCGAGGGCGTATAGCCAAAGGTGAAGAACCTGTTGCTATCTGTCGTTTGAAGCGCGTTGCGGCGGATAACAAAACTGATATCAGGGCGCGTCTGCCGGAAATTCCTGAACTGAAGAATGGTAAACGCATAGCCCTGATCGGTGCGGGGCCCGCATCGCTTACGGTGGCACGCGACCTCATGCCGCTGGGCTACAGTATTGATATGTACGACAACCAATTTGCTGGCGGCGGAATGATGCGTAGCCAGATCCCCTCGTTCCGGCTGCCCGCCAGCGTGTTGGATGAAGAGGTGGGTTACATTCTCGACACGGGGGTGGTGACCCATTTTAATACCGAGGTAACCAGCCTCAGAAGCATCATCGACAAACAGTACGATGCGGTGTTTGTGGGCACCGGTGCTCCGCGCGGCAGGGGGCTCAATCTGCCCGGGCTGGAAGAGGCTGGGAAACGCGTACACATCGGCATCGACTGGCTATCGAGTGTGGCATTCGAACATACCAGTGCGATTGGCAAGCGTGTGCTGGTACTCGGCGGTGGTAACACGGCGATGGATTGTTGCCGTACTTCGCGGCGCCTTGGGGGTGAGGATGTGCGGGTGGTTGTGCGCAGCCCCTTTGCTGATATGAAGGCCTCGCCTTGGGAGAAAGAGGATGCCATGCATGAAGGCATTCCAATTTACGACAACCACGTGCCGAAAGAGTTTGTGGTTGAGAATGGCGTGCTCAAGGGTATGCACTTTGAGAAGGTTGAGGCCCAGTACGACGAGAGCGGCAAGCGTAGCCTGGTGCCGACGGGGGAAGACCTCGTGTTCATGGAAGCTGACGATGTGCTTATGGCTATCGGCCAAGATAACGCTTTCCCCTGGGTAGAGCGCGATGTTGGCGTCGAGTTTGACAAGTGGGATATGCCGGTGGTCGATAAGGCCACTTACCAGTCCACCAACCCCCTCGTGTTCTTTGGCGGGGATGCGGCTTTTGGCCCCGAAAACGTCATTACCGCCGTGGCCCACGGGCATCAGGCGGCCATTAGTATCGATTTGCACTGTCGCGAGAAGTCGGTGAGCGAGCGCCCCGCGCCTTTTACCAACCTCGTCAGCCAAAAAATGGGTATTCACGAGTGGAGTTACGACAACCGGGTTGAAAACGATAAGCGCTTCGTGGTGCCGATGGCACCGTTGGAAAAAACCCTGCGTGACCGCAAGCTGGAAGTGGAACTGGGGTTTGACTTAGATATAGGCTTTAAGGAAGCAGAACGCTGCCTGAACTGCGATGTGCAAACGGTATTCGATACGCCACGTTGTATTGAGTGTGATGCCTGTGTCGATATCTGCCCCACAGATTGCATCTCCTTTGTCGACAACGCTGAGGAAGAGGTTCTTCGCACACGCCTCACAGCGGTTGCGGGCAATCTCGCCCAGGATCTGTATGTTTCGACCGATCTACCCACGCGGCGCGTCATGGTCAAGGATGAGGACGTTTGCCTGCATTGTGGCCTGTGCGCCGAACGTTGCCCCACCTCGGCTTGGGACATGCAGAAATTCCTCTATAGTGTGACTAAGGCGGGGCAATAAACCATGCAAGCGCTGCAATCAGTGAATGAGTTCGTGATCAAGTTTGCCAACGTGAACGGCACCGGAAGCGCCAGCGCCAACAACCTGTTCGCCAAGGCCATATTCCGCATGGGTTTGCCGGTTTGCCCGAAGAATATTTTTCCCTCAAACATTCAGGGCCTGCCTACCTGGTACGAGGTGCGGGTGAGCGAACGTGGTTATCTTGGGCGTCGAGGCGGTGTTGATATCATGCTCTCGGTGAACCCGCAGAGCATGCCGCAAGATATTCAGGAAGTGGAGCCTGGCGGTTACTTCATCTACGACAACACCAAACCGCTCGACCTGCGCCTGATCCGCAGTGACGTGAATATTTTTGGCATTCCTTTGACGCGCATGTGTAATGAGGAGTATCAAGATCCGCGCCAGCGCCAACTGTTTCGCAATGTGATTTATGTCGGCGCATTGGCTGCTTTACTGGATATGGATTTTGCTGTGTTGACCGGCTTGGTAGAGGATCAGTTCAAAGGTAAAGACAAATTGATCTTGCCTAACATCCACGCCTTGGAGTTGGGTTACCAGTACGCGCAAAAACACTTCGAATGCCCCCTCGGTATTCGTGTCCGCACCGCTGATAAAGTGGGCGACAACATTTTGCTCGACGGGAATACCGCGCTAGGTCTGGGTGCCATCTACGGCGGTGCTACCGTCGCTGCCTGGTATCCGATTACCCCGTCCACATCGGTTGTTGATGCCTTTGATCGCTACGCAAAGCGTTTGCGCATTGATCCGGGCACGGGGCGTAAGAACTACGCCATTCTGCAGGCCGAAGACGAGCTGGCGGCCATTGGTATGGTAGTTGGTGCAAGCTGGAACGGCGCCCGTGCTTTCACCGCCACCAGTGGCCCTGGCTTGTCTTTGATGAGCGAGTTTCTGGGTTTGGCGTATTTTGCCGAGATCCCCACGGTTCTGTTCGACGTCCAGCGCGCTGGCCCTTCGACCGGTATGCCAACGCGCACGCAGCAGTCCGATCTGCTCTCTGCTGCCTATGCCTCTCACGGTGATACCAAGCAGGTGCTGTTGTTTCCCTCTACGCCAAAAGAGTGTTTTGATTTTGGTGCCCTGTCGTTTGATCTCGCAGAGCGGCTGCAGACGCCGATTATTCTGATGACCGACCTTGACCTCGGCATGAATGACAATATGTCGCCGCCGCTCACCTGGGATGACACGCGCCGTTATGACCGCGGCAAAGTGCTGAACGCCGAACAGCTGGAAGAAATGGAGCGTTACGGGCGATATCTTGACGTTGATGGCGACGGCATCTGTTACCGCACCATTCCCGGCACCCACCCACAGAAGGGTGCGTTCTTCACTCGCGGCACCTCACGGGATGAATACGCGGTGTACACCGAGAAAGGTGAAGAATATGAAAAGAACATGCATCGGCTGATGGCCAAGTGGGAGACGATCAAGGAGTGGGTGCCGCGCCCGTTAGAAACCACCAGTGAGCAGCCTACCGATACGGCTATCCTGTTCTTCGGTACCAGCGAAGAGTCGTCTATGGAAGCGCGCGACTATCTTGCAGAGGATGGTGTACCCCTGAACGCGATGCGGGTACGCGCTTTCCCGTTCAACGATGAAGTGGAGTCGTTCCTGGCGCGCCATGAGCGTGTTTTTATCATTGAGCAAAACCGTGATGCGCAGCTGCGCACACTGCTGATGGCGGAGTTTGAACTGGGCCCTGACAAGCTCAAGTCTGTACTCTGTTTTGATGGCAACCCGATCAGTGCCCGCAATATCCGCAAGCAAATACTGCAGCAAATGCCGGGCTATAACGTTACCCCCTTGCGTCGCGAACGTTTGGTCGCCGGCGCGGAGAACAGGTCATGAGCTACCAGCTTCCGAAGTTCAGGCATCCCGACCTCCCGGTTAATGCACTTGGTTATACGCGCGCCGAATACGAGGGAGCCATATCCACGCTGTGTGCAGGTTGTGGCCATGACTCTATCTCCGGCTCTATCGTGCGTGCTTGTCACGAGCTGGCTCTGGAGCCCCACAAGATCGCCAAGCTTTCTGGTATTGGGTGTTCCTCCAAGGCGCCGACCTATTTTTTAGGTAAGTCCCACGGCTTCAACTCGGTACATGGCCGGATGCCTTCTGTGGTTAGTGGGGCCAACATGGCCAACCGTGATTTGCTATACCTGGGTGTGTCGGGTGATGGTGACACGGCCTCTATTGGTATGGGGCAGTTCGCGCACGCCGTGCGGCGCAATTTGAACATGGTGTACATCGTCATGAACAACGGCTGTTACGGCCTTACCAAGGGGCAGGATTCGGCCACCGCTGATGCCGGTTCGGCAAGTAAAAAGGGCGACCCCAATCCGTTTTCGGCGATCGACTTGCCCGGCCTCGCGTTGCAACTGGGGGCAACGTTTGTCGCGCGCAGTTTTTCCGGCGACAAGGGGCAGCTGGTGCCGTTGATCAAGGCCGCGATTTCTCATCGAGGCTTCGCCTTAATCGATGTGATTTCTCCCTGCGTCACCTTCAACAATAACCCCGGTTCCACCAAGAGCTACGATTTTGTGCGCGAGCACGCGGAGGCCACAGGCACGGTGGATTTTGTGCCGATGCGCGAGGAGATTACCGCGAGTTATGCGGCTGGCCGAACACAGGACGTTACGCTGCATGACGGTTCGGTTTTACATTTGGAGAAGCTGGCTCCGGATCTTGATCCCTTCGACCGGGTATCGGCCATGGTTGCGCTGCAAAACCACACGGCGCTAGGACAGATACTTACCGGCCTTATTTACATGGATAAGGATTCACGCGACCTGCACGATGTCATGGAAACATCTCGTCGGCCGCTGAACAGCCTGGTCGAGGAAGATCTTTGCCCGGGTGACAAAGTGTTGGCGAATATCAACGCCAGCCTTCGTTAGTCACCTACCCATTTACCCGGCCAGAAGGCTGGGTAAATGGGTAAGTGACGGAAAAGGGCCTATAAACTCCCAATTGTCATTTGATTGTCATAATTTCCTCATCTAATACGCGCATCAGCTGCGAATTAAAGGGACAATGTGACCAATGAATGAACGTCAGGTGTTAATTGTTGATGACGAGTTTGCCATTCGCGATATGTTGCGTATGGCCCTTGAGATCGCCGGGTTTCGTTGCCTGGAGGCTGAGAATATCCAGGATGCGTTTACCCTGATTGTCGACGAACGCCCCGATATGGTGTTGCTGGACTGGATGTTGCCCGGCGGCAGTGGTCTGGAACTGCTGCGTCGTCTGAAACGCACTGATACTACCCGCGATGTGCCTGTCATCATGCTGACAGCCAAGACCGCCGAAGACAATATGATTCAGGGCCTCGATGTGGGCGCGGACGATTACATTACCAAACCCTTCGCTCCACGCGAGCTTATTGCCCGTATCAAGGCGCTGCTGCGCCGAGCAGGCAGTGGTGACGAGCAGGATCGTATCCAAGTGGCGGAACTGGTTTTGGACGGTGAAAGCCGGCGTATTTTTCTGTTGGATGAACCTGTTGATATGGGGCCGACCGAGTTCAACCTTCTGCAGTTTTTCATGTCTCACCCGGAACGTGCTTACACCCGCAGTCAGCTGCTGGATCAGGTGTGGGGCGCGAACGTGTATGTTGAGGAGCGCACGGTTGACGTGCATATCCGCCGCCTGCGCAAGGCACTGCAAACACCGCGGGCCGATTACAGTGACCTGGTGCAAACCGTGCGTGGAACCGGCTATCGATTCTCTGCTCGCGGGGTTCCAGCTCGTTGACGTCGCAGGCCGCTTGGCGGGCAGAGCTGCGGCGGCTGCTACTGTTGATGGCAGTGGCACTCTTGGTTGGATGGGTGCTGGGGTTGGTGTGGCCTGTATTGTCCATTGTGTTGGCGCTGGCGCTCGGGCGCTGGCTGTGGCAAATGCGACGCCTGTTGGGCTGGCTGGCGGATCCCTCGCAGGAGCCACCGGAGGCGCTTGGTTTTTGGGGAGACCTGTATGACCGCTTGTACGCCCTGCAGCGCAAAGCACAGGAGCGGGAGGGTGAACTCAAGTCGCGTCTGAATTACCTGCAGGATTCGCTGTCCTCGATGCACGATGGTGCAGTCATGGTGACCTACGGCGGCGCCATTGAGTGGAGTAATGACGCGGCGCAACGCCTGCTGGGCCTGCGTTACCCCGCTGACCGTGGCCAGGCGTTACTTAACCTTGTGCGGCTGCCCGCGTTTTACCGCTACTACATTGCCGGAGCTTTCGACGACCCTCTGCAGGTGCGTATGCAGGGTGAGCGAGAGCAGGTTCTGCAGTTCGCTGTCACCTTGTTTGGCAACGGCGATCGACTCGTGTTCGTGCGTGACGTGACCAAAGAAGCGCATCTCGAGCAAATGCGCCGCGACTTCGTGGGCAATGTATCACATGAATTACGCACTCCGCTGACGGTCATCAAGGGCTATCTTGAGATGATTCTGGCCAGCGCCCAGCAGCTCGAGCCGCGCTTTCGTCGCCCGCTGGAACAAATGTCGCAGCAAACTGATCGCATGGAGAGCTTGCTCAAGGATTTGCTCTGGCTGTCGCGGCTGGAAAGCGTGCGCACCCAAAGCCGGCGTGAGCAGGTCGATGTTGCACTTTTATTGCAGGAACTGGTTATTGAGCTGCACACACTGTATCCCGAGCGTAGCCTTGAACTAACGGTTGATACCGGGCAAAAAGTCGCGGGTGATTATCGCGAACTGCACAGCGCCGTCTCGAACTTGATACTTAATGCCTTCAAGTACAGCCCAGATGACACTTCCGTGACAGTTTTGTGGCGGCAGCACGATAGCGAGTTGTTGCTGTCGGTGCAGGACCGGGGCATCGGCATCGATGCGGTCCACTTACCGCGCCTTACCGAGCGTTTTTACCGTGTTGACGACAGCCGTTCTTCCGCTACGGGTGGCACGGGGCTGGGGCTGGCGATTGTCAAGCATGTGGCGGCTGGGCACCTTGCTGAGCTGCGTATTGTCAGTACACCGGGCAAGGGCAGCACCTTCACGTTGGCATTTCGCTGCTGAAACGGTCGGTAGACATTACTTTGTCATAATTCTGTCATATGATCGGGGTACTGTGTGCCTCGTCGGATTCAGGTGCAACTAGGAGCGCTTCATGTCGATCAAGAAACTGTTCAAAAATGCTTTTACCGCCGCGGGTGTCGGTGCAATGGGCCTTGCATTGGCTCCTGCTGTATTGGCTGAGCTCGATCCTGGCCTCAAAGACTATGAAATTGCCAGTGGCGTGTCCGGCAACCTGTCCAGTATTGGGTCAGATACGCTTGCCAACCTCATGACGTTGTGGGCAGAGGATTTCAAGCGTGCCTATCCCAACGTGAACATCCAGATTCAGGCCGCGGGTTCCTCTACCGCGCCGCCTGCCTTGACGGAAGGTACTGCGAACATCGGGCCAATGAGCCGCGACATGCGCGACAATGAAATTGAGGCATTCGAGACGCGCCACGGCTACAAGCCAACGGCGGTGCCTGTTGCCATCGATGCATTGGCAGTTTATGTGCACAAAGACAACCCGATTGAGGGTATGTCGATTGAGCAACTTGACGCTGTATTCTCATCAACACGCAAGTGTGGCTCGACGCAGGATGTTAGCCAATGGGGGCAGCTCGGCCTTGCCGGTGCGTGGGAAGGCCGCGATATGCAGCTGTTCGGGCGTAACTCTGTGTCCGGTACTTACGGGTACTTCAAGACCGTAGGCCTGTGCAAAGGCGACTTCAAGAACAGCGTTAATGAACAGCCGGGTTCTGCATCTGTTGTGCAGTCCGTGTCGACGTCGATCAACGGCATCGGGTACTCGGGCATTGGTTATCGTACATCCAGTGTGCGCACTGTGCCGATCAGCAAGCATGACGGCGCACCTTACGTTGAGGCAGATGCAGAGAACTCGATTAGCGGCAATTATCCGTTAGCAAGGTTCCTGTATGTTTATATCAACAAGAATCCCAACAAGCCGCTGTCGCCTTTGGAGCGGGAATTTTTCAAGCTGGTGTTCTCCCGCCAAGGCCAGGACGTGGTGTTGAAGGACGGCTATATTCCTTTGCCCGCCGCGGTTGTGGAGCGTTACGCTCGCCTGCTAGACCTGTAGTCTGAATGAATCGTTGGCCCGGCCCTCATACTGATGAGGCTACCGGGCCGGCGCCGGCAAGCGCTGAACGAGTGACTCTGTCTTGAGTATATTAAGCGAACACGTGTCTTCTTTTACCCCCCGGTGGCGGCGCTTTAAAGACCGCCTGGCCACTGTCTCGGTTACCGCTGGTGGTGCCAGTGTGCTGGGCGCCATTTTGCTTATCTTCTTCTACCTGCTCTATGAAGTGTTGCCGCTGTTTGGTAGCGCGGATGTTGAGCCGCGTGCCGAAGTCGCTTCTCCTTTCGCCTCAGCGCCGCTATACCTCGCGGTAGAAGAACAAACAGAAATCGGCTTTGCCGTGTTTGCCAACTCCTCAGGAAGCTTTTTCCAGTTGGACAGTGGAGAAGTTCTCCTGACGTCAGATATGGCTTCGGAGCTGGGTGCGGTAACCGCAGTCGCCGAGGAAAGCCCGGCCAAGCGTATGATCGCGCTGGCGCACGAGTCTGGCGCCGTGTCCTTGTATGCGCATGAGTATCGACTGAGCTATCCGGATGGCAACAGAGTCATCACTCCAAGAATTGAGCGTTCCTACCCCGCTCTGGATCTGCGCGTGGCCAATGCCCCGGTGACGCAGCTCGCAGTCGGCGAAACCGACGATGCCCTGGTGCTCATCTCGCTAAATGCGGTGGGTGTGTTGCAGGCGCAGCGCTTTAACCGCTCGGAAAACTTTATGACGGGGGAGGTAAGCTTTGATGCCGAGCTTCTCACCCTGCCGCCTCTGGCGGGGGAAACAGCCGCTTTTCATGTAGACGAAGACTTGCGCTGGCTTTACCACATTGATACCAAGGGCGGCTTCACGGTTATCAACCTGCGTCAGCGCGACGCCATGGGCAAGCTGGAAGTGGCTAGCCGCGGCGAGTTGTTTGACCGTGGTGGGCAGCTCAGCGAGAGCGCCATGTTGCTGGGTGGTATTTCGCTGTTGGTTGCTTCCGACCGCGGTGAGCTCGTGCAGTATTTTATGGTGCGCGACGGAGAGGGCGGCCACCATCTGCAGCGCGTGCGAGAGTTCGACACCGATGGCATCGTGATTACAACGCTGCTGCCAGAGCACCGACGCAAAGGTTTTCTCGCTCTCGGCCGGCAGGGCGAAGTGCAGGTGTACCACACGACCGCGCATCGGCGGCTGCTCAGTGAAAGCGCCTTGCCCCTGGGCGGTGGCGCAGCGGCGATTTCGCCGCGCGCCGACGCACTACTGTTGGTCGACTCCGACGGCAGCTTGCGCAGCTGGCACATTGACAATGAACACCCGGATATTTCTTGGTCCGCACTGTGGACCGAAGTGTGGTACGAGAGTTACGACGAACCGGAGTATGTTTGGCAGTCTTCCGCATCGGACAACGATTTCGAGCCTAAATACAGCTTTGCGCCGCTGGCGTTCGGCACGCTTAAAGCCGCGTTTTATACAATGATGATTGCCGCCCCGCTGGCCATTTGTGGCGCCATTTACACAGCGTATTTCATGGCGCCTGCGCTGCGCCGCAAGATCAAACCCATGATTGAGCTGATGGAGGCACTGCCCACGGTGATTTTGGGGTTTCTTGCGGGCCTGTGGCTGGCGCCGCTGATTGAAGACAAGCTGACCGCGGTGATCACCCTCATGTTGGCGCTACCGTTCGGGGTTATTCTTTTTGCGTTTTTATGGTCGCGCTTGCCTCGTGCGATACGGTCATGGGTACCCGAGGGTTGGCATGCGGCTGTTTTGATTCCCGTCGTGATTTTTATAGGCTACGCCAGCTTTGCCAGCAACGACGTTCTCGAGCTCTTGCTCTTCAACGGCGATATGCGCAACTGGATCACCTCTGAGTTGGGTATATCCTTCGATCAGCGCAATGCGCTAGTGGTTGGCATTGCTATGGGCATGGCTGTGATCCCCACGATCTTTTCTATCTCTGAAGATGCTATTTTCTCGGTGCCCAAGCACCTTAGTTACGGCAGCCTGGCGCTAGGTGCAACTCCGTGGCAAACGCTGGTCGGTGTGGTGATACCTACGGCCAGCCCCGGCATTTTTTCCGGGCTGATGATCGGCCTGGGCCGCGCGGTAGGTGAAACCATGATTGTACTCATGGCGACAGGCAACACCCCCATAATCGATATTAATATTTTTGAAGGCATGCGCACGCTATCGGCCAACATTGCGGTGGAAGTGCCTGAGGCTGAGGTAGACAGCACGCACTATCGTGTTTTGTTCCTTGCGGCGTTCGTGCTGTTTATGTTCACGTTTATGGTGAATACGGTGGCCGAGTTGGTTCGTCAGCGTTTGCGTATCAAGTATGGATCATTGTGATGAACAAGATGATCGACGAACAAGAACTACACAACGACCAGGCGCCTGGCGTGAAAGCCTGGCTACGCAGTGGCGATCCCTTAATCTGGCTTAACGGCGCAGCTGTCAGTGTTTGCGTGATAGCCGTTGTCGGGCTGCTACTGCTGCTGGCAGTGCGCGGCCTCAGTCATTTCTGGCCGGCCGATGTGCTTGCGGTCACGGTCAGCTATCAGGGCCAGTCTCGCGAGTTGTTGGGTGAGGTGGTGGAAGAGGTTGAAGTATCTGGTGGCCAGTTGCGCGAGGCGGGTTTTGAGCTGCAGGGCTCGGGGCCATTTTTTCAACGCACGTTGTTGAAGCAGGGAAACCGTGATTTTCTCGGCACCGACTTCACCTGGCTAATCGATGAGCAGTTTGGCGCTCGGCGATTTCCTGCCGACCTGCTGGTTGTTGAGCGTCTGGACTGGGGCAATTTTTATGGCTATTTGCGCGGTGTTAACCGTTTGGGCGAGGCGCCGATAACCGTTGCGGAACAGGGCGAGGCCACGACGCTGGCTGCTCTGCAAACGCTGATTGCCGACACAGTTGCGGTACGAGAAGAAATCGACCACATTGAACAGGGTGCAATTGGTACCATCAACTACGATTTGGAGCGTCTGCGGCTGCGTGAAAGGGGCTTGGAGCTGGAGGGGCGCCTGGACGCCTTGGCTCAGGCTGAACTGGCCAGCGAGCGGGCCGAGCTAGAGCTACGTTTCCGTGAACTTCAGGACCAGCTCTACGTCCTGTACGACAGCATCAAGGATCACAGTTACAGCGCGGAGCTGGCGGATGGCCGCGTGGTCACACTGCCCATTGCCAAGGTAGTGCGCGCCTACCAGCCCAATGCCATGAACGTTCCGGCCAAGATGTCGATGTACGGAAAGCGGCTGTGGGAATTTCTGTCTCAGCCGCCGCGTGAAGCGAACACCGAAGGCGGCATTTTCCCGGCCATGTTCGGTACGGTGTTGATGGTGATTCTCATGTCAATCATCGTTACGCCGTTTGGTGTGGTCGCGGCGGTGTATTTGCGTGAATACGCCAGCCAGGGTTTTGTTACGCGTACCATTCGCGTTGCGGTGAATAATCTCGCCGGTGTGCCGTCCATTGTGTATGGCGTATTTGGCCTGGGTTTCTTCGTGTATTTTGTGGGCGGCGAGCTTGACCAGCTGTTTTTCCCGGCTTCTTTGCCGCGGCCTACCTTTGGTACCCCTGGCTTGATGTGGGCCTCTTTAACACTGGCCTTACTCACATTGCCGGTGGTGATCGTGGCCACAGAAGAGGGCTTGGCGCGCATTCCCTCAACGGTACGTGAAGGCTCTCTGGCGCTGGGCGCAACGCGCGCGGAAACGCTGTGGCGCGTGGTATTGCCGATGGCCAGCCCAGCGATGATGACAGGGCTGATTCTGGCGGTTGCGCGGGCGGCAGGCGAGGTGGCGCCGCTGATGCTAGTGGGGGTAGTGAAGCTGGCACCCACCTTACCCTTAGATGCCAATTACCCCTATTTACACCTTGACCAGAAATTCATGCACCTTGGCTTCCATATTTATGATGTTGGCTTTCAGAGCCCTAACGTTGAGGCGGCACGGCCGTTGGTTTACGCCACTGCATTTTTGCTGGTGGTGATTATTGCCTTGCTGAACCTCACAGCCGTAAGCTTGCGCAACCGTCTGCGCGAGCGCTACAAATCGCTAGAACATTAGACAGGACTTCACCATGCAAACTCATGCTTTGGATATTCAGGCCCTGAAACGCGATCAAACGCGCTCCGCGAGCCCTGCGGCGCCCGCGGCAACGAGCCTGCGGATGGAGAATCTGAATTTGTTCTACAACCAGCGCTCGCAGGCGCTGTTTGACATTAACCTGGAAATACCGCGACAGCGGGTGACGGCGTTTATTGGCCCCAGCGGTTGCGGCAAGTCCAGCCTTCTGCGCTGTATTAACCGCATGAACGACCTCGTAGACGGTTGCCGTATCGAGGGCCGCCTACTTCTTGACGACGAGGATATTTACGATCGTCGTGTCGATGTGGCCGCACTGCGCCGGCGTGTGGGCATGGTGTTTCAGAAACCCAACCCCTTTCCTAAGAGTATTTATGAAAATGTCGCCTACGGGCTGCGAATCCAGGGTATCAACAAGAAGCGGGTGTTGGACGAGGTGGTAGAAAGGTCGCTGCGCGCCGCAGCGCTATGGGATGAAGTGAAAGATCGACTGCATGAAAGCGCACTCAGTCTGTCAGGCGGCCAGCAGCAGCGTTTGGTCATTGCGCGCACAATTGCGGTAGAGCCGGAAGTGCTGCTCCTTGACGAACCAGCCTCTGCCTTGGACCCAATCTCCACGCTAAAGATTGAAGAGCTCATCTACGAACTGAAGGCGCGCTACACCATTGTCATCGTTACCCACAATATGCAGCAGGCGGCGCGTGTGTCGGATATGACCGCGTTTATGTATATGGGTAAATTGATTGAGTACGACGATACCGATACCCTGTTCACAAATCCGGAACAGAAGCAGACCGAGGACTACATCACCGGCCGTTACGGCTGAGGACACTATCATGCTCCATCAGGACAGCTACAAGCAGCATATTTCGGCTCAATTCAACGCCGAGCTGGAATCTGTGAAAAACCACCTGCTGGAAATGGGCGGCTTGGTTGAACAGCAGATCGGTAAAGCCGTTGAGTCGTTGTTAAACCGGGACAGTGGCCTCGCGGAAGAGGTTATTGCAGGCGACGTGCAGGTGAATCAGTTAGAGATCAATATCGATGAGGAGTGTTCTCGCATTTTGGCAAGGCGCCAGCCTGCGGCCAGCGATTTGCGTTTGGTTCTTGCTATCTCGAAAGTGATCACAGACCTGGAGCGCATCGGTGATGAGGCAAGTAAGATCGCACGTCAAGCAGTAAAGGCCGCTGAAGAGGGCGGCAATGCAGGCAGCAGCTTCGTGGAGATACGCCACATCGGCAGCCACGTTGGCGACATGTTGCGCCGGGCCCTCGATGCTTTCGCCAGGCTGGATGTTGATATGGCGGTGCAAACCGTGATCGCAGACCGGGAGGTGGATTCTGAGTATGCGAGCGCTATGCGCAGCCTGGTGACTTTCATGATGGAGGATCCGCGGACTATTGGCCCCGTGCTAGGGCAGATGTGGGCGCTGCGCAGCCTGGAGCGTGTTGGCGATCACGCCAGTAATATCGCGGAGCACGTAATCTACTTGGTGCGCGGCCTGGATGTGCGGCATGTTGAACCTGATGACCTGGTCGCACAGGTTGAAGAGCACCAATAAGCTTTAGATTGTCTGTCTGTAATAATAGTGTCATAAAAAAAACATAAAATTGACATTTAAATGTCATGCGCGATAGCGCTGACACAGACAGATGAGGCAAAATCATGAACAAATTCTCTCTGGGGTGGGCAGTGGCCGCGGCCTTCACCACGCTTGTGTTGTCGTCCGCCGTAGCAACAGCTGCCGTCAGTGAAAGCGATTTCGCACAGCTTAAAGTACAAATGGAAGGGCTCTTGGCGCGCGTGGCGCTGCTGGAGAACGAAAACGCCGAGCTTCGCGAAAATACCGCCAATGCGGTGTCGGAGATTCGTATCACGCGAGAAGAGGTTGCCGCCGCCCCCCGGCCTGTCGTGCAAGATACTGGCATGGATAGTTTGCGTTTTTCCGGTGATTTCCGCTATCGCTACGAAGAAATAGACGTTGGCCTGAGTGATGTTCGCACTCGCCACCGAATTCGTGCGCGCGCGGGCTTTGAGGCGCAGCTGCCGCGCGATGTTGAAGTTGGGTTACGGCTCGCCGCAGGTAATGATTCGCCTGTATCGGGGAATGCCACGCTCGGTGATGGAGGAAGCAGTAAAGAAATATTCCTCGATCAGGCTTGGGCAACCTGGCGTCCCTTCGATGGCGCCTATGCCACCATCGGGAAAATGAAGAACCCCTTGTTCCGCCCGGAAGGGTCGGGATTGCTCTGGGACTCGGATTACACGCCTGAAGGCGTGGCACTGGGCTGGGGCAGTGACAATGTTTTCGTCAATGTGGTTGCTCACACGCTGAGCAGCGACACGGCACGCGCTAACAGCGTTTTTTATCATGGTGTGCAATCGGGCTTTAAGTTGGGCCTCGGAGAACAGTTGGGGTTAACCGTTGGAGCCAGCTACATTGATATGCCAGTAAGGGGAAAGAGCAGCTTTTTTGACGACTTTGATGTGTTTTTTGGCAACAGTTTTTCCTGTGACAGCGACCGGCTCACTCTCTGCACTTACGACAATAACTATGAAGAGCTTGAACTCTTCGCTACGCTGGATATTAAAGGCCTTGGTTTGCCCGCAGCGTTGTTTGGGCAATACGTGCAGAACCTGGACGCAGACGAGGAAGACACAGCGTGGGTAGCCGGTGCGCGACTGGGCAAGGCCAGTGCTGCAGGCAGTTGGCAGGTCACCTACGAGTTTGCCTCTATTGAGGCGGACGCCTTACTGGCTCTGCTGAGCGATTCCAATATCGGTGGCGGTGGAACCGATGTTCGCGGTCACCGGTTTGGTGCAGTGTACGCCATCGATAAACAGTGGCATGTTGGCATCACGGCCTTTGTTCATAACGAGACACCGGGTAGTCGGCTGGATGATCCTATCGACTATGATCGGGTGATCTTCGACACCTCGTTCAAGTATTGATGACTGCGTAACGTAAGCCTTGCTGCTGTCTGTGGAACCGCTATACGATCCGCGTGTGCGGTGCTGCGAAGGCGCATAGCTTTCGAGCGTTGCGTTGCTTTGTGCGATGCTGCTTGAGTACAATACGAGCCTGCGTTAAACCAATGCGTCTATGTCCCCTTCGTCTAGTGGCCTAGGACACTGCCCTTTCACGGCGGTAACAGGGGT
>ERZ887849.185-NODE-185-length-67496-cov-7.955546_pt1 | contig 67496 bp, 63 predicted proteins | sample MGYA00521267_ERZ887849 | MGnify/ENA primary metagenome ERZ887849 (study PRJEB32303, sample SAMEA104408601) | aquatic metagenome | biome: Brackish water; feature: Pelagic; material: water | place: Baltic Sea | collected 2014-06-06T16:11:00 | depth 2,863 m ...
ATCGCCCGCCGCTTCGCACAAGATAATTCCGACCGCCTGCAGGGGATGATCCTGCTGCACACGCCCCATCTGCGCAGCGCAGCCGCGCAAGCGGCGATCCTCGAGCGGGTGCGGCAGGCCCGGCTTGAGGGGCCGGACGCCACGGTTGAGGCCGCGCTGGAGCGATGGTTTACGGACGGCTTCCGTGCCCAAAATCCCGCTATGATGGAGACTGTGCGCGGCTGGGTGATGGCCAATCGCCGCGAGGTCTATCACCGGATTTACGCCGTTCTGGCCGAGGGCATTGATGAGATCACCGCCCCCGAGCCGCCCCTCACGTGCCCCGCGCTGGTGATCACCGGCGATGAGGATTACGGCAACGGGCCCGAGATGACCCATGCCATCGCTGCTGAAATCCCCGGCGCGGAGGCGCTGATCCTGCAAGGGTTGCGGCACATGGCGCTGGCCGAGGCGCCTGAGGCGATCAACGCGCCGATCCGACAGTTTCTAGATCATCTGGCCCTGCGGCCATAACCTCAGACACCTGAGAGGAGACAGAGTATGCTACCCGAATTGCGCAAAGTCGTGACGTTTGACGAGGATATCCACACCGAAGGTGGGCGCGCCGCCACGCCGCCCTTGCGAATGATCGGGGTGGCGGCCGTCGTGGCGAACCCATGGGCCGGGCGCGGTTTCGTCGAGGACCTCTCGCCCGAAATTCGCCGCATGGGCCCGGTGCTGGGCCAGATACTGACCGAGCGGTTGATCGCTTTGGCGGGGTCGGGCGATGCGATTGAGGCTTACGGCAAGGCGTGTATTGCGGGCACGGGCTGTGAAGTGGAGCATGCCTCGGCCCTCATTCACACGCTGCATTTTGGTAATTTCTACCGCGAGGCGGTGGGGGCCAAAAGCTATCTCGGGTTCACCAACACGCGCGGCCCGGCGAATACCCAAATCCAAATTCCGCTTATGGACAAGCATGATACGGGGCGACGTTCACACTACCTGACGGTGCAGTTCTCGATCTATGACGCGCCAGCGGTGGATGAGTTGGTCGTGGCGCTGGGGGCGGCGACAGGCGGGCGTCCGCATCACCGGATCGGGGATCGCTATTCGGATCTGGCGGAGATTGGCCGGGATGTGGAGAACCCGGCGGGGGTTTGATCCTCTGGCAATAAAAAAGGGCGCTTCGGGGGATACCCAAAGCGCCCTTTTTCGCATCTGTGGCCAAGCCTAGCCGAGGGCTGCGCGCACCTCGGCCAGCATGTCCTTGCGCGCCTTGCGGGCGGCGGCGGCCTCGTCCATGTCCACGCGCACGAATTTCACGGGCGTGTGCGGCTGAAGCTGTCCGATCAGGTCCATATCGGCGGAGATGATCGCGCCGAGGGTGAAATACCCGCCCCCCGAAACCGCATCGCGGTGCAGAACGATAGGCTCGGTTCCGCCGGGCACCTGGATGGAGCCGTAGGAATAGCAGCCATCCACGATGTTCGACGGGTCCGCACCTGCGCCAAACGGCTGCTCGCGGTCCACGAATTCCAGCTTGCGGCCCCCGCGGAAGCGGTAGCCCATGCGGTCGGCCTCGGGCGCGACCTTCCACTCATCATCGAAAAAGCCGTTTTGCGCCTTTTCCGTGAGGCGGTCCCAATAGAGGCCCGGCAGCACGCGCAGGGCTGCGGGTGTCGCAGGTCCACGGCGCAGCGCCTCGGGGACGGACTTGCCCGGCGTGCCTTTGCCGCTGCCGATGGGCAGGTCGTCGCCTGCTGCAATCGCGCGTCCGTCCACGCCGCCCAAGGCGCCGATGGGATAGGTCGAACGGCTGCCCAGAGCGGGGGGCGTGTCGATGCCGCCTGAGACGGCGATATAGGCCCGTGCGCCCGCCTTGAGGAACTCAAAGCTCAGCGTCTGGCCCTTCTTGACCTCGAAACTGCTCCAGCAGTCGCGCGGCTCCCCGTCCACTTTGGGCGGCAGATGCGCGCCGGTGACGGCCACGACCGCATCCGCGGTAAACTCGATCTCGGGGCCCATGAACACCGCCTCAAGACAGGCCGCATCCTCGGGGTTGCCCACGAGCATATTGGCGCAGCGCAGCGCGAAACGGTCCATCGCACCCCCCATAGGGATGCCGAGGTGAAAATATCCGGGGCGACCAAGGTCCTGAATGGAGGTGGCAAGGCCGGGGTTTTTGATCTTAAGCGTCATTGAGGGCCTCCATCAGCTTGGCGTTGGTCCCGGCCATATCGGCGTTGAATGCTTCAAGGTCGAATTCGACCTCGGCGATGCGGGGCACATAGGTGTTGTCCTCGACCTGTTTGAGGATGCTGTCATATTCCGCGCGGTCGATGGGTTTCCATTTCACGATGTCACCGGGCTTGAAGAATACCATGAAATCCTTGAGGTAATTCATCTTCTGCTCGGGATCGTAGATGGGCATGGGCGTGATGCCGAACATCTGATAGCCGCCGGCCCCCCGCACGGAATAGATGCACGAGAAGCAGCCACCATAGCCCACGGTCTGCTTGGGCGTGTCGGTGCGGGGGCTGAGATATTTGGGCACTTCGAGTTGCTTGTCACGCTCGACAAGTTGGTAGAGGAAGGGCAGGCCCGCGACGAAGCCGACCATGGACACGAACCAAGGCTGCGAATGGTGCGCCTCGATAAACGCCTCGGCACTATCATAGCCGTTGATGCGCGCGGCATAGTCAAGATCGGTGCCCGACGGGTCTTGGTGACGCTCACGAAAGCGCATCACGCAGTCATGGGTCCACGGGTCCTGATAGAACACGGGGATTTCGATGATCCGGGTGGTCATGCGCTTCTCGGCCGTCTCAGCCTTGCTTTCCAGTTCCTTGACGCGCGCCAGCATATCGGCGGGCGCGATCACATCGGGATCAAACCGCACCTGAAACGAGGCGTTGGCCGGGCAGATCTCAGTGACGCCGTCGATATTGGCCGCGCGCACCGCGTTGCTCATCGAGAGGGATTTGAAAAACGCATCAAGCGACATCTCGTCATCCATTTCGACGTAGATATGTTCGTCGCCGCCATAGGTGTATCTGGTCTTCATGTCTGGCCTCCGTTTGCCGAAGTGGTCAGGTTACCGGCATCGAGCCAAGGCTCAAGCCATTGCGTGTGAAACTCATCTGCCTGCACGGACGCGTCGCGCGCCAGCGCCTTGTGCAGAGGTGCGGTCGTCTTGATGCCACCGATCTCAAGCTCTTCCAGCGCCGCACTCATCCGCGCAATCGCATCGGCGCGGTCGGTGCCATGCACAATGAGCTTGCCCAAAAGCGAGTCGTAGAAGGGTGGGATCGTGTAGCCCTCGTAGAGGAAGTGATCAAAGCGGATGCCTTCGCCCTCGGGGATTTTCAGCGCACCCACCACACCGGGCCACGGCATGAACTGCATCAGAGGGTCCTCGGCGTTGAGGCGCACCTCAATCGCGTGGCCCGTGCGCGTGATGTCGGATTGCGTCATGCTCAGCTTTTCGCCGCCGCAGACGCGGATCATTTCCTGCACCAGATCGGTGCCGGTGATCATTTCCGTGACGGGATGCTCGACCTGAATGCGGGTGTTCATCTCGATGAAGAAGAACTCCTTGGTCGTGGGATCATAGAGATATTCCAGCGTGCCCGCGCCACGGTAATTCACGGCCCTAGCGAGAGCCACGGCGGTATCGCAGAGATGGGCGCGCGTTTCCTCATCCAGACAATTCGCGCCCGCCTCTTCCCAGACCTTCTGGCGGCGGCGCTGGAGCGAGCATTCGCGCTCGTAAAAATGCACGGCGTCGGTGCCATCGCCCATGATTTGCACCTCGATATGGCGCGGGGACTGCACCGCGCGCTCAAGGTAGAGCCCGCCATCCCCAAAGGCCGCTGCCGCCTCGGCCTGTGCCTGTGGCGCCATTTTGCGCAGATCTGCCTCGTTTGTGGCGATGCGGATGCCCTTGCCGCCACCACCCGCTGCGGCCTTGATCATCACGGGGTATCCGACCTCCGCTGCCACGGCTGCCGCCGCGTCCACGCCGTCCACGCGCCCCTTGGAGCCGGGCACGACAGGCACGCCTGCCGCCTCCGCCGCTTGGCGCGCGGCCACCTTGTCACCCATCCGCTCGATCGTGTCGGCGGTGGGGCCGACAAAGGCCATACCCGCCTCGGCCACCGCGCGGGCAAAGGCGGGGCTTTCGGCGAGAAAGCCGTACCCGGGATGCACACCATCGGCCCTTGCCGCTGTCGCTGCTGCCACCATCTTTTCCACGTTGAGATAGGATTGCGCCGCCTGCGCAGGCCCCACGCAAACGGATTCGTCGGCCATCCGCACGGCGAGCATATCTGCATCCGCCTCGGAATAGGCTTGGATCGTGGTGATCCCGAGCCCTTGGGCGGCGCGGATGATCCGCACGGTAATCTCGCCCCGATTGGCGATGAAGAGGCGCGTGATGGGCATCAGATCAAGCCAGATCGGCCAGCGTGGCACCCGCCGTCACGGGGGCTGCATCTTCGACCGCATAGGCGGTGAAGGTGCCCGCGACCTCGGACTTGATCTCGATGAAGGTTTTCATCACCTCGACGAGGCCGATCACATCGCCCACCGCCACGGGATCACCGGGGGCTTTGAATGGCGGCTCCTCGGGGGAGGGTTTGTGATAGAATGTGCCGGGCAGAGGGGATTGAATATTTGCCATGATGATGGTCCTTTCAGATGTGTCTCAGAGGCCGAGAACGGTCGCGGCGGGGACGATGCTCACGCCCGCCTCGGTGAGGCCTTTGCGGATCGCGCGGCCTATATCGAGCGCGCCGGGCGTGTCGGAATGAAAGCAGATCGACTCAAAAGGGATGTCGATATCGACACCCTCAACGGTCATCACCTTCCCCTCCATGCAGGCGCGCACGCATTTGGCTGCGATCTCGTCGGGGTCGGGACGGGCGACCTGTCGGGCGAAGACGATGGAGCCCGCGGTGTCATAGTCGCGGTCGGCGTAGAATTCGCGCACGACCGGGTGGTCGTGGCTGCGTGCCACCTCGTATGTTTTTGACATGCCCATGCAGAAAATAATGGCGTCGCGGCTGGTTTTTTCCAGCGTATCGACCAAAAGCTCGGACAGTTCCTCGTTCACGGCGGCCTCCATATAGAGCGCGCCATGGGGCTTGATGTGTTGCAGGCTAATCCCGTGGCGGCGGCCAAACTCGCGCAGCGCCCCCACCTGATAGACGATATCGTTGACCAGCTCATCCGCGTTCATCTGAATCGCGCGGCGTCCAAAGCCTTGCAGGTCACGGTAGCCGGGATGCGCGCCGAGCGCCACGCCATGCTCTTTGGCCAGACGCACGACCCGGTCCATCGTGTTGGGGTCGCCCGCATGAAAACCGGTGGCGACATTGGCGGAACTGATCAGGGCCATGATCTCGTCATCCGGCGCCTCGCCCAGAATCCACTGGCCAAAACCTTCGCCCATATCGCAATTCAGATCGACAATCGTCTTCATGGCAGTCTCCCTCCCCGCGGTTACGCGTAGGTTGGGGGAGTTTGGCCCCGATTGGAATTACTAATTTCTGTAGGGGCTGTATCGGAAAAAGAGATAATTCACGCTCCCAAGCGCGCTTTTGCCTGTGGCTGGCTGGATTTTCCGATATGGTTGCTGCCAGATATTCTCAGAGCACGGTGATGGTCCCATGATGAACCTGCGGCATTTGAAGTATTTCGTGGCCACTGCAGAGACGGGGCAGGTGAGCCGGGCCGCGGCAGAGCTGTCGATCTCGCAAAGTTCCGTCACGGGGGCTATCAAGGATCTGGAGATCACGCTGGGCACGCCGCTTTTTCATCGCTCATCGCGGGGGATGGACCTGACGGGGCCGGGGCGGGAGTTTCTGGCCTCCGCCCGCGAAATCCTCGAAAAGCTGGAGCAGGCGACGCGCGCGGCGCGCCAACATTCGGAGCTTTCGGGCACCATCTCCATCGCTGCCACCTATACCGTCATGGGCTATTTCCTGCCCTATCATCTGGACCGGATTGCCGCCCTTCATCCCGGCCTCGATATCACCCTGCACGAGCTCAATCGCGAGAGTATCGAAGAAGGGCTTTTGTCCAACCGCTTTGATCTGGGTGTCCTTCTGACCTCCAACCTCACCAACCCCGAAATCGAGACCGAGACCCTCCTGCGCTCGGCCCGGCGGCTCTGGGTGCCGCATGGGCACCGGTTCTCGCTGGCGGGCAAGGTCAGTTTCGCGGAGGTGGCCGAGGAGGATTATATCATGCTGACCGTGGATGAGGCGGCGCAGACGGCGATGAAATACTGGGGCCGCACGAATTTCCGTCCCAAGATCAAGCTGCGCACATCGTCGGTGGAGGCCGTGCGGTCGATGGTGGCCAATGGGCAGGGCGTGTCGATCCTGTCGGATATGGTGTATCGGCCATGGTCGCTGGAGGGCAAGCGGATCGAGACGGTGCCTACGGATATGGAGACGCCTACGATGGATGTGGGCCTCGCATGGCGGCGCGAAAACGTGCAAACCCCAGCGTTTCAGCTTTTGCATGGGTATTTCAAGCAGAGCTTTTTGTCGCCGCAAGTGCCGCAATACACCTCTTAGGGCGCGGGATAAGGCCTATGCCGTCCGCGCGTTCAGAAATCTCTCCAGCCGCGTGATATACGCGGCACGCGTCTCGATGAAAGCCATGTGCGAGGCGTTGGCGAACATCTCGAACTGCGCGCCCGCGATCATGGCGGCGAAGCGCGCGGTACTCGTCGGTGTGGCCTCGTCATATTCACCGCAGGTCACCAGCGTGGGGGCGGTGATCCGCGCCAGACCGGCGCGACCGTCGTAACCGCGTAGCACGCCCGAGCAGGTGAATTCGTTCGGTCCCCACATGGCAGCGTAGCAGTCGGGGTTCATGGCCTCAAAGGTGCGCAGAACCTCCTCGGGCCATGGCTGGGTGCGGCAAAGGTGGCGGATGTAGAAGACATCGACGGCGGCGAGATATTCCGGCGCATCCGTGCGCCCCTCGGCCTCGCAACGGTCCATGGTGGCAAGGGTTTCAGGCGGCAGGGCGGCGCGGTAGGCGGCGTTGTCGGCAAGCCACGTGTCGGGGTGGATGAGCGGGCTCGACAGGATCAGGCTTTGCAACCCCTCGGGCCGGGCGCTGGCATAGGCGGCGGCGATGGTGCCGCCCCATGAATTGCCGAAAAGATGCAGGCGGGTGAGGGTCAGAGCGTCGCGGATCGCGTCCAGTTCCGTGAGGAAACGGGGCAAGGCCCAGTTGGCTGGATCATTGGGGCGCTCTGAGCGGCCCGCGTCGAGCTGATCATAGAAAATCACCGGGCGCTCGGGAGCCATATCCGCCAGCGGCGTAAGGTAGTCATGGCTCATCCCCGGCCCGCCATGCACCGTGAGCAGAGGAACTGCGTCTGTGCTCAGATCGCCGCAGATGCCATACCAGATCCGCCCGCCCGGCACATCAACATGACCCTCCGCATCATAGTGGATCACAGGGTCGCGCCCGCCAGAACCTGAATAAATGTCTCGCGGTCGATGATGCCCTTGACCGCGCCAGAGCTATCCTTGACCGCGATGACGCCTTCGGATTTCGTCAAGATATCCGCCACATCCGCGATCCGGTCATCCGGGTGCACCGAGAGGGCGTCGGTGAGGTCCATCCCCTCCACCGGCCGCATGATCGTGGCCGCGCGCACGACCTTGGCGCGGGGCACGCCATTGGTGAAACGCGCGACATACTCATTGGCAGGGCGCAGGATCAGGTCCTCGGGTGTGCCGATCTGCACGATGCGGCCCTGATCCATGATGGCGATGCGGTCGGCGATCTTGATGGCCTCGTCAAGGTCATGGGTGATGAACACAACGGTCTTGCTGAGTTGGCTTTGCAGGCGCAAAAGTTCGTCCTGAAGATCGGCGCGTATAAGAGGATCAAGCGCCGAGAAGGGCTCGTCCAGAAACCAGATGGCGGGGTCGGAGGCGAGCGAGCGGGCGATGCCGACGCGTTGCTGCTGTCCGCCGCTGAGTTCATCGGGGAAGTGATCCTCGCGCCCCTCAAGGCCCACAAGGCTGATCATCTCGCGCGCGCGTTTCTCACGCTCTGCGCGGGGCACGCCTTGGACCTGAAGGGGAAAGCCCACATTGCCCACCACATCGCGGTTAGGCAGCAGCGCAAAGTGTTGAAACACCATGCCCATCTTGCGGCGGCGTATCTGGATCAACTCTGCGTCTGAGGCGGCCAGAAGGTCCTCGCCTTCGATCAGGACAGAGCCTTGGGTGGGCTCGATCAGGCGCGACATGCAGCGCACCATGGTGGATTTGCCCGAGCCCGAGAGGCCCATGACCACGAAAACCTCGCCCCGCGCGATGGAGAAACTGGCGTCGCGCACGGCGGCGGTCCAGCCGCGTGCTGCCAAGGCGTCGGCGTCCATGTCCGGCCCGCCGGCGTGTGTGAATTCGGCCCCTGTGGCGCCAAAGACCTTCCAGATTCCATCGCATTCGAACACCAGATCGGCGGCGGGTTTGGCCTCGGCCTCGGGGGTTATGTCACGCAAAGCTTCGGTCATTCCGCAGTCCTTTTCTTGTCGCTGGAGGCGCGCGCGGCGGCGGCTTTCAAAAGCCCGTCCGCGATGAGGGCAAGGCAGGCCACGCAAAGCCCCGCGATGATGCCTTCGCCCACGAGGCTGCGGTTGAGCGCGATCAGCACCTCCTGGCCCAGATCCTTGGTGCCGACGAGGGCGGCGATGATGAGCATGGAAAACGCCATCATGATGGTTTGGTTCACCCCAATAAGAAGCGTGGGCAGGGCGGCGGGCAAGCGCACCCAGATGAGGGTCTGCCAACGGGTGCAACCCGCGATCTCGGCCGCCTCAAGCCGTGCATGGGGCACCTGTGCCATGCCGATCATCGCATAGCGCACGGCGGGGGCGATGGCGTAGAGGATGACGGCGATCACCGCCGACACATCGCCGATGCGGAAGAGCATGACGGCGGGTAGCAGATACACAAGCGTCGGCAGCGTCTGCATCGTGTCGAGCACGAAATTCGCAGGCTCCTGCGCGCGCGGGCGCGAGGAGAGCCAGAAACCGATTGGATAGCCAATGGCGATGGCTACCGAGACCGAGATCGTGATGAGATAAACCGACGACATGGCCGGACCCCAATAGCCCGTCAGCACGATGAAGAGCGCGAGCCCCGTGGTGTAGAGCGCCAGCCGCGCGCCGCCGAGAGCGTAGCCCAGAGCGGCCACGGCGCCGATGATCAGCGTCCATGGCGCGTTGCCCAGAAAATCGTTGAACGGTCGCATGACTTGCAGGAGGGCGAAGTTGCGGATGCCTTCGAGCAGGTCGAACATCTCGCGGTTGATCCATGTGACGGCAGCGTTCCAGAAGGACGCGGTGGAGACCACCCATGCGTCGGGCCATGCCTGCAAAGGCGTTAGCAGAAGCGCCAAGCCGGTGGAGAAGATCAGCCACGCAATGAGGAGTTGCCACAAGGGCCGCTGCCCCGCCTTGAGGTGTGTGCCATGGGCCGCACGGTGGGCAGCGGCCTGGCTCAGGCGGTCGAGGATGATCGCAAGCGCCACGATGCCCATCCCGGCCTCAAGCCCCGATCCGATGTCGAGCTTGCGCAGCGCGCTGAGCACGTCAAAGCCAAGCCCGCCCGCGCCGATCATCGAGGCGATAATCACCATGTTGAGCGTCATCATGATGGATTGGTTCATCCCCACGGCGAGCTTTCCGAGGGCGGCGGGAAGCTGCACCTGCCACAACAGCTGACGCGGTTTGCAGCCGATCATGCGGCCACATTCGGTGATCTCGGTCGGGACGGATTTGAGCGCCAGAACCGTGTTATGCACCATGGGTGGCAGGGCATAGATCACCGTGGCCACCAGCGCCGCGCTGGGCCCGTAGCCAAACAGAAGCAGCGTCGGCACGAGGTAGGAAAAGATCGGCACCGTCTGCATCACGTTCATCACGCCGCGCGTGACGTTCTCGATCCGCGCGCTGCGATAGGACCAGATACCAAGGGCGAGACCCAGAAGGATGGCGAGAATAACACTGACCAGAACGCTGGCCAATGTGACCATGGCGTTTTCCCACAGGCCGAAAAACACCAGAAACCCCGCCGAGACGGCGCAGATCAGCGCAAGGTTCCGGCCACCAAAACGGTAGCCCATTATCACCAGCGCGCCACCGATGGCCAGCCAGCTGAGCGGCGGCACGGATTGCGTCACGTTGAGGCCGCGCCCGGTGAAAAGCCCTTCGGCCAGCACCACGACCGTGGCGTCGATCACATAATCAAAGAGGGTAGCAAGGCCGCGCGTCATTTCCTGAAACGCCACCCCGCCGATCTTGGCATCCCGCGCGAACCAGTTGATCGCATCGCCCACCACCTGCGCCACCGGAAAGGTGATCGCCTCGGGGATCACACGCATCCAAGCCGGGCCAAGCAGCGCCGCCCATGCCAGAAGGGTGAACCCCACCAGCGCAATGGCCGGGGGCGAGGTCCATGGTCTGGATTTCTTGGGGCGGGGGACTGTGTCGATGCTGGCCATGCGGGCGTGTGCCTTTTTGGGTGCGGGGTGTGGAATTTCATCAGCCCGTCTGAGGGACTGCAAAGGGCCGGCACGCATGGCGCCGGCCCTCTTGGTGTCAGGCGTGCCCGCTTACATCGCGCAGGAGGCCCATTCCTTCCACGTGGCGTCGTTTGCCATCAGCCACTCGGTCGCGACCTCGGTGGAAGACCGACCGTTCAGATCAACCTCGACCAGAAGGGCGGCCATGGTGTCATTGTCCATCTGGTAGTTGCGGACAATCTCATACGCGCAGGGCCATTTCTCTTCGCCACCGGCCCATGCCATCTTCTTGATCCAGCCATAAGGCTTGCCGCAGTCATAGGTCGCGTCCGGGTTGGGGCCCCATGCGGGGTCCTCAAAGCAGGCCAGCTCAAACTGGGGAAACTGCACATATTCACCTTCATATACCGAGGTGACCCAATGTGGCTGCCAGACCCAAAGCACGATAGGCGCTTCGCGGTCATAGGCCGATTTCAGCTCGGCGAACATGGCGGCGTCGGTGCCGGGGTGGACGATGTCAAACGGCAGATCGAGGGCTGCGACCATCTGTTCGTCGTGATCACCCCAGCTGACCGGGCCACCCACGTAGCGGCCATTGGGCGTGGTGTCGGCAGTGGCGAAGACCTCGGCGCAGTCCTTCAGCGCTTCCCATGCAGGAAGGCCGGGGCAGCGCTCTTTCATATAGAGTGGATACCACCAATCCTCGACGCCGCGCAGACCTGTCTCGCCCATGTCGAGCACTTTGCCCGTGGCCACGGATTTCTCAAGGTTCTGAAGCTGCGTGGTCTGCCATGTCTCCATGGAGATGTGCAGATCGCCATTCTCGAACCCGGGGTAGCGCCCGGAATCGTCGGCGACGACAAGCTCGGTGTTGTAGCCCACGGTTTGAAGGATCAGCGACATCATCTCGCCCTGAAGGCCGATGGAAGTCCAGTCGCCGGTCATGATCTTGATTGTGTCATCGGATTCTGGAACCGCCTGCGACAGGGCCGGTCCCGCAAGCATGGCCGCGACGGCGGCGCTTGTAGCAATTGTTTTTATTTTCATGAGTTTACACTCCCCTTTGGTGGTTAATTTTAGTCAAGTTCAGTCCGCTATTAACCTTTCACGAACCATCCGTTGTCGACGTAAAGTGCGGCGCCATTCACAAAGCTTGCCTCATCCGAGGCGAGGAAAAGGGCGGCGGCTGCGACCTCTTCGGGCTCGCAGATCCGCACCTGCGTGGCGGCCAGATCGGCGTCCTGCCATTCCTGGCCCAGCCCATCCAGCTCATCAATTTCGCGCAAGCCATGGGCGGTTTTCACAAAGCCCGGGCAGACCGCGTTACAGCGGATACCATGCTCGCGGTATTCCACGGCGATGCAATTCGAGAGCATCAGCACGGCGGATTTGGTCATGCAATAGAGCGATTCGTAGACAAACGCCTTGCCGCTGCCGATGGAGGCCGTGATCACGATGGAGCCGCCGCCATTGTCCTTCATATGGCGCACCACGGCTTGGGTCACCATGAAGGCTGAGCGGACGTTGATGTCCATCAGGCGGTCATATTCATCCTCGGACATCTCGTGAAATGGCTTCACGATGATGCTGCCCGCGTGGTTGAAGAGCACGTCAATCGTGGCGCGTTTGGCCAGTACCGCATCGATGGCGGCGCTCACATTCGCGCCCTTCGACAGGTCCACCGCCTGAAAGAAACAATCCTGCCCGGCGGCTGTCATTTCGGCCACAAGATCCGCGCCTGCCTCGGCGTTGAGGTCGAGCACCGACACGGTCGCTCCCTCGGCTGCAAACATGCGTGAGGCCGCCAGACCCATGCCGCCCGCCCCGCCGGTGATGAGAACGGATTTGCCCTCGAACCTGCGCCGCGCGCCGCCCGTCTGCGGTGTGATGGATGCGCCGTTTGTCATGCTGCCCCCCGATGAGCCTGTGACCTTAGGGAAGCAGTAGGGCGGGCATGCGGGCAGGCTGTCAAGATTTACTTAGAGAAAAGAGCCTCTTGTGCGACTCTCATGGTGAAAGGCACCGCATCGGGTGCTGGCCGCGTCGCATGATGCACGGCCGAGCGCGAGATGCGACAGATGGATGCGTGGCCGTCCTCAGGTCTGGGCAGGCCCGCTCAGGCTGCCTCCTGAAATCCGGTCAGGGCGGCTGTGAGATTGCCCCCGAGGCTCTCCGAGAGGTATCCGCCCTCCTGCACCAAAAGCATGGGCAGACCCATGGATGCGATGGCGGCCCCGATCCGGGTAAAGCCTGAGCGCGTCACCTTGAGGGCCTGAAACGGATCGTCCTCCGAGGCATCGAGGCCGAGGGCGATCACCAGCACATCCGCGCCGAAATTGCTGATGGCGGTTTGCGCATGGATCAGCGCGTCCAGAAATTCGGTATCCCCTTGGCCCATGGTAAGCGGTAGGTTGAGGTTGTAGCCCAGCCCTGCGCCCGCGCCCCGCTCGCCCGCATAGCCCCAGAAATGCGGGTAGAAGCGGGACGGGTCCGCATGGACCGAGACGGTGAGGATATCGGCGCGGCTGTAGAAGATGCCTTGGGTGCCGTTGCCGTGATGCACATCCACATCGAGGATAGCGGGGCGGTAACCTGCGGCGCGCAAACGCTCGGCTGCGATGGCGGAGTTGTTGAGAAAGCAAAAGCCGCCCGCCGTGTCGGCATAGGCATGGTGGCCGGGCGGGCGGGCGAGCACGTAAGCGGCGCGCGCGCCGCCCGCGACAATGTCTGCGCCCGCGATGGCCGATTGCGCCGCCCCGTAGGCCGAAGCCCATGTCTGCGGTCCGATCGGGCAGCCCGTGTCAGACTGATGATAGCCGGCCTGACCCACGGGGCCGGTGGGATAGGTGTCGGTCCGCGCGTGCGGGTGGATGTTGGGCACCACCTCGGGGCCTGCGCCGGGCAGGGCGCTCCAGCGGGCGTGGATGGTTTGCAGAAAGGTCAGATACTCGGGCGTGTGGATGGCCGCGATGGGGGTGAGCCCCTGATCGGGCGGCGCGGTGAAGGTGCAGCCCGCGGCCTCGGCGCCTGCGCGCAGAACCTCGGCACGACGGGGCTGTTCGGGGCTGGGGTGGAGCGCGCCTAGGGCCATGAAGTTTTGCGGGTCATGGCGCATCTGGACGGGATCAAAGATTGCTTGCATGGTGGCGCTCCTGCTGGCTTCAGGCCTGTTTCTCGCGCCATTCGAGCGCGGCCTTGAGGCCTTCATCCTTGCGGATGCGGTTGAATTCCGCCCGCTCGGGCGACAAATCGGATTCGATGCCAATCGCGGCCTCCAGCGCCTCGGCCAGCGCCTCGCGCATCCGGGCAAGCTCGTAGCTGCGGTTGATTGCGGCCTTGGTTTTTTGCACCGATGGGGCAGAGGCGCTTGCCACCTTCTGGGCCAGTTTCATGGCCGCCTCCAGTCCAGTGCCGTCGGGCACCACGCGGTTGAGCATCCCCATCTCGGCGCAGCGTGCGGCGCTGATCCGGTCATCGCCTGTCAGCAGCAGCTCCTTGGCAAATTTCGCATGGGTCGCATAGGGCGCCAGAAGGGCGACGATCCCTGAGCCAAAGCGCACCTCAGGCTCGCCAAAGCGGGTGCTCTCCTCGGCCACTGCCAGATCGCAGGCCATGAGGATTTCCATTGCACCCGCAATGCAGAACCCATGTGCGGCGGCGATCGTAGGTTTGGGGCTGTCCCAAAACTGCATGATGAAATCGAAATCCGTGGTGAGAGCCTTGCGCCATTGCGCCTCGCCAGTGATGCCCTTGGCCGCACTTTCTTTCATGTCGAAGCCGGCGGAGAAGCAGCGCCCGGCGCCGTGCACCACGATCACGAGGACCTGTGGGTCAGCCTGAAACGCGTCCATCGCCGCATGGGTCGCCGCGATCAGGTCGCTGTTGAAAGCGTTCATCACGGTGGGGCGGTTGAAGGTCAGAACGCCGATGCGCCCCTCAATACGGGTGGTGACGGGGGTGTCGGTCATGGGTGGTCCTTTCAAAGCGTGTTGTTGGGAGCAGTGTAGCGCCGTTTTGAAGGGGAGCGCCTCAAAAATCTGGCGCGGACTTTGTGGTGTGTTTGTGCTGGACGGGGCGGGGTTGCTGTGGCCAGAGTGGGCGCTGGCAAGAAGGGGATGCTTGGGATTATGACGCATAGGTTGGATGGGCTTTTGCGCCCGCGCTCGGTGGCGATTGTGGGCGCATCGGACAAGCCCGGAAGCAACGGTGCCGCGATGCTGGCGATGTGTGCGCTTGATGGCTACGCGGGCGCGCTCTATCCGGTGAACCCACGGCTGAGCGAGATTGACGGGTTGGTGTGCTACCCTGATCTTGCGGCCCTGCCGGAGGTGCCTGATCATGTGGTGATCGGCGTGGCCAGCCGCTTTGTTGAGGCGGTGTTGGAGCAGGCGATTGCGCTTGGGGCGCGGTCGGCGGCGATCTTTGCGTCGCTTTATGTGGAGGGTGATCCGGGCCTCGCTGCGCGTGTGGCCGCGAAGGCGCGCACGGCGGGCATGGCGCTCTGCGGGGCCAATTGCATGGGGTTTTATGTGCCCTCTGAGGGCCTGCGCGTGGCCAGCATGCCCTCGGGCGCTGGCATTGCGCGGGGTGGGATCGCTTGGATCGCGCAATCGGGTTCTACCTTTGGGGCGCTCGCGCATAATGACCGGCGGCTTGGCTTCACGCTTTGCGTCTCCACGGGGATGGAACTTGTCACGAGTGTGGCGGATTACATGGACTGGGCGCTGAGCCAGCCGGAGACGCACGTGATCGGGCTTTTCCTTGAAAGCGTGCGGGACCCGGAAGCGTTTGTCGCGGCTCTTGAGAGGGCGGGCAGCCTCGGCGTGCCGGTCGTGGCGCTGAAGGTGGGGCGCACTGAGAAGGCTGCGCAGATGGCGGTGTCGCATACTGGCGCGATTGCAGGCAATGACGCGGCCTATGAGGCGGTCTTTGAGCGCTACGGCGTCGCCCGCGTGCAGGATATGGACGAGATGGCGGCGACACTTGCGCTCTTTGACAGCCCGCGCGCGGTGTCGGCTGGGGGTTTGGGCGTGGTCAGCGATTCGGGCGGGGAGTGCGAGATGATCATTGACCTCGCCGAGGGCGCTGGGGTCGAATTTCCGACGCTCGCTCCCGAGACGGTGGCGCTGATCGAGGCGCAACTGGAGCCGGGATTACATGCGCAGAACCCGCTTGATGCGTTCGGCACGATGACCGATTTGGTGCCGCGCTATGCGGCGATGAATGCGGCCATGGCTGAGGATGCGGGCGTGGCTCTGAGCTTCTTCATGTCTGACCCGCGCGATGGGTATGGCTATGCGGAGCAATACACCGCCGCGTTGATTTTAGCCGCCGCGCGTACCGAAAAACCGCTGGCGTTGGTCACGAATTATTCAATGACCGATGAACGGCATTTGGCGCTGAGGCTGAAGGCGGCGGGAGTGCCCTTGCTGCGCGGCACGCGCAATGCGCTTTTGGCCGCGCGCCATGTTATGTCCTATCGCGATTTTCTGGTGCGAGGGGCAGAGGTGGTTGAGGCGGCGGAGCCCGGGCCATGGGCAGAACGGTTGCGTATGGCGGGACGGCTGAGCGAGGCCGAAGGGCTTGAGATGCTGCGCGATTTCGGCATCGCATCGCCACGGGTGGCGCATGTAGCGCAGGCCGCAGGCGTGGCCGGGGCGCTTGCGCAGATGCGGTTCCCTGTGGTGCTGAAAACCGCTGAGGATCATGCGCATAAAAGCGATGTGGGTGGGGTCGTTCTGGGCCTCAACGATGCCGCGCAAGCGGAGGTCGCTTATGTTGATATGGCCGCGCGGCTTGGCCCCCGCGCGCTGTTCATGGAGATGGCGCCCAAGGGGACGGAGCTGTCGCTTGGCGCGCTCTGGGATGAGAATTTCGGGCCGTTGGTGATTATCTCAGCCGGGGGCGTTCTGATTGAGCTTTTGCAGGACCGTGTCGCGGCCTTGGCGCCTTTCGGACCGGATGAGGCGCTGCGGCTCCTTCGCCGCCTCAAGGTGCATGCCCTTCTGCGCGGGGTGAGGGGGATGCCGCCTGCTGATGAGGCCGCGATTGCCGAGCAAATCGCGCGGTTCTCGCAGATGATCGCGGGGCTGGGGGAGGCCTGCGCCGAGATGGACATCAACCCGATGATCTGCGGGCCTGAGGGCGCTCTTGCCGTGGATTGTCTGGCGGTGGGGCGCGGTGGCTAAGGCCGCGCCCGCGCGCATCACTCCGCCGGTTTGGCGTTGAAGGTAAAGAGGGGCTCGCCCGCAATCTTGTAGGTTGTGATCAATTCAGCCGCGCGGCCCGAGGTGAGCCAGCCCTCCAGCGTGGCGGCGGCACCGGCCTTCACATGGGCGTGCCGTTCCGGGTTCACCGGCAGGTATGCGTATTGATTGAAGAGCGCGGGATCGCCGGAAAAGAGCAGCGCCAGATCCGCCTTGTTGCCGAAGTTGAGCCAGCTTGCGCGGTCGGACATGATATAGGCGTTGAGCCCTGCTGCGGTGTTGAGCGCCGCCCCCATGCCCGCGCCGACTTCACTATACCAACCGTCGAAGCCTGCGGGCTCAAGGCCGGCCGTGGACCACAGCGATAGCTCCATCTTATGCGTGCCGCTATCGTCGCCGCGGCTGACGAAGGCGGGCTTTGCCTCCGCGATAAGGGCGAGGGCGGCGGCGGCGGTCTCGGCGTTTGCGATGCCAGCGGGGTCCGCTGCAGGCCCAATCAGGACGAAATCATTATACATGATCTCGCGCCGGTGGGTGCCGAAGCCCGCTTCGACAAATGCCTCCTCGGCGGCGCGCGAATGGACCAGAATGGCGTCCACATCGCCCGCCTCGCCAAGGCGCAGGGCCTGACCTGTGCCAACGACAAGAAGCTGCACGTCAAGGCCGGTATCTGCCTTGATGGCGGGCAAGAGCACCTCCGAGAGGCCAGAATTGTGGAAGCTGGTTGTTACGGCCAGCTTCATCTCGTCGGCCTGCGCGGCGGCGCCCCACAGAAGGGCGATCAGAGCAAACATGCGGGTCATTCCACGATATCTCCTTGTAGAAATGCCTTTGTTTCAGGCGTGTTGGGCTGTGCATAGAACACGGGCGCAGGGCCTTGGTCGTGCACCTTGCCATTGAGCAATAGGATCAGGTCAGTTGCAAGCCGCCTTGCTTGTCCGAGGTTGTGCGTGGTCATGATGATGCGCGTGCCACTGGTATGGGCCGCGTGCAGAAGCGCTTCGATTTCGCGGGTGGAGCGGCCATCAAGATTGGCGCACGGCTCGTCCAGGAAAAGCACGCGGGGGCGACGGATGAGGGCGCGGGCGAGGGCCAGCTTTTGCTTCTCGCCGCCCGAAAGGCGCGGGGCAGGGCGGTCAAGTGCGTCGCTGAGACCAATGCGCGCGGCCCACTCGACCACGCGGGTCTCAATCTCGGCGCGGGGCGTGCGGACCAATTCCAGCGGATAGGCGAGGTTTTGCGCCACCGAGCGGCGGAGCATGATCGGGGTCTGGAAGACGTAAGCCTGCGCCGCCTGCGCCTCGGGGCCGGGCAGGGACCATGTGGCGCTGCCCTCGCTCAGACGCTCGACCCCGTGGAGCACCTTGAGAAGTGTGGTCTTGCCCGCGCCGTTGGGGCCCAAAACGAGGGTAAACCCCTCGCCCGGCAGGGTGAGATCCACAGGGCCGAGGATGATACGCCCGCGCCGCCGGACCACGGCCTCCTTGAGGGTCGCAATCATCGGCCCGCTCACCATGTGCCCTCCCGTTCGGTCCGCGACAGGGCGTGGATGGCGAAGTTCACCACCAGCGCCAGTGCGATCAGCACGAAGCCAAGCCCCAGCGCCAGGGCGAAATCGCCCTTGCCCGTCTCCAGCGCAATCGCCGTGGTCAGAACGCGGGTGGCGTGGTCGATATTGCCGCCCACGACCATGATCGCGCCGACCTCGCCAATGGCGCGGCCAAAGCCTGCGAGGGCCGCCGTCAGCAAGGTCCGCCGCCCGTCCCACAATAGCGTCTTGATCCGCTGGTGTTTGGGCGTGTTTAGCGAGATGAGCAGGTCGTGATATTCGGCCCAAAGCTCACGCATGGCCTGGTGGGTGATCGACGCGATCAGGGGCGTGATGATGATCACCTGCGCGATAATCATCGCGGTGGGGGTGAAGAGCAGCCCCAGCACACCGAAGGGGCCCGAGCGGCTGAGCATGAGGTAGACGATGAGGCCCACGACCACTGGGGGCAGGCCCATCAACGCGTTGAGCACCGCGATCGTGGCGCGGCGATAGCGGAACCGGCGCACCGCGAGCCATGTGCCAAACGGCAGCGCGATGCAGCAGGCGATGATCAGCGCCGTGAGGCTCACCTGAAGCGAGCGCAGCGTGATCTCCACCAGATCGGGATCGAGCGTGACGATCAGCCAGAATGCGGATGTGAGCCCCGCCCAGATATCAGTCATTCAGAGCGCGCCTCTCTGGTGCACGGGTTTGGTGCGCGGGTTTTGCACAGCTCCCATCCGCGAGCCGCCCGCTGGCGCAGGTCCGAGGCACGCCGGGCGGCGCGGGGGGCTGGCGTTGCGAGCATAGGGTGATCCTCGTGCGAAGGCTTTGGTTGGCGGGTGGGCGTTTTGAGACCCAAAGGCGGGCTGTGGCATCCCTTCTGAGCATATGCACTGCGTGCCTTCAAGGGTGCGCTGGGCGGAATAATTCTGCGCGGTGTTGCGGGGAGGGGCGGCAGCATCCCATATCGTTCTTTTTATGAGAATGATTACAAGCAAACAATGTATTTTTATGCCCTCAGGGCCGCTGCTATCGCTGGCCTCGCACTTGCGCCCGAGAAAAGGATATATCGCCATGTTGACTGCTCTATTGCCATTTTTCGCGCCCCTCGCGCTTGGTTTTGCGGCCCTCGCAGCCTTCCGCGGACCGGAGTTTCGCCCTGCGGCTGAACTACGCCGGGTGGAGCTTTTGTCGCTTGTCGGTTTGGCCGCAGCGGTGGTTTCAGGGCTGGCATTGATTTTCAACGGCCCCGCCACCAGCCCGCTTTTCGGCCTTGACGGGCTTGGTATTGCCGCGCGTCTGGATGCGGTGAGTGCCGTGATGCTCCTGCTGGTCAGCTTCGTGGGGTGGGTCGTGGTGCGCTACGCGGCCACGTATATGGATGGTGAGGATCGTCAGGGTGCGTTCACTGGCTGGCTCTGTGCCACTTTGGCTGCGGTGATGATGCTGGTGATCTCGGGCAATATCCTGCAGCTGCTGCTGGCATGGATCGCGACGAGCGTCTTTCTGCACAAGCTTCTTCTGCATTACGCCGACCGCGTGGCGGCCCAGCGGGCGGCGCGCAAGAAATGGGTGACGGCGCGTCTGGGTGACGGGGCTTTGCTGCTGGCCGTGCTCTTGATCTATGGCCGCTACGGGACGGGCGACATCGCCGCCGTCATGGTCGCGGCGGGTGTGGATGCGGGGGGGGCGGCATCGGCTTGGATCGCAGCGTGCCTTGCCATCGCGGCGATCCTGAAATCGGCGCAATTCCCGATGCATGGCTGGCTCACGGAGGTGATGGAGACGCCGACGCCGGTCTCGGCCCTTTTGCACGCGGGTGTCATAAACGCGGGCGGGTTCCTTCTGATCCGCTTCTCGGACGTGATGATCCTGTCGCCCAGCGTTCTGGCGGTTCTGGTGATGATCGGCGGGTTCACGGCGCTCTTTGGCGGCTTGGTGATGCTGACGCAATCTGCGGTCAAGACCTCGCTCGCGTGGTCGACCGTCGCGCAGATGGGCTTCATGATCCTGCAATGTGGTCTGGCACTTTTCCCGCTGGCCTTGCTGCATATCGTGGCGCACTCGCTTTACAAGGCGCATGCGTTCCTCGCCTCGGGCAGTGCGGTGGACGGTGTGGCCGCGATCCGGCGGCCGGGCCCGGTGGCCATCCCGAGCGGTGTTGCCGTTGGGCAGGCCTTTGTCATCGCGCTGGCGATCTATGCGGTGGTGGGCTTCATTTTCGGTATCTCTGGCAAGTCGCCGCAGGCCATCGCGCTGGGTGCGATCCTGATCTTCGGGGTGGCGTATCTGCTGGCCCAAGGCCTGGCCGATGCCGCGCCACGGGTCCTGACACAGCGCACAGCCGTCTATTCCGTGGCCGCGGCTCTTGGGTACTTCGCCCTGCAAACGGGGGCCGAATGGGTGATGGCGGGCACGCTGCCCGCGACGCCCGCTCCCGGCCCGCTGGAATGGGCGCTGCTGGTTCTGGCGCTTCTGAGCTTCGGCCTTGTGGCGGTGGCGCAGGCGATGTTCCCGCTCTGGGCGTATCACCCGGCGGCGGCGGGCATGCGGGTGCATCTCTCCAACGGGCTTTATGCCAACGCCATCTTCGACAAGCTGCTGCGTGGCTGGTCGACAAAGACACCCTCGTGATCCGAGCAAAAGGAATAGAATAATGGCTAACACAAAACTTTCGCTCAAGAAAATCAACGCAGCCAGCGATGCCGCGGCCCGTGCGATCCCGCCGGTCTGGCCTCTGGCCTCCTCGGTCGCGGTGAACCCCTATCTGGGGCAGACCTCGGAGACACTGGCCAAAGTGGGCGCGCGTCTGGGCCGTGTGGGCGGGGTGGCCGTCACCATGCCGCGCGCTTGGTATCATGCACGCATTGCCCAAGGCGTGATCACGGATGCCGATATCGAGGCGGCGCTGGCCGCACAGGGCGGCAAAGGGTTGCCCAATCTCGCAACGCTCAAGGATATCGCCACCACCGAGGCACCCGCACCCACGCCACAGCCCACGATCGTCGATCTGGCTTCCGAGGCGTCTGGCATTGATTGGGCGGGCATCGTTATGGATCGGTTCGGCCATTGGGCGGCGGGCTTCTTTGATCAGGGCCAAGCGCTTTGGGCCGCGCCGCGCCGCCGGGGGGCCTATGACGCATGGCGTCAGAACGCGACCCATGACCTTACGCCAGAGATCGCGGGGCTCACGGGCTTTGCCGATTTCATCGCCACGACGCCTGACACCGCCAATGAGGCTCTGGCGCGGGCCGTGGCCAACCTTGGCCTGAGCGAGGCGGCGCTGGAGACTTATTTGCACCAGCTTCTCTTTACTCTGGGCGGTTGGGCGCAGGTGGCCCGCTACCGCCTGTGGCAGGCCGAGCTTGCCCAAGGCAGCGACACGACCGCGACCGATCTGCTGACGATCCGCATCCTTTGGGAAGAGGCGCTTTTGGCGCATTACGCGGATGAGATCGGCGCAAAATGGCAGGAGGTCGCGGCGGCTCATGCCACGCCTTTGAAGGTTGATGCGGATTTTCAGGCCAATGCAATCTTGCAAAACGCGTGGGAGCGGTCGGTCCAACGTGGCTTGGCCGAGACCTTCGCCGCCCCGGCCCCTGCGGCGTATGAGAAGCGCCCGGCGCTTCAGGCCGCATTCTGCATCGACGTGCGCTCGGAAGTGTTCCGGCGCGCGCTGGAATCTGTCAATCCGGGTATCCAGACGCTGGGTTTTGCCGGGTTTTTCGGGCTGACGCCCGCGCATAAGGGCTTTGCCTCGGATGTCGAAGAGCTGCGCCTGCCGGTGCTTTTGAACCCCGGTGTGACCTCCACCTCGCAAGGCACGGATGCGGGCGCGGACCAGACGGCCCGCTTCACCGCGCGCGCAAGCCGGGCTTGGGGTCGATTCAAGCTGGCTGCCGTGTCGTCCTTTGCCTTTGTCGAGGCGACTGGCCCGATTTATGCCGGCAAGCTGTTGCGTGATGCGCTCAACCTAGCCCCCAACGATGTGCCGGGTGGCCCTGCGCCGCGCCTCGATCCGGCGCTGGACCTTGCCGCGCAAACGAATGCAGCGGAGACGATCCTGCGGGCCATGTCGTTTACCGAAAATTTCGCGCGGCTGGTCGTTCTGGCCGGGCACGGTGCCAATGTGGTGAACAACCCCTTCGCGAGTGGGCTGCATTGCGGCGCGTGCGGCGGATATTCCGGCGAGGTGAACGCGCGGCTTCTGGCGGGGCTGCTCAACAGCGTCGATGTACGCAAGGCGCTGGCCGAGCGCGGGATCGAGATCCCGTCCGACACGCTTTTTGTGGGCGCGCTGCATGACACGACCACGGATGCCGTGACACTGTATGACGCGGATCATTCGGCGGCGACCCATGCGGAGGATTACAAGCAGGCCCGCGCGTGGTTCGCCTCCGCCTGCACCGTCACGCGGATGGAGCGGGCATTGCGCCTGCCGCGTGCGGCCTCTGACGGCAACATCCTGCTGCGCAGCAAGGATTGGGCCGAGACCCGGCCCGAATGGGCGCTGGCAGGCTGCAAGGCCTTCATTGCCGCCCCGCGCAAACGGACCGCGGGCCGCAGTCTTGAGGGGCGTGCCTTCCTGCATGATTACGACTGGGCGCAGGACAAGGGGTTCGGCGTGCTGGAGCTGATCATGACGGCCCCTGTCGTTGTGGCCAGCTGGATCAGCCTGCAATATTACGGCTCGACCGTTGCGCCGCAGGTTTTCGGTTCGGGCAACAAGCTCTTGCACAACGTGACCGGCGGGATCGGTGTGGTGGAGGGCAATGGCGGGACGCTGCGCGCGGGTCTGCCGTGGCAATCGGTGCATGAGGGGGCGGAGTATGCCCATGATCCGCTGCGCCTGTCGGTCTGTATCGAGGCCCCGCGCGAGGCGATGACGGATGTGCTGCGCCGCCATGCTGGTGTGCGGGACCTCTTTGACAATGGTTGGCTGCATCTCTTTGCGCTGGACGAGGCGGGGCAGATGGCGGGGCGCTATGAGGGCGGTCTGGAATGGTCGGCCATGGAGGCCGTGTCCGAGGCCCCCATGCTCAAGGCGGTCAGCTAAGGCAAAATGGCTTGCTGCGTGGGGTCAATGCTCGCGCAGCAGGCGGCCAAGACCGGGGAGCTTGTCGTCAACCCCAGCAAGGCGCAGGCTGTCCCAGAGCATCGACTGATTTGAACAGATGGCGTATTTGCCAAGCTTCTGCTCGATCCGGTCGATCACGTCGATACTGCGCAGCGCGCCGCAGCTTAGAAGAACTGCATCCGCCTCGGGGTGATCTATCGCTTGGGCGTAGTCCACCAGATACTCTGGCGAGACGCGGATCATTTCCGTGTCGTATTTCAGCCCCATGCCATGCGCGCGCAGCACCGAGACGCCTGCACCCTCCAGATAGCGCACCACAGTGTCGTTAAGTTCCGGGATATAGGGCGAGCCGAGCGCGATCTTGCGCGCACCGATGGCGGCCAGCGCCTTGCGCACCGCCCCGGCCAAGGTGCAGGTTTTGGCTCCGGGCGCGCCCTTGGACAGCTCGGCCTGCGATGCCTCCTCGCCCACAGCCACGGTGCCAGAGGTGCAGGCAAAGACGACCACGTCCAGCCCGTCATCCGGCAAGATGCCCGCCGCCGCACCGGCCAGCGAACCGCGCAATTGCGCAAGGCTTTCGGTGGAGATCTCGCGCGGCATCGACGCACGGTTGAAATACGCCCCGACCCCCGGTGGCATATGGGCGATCATATCCTCTTCGATGGTCTGCTCGTTGGGGATAAGGACAAAGCCGATCTTCGCCCGTGCGTTGCGACCTGCGTCAAAGCCTACATTGTCCAGAATTGGGTGGGTGTGTTGATCGGGAAGGGGTGTCATTTGGGTCATGGGGTCGGTCTCTCTCACGGCGGATTGTGCAGTGCAGTCTACATCTGAATCGGATATTCTGCGTCAGAAAAGATATTTGGATGTTTTGGGCCGTAGGAACCGCATCTGGATGGGATGATAACATGGCTTGGCGTTGCACTGGCAGACGCGCTATGGCTGCTGGCATGGTCTTACAGTCTACGTATCTCCAACACACTCGCCCGGCTCATCTCTAGTATGCGCGTGGCCTTGGTCAGCGATTGGTTTGCCCCCCGTCGAGGCGGTGTCGAGAGCCAGCTTTGCCCATAGAGTGCGACCCATTGGGTAATGGCCGCCTGAGGTAAAATGCCGTGTCTGCTCAGGCTTGGTCAGGATGCAATCAGCATGTTTGACGACCCATTATTTTGGCGCATTACGGCGTCGCATTTTTAAGGACTAGATATAAAGGATAATGGTGGGCGACCCTGGAATCGAACCAGGCGTGCGTCTCCGCGAGGGAGTTACAGTCCCCTGCCACACCTTGCGGCCTGTCGCCCACTGCCCTTGGCAGAGCCAAAAGCGTGAAGCGGTGTTTACGAAGCCGCCCTTGAGGCGTCAACCGGAAAATGCCTTGCGCCGGGCCGGAGGGACGGCCATTCTGCACGGCCTACGGGGCCTCGGGTCCGGACTGCGCAGTATCTATGAGAAATCCATGAAAGTTCTATGAAAAATCCTACGAAAAAACCCAAATGGGTGGTGGAAAAAGAGCAGGGCAAAAAGGCCGAAGCCGCGCAGACTGTTTGGCTCTTTGGTTTGCATGCTGTGCGTGACGCGCTGCTGAACCCCAAACGTGAGAAACTGCGCCTGATCACCACGCTCAACGCGCGCGCCAAGCTGGAAGAGGCGATTGCGGCGAGCGGCATGGAGCCTGAGATGGCCGACCCACGCAAATTCCCCACGGTGATCGATGCCGGATCTGTTCACCAAGGCGCTGTGCTTGAGGTGCGGTCGCTCGATTGGGGCAACTTGGAGAGCCTTGCCATGGGGGACGGGGTGCATGCGCCGCGGTTGATCTTGCTGGACCGGGTGACGGACCCGCATAATGTGGGCGCGATCCTGCGCTCGGCCGAGGTATTTGGCGCGCGGGCGGTCATCGCGCCGCGCCACCATTCTGCGCCGGAGACGGGCGCGCTGGCCAAGACAGCCTCGGGTGCGCTTGAGCGGCAGCCATATGTGCAGGTGCGCAATCTCTCCGATGCAATCGTGCAGCTTCAGGGGATGGGATACCTCGTGCTGGGCCTCGATGGCGAGGCGGAGCAGACGATTGAGGCCGCGATGGAGGGACGACGCGATCGGGCCGTGGCGCTCGTTCTGGGGGCCGAGGGGCCGGGGTTGCGCGAAAAAACCCGTGAGACCTGCGACGCTTTGGTCAAAATCCGATATTTCGGCGGGTTTGGCTCGCTCAACGTCTCAAATGCGGCGGCGGTCGCCCTATATGCCTCTCAGGCCGAGGGGTAAGGAGCAGCCATGCAAAAGATTGCAACCTGCTGTTATTGCGGCACGCGCGCCGCTTTGGTGATGCGCGAAGACGGAAGGCATGAGCTTTCATGCGCGGCCTGTGGCGCGCCTTTGCATGAGATGAAAATGATGCCGCAACGGGCCAAGCCTGCCGCCGTGGCGCCCCCCCGCCGGGCCAAGCCTTTGCCCAAATATGAGCCAGAGCCGTCTTATGCACGGCACCAGCCTGCCCAGCCACGCAAGCGTGGAAAGCGGCGCAAGGGCTTGATGCGTAAGGTGTTTGAGGAAGTCTGGGATATCGCCGAGGACAATCTTTGATTGAGGTCCGGGCCATCGCCGGGGCAATTGTTTCAAAAGCGACGCGCGCGTTCACACTTCTTTGAACAACCCTTCTTTTTTGCGCGGTGCGGCCCAAATAACATAGTAGGCTGGCCAGATCGGAACACTGGCCAAGCCCCTTGACTGTCCCTCGTTCCGTGACTGGCGCCCAAGGTTCTCCTTGGGCGCTTTTTTGTGCAGCTTCCACTCTTGCGCGCGCGCCCTGCGGCGTTAATCTCCGCTTCATGGATGAAACATATTCAGATGCGCATCTGCGCGATGTTCTGGCCCGCACCCGGCGGATTGCCGTCGTGGGCATGTCGCTGAACCCGGTGTGGCCCAGCTATTATGTGGCGCGCTATCTCAAGCTCAAAGGGTTTGAGGTAATCCCGGTCAATCCCGGCCATGCGGGCGAGGTGGTTTTCGGCGCGACAGTCGTGGCGGGTTTGGCGGATGTGTCGGGCGAGGTGGATATGGTCGATATCTTCCGCCGCTCCCAGCATGTGGCCCCCATTGTTGACGAGGCGCTGGCGCTGTTTCCCACACTCGGCACAATCTGGATGCAGATAGGGGTCAGTGACCCTGTGGCCGCCGCTAACGCCCGTGCGCGGGGCGTGGACGTGATCATGAACCGTTGTCCCAAGATCGAATACCAGCGCCTGCACGGCGAGTTGCGCATGGGCGGATTCAATACCGGTGTGATTTCCTCGAAGCTTTAGCTTGCAGCGAAATCGGCCGCGATCCGCATCTCGCGCATGGGGCGGACCAACTGAATGCACTGCTCGTAAATCGGATCGGCCTTGTAGGCCGCGAGCGCCGCCTCATCATCGAACTCCGCATAGACCACCAGATCGGGGGCCTCCGCGTTGATCTGATCGGCGTGCAGGTTGCGGCCCACCTCGAAATGGCGCGCATGCGGGATCTGGGCCAGCATCATCAGCTCGTTGCGGATCACATCGGGGCATTCGCCCGGTTTGGCGGAGAAAAAGACCACATGGCGGATCATTTCGTGTTCCTTTCGGCTTTCTCAGTCAGGCCGGATTTGCCTTGGCGGGCCTCCAGCACGTCCATCACGCGGGCAAGGGGCACACCCCGCGCGCGCAGCATCACCAGCAGGTGAAAGAGCACGTCCGCCGCCTCATTTGCCAGCGCTTCGGGGTTGTTCTTCACGGCCTCGATGATGGCCTCCACGGCCTCCTCCCCAAATTTCTCGGCGCATTTCTCGGGGCCGCTTGCCAGCAGCTTGGCGGTCCAGCTTGTCTCTGGGTCGGCCTCGGCGCGCGCGGCGATGATGTCTGCCAGTTCTTCGAGTGTCATGCCGCCACCCGCATCGGTATTCCGGCGGCGGCCATATGCGCCTTGGCCTCGCCAATCGTGAAGTCGCCAAAGTGGAAGATCGACGCGGCCAGAACCGCGCTCGCCCCGCCTTGGATCACCCCGTCCACCAGATGATCGAGCGTGCCAACCCCACCCGAGGCAATGACCGGCACGGGCACGGCGTCCGATATCGCCCGTGTGAGCGGAATGTTGAAGCCCGCACGCGTCCCGTCGCGGTCCATTGAGGTCAAAAGAATCTCGCCCGCGCCTTTGGCCACGACCAGACGGGCGAATTCCACTGCGTCAATTCCTGTGGATTTGCGGCCCCCATGGGTGAAAATCTCCCACTTGCCGGGCGAGACCGTCTTTGCGTCGATGGCGACCACGATGCATTGGCTGCCGAATTGCGCCGAGGCGGCGGCGACCACATCGGGGTCGGCCACGGCGGCGGAGTTGAAGCTCACCTTATCGGCCCCCGCCAGCAGCAAGGCGCGGACATCGCCGGGCGTGCGCACCCCGCCGCCCACGGTCAGCGGGATGTAGCACTGCTCCGCCGTGCGGCGCACCACGTCGAACATGGTGCCGCGATTCTCGTGCGTGGCGTGAATGTCGAGAAAACACAGCTCATCCGCGCCTGCAGCGTCATAGGCGCGCGCGGCGTCCACGGGATCACCCGCGTCTCGAAGATCAACGAAATTCACGCCCTTGACGACGCGCCCATCGGCCACATCGAGGCAGGGTATGATCCGGGTTTTCAGCATGATTTTGCGCGCCTCGTTCTGTCACGCGATTGTTTATGGGCATTTGGCATCGGATGCCAGAGGATAGGGCGAAATCAAGCGAAGGATAGAGCGATGAAAATGTGGATTGCCGCGGGCGCCATGGCGCTGATGGGGAGCATGGGGATGGCCGGCGAGAGCGGGATCGTCAAGGTGAAGGCCGCAAGCGACGTGGCCACGACGATGGATGCACTGGAGGCGGCTGTCACTGGTGCCGGGGCCACGGTCTTTGCGCGGGTGGATCACGGGGCAGGGGCCAGCAGCGTGGGGCTGGACCTCGCGCCCTCGCAGCTTTTGATCTTCGGCAATCCGAAGCTCGGTACGCCCGCGATGCAGGATGACCCGCTGGCGGGGCTGTTCCTGCCGCTCAAGGTTCTGGTCTACCGCGATGGGGCAGGGCAGGTCTGGCTGAGGTATGAAGCGCCTGCGAAGACGCTGGAGGATATGGGCGGCGTGCCGAAAGACGCAGGCTACCTTGCGATGATGGCCGGCGCGCTTGCCAAGCTGACGGGCAAAGCGGCGAGCATGTAGCAAAGGCGCGCTATTTCAACGCGCGCAAGGCCTCGCCCAGGTCAAGGGCACCATCATAGAGCGCGCGGCCCGAGATCGCCCCGTTGAGCCCTGCGCCGCAATCTCTGAGCGTCAGAAGGTCCTCAAGAGAACTCACCCCGCCCGACGCGATCACCGGGATCGACACGGCCCGTGCCAGCGCCGCCGTCGCCTCCACATTCGGGCCCTGCATCGCGCCGTCGCGGTTGATATCGGTGTAGATGATCGCCGCCACCCCGGCATCCTCGAACGAACGCGCGAGATCGGTCACCTCCACATCCGTCTCCTCGGCCCAGCCCTTTGTCGCCACACGCCCCCCGCGCGCGTCGATCCCCACGGCCACCTGGCCGGGAAAGGCCCTTGCTGCCTCGCGCACCAATGTGGGGTTCTCCACCGCCACGGTTCCCAGGATCACCCGCGCGAGGCCCTTGGAGAGCCACGCCTCGATAGTTGCCATGTCCCGGATGCCGCCGCCCAACTGTGCGGGGACCTTACAGCGCTTCAGAATCTCCTCCACGGGGGCGGCATTCACCGGCACGCCCGCGAAGGCCCCGTTGAGGTCCACCAGATGCAGCCACTCACAGCCCGCCGCCACAAACGCCTCGGCCTGCGCCGCCGGATCGTCGTTGAACACGGTGGCCGCATCCATTTCGCCGCGCAAAAGGCGCACGGCCTGTCCGTCTTTGAGGTCAATCGCGGGGTAGAGGATCATGGGGCACCTGCTCATAAATGGTTGGCGGCTCTTAACCATGACGCTGCGGCATTTGCAACGCGGTGCGCCACGTCACCCTTGATTGCGCGCGCGCGCCTGCGCAGGCTAACCCGCGTGTTAAATGGGAGGACCAACCGATGAAACGAATTTTTATGAGTGCCTTGGCCCTGATGCTGAGTGCGAGTGCCGCGCTGGCCGCTGACCCTTTGGAGGGCACATGGCGCACAGCCCCCGACGATAACGGGCATACCGGGCTGATCAATGTGGCGCCCTGTGGGGCTGCCCTGTGCGGCACGCTGATGAAGGCGTTCGATGGCACGGGCACGCAAGTGGCGAGCCCAAATATTGGCCGTCATATCATCTCGCAAACCAAACCCAAGGGCGATGGCGCCTATACGGGCAAGGTCTATGCGCCCGACCGCGACAAGACCTATAACTCGAAGCTGCAGCTAAGCGGAAACACGCTCGCCGTCAGTGGCTGCGTGCTTGGGATTTGCCGCAATGGTGGCACATGGACTAAGGTCGAGTGACCCAAGTGACATAAGTCGCGATCCCTGTCGTATTTCGGCCGTGCAGTCGTCACTCGCATAGCAATTCGCCTCGACAGGTCCTATATATCGTGGGTCCCGGGCATTTGTGCCGGGACACGCGCCCGCCGGTCGAGGGCTCACCGGTGAAGGGATTTACCCGTGAAACACATTCCGCCAGCTTTGTTCGTAGCCTTCATGGGGCTGCCCGCTATGGCAGAAGACCCCGCAATTGGCATCTGGGCCGCGCCGCCAGATGGGAAAGGGCAGGTGGGCCATATCGAGGTTGCACCTTGTGGGACCGCGCTTTGCGGCACAATCATTCGCGCCTACAGCCCTGAGGGCAAACAGATCACCACGGCCAACGTGGGCAAGCGTCTCTTCTGGGACATGCGCCCTAACGGGCAGGGTGCCTATGATGGCGGCCGGGTCTATGTGCCTGCGCATCGCAGGGAATATGATGCCAAGATGCAGCTAACGGGCGGTGGTCTGTCTGTGAAGGGCTGCGTCGGTCCGATCTGTCAGGGACAAATGTGGAGCCGCGTCCAATAGCGCTCCTGATTGGTGTTCAGGGCGTTCTTTCGAGCGGTGTCTACCCTCTCAAGGCGCCCACTGCAGGAAATTCGCGATCATCCTGAGGCCGGTGGATTGGCTTTTCTCCGGGTGGAATTGCGTGCCGATCATCGTATCGCGACCGACAATAGCTGTCACAGGCGCGCCATAGTCCACATGCGCCAGAAGATGCTCAGGCGCGTCCACGGCAAACTGATAGGAATGGACGAAATAGGCGTGATGCCCGGTCTCAATCCCCGCCAAAACGGGATGCTCCCCGTGTAGCACCAGATCGTTCCAGCCCATATGCGGCACCTTGCGGCCCTCGCTGGCCTCAATCGGGCCTACCGTGCCGCCGATCCAGTCAAACCCCGGTGTCTCGGTATACTCAAGCCCCTTTGAGGCCATCATCTGCATCCCGATGCAAATCCCCATGAAGGGCCGTGCACCGCGCACGACACGCTCCTCAATGGCCTCAAACAGCCCGCGATGATCGAACAAAGCCTGACGGCAGGCGGGAAATGCGCCGTCACCGGGCAAGACGATCCGCTCGGCCTTGGCCACCACGTCCGGTGCGGCGCTGACGATCACATCGCCCGCACCCACTTCCGCCGCCATCCGTTGAAACGCCTTCTCGGCGGAATGCAGATTGCCGCTTTCGTAATCCACGATCACCGTGGTCATGGGTCAAAGCGCCCCTTTGGTCGACGGGATCGCATCGTTTTTGCGCGGGTCGACTTCCAGCGCATCGCGCAAGGCCCGCGCCACAGCTTTGAACGCGGCCTCGGCCATGTGGTGGCTGTTGATCCCGTCCAGCGCCTCGATATGCAGCGTGATGCCACCATGCGTGCTCAGCGCCTGAAAGAACTCGCGTACCAATTCAGTATCGAACGTGCCAATCTTGGCCGTGGGCAGGTCCATCTTCCACACCAAAAACGGCCGCCCGCTGAGATCAAGAGCGGCACGTACCAGAGCATCATCCATCGGTAAAAGACACGCACCATAGCGCCGGATGCCGCGCTTGTCGCCAACGGCCTCCGTCAATGCCTGCCCAATCGCAATCCCCACATCCTCAACGGTGTGGTGATCGTCGATATGCAGATCGCCCGCGCAACGCACGCGCATATCCATCAGCGAATGGCGCGCCAACTGATCCAGCATATGGTCGAAAAACCCCACACCGGTTTCATTGTCGTAAACGCCCGTCCCATCCAGATCGAGGCTTACCTCAATTTTGGTCTCGGCGGTCTTGCGGCTGATCTCTGCGCGGCGCATCGGCAAATTCCTCGGGCTGTTGCGCCGCCCTTATAGGCGCGCCGCGCTCCCACGCCAAGAGGGGCTGAGTGCCAAAGCGACACGCTGGCCATCTGCGATCGGCGAGAAAAAGTTGGAGCGGGTGAAGAGATTCGAACTCTCGACATTTACCTTGGCAAGGTAACGCTCTACCCCTGAGCTACACCCGCTTCCTTGGGTAAGACGCGGGATATAAAACTCGCGCCGCGCTGGCAAGGACAAACTGCACGGGCCCGCGAAGTTTTTCTGCCCCACTTCTTCTTGCTGGAAATATCCTGGGGAACGTTGAAAATTCCAGAGAATTTTCAACGTGGGGCAAAGCCCCGCTCACGAACCAAACCAGTGCGCCGCAAGGCGCCCCTTGGGATCACAGCGGGATCACAGCGCTCAGGTGTAGCTCAGCATGCGCCGCCCGGGTACATCCACATCCTCGGAGTGCACGATCACGCCACCATCATGCAGATAGATAAGACCGTAAGCTCCCGGCTCATCGACCGAGGTATGCTCGTCCATGCCTGCCACCATGATGGGAGACTGATGGCACGGGCTTTTCAAAACGCACACAGGCACGCCCCCGGCGCTGCTCCAAATGCTGCGATGCACATGGCCTGCCATGATCTGACAGACAGTGCCGTGGCGTGACAGGACCTCGAGAAACGCCTCGCGGTCCAAAAGCCCGATCGCGTCCATCGCGTCAAAGCCCACATCCATCGGCGGATGATGCATGAACGCGACCGCGCGCCGCCCGGAGGCCCCTGCCAGCGCTTTGTCCAGAAATGCCAGCCGTTGCGGCCCAAGGAGGCCCGCATGTTGCACTTCGGCGTCTTCGCTCAGGGTATCCAGCACGATCAGCCGCGTATCACCACTGTCGATGATCTCTTGCGCAAATCCGTCCTTATCGCGCGCGGCCTCTGGAAAGGCGTCAAAAAACGCAGCCCGCCGATCATGATTGCCGAGCGTCATATGCACCGGAAGGGGGCACGCCTTCAGGGCCGCCCGCAGCTGCGCATATTCCGAAGGCGCGCCGTGATGGGTCAGATCGCCGGTCAGCACGATACGTTCGGCATCCGCGTGATGTTCCAGCGCATGGGCCAGTGCCGCGCGAAACCGTGCGTCGGGGTCGAGATGACCAATCCGCTCTCCGGGGGGCAAAAAATGCAGGTCTGTCAGCACGAGTATCTTGCGCAGACCGGTGAGCCCCATCTCAGCTCTCCTCGAACTCGATCAGCAGGTCCTTGGCGTCGATCTGTCCGGCCATTTGCACATGCACGGCCTTGATCACCGCATCTCGCTCGGCATAGATCCCCGTCTCCATCTTCATGGCCTCGATGGTGAGCAGAAGGTCATCCGCCTTCACCTGCTGGCCCGGCGTCACGGCGATGCTGGCCACTACGCCCGGCATCGGCGCGCCGATATGGTTGGCATTGCCAAGCTCGGCTTTGGGCCGCGTCGCGGTTTGCGATTTGACAAGACGGTTGGGCACACGGATCACGCGGGGCTGACCGTTGAGTTCAAAAAACACGCGCGCCTCGCCATCTTCCGTGGTCTCACCCACCGCTTGCAGGCGGATTTCCAGCGTCTTGCCGGGATCGATCTCGGCTGTGATCTCCTCACCGGGCTCCATGCCATAGAAGAACGTCTTGGTCGGCAAGGCGCGCACGGGGCCATAGGTCCGGTGGCGGCCCATGTAATCGAGAAAGACCTTCGGATACATAAGGTAGCCGCTGAGGTCCTCGTCATCGACGGATTTGCCTTCCAGAAGCGCGCTCACCTCGGCGCGGGTTGCCTCCAGATCAACGGGGGGGAGGTGCTTGCCGGGTCGCTCGGTGTCAGGTTTTTCACCCTTGAGCACTTTGGATACGATCTTCTCTGGAAAGCCGCCGGGAGGCTGGCCAAGATTGCCGCGCATCATGTCGATCACGCTATCTGGGAAGGCCACATCGCGGGCAGGGTCCTCCACGTCGGCGCGGCTCAGGCCCTGGCTCACCATCATCAGCGCCATGTCCCCCACGACCTTGGACGAGGGCGTCACCTTCACGATGTCGCCGAACATCTGGTTCACATCCGCATAGGTCTGCGCCACGTCGGGCCAGCGGTCCTCTAGCCCGAGGCTGCGGGCCTGCGCCTTGAGATTGGTGAATTGCCCTCCTGGCATCTCGTGCAGATAGACCTCCGATGAGGGGGCCTGCATGCCGGTTTCAAAGGCCGCGTAATGCTCGCGCACCGAGCCCCAGTAATCCGAGATTTCGCGCACAACGCCAATGTCCAGACCGGTCTCGCGGTCGGTGTGGGCCAGCGCCTCGACGATGCTTCCCAGCGTGGCCTGAGACGTGTTGCCCGAGAGCGCGTCCATCGCGCAATCCACCGCATCCACGCCCGCGTCGGCGGCGGCAAGGATTGTGGCACAGGCCGTGCCTGCCGTGTCGTGGGTGTGGAAATGTATGGGCAGCCCAACCTCGGATTTCAGCGCCTTGATCAGCACTTTGGCGGCCGCAGGCTTCAACAGCCCCGCCATGTCCTTGAGGCCAAGCACATGCGCACCCGCCGCTTCCAGCTCGCGTGCCATGCCGACATAATATTTAAGGTCATATTTGGCCCGGTCAGGGTTCAGGATGTCGCCCGTGTAGCAGATCGCGCCCTCGCAGAGCTTGTCGTTGGCGATCACTGCATCCATCGCGACGCGCATATTCTCGGTCCAGTTAAGCGAATCAAAAACGCGGAACACATCAACGCCCGAGGTGGCCGCGACGCGCACGAATTCCTGCACCACGTTGTCTGGATAGTTGGTGTAACCCACCCCGTTGGAGCCGCGCAGCAGCATCTGGGTCATCAGGTTCGGCATAGCGGCGCGCAGATCGCGCAGGCGTTTCCATGGGCATTCCTGCAAGAAGCGGTAGGCCACGTCAAAAATGGCGCCGCCCCAGCACTCCATCGAGAACAGCTGCGGCAGGTTGGCGGCGTAAGCCGGCGCCACCTTTACCATATCGTGGCTGCGCATCCGCGTGGCCAAAAGTGATTGGTGTCCGTCGCGCATCGTCGTGTCGGTGATCAGCAGCTTCGATTGCTTTTTCATCCAGTCGGCCACGGCCTGCGGGCCTTTTTGCTCCAGCAGGTTGCGGGTGCCCATCATCGGCTCGGCCCGCAGGGCGGGTGCACGTGGTGGTTTGAGATCGGCGCGCGGCAGGGGGCGACCCTTGACCTCCGGATGGCCGTTCACCGTGATGTCCGCGATATAGGTCAGAACCTTGGTGCCGCGGTCGCGGCGCTTGTTGAAGGTGAAGAGATCGGGCGTCTCGTCGATGAATTTGGTGGTGTATTCATTGTTGAGGAAAGTCGGGTGCTTCAGCAGGTTCTCCACGAAGGCGATATTGGTGCTGACCCCGCGGATACGGAACTCGCGCAGGGCGCGGTCCATCCGGGCAATCGCCGCCTCTGGCGTTTGCGCGTGCGCCGTCACTTTGACCAGAAGGCTGTCGTAGAACCGTGTGATCACGCCGCCGGAATAGGCGGTGCCGCCGTCAAGGCGGATGCCCATGCCCGTCGCCTCACGAAACGCGGTGATGCGGCCATAATCGGGGATGAAGTTGTTCTGCGGGTCCTCGGTGGTGATCCGGGTCTGAAGGGCGTGACCGTTGAGGCGCACATCCTCCTGGGTGGCCTTGCCGGTGGCCTCCTGAATGGTCTTGCCCTCAGCGATCTTGATCTGGGCCTGCACGATGTCGATGCCGGTGACCTCCTCGGTCACGGTGTGTTCGACCTGAACGCGGGGGTTCACTTCGATGAAGTAGAACTGCTCGGTGTCCATATCCATCAGGAACTCGACCGTGCCTGCACATTCGTAATTCACATGCTTGCAGATCTTGTAGCCAAGCGCGCAGATCTCTTCGCGCTGCACATCGCTGAGGTAGGGGGCAGGCGCGCGCTCCACGACCTTCTGGTTGCGGCGCTGGACCGAGCAATCGCGCTCGAAAAGGTGATACATATTGCCGTGCTTGTCGCCGAGGATCTGCACCTCCACATGGCGCGCGCGCAGGATCATCTTCTCGAGATAGCCCTCGCCATTGCCAAAGGCCGCTTCTGCCTCGCGCCGCCCTTCGAGGATTTTCTCCTCAAGCTCGCTTTCGTCCATGATGGGGCGCATACCGCGCCCGCCGCCACCCCAGCTCGCTTTGAGCATAAACGGATAGCCTACGGCCTCGGCCTCCTTGCGGATGGCGGCCATATCATTGCCCAAAACCTCGGTGGCAGGGATCACGGGCACGCCGGCCTCCACGGCCACGCGCCGTGCGCTGGCCTTGTCACCCAGGGCGCGCATCGTGTCGGCCTGAGGCCCGATAAAGGTGATGCCGTTATTGGCGCAGGCATCTACGAAATCAGGGTTCTCCGACAAAAGGCCATAGCCCGGGTGGATCGCGTCCGCGCCACATTCCAGCGCTACGCGGATAATCTCGTCAATGCTGAGATACGCGGCCACGGGGCCCATGCCCTCGCCGATCCGGTAGGCCTCATCCGCCTTGAACCGGTGCAGGCCCAGTTTGTCCTCTTCGGCAAAGACGGCGACCGTCTTTTTGCCCAACTCATTGGCGGCGCGCATGATGCGGATGGCGATCTCACCACGATTGGCGATCAGGATTTTGCGAAACTCACTCACTGGGCTTGTCCCCCCTATGGTGACCTGAGGCTCCAGCCATTCGGTCGGGCATGTTGTGCCGCGCCGAGGCGCTGAGCGAAGTTGTAGAAACTGCGCGGCGTTAGCGCAAGCGGTCCGGTGCGCGGCCTACCCGTTTGCAAAAATACCTACCCGCGCGGGGGCGTAATGTCGCGAAGGCGCTTTACGCCCATCTGGCCCATATTGGACGCGAGATCGAGCCGTAGGATATCCACGAAATGATCAAGCCCTTTGGGGCCGAGGGCCGCGAGTGCGTAGTGCCAGGGTCGCGCCATCATCACGAAATTTGCGCCCAGATGCAGCGCGCGCAGGATGTCGAGCCCGCCTTGCGCGCCGCCATCTATCAAAAGCGGCAGGGCAGTGGCGGCGCGGATATCGGGCAGGGCCTCAACCGTGGGGCGCACCGCATCGAATTGCCGCCCGCCATGGTTTGAGATCCAGAGCGCGTCCACGCCTGCGGCCTCCAGACGGGGGACGAACGAGGGTTCCATCACGCCTTTGACAATGAACGGCCCGTCCCATGCATCACGCAGCCATTTAAGATAATCCCAATCGGGCGAGGTGCGCAGCAGATAGCCTGCATGAGCGTGGCTCGGCAGGCCTTTGGTCAAACCTGCGTAGTCGTCGATCATCCGCATGCGCGGCATGCCGAGTTGCGCCATGCCCGCCGCCCAAGCGGGCCGCATCGCCACCTGCGCCAGAAGGCGGGGGGTGAGGCGGGGCGGCTGTGTGAGCCCTGAACGCACTTGTCGCTCGCGTCGCGATGCCACAGGCACATCAACGGTCAGAACGAGGGTCTTGAACCCTGCCGCCTTCGCGCGGCGCAGCATATCGGCACGCATCTCCGGATCGCGGGGGGGATATAGCTGAAACCACGCATCCTCGCCCGCCAGCGGCCCGATGGTCTCGGGCGTCTGCGCGGCCACAGTTGAGAGCGTATAGGGCAGGCCGTGGCGTGCAGCGGCGCGGGCGAGATGCCGCTCCGCATCGGGCCAGATCAGGCCGGACATGCCCACGGGGGCGATGCCGAAGGGCAACGGCATATCGCGGCCCAGAAGGGGGATGGTGAGATCGGCCTGAAACTCCCCATGCAGGATCGAGGGGGGGAGGGGGATGGCGGCGAAGGTGGCCTCGTTGGCGTGGCGCGCGCGCTCGGCTCCGGTGCCGCTGTCGAGATATTCCCAGACGAAGCGCGGCAAGCGCTTGCGCGCGCGGGCGCGCAAATCGCTGAGGGCGGGGTATGAGGCGTGCAGGTCCATGAGGATCTTCATGCCCTGTGGCGCGCAGCCTTGTCCAGATGCGCGAGCGCAAGCCTGCACAGGGGCTGTGCATATCTGGGGATGTGATCGGGCGCGTTTGGCGATTATTTTCGAACAAACCCAAAGACACCCGAAAGGACGCATCATGAGTTGGAATCCAACGCTTGAGCCGCACTCTCCTCAGGCGGGCCGCCTGGATGATATCGAGACGTTGATCGTGCCGCGTGCGCGCGATCTTGGTGGGTTCGAGGTGCGCCGCGCGCTGCCTGCACCCGAGCGGCAGATGGTCGGGCCTTTCGTATTCTTCGATCAGATGGGGCCTGCGGAGTTCCTGACGGGCAAGGGGATCGACGTGCGCCCGCATCCGCATATCGGCCTCGGCACGGTGACCTATCTTTATTATGGGGAGTTTCAGCACCGCGACAGCCTTGGCACGGATCAGATGATCTATCCCGGCGAGGTCAACTGGATGGTCGCGGGCCACGGCGTGACCCATTCCGAGCGCACAAGCGAGGCGACGCGCCAAGGGCGCTCCAAGCTCTTTGGCATCCAGACATGGGTGGCCCTGCCAGAGGAGGCGGAGGACAAGCCGGCAAGTTTTGAGCATCACGCGGAGGCCGCTTTGCCGTTTCTGGAGGGCGAGGGCAAGGAGATGCGCCTGATCATGGGGCGCGGGTGGGGTGAGACGGCGCCTGTGGGCACGTTCTCGGACATGTTCTATGCCGATGTGGTGATGAAGGCGGGAGCTATGCTGCCGCTGCCCGAGGATCACGAGGACAGGGGCGTCTATGTCACCCAAGGGTCGGTTGAGGTGGCCGGACAGAGCTTTGAGGCGGGCCGTATGATGGTCTTTCGCCCCGGCGATGCGATCACGCTCAGGGCCGGGCCGCAAGGGGCGCGGCTGATGGCGTTGGGCGGCGAGACGCTCAATGGGCCGCGCTATATCTGGTGGAATTTCGTGGCCTCCAGCGAGGAAAAGATCGAGGCCGCAAAAGAGGCTTGGGCCAAGGGCGATTGGGCCCATGGGCGCTTCCAACTGCCCCCCGGAGATGATGCGGAGTTCATCCCGCTGCCCTGAGTGCGCCCTGAGCTCCCGCACATCTGAGCCGCCTTTGCGCCACGCTGTCATCTGTTGTGCGCGCAAGGCCTCTCGACATTCGGGATGATTTATCTTTTTCATGTCCAATGGACACAGAGCAAACCGCGCGCCCCGGTTGGGGCATCTTCTGGATGATCGTTACAGGCCTGTGCTTCGTGGCGGTTACCGCGTTGGTCAAAATCCTTGGCACGCGCATCCCTGCGCCCGAGGCTGCGTTTCTGCGTTATCTTCTGGGCCTCGTGTTTCTGATCCCGATGGCGGGGCCGATGCTGCGGGCGCCGCTCACCCGGCGGCTCTGGGGGCTTTTCGCCGCGCGCGGGGCGGTTCACACGATCGGCGTGGCGCTTTGGTTTTACGCAATGGCCCGCATCCCGATCGCGGACGTGACGGCGATGAATTACCTCTCGCCCATCTATGTCACTCTGGGTGCTGTGTTTTTCCTAGGTGAGAAGCTTGCCTTTCGCAGGGTTTTGGCGGTGATTTTCGCGCTGATCGGGGCGCTGATTATCCTGCGACCAGGGTTTCGCGAAGTGGGCTCAGGGCATCTGGCCATGCTCTTCACCGCGATCTTTTTCGGCGCGTCCTACCTTTTGGCCAAGTTGGCCAGTGGCAAGGTCAGCCCGGCTGTGGTCGTGGGCATGCTGTCAATATTCGTGACCATCGGGCTGGCCCCTTTGGCCTTGATGAATTGGGTGACGCCGACGCTGTGGGAGCTTGCGATCCTCTTTGGTGTCGCGTGTTTTGCCACGATGGGCCATTACACCATGACGCTGGCCTTCAGGGCCGCACCGCTTGCGGTGACGCAACCTGCGACCTTTCTTCAACTGGTCTGGGCGGTGGCGCTGGGCGCGCTGTTCTTCGGCGAAGGGGTGGACCCGTTCGTTGTGTTGGGCGGGCTGGTGATCGTGGGCTCGGTCAGCTTCATCTCGTGGCGCGAGGCGGTGCTGAAGCGGCGTGTGGTGACACCGTCCATGCATCAAACCAAGGGCTGAGCACCCCCCAATCCCGCGCCCAAAGAAAAACCCCCGACGACATCGCCGGGGGTTTCCAATTCATAGCCTCAGGCGAAGGTGGCTTTAGGCAAACCACCAACGCTCTGCCCAGCGTTCGCCGTCCATATCCCAGTTAGACCCAAGCGCGTCCGGCGTGCCGATATCGGTGGAGGTCGCGAAGACGTAGTTGGCGAACATCGGGATGATGGTCCCCCCTTGCGTCGAGACGATTTCTTGCATTTCGAAATACATCTCTTGGCGCTTGGCTGGATCCAGCTCTGCGCGGGCCTCAACCATCAGGCTCTCGAACCGGTCATTGCACCAGAACGCATCGTTCCAGTCCGCACCGCAGGAATAGGCGGTTGCGAACATTTGGTCCTGCACGGGGCGACCGCCCCAGTAGACCGCCGAGAAGGGCTTTTTCATCCACACATCCGACCAGTAGCCATCATTCGGCTCCCGGACGACGTTGAGGTTGATGCCCGCTTCCTTGGCCGAGTTCTGATAGAGAACGCCCGCATCCACCGCTCCGGGGAAGGCCGCATCTGCCGCTGAGAGCGAGACTTCAAGGCTATTGAGGCCGGCTTCCTTGAGGTAGAATTTGGCCTTGTCGGGATCGTATGTCTTTTGCTCCAGATCGGTGTTGAAGTAGAGCTGGTTCGGGCCGATTGGCACATCATTGCCGACCGAGCCATAGCCGAACAGGATCTTCTCGACCATTTCTTCGCGGTTGATGGCGTATTTCAGCGCGAGGCGCACATTGTTGTCGTCGTACGGCGCCTGATTGGTGGACATGGCGAACGTGTAATGCTGCGTGCCAGCGACCGATTTGATCGCGATGCTGGTGTTGCGCTCGAGCAGGCCCACTGTTTTGAGGTCAACGCGGTCAATTGCGTGGACGTCGCCGGACACAAGTGCTGTCGTCCGCGCGTTCTGGTCCACGAGGGCCAGCATTTCGATCTTGTCGAACCATGCCACGTCATCGCGCCAGTGGTTGGGGTTGCGCTCCATCGTGATGGACACGCCAAAATTTGCGTCCGTGAGAATGTAGCTGCCCACGCCGTCGCCGGATTCCCAGTCGATCCCGCCGCCCTCTTTGGCCGGGTGGATCGTCAGGTGGTAGTCGCTGAGAATGAACGGGAAGTCAGCATTGCCGCCGTCCAAAGTGAACACGACCGTGTTGCCATCAATAGCGATGTCAGTGATGGGGGCCACGATGGGACCCGCCGCCGAGGTGCTGTCCTCGCCGCGGTGGAAGTTGATAGAGGCGACGACGTCTTCGGGGGTAAGCGATTTGCCCGAGTGGAAGGTTACACCCTGACGGATATTGAAGCGCCATGTAGAGGCATCCGCGCTGCCTTCCCAGCTTTCGGCCACTTCGCCCGCGATGGAGCCATCGGGCATCACTTCGGTCAGGCGGCCGTGAATCGCATGGCCCATTGCGTTGGTGAAGCCGTTATCCCATGTGCCGGGGTTCAGCGTGTCCGTGGTCTGACCGTGCCCTTTGCCGACGCGCAATGTGCCGCCGCGCTTGGGGGGTGGCTTTGGCGCTGATCGGCAGCGTGGCCAGTGCGGCACCTGCCGCGGTGGTCTTCAGAAATCCGCGGCGATCGAGCCGGGCGCTGTGCAAAAGTGACATAATGTGGTGTTCTCCCAGTGTTGTTGTCCGATCCGGTGCAGCACCTCTTGTTCGAGATACAGACCGATTTTTTATGTGTCCCTCATCCGGCTGGCGCCAAATTAGGTTCTGTCACCGCGTTCAATGGCGGGCTTGGCGAAGATTAACCTACGCTCAGTGATGGTATTATGACACAAGGCGCTTGTCCAATGGCATCTTAAGGCCTGCGTCGGGTTCTGGCCGAGCTTTGGGCGCTCTTGGTGGAAATCTGCCCTGCATTTTGGGGCTGAGGGAATGAAAGTAAGACAATGACCAAGCCTAACATTCTGATTTTCATGGTGGATCAGCTGAACGGGACACTCTTCCCAGATGGCCCCGCAGACTGGTTGCATGCCCCAAATCTCAAGACGCTCGCGGCGCGCTCCACCCGCTTTGCCAACGCCTATACGGCCAGTCCTTTGTGCGCGCCGGGGCGCGCGAGCTTCATGTCGGGCCTTTTGCCGTCGCGCAGCCGGGTCTATGACAACGCCGCCGAGTTTGCCGCCGACATCCCCACTTACGCGCATCACCTGCGCCGGGCGGGGTATCGCACCTGCCTGTCGGGCAAGATGCATTTCGTCGGTCCCGATCAGATGCACGGGTTCGAGGAGCGTCTGACGACCGATATCTACCCCGCCGATTTCGGATGGACGCCCGACTACCGCAAGCCGGGCGAGCGGATCGAGTGGTGGTATCACAATATGGGCAGCGTCACAGGCGCGGGCGTGGCCGAGACCTCGAACCAGATGGAATATGATGACGAGGTGGCTCATTTCGCGCGGGCCAAGGTTTATGATCTGGCGCGCGGCCATGATGCGCGGCCTTGGTGCCTGACGGTCAGCTTTACCCATCCCCATGATCCCTATGTTGCGCGGCGCAAATACTGGGACCTTTACGCCGATTGCGCGCATCTGTTGCCTGAGGTGCCCGCAATGGATTACCCGGATCACGATCCCCATTCACAGCGGATTTTCGACGCCAATGACTGGCGCAGCTTTGACATCACCGACGAGCACATCCGCCGGGCGCGGCGGGCCTATTTCGCCAATATCTCCTATCTCGATGACAAGATTGGAGAGGTGATGGAGGCGCTTGAGGCGACGCGGCAGGAGGCGATCATCCTCTTTGTCTCGGACCATGGAGATATGCTGGGCGAACGGGGGCTGTGGTTCAAGATGAGCTTTCTCGAAGGCTCGGCCCGCGTGCCGATGATGATCGCGGCCCCCGGCATGGCTCCCGGGCTGGTGAGCGACCCGGTGAGCAATATCGACGTGTGCCCCACGCTCTGCGCTCTGGCGGGGGTGGATATGAGCGAGGTGGCTCCTTGGGTGGCGGGGGAGAGCCTTGTTGCACTGGGGCAGGGGGCCAAGCGCGACACGCCGGTGGCGATGGAATACGCGGCGGAGGCATCTTACGCGCCGATGGTGTCGCTGCGCTATGGTCGCTGGAAATACAACCGCTGCACGCTGGACCCTGATCAGCTTTTCGATCTGGAGGCGGACCCGCATGAGTTGATGAATCTTGCCGCAGCACCCGCCCACGCCGGGACGTTGGCGCAGATGCAGGCCAAGGCCGAGGCGCGCTGGGACCTCGCGACCTTTGATGCTGTCGTGCGCGAAAGCCAGGCCCGCCGCTGGGTCGTCTATGAGGCGCTGCGCGAAGGCGGGTATTACCCGTGGGAGTATCAGCCGCTGCAAAAAGCGTCCGAGCGGTATATGCGCAATCACATGGACCTCAATGAGGTGGAGGAGCGGGCAAGATTTCCGCGCGGGGAGTAGAGGGCTGAGCCGGAAGGCCCCCGATATTGATCCCGATCAAGGCGCACCCCGCTGCGTGGCCCTAGCGTGAGGCGTCATTACAAAGAAAGGAGCCACCATATGTCATCCAACACCCCCCATGAACTGCACGAGGAATTCCCCGAGCACTCGGCGAAAATCACCGAGTTAAAGCAATCGGACGCGCATTTCGCGCGGCTGGCGGAGGAATATCACGAGATCAATCGCGCGGTGCACCGGGCCGAGACGCATGTGGAGCCTATGGACAGCCTCGCCGAAGGGGAGATGCGCAAGAAACGCGGTGCGCTCAAGGATGAGCTTTACCGGATGCTCAGCGCCTGAGGGCTTGTGCGTCGATAAACGCCCAGATCTGGCGCAGCACATCGCTGCGCCACAGATCGTCATGACCGCCGCCTTGGACCTCCACCATTTGATTGGTGGCTGAGCCTGCGGCGGCATGAACCGCGCGCCCCTGCGCGACCGGGATCAGCGCGTCTTGCGTGCCGTGGATGACCATGAGCGGGGCAGTCAGGGATTTGGCGTGTTCCGCGCTGTTCCAGATATTCTGCATCCTTGGGATGAGCGATGCGAATTGCGGCGCGGAGATCCGCACCACATAGGGCAGGGAGGTATAGGGTGCCTCCAGCACGACGCCCAAGGGCTGCTCCCCGGTGTCAGCAATCAGGCGCAGGGCCACACCCGAGCCGAGACTTTCGCCATAGAGGATCACATCCGCCGGAGTGAGGCCGGGGATGAGGTCATCTAAATCACTGTAAAGGCGCACCATATCGGCGGCGACAAGTGCCTCAGAGGGGTTTCCGCCGCTGCCTGAAGAACCGCGATAGGCGGGCGCGACAAGGCCGTATCCACGCTCCAAAAACCGCTCGAACCGGCCCGCGCGATTGGCCAGATTGCCTGCATTGCCGTGGAAATAGAGGATGACGGGCTTGCCCGGTTGGGGTGCGGCCACCCAGAGGATATGGCGCACGCCGCCGCGGCTCTGCACCACTTCGCGGGCGGGGATGCCAGCGGCGGTGGGGCTGATGCGGGTGGCGTCGAACGGGTAGATCGCGCGCCGCTCCAGCCCCTCAAGGCTGAACCATCCGCCCGCCCCCAAGAGCACGATCAGGGCCGCCACAAGCCCGCCGCGGCTAAGCCACGTCATAGGGCAGCACGCCGCGCGTGTCTTCGGGGATTGAGAGGCGCCGTTCCAAGGGTGGGATGGCGCGCTGGTGGCAATTCGTGCGCTCGCAGATGCGGCAGGAAATGCCGATGGGCTCGAACGCGGCGGGTGTGGAGAGGTCGAGATTGTCGGCATAGACCAGCGCGCCGGCGTGGCGCACTTCGCAGCCCAAAGCGATGGCGAAACGGCGCACGGGCGCGCCGAAATGGCCGCCCGGTTTGCTCACATCTCGCGCGAGGTTGATGTAGCGCACGCCGTCTGGTGTTTCGGCCAGCTGGCGCAGAAAGCGCCCGGGTGTCTCGAACGCGCGGTGCACGTTCCACAGGGGGCAGGCCCCGCCGAACCGCGCGAATTGCAGCCGCGTGGCCGAATGGCGCTTGGTGATCGTGCCTGCCTGATCCACGCGCACGAAGAAGAAGGGTACGCCCTTGGCGCCGGGCCGCTGAAGCGTGGCGAGACGGTGCGCGACCTGCTCGATGGACGCGCCAAAGCGGTGCGAGAGCACCTCCAGATCGTGGCGATAGGTCCTGGCGGCCTCAAGAAAGGGGCCGTAGGGCATCATCGCGGCCCCCGCGTAGTAATTCGCGAGGCCGATCTTGGCGATGGCACGCGCCTCACTCGATTGGAACCGTGCAAGGTCAAGCGTGGCCTCAAAGAGCTGTTCCTGCGTCAGGAGGGCCAGCTGTAAAAGCATCTGAAAACTGCGCGTCTCGGGCGCGGCGCGGGAGGCGAGGTAAAGGATCCGCTCCGAGCGGTCGAGACGGCGCAGCGTATCGCTTTCGGTGTTCACAATCGATATGCCAAGCGCGGTCAGACCTTGGCGGGCGCGGGCCTCGGGCGTCATGGGTGACGCGCCTTCAGTGCCGAACCGCTCGGCGGCGTGGTCCACCGCGTCGATGTAATTGTCGCAATAATGGAAGAAATCGCGCACTTCGTTCCAGGGGCTTTGCTGCGCGCCCGCATCATCGCGACCCAGTGCCTCATCCAATGAGGCAAGGCGCTCATGCGTCTGGCGGTAGGCGCTGTGCAGCTCCAGAAAGGCGCGCGCGAGGGCGGGGGCATTGGAGGCGGTGAGGCGCAGATCAGCCAAGGGCGGTGGGTCCGCGAAGACCGGATCTGCCAGCGCCTCGCGCATGTCCGACACCATCCGCTCGGCGTCGCCGGTGCTCAGCTCGGTCACGTCGAAGCCGAATTCCTGCGCCAGCGCGAGGACGACCGTTGTCGACAAAGGCCGGTTATTATTTTCCATCTGGTTGAGATAGGGCAGGGAAATGCCCAGCCTTGCGGCGAAATCCTTTTGGGTCAGCGCAAGACGCTGCCGGGTCTCGCGCAGCTTGGCCCCGGCGTAGAGTTTTTTGGAGGACATGGCGTCTCGACTTTGCAGGTTAGCACTGGGGCGAGATTAGTTTTGCAAATCTCAGCGTGCAAGAGGGTATCACGCCCGCGCCAGCCGCGCCTCGCGCTGCATCACGAAAAGGATCGTGCCCACCGCCAAGATTGCCGTGATCAACATGATCCAGAGCAGCGGGAACGCCCCCGATCCCTCGGTCAGCATCAGCCCGGCCAGCGCCGACAGGGCGGCCCCGCCGCCGATCATCAGCGCGCCGGAAAGGCCACTTGCCGTGCCTGCCAGATGCGGACGCACCGACAAAGCCCCTGCCGTGGCGTTGGGGATCACCATGCCATTTCCCAGCCCCATGAAGATCATCAGGCCAAAGAAGCTGAGCGCGCTGCCATAGCCCATGTAGAAAAGCGCGAGGTTCATGGAGATGCCTGTGGCGTTCAGGATCGTGCCCCAAAGCACCATCGGGTTCACGCCCACCCGCACCGAAAACCGCCCCGAGAGGAAATTCCCGGCGAAATAGCCGATGGCAGGCGCGCCGAAGTAAAGCCCGACCTCCGCCGGGGCCAGCCCGAAGACATGATCGCCCACGTAAGGCGCGCCGCCCAGATAGGCAAAGAAAGAGCCCGACGAGAGCGCCGAGGCCATCGAGTAGCCCCAAAAGCGCGGGGAGCGGAAAAGCTGTGGATATTCGCGGAATTGCGCGCCCAGCGTGAGCGTGCTTTTCGTCGCCGTCTCGCCCAAATCCTTCCAAACCAGTGCAAAAAGCATCGCGCCCAAAATGGCCAGAAGCCAGAAATTGGACTGCCAGCCGAATTGCTCATCCAGAAGGCCGCCAAAGGCCGGTCCGATCATCGGCACCACAGCCATACCCATCGTGACATAGCCGATCATCGACGCCGCCTGATCCTGCGGGACCATATCGCGCACGATGGCCCGGCTGAGCACCATGGCGACCACGATCGTCGCCTGCACCATGCGAAACGTCAAGAAGACCCACTCCGACGTGGACAGCGCACAGCCCGCCGAGGCCAACACGAAAACAGCTGTGCCCGCGAGGATCACGGGGCGGCGACCGAGCTTGTCCGAGATGGGGCCAATCAGGATTTGAAACACGGCGTTCACCGCCAGATAGAGCGCCACGGAGAGTTGCAGCAGACGGTAATCGGCCTCGAAATAGACGGCCATGCCGGGCAGAGACGGCAGGAAGATGTTCATCGCAAGCGTTGAGATCCCCGCCATCAGGATAAGGGTTGCAATATGCGGGGGGGTGGTGCGGTCGAGAAAGCGGGGTTGAACACTCATCACCCATGTCTCGGAGATTTGCGGTCGGGGTGCAAGGGCGCAGGTACGCTTAGCAAGTTTGCGACTTAGCTCTGTTTGCTTTGCAGGGCTTTGCAAATTTGCCGGATTCCGCTTTCCCTCGCGGCTCCGCCCCCCTAGTTTGCTGTAAAATTCGATGGGAGACGATCATGAAAGATATCCTGCAAACACTGGAAGACCGCCGCGACATGGCGCGCGCAGGCGGGGGCGAACACCGCGTGGCCGCCCAGCACGCCAAGGGCAAGCTCACCGCGCGCGAGCGGGTGGAGCTGTTGCTCGACGAGGGCAGCTTCGAGGAGTTCGACATGTTCGTCGCCCATCGCTGCGTCGATTTCGGGATGCAGGAAGAGCGGCCCTACGGCGATGGTGTGATTACTGGCTGGGGCACGATCAATGGCCGGATGGTCTACGTGTTCTCCCAGGACTTCACCGTTCTGGGCGGGTCCGTGTCCGAAACGCATGCCAAGAAAATCTGCAAGATCATGGATATGGCCATGCAGAACGGCGCGCCTGTTATCGGCATCAACGATTCGGGTGGCGCGCGCATTCAGGAAGGCGTGGACAGCCTTGCAGGCTATGGCGACGTCTTTCAGCGCAACATCATGGCGAGCGGAGTGGTCCCGCAAATCTCGGTGATCATGGGACCCTGCGCGGGTGGGGCGGTTTATTCGCCCGCGATGACCGACTTTATCTTCATGGTGAAAGACAGCTCTTACATGTTCGTGACCGGCCCCGATGTGGTCAAAACCGTCACCAACGAGCAGGTCACGGCCGAGGAATTGGGCGGGGCGTCTACCCATACCAAGAAATCCTCCGTCGCCGATGCGGCGTTCGAGAATGACGTGGAGGCGCTGGCCGAGGTTCGCCGCCTCGTCGATTTCCTGCCCTCGTCCAACCGCGAAAAGCCCCCCGTGCGCCCTTTCTTCGATGAGCCGGGCCGGATCGAGCCGTCGCTCGACACGCTGGTCCCGGACAATCCCAACACGCCCTACGACATGAAAGAGTTGATCACCAAGCTCGCTGATGAGGGCGATTTCTACGAGATCCAAGAGGATTTCGCGAAGAATATGATCACCGGCTTCATCCGGCTTGAGGGCCAGACCGTGGGCGTGGTGGCCAATCAGCCGATGGTGCTGGCGGGCTGCCTCGACATCGACAGTTCGCGCAAGGCCGCGCGTTTCGTGCGCTTTTGCGATTGCTTCGAGATCCCCCTGCTGACCCTTGTGGACGTCCCCGGCTTCCTGCCCGGCGTCACGCAGGAATATAACGGCGTGATCAAACATGGCGCCAAACTGCTCTTCGCTTATGGCGAGGCGACTGTGCCGAAAGTCACCGTGATCACGCGCAAGGCTTACGGGGGCGCCTACGTCGTCATGGCCTCCAAGCACCTGCGGGCTGATTTCAACTATGCCTGGCCCACCTCCGAGATCGCCGTGATGGGCGCGAAGGGCGCGACCGAGATCATCCACCGCAAGGACCGCGATGATCCTGAAAAGCTGGCCGCCCACACCAAGGATTACGAGGACCGCTTCGCCAACCCGTTTGTCGCGGCTGAGCGCGGCTTTGTGGATGAGGTCATCATGCCCCAATCCACCCGCAAACGCGTGAGCCGCGCCTTCGCGTCGCTGCGTGACAAGCAATCCGAGATGCCTTGGAAAAAGCACGATAACATCCCGCTCTAATCCGCTTCTTCTTGCCGAAAATATCCCCGCCGGAGGCGCATAGTTGCTCCCGGCGGGCCGATTGGAAAGACTCATATGACCTCGCTTCGTGCTCCTCAGCTTGCCTCATCCATTGCGGGTGCAGCACTGTGAGCGACCGCTTTCATACCCATCGGGACGGTGCATGTTTGCTGCATGCGCGGCGTGTGCCTGTGCGTTGGGATGTGGAGGCGCGGGCGGTTTTCCCGGACGGCGCGCGTGGGCGGCTGGCGGCACAGGTGCGTCAGGATATGTGGCGCGCTTTGCGCCGTCTGCGCGGCTTTGCCCCAGCGGTGGAGGTGGTGCGCCGCGACGGCGCCCTGCATCTGCGCGCAGGTGGGCAGGTGGCGGGCTCCGTCCCCCCCGGCACGGTAGAGCGGATCGCAGACCTGCTGACCAGTCGCGCTCATCGCGCCCGCTGGGTCAGAGGCGCGCGATGAACAGGTTGGCCGCGATCACAGCGGCGATAAGTATCGCCCTGCCTGCCATGGCGCAGGAGGTGGAACCCTTGCGCGTGAAGCTGCCTTCCGGGCTTGAGGCAAAGCTTTTGGAAGTCCTGAGCGGGCCGTCTTCTGCGGGTCTGGTCTACCGCTTTCGCTTCGTTGCCGAAGGCTTCGTACCCAGCGAGGACACGGTCGAACTGGTTCAGCTTGATTTGCAATATCTGTGCGACGCCTATGCGTTGGATCGGCTGCCGGGAATTGGCCCACAACCTTCGCAAATCGTCATCTCTCTGGCCGACCGTCCGACCGAGTTTGGTGTGGCAGATCCAAGCGCGCGGCAGGTTTTCGAGGCTTTCAGTCCCGAAGGCAGGGCCTGTATCTGGGAGATGTTTTAATGCGCATACAACATCTTGCGGGCCAAAGCTCAGGCCGCAGCCCTTTTGAGGCTTTCGCGTCACAAAGCCTGTGGATAACTTTGCTTGCGTATCATTCAGCCCGTCTATCGCGTATTCTGACACCGGTTTGCACCCAAGCAACCCAGACCTCGGAAATGGGGCAGGTGGGGGGCTTTGCCCTTGTTGAACCCCTAGCAAACGACAGGAGAATTGAATGTCGAACAGTATCAAAAGCGTTCTCGCGCTCGGCCTTATGGTCGTCGCAGCAGCCTGTGCCAAGGCACCGGAAGAAGATTACGTCGTCATTGAGCCGGAGCCCATCACCATGGAGCCCGTCTCGACCGGCAAATACGGCGGCAAATACTAAGCCAGCCGGATCTATCACAACTGGGCAGGCTGCAAGGCCTGCCCTCCACATCTGTTTGCCACGCGCGTCCGCGCCCCGAAAAGAGGGGCATGTCTGATGCTGCCACCGATGACCAAACACCGCGGCTTCCCGGGCCGCCTGCCCAGCACAGATTTCCAGTTCACCATCCGGCGCGCCAACCCGAAAGGCGCCACGGAGCTGATCCGCCGCGAGCGTTATGCCGACCGCAGGCCCGCAGACCGGCGCGCCGATGCAGGCTTCGTGCGCGCAATTTGGGAGTGTTTCGCAGATCAGCCCTTTGAGCGTGGCAATCTCGATAGTGGGCGGCTGAGTTGGCTCTTTGGCCGCGAGGTGCTGCCTGCGGAAGACCCGTTCGATCCCAAAAGCTATGAGGCGCTTCTCGTGCTGGACCTGGCTGTGGCGCGACGGTCCTTCCCGGATGTGTTCAAGGATTTGGAATGATGCAGTTTCTGGCATATGCGGTGCGTGATGCGCGGGATTCGGCCCAAAAAACGGCCAGTGGCAAGACTTCGCCCAGAGCCTGCATTTTCGCGCAAGATGCAGCCGAAATCTGTGATCCGGCGATAGGGTGCTTGGCGCGCCCGACCCTCCATGCGATTACCGATGCAGTAGTGGCGGGTCTTCCCCAAGGGCCCGGGACATATCGTCTTAACCGTTACCCTTCCCCTGATGGGCGGCGTGGCATCCCCAAGTGCGCGCCGCACTTTTTTCGTTCCCAATCAACGCTCTGCGAGGATAAGCGGAGCTTTGCGCATATTGGCCTTGCGGCGCAGGCAGGCTTTGACGGCGACCCGTCTATGGCCTCATGTGGGGGCTACGACACCACTCACAACACGCGAGGCTCAACATGCGTAGACCCTTCCCATCGCTCTTTATCCTTCTGGCGGCAGGCACCCTTACGGCCTGCGGCGGCACTTTGCCCGAACAGGCTATCTTCGGTGCGGGCGCGGGGGCTGGCACGGCGGCGGTTCTCGACGGTAACATTTTGGCAGGTGCCGCGGTCGGCGCGGCGGGCAATGTCGCCTATTGTCAGACCTTCCCGGATCGCTGCTGACTCTGGCACCACACTGACACGCCCTCAGGGGCTTCGTTTTTATCAAAAACCATCCGCGCTATTTCGCACGGGTGGTTTTTTGTATTCCAAGGCCTGCGTTTCCGGACGCCGGGCCGCACTGACACCTTAAAGGGGACGACACATGTTCAAGAAGATCCTGATTGCCAACCGTGGCGAGATTGCTTGCCGGGTTATCAAGACTGCCCGCCAGATGGGCATCAAGACGGTGGCCATCTATTCGGATGCGGACCGCAATGCGCTGCATGTGCGCATGGCCGATGAAGCGATTCACATTGGCCCGCCCCCTGCCAATGAAAGCTATATTGTCATCGACAAGGTGATGGACGCCGTGCGCAAATCGGGCGCGGAGGCTGTGCATCCCGGTTATGGCTTCCTCAGCGAGAACTCCAAATTCGCCGAGGCGCTGGCGGCTGAAGGCGTGGCCTTCATCGGGCCGCCCGTGGGCGCGATCGAGAAGATGGGTGACAAGATCACCTCCAAGAAGATCGCCCAAGCGGCCAACGTGAGCACCGTGCCGGGATATATGGGCCTGATCGAGGATGCCGAAGATGCGGTGAAGATCTCCAATCAGGTGGGTTATCCGGTGATGATCAAGGCCTCTGCCGGGGGTGGCGGAAAGGGGATGCGCATCGCGTGGAACGACACGGAGGCGCGCGAGGGGTTCCAAAGCTCCAAAAACGAGGCGGCCAACAGCTTTGGTGATGATCGCATTTTCATTGAGAAATTCGTGACCCAACCGCGCCATATTGAGATTCAGGTGCTGTGCGACACGCATGGCAACGGGGTTTACCTGCATGAGCGGGAATGTTCGATCCAGCGGCGCAATCAGAAGGTCGTGGAAGAGGCACCATCGCCTTTCCTTGACGAAGAAACCCGCGCCGCGATGGGCGCGCAGTCGCTCGCTCTGGCCCATGCCGTGGGCTATGCCAGCGCGGGTACGGTGGAGTTTATCGTCGATGGGGAGCGGAACTTTTACTTCCTTGAGATGAACACGCGCCTTCAGGTGGAGCATCCTGTGACGGAGCTGATCACGGGCGTGGACCTTGTGGAGCAGATGATCCGCGTGGCTTATGGCGAGGTTTTGAGCCTCAAGCAGACGGATCTGAAGATCAACGGCTGGGCCATTGAGAACCGTCTTTACGCGGAAGACCCTTACCGCGGGTTCCTGCCGTCGATTGGTCGCCTCACGCGCTATCGCCCGCCCGAGGAAGCGGCCAGTGAAACGTCCGTGGTGCGCAATGATACTGGCGTCTACGAGGGAGGCGAGATTTCGATGTATTACGATCCGATGATCGCCAAGCTCTGCACTTGGGCGCCCACACGGCTTGAGGCGATTGAGGAGATGCGCGTGGCCCTCGACAGTTTTGAGGTCGAAGGAATCGGGCATAACCTGCCGTTCCTCAGTGCGGTGATGGATCACCCTATCTTTGTGGCGGGCGACATGACCACCGCCTTTATCGAAGAGCAGTATCCCGATGGGTTCGAGGGTGCGACCCTGGAAGAGGACGCATTGCGCCGGATTGCCGCATCCTGTGCCGCCATGCACCGCGTCGCGGAAATCCGCCGCACACGGGTGTCGGGCCGGATGGACAATCACGAGCGCACGGTGGGCGATGATTGGAATGTGGCCGTGCAAGGGATGAGCTTTGACGTGACCATTGCCGCCTATCCCGGCGGTGCGAACGTGACCTTCGGCGATGGTGCGGTGATGAAAGTGACCAGCGATTGGACTCCGGGCCAGAGCCTCGCGCTGATCGATGTCGATGGTGCGCCCTTTGTTCTGAAGGTTGGCAAGGTTTCGGGGGGCTTCCGGATCCGCAGCCGGGGTGCCGATCTCAAGGTGCATGTGCGCACCCCGCGTCAGGCCGAACTGGCCGCTTTGATGCCCGAAAAGGTGCCTGCTGATACGTCCAAGATGCTGCTCTGCCCGATGCCGGGCCTGATCGTGTCTGTTGCGGTCAAGGTGGGCGACGAGGTGCAGGAGGGGCAGGCGCTTTGCACCGTGGAGGCAATGAAGATGGAAAATATTCTGCGCGCGGAGCGGAAATCAGTCGTCACCAAGATCAATGCCAGCGCGGGCGACAGCCTTGCGGTGGATGATGTGATCATGGAGTTCGAATGACGGCATGATCCCCCGCGCGATCTTCCTTGCCGCGTCTGTGGCCATGATGCTGGGCGCGTGTCAGCGCGCCGAGGAGGGCGATCTGCGCGCGCAGGTGGAGACGTGGTTGGCCGTCGGTGAGACCGTATCGTTCTCCGCCACGCGGGCCTGTGCGGCGGCTGCGTATCGTTTGGTGGATACGCAGATGAAATCGGCGGTGCGAGTGGTGGGCGATGTGCCCAGTGCCGCGCGGATGTTGAACGAGGGGCGTGTCGTGGCGATTGATGCACCCGGGCTTACGCCGGATGCGGCGCTTCTTGCGCTGATCGATGCGGATTTGGGTATCGGGATGCGGCTGCGCGTCTCGGGGCTTGAGGCCCGGGCCTGCATGGACGAGGGGGTGGAGGATGCGTTTTTCCGTGCCCTGAGCAAGCCTGGGGCCGTTGTCATTCTGGACCCGGACAAGCGGATCGTGGCGTTGGTGGACCGCTCCGAGCGGCTGCTTATTGTGGCGATTGGGGCGGATACATGAGCGTTCAGCTAGATCCACGCCGCTCGCGCACTTCATCCTGGCGCATCGGCAGCTTGTCGATGGTGCGGGTGATCTCGCGCACGTCCCAAGGCGAGGGTTTTCGCAGATATATGGTCCCATCCTTGACGATCAGCGCGAGCATGAAGCCGCGCGGGCGCAATTGGGTGCGCAGCGCGCTTTGCCCTTCTGGATCGGTGTCGGTTAGAATGACGACGTCACGCTTCGCCAATTCTTCCAGCCGGTCGTTCAAAAGCGCCATCTGGCGAATGAACTGCGGGTCGTTTTCGCTCTCCCCAAAGATGACGAGCGGGCGCTTTTTCCATAAAAATTCGCTCAAATCTACATCTGTGCCGTCCACGAAGATATCCGGTGCGGGCAGTGTAACAGCCTCTTGGGCCAGTGCAGGCGCGCTGATAAGTCCAGCAAAAACAAGGGTTAGTAGGTATTTCATCGTCTCTCCTCTGTCCCACGATATAGGGGGGCGGGGGGCGATTGCGAAGGCAAAATGCACATCAAAGCCACAAAAACCTGCATTAAGCGCATGGTCAGCTTTCGAGGCTAGCCATGGATGACACCATTCATCAGGCCCCGCAAGGCGCGGCGTCGCGATATAAGGCACGCAGGACCATGGATATTCTACTGCATCTCGGGGCGCATCGAACGGCGTCGACCAGTTTTCAACATTATCTCCGACGCAACGCTGCACGGCTTGGGGCCAGTGGCACGGCGGTCTGGGGGCCGCAAGTGACGCGTAAGGGACTTTTAACGGGCGCGCTTCCCGTGCCGGGTTTGATGAGTGCTGCGGAGCAGTTCAAGCGTGCTCGGGGGCGCGTGTCGCTGGCTTTGGCCAAGGCCGAGGGCACTGGTGCGCGTCGGGTGGTCATCGCCGATGAGAACCTCATCGGGGCCCCGCGTCGCAACCTGCGCGACATGCGGCTCTATCCCGGTGCGGGCGAACGGATGGCGCGCTATCACGGAGTCTTTGGCGGTCGGTTGCGTCGGGTGGTATTTTCAATCCGGTCTCAGGACGCATATTGGAATTCCAGCCTTGCCTTTTCGGTAGCACGGGGAGGATATGTGCCGGGACCGGTCGAGCGCGCGCAGATAGCCGGAAGTCTACGCGGCTGGCGCGATGTGATCACTGATATTGCTTGTGCGTTGCCGGGCGTTGAGATCATCGTGGCGCCATATGAAGCGTTTGGCGGGTTGCCGGAGCACAAGCTGGCGCTGCTTTTGGGTGATGAGGTCGATGAGATGCCGCGCGGCCACGCACGCGAGTGGCTCAACGCTTCGCCGGACTTGCCAGCGCTGAGGGCGGCATTGCAGGCGCGGGGGGCCGATATACGGCAGCTGCCCGAGGGGGAGGGGCCGTGGCAGGTCTTTTCCGACGCGGAGCGTGCGGCGCTGCGCGAAGCCTATGACGATGATTTATTCTGGCTGCGCGCGGGCGCGGATGGGCTGGCTACACTGACAGAGAAAATTGACCTGGCAGGCGCGGGAAAAACACCGCCCGCCGCGGTCCTGACAAGAGGAAAAGAGGATGACAGACAAAGAAGGCGCATGGCGTAAGCTGGCGGAAAAAGAGCTTCGCGGCCGCACGGTCGAGGATCTGACGTGGAAGACGATCGAAGGGATCGACGTCAAACCGCTCTATACTGCCGAGGATGTCGAAGGATTGGCCCATATGGGCGGTATTCCCGGCGCGGCACCGTTCACGCGCGGTGTGAAGGCCACCATGTATGCGGGGCGCCCCTGGACGATCCGACAATATGCGGGTTTTTCCACGGCGGAGGACTCCAACGCGTTTTACCGTCGCAATCTGGACGCGGGCCAGCAGGGCGTTTCGGTCGCTTTCGATCTTGCTACGCACCGCGGCTATGACAGCGACCATGAGCGGGTCGAGGGCGATGTGGGAAAGGCGGGTGTCGCGATCGACTCGGTCGAGGATATGAAGATCCTGTTCGACGGTATTCCGCTTGATCAGGTCTCTGTGTCCATGACGATGAACGGGGCCGTGATCCCGATCCTCGCCAGCTTCATCGTCGCGGGCGAGGAGCAGGGGCATGATAAGAGCCTGCTGTCTGGCACTATTCAGAACGACATTCTCAAAGAATTCATGGTGCGCAACACGTATATTTACCCGCCCGAGCCATCGATGCGGATCGTGTCGGATATCATTGAATACACCTCCGGCCAGATGCCGAAATTCAACTCCATCTCGATCTCTGGCTATCACATGCAGGAGGCAGGCGCGAACCTTGTGCAGGAGCTTGCTTTCACGCTGGCTGATGGGAAGGAATATGTGCGCGCCGCGGTTGACGCGGGGATGGATGTGGATGCTTTCGCCGGCCGTTTGAGCTTTTTCTTCGCCATCGGCATGAATTTCTTCATGGAGGCGGCGAAGCTGCGCGCGGCGCGGATGCTCTGGCATCGGATCATGACCGAGGCGGGCGCAAAGTCCGACCGGTCCAAAATGCTGCGCACCCATTGCCAAACGAGCGGTGTGAGCCTTCAGGAGCAAGATCCCTATAACAACGTGATCCGCACGGCTTATGAAGCGATGAGCGCTGTTCTGGGCGGCACTCAGTCGCTGCACACCAACGCGTTGGACGAGGCGATTGCCCTGCCCACGGATTTCAGCGCGCGGATTGCTCGCAATACGCAGCTTATCCTGCAAGAAGAGACGGGTGTGACCAATGTAGTCGATCCCTTGGCGGGGTCTTACTATGTTGAGGCGCTCACCAATGAGCTGGCCGAGGCCGCGTGGAAGATCATCGAAGAGGTCGATGAGATGGGCGGTATGACCAAGGCCGTGGCCTCCGGCATGCCCAAGCTGCGCATCGAGGAGTCGGCGGCGACCCGGCAGGCGATGATCGACCGGGGCGACGAGGTTGTCGTGGGTGTGAACAAATACCGCAAGGCCACCGAGGACCCGATCGACATTCTGGATGTGGATAACGTGGCCGTGCGGCTGAGCCAGATTGCGCGGCTTGAGAAAATTCGCGCGACCCGTGATCAGGCGGCCTGTGATGCGGCCTTGGCCGAGATGGAGCGCCTTGCGGCGGAGGGTGGCAATTTGCTTGAAGCGGCGGTTGAGGCCGCACGCGCACGTGCGACCGTGGGAGAGATCAGCATGAGCATGGAAAAGGTATTTGGTCGGCACCGCGCCGAGGTGAAGACATTGGCGGGCGTTTACGGTGCGGCCTATGAGGGCGATGCGGGCTTTGCCGCGATCCAGAAATCGGTTGAGGACTTTGCCGAGGAAGAAGGGCGCAGGCCCCGAATGCTGGTCGTGAAAATGGGCCAGGATGGCCATGATCGCGGTGCCAAGGTAATCGCCACGGCCTTTGCCGATATCGGCTTTGACGTGGATGTGGGGCCGCTCTTCCAGACGCCTGCGGAGGCGGCTCAGGATGCGATCGACAATGATGTGCATGTCATCGGCATCAGCTCTCAGGCGGCGGGGCATAAGACGCTGGCGCCCAAGTTGATTGATGCACTTCGCGAGAAGGGTGCAGGGGACATTCTGGTGATCTGCGGCGGGGTCATTCCGCAGCAGGATTACGATTTCCTCATGAAGGCGGGTGTGAAGGCGATATTTGGGCCGGGCACGAATATTCCCGAGGCGGCGCAGGATATCCTGAAACTGATCCGGGCGGCGCGCGGATAGGTTGCTGTCGGTTTTGGCAGGATTGAGCGCGCTTCACTTTGTGGGGCGCGCTTTTTTGTGAGCGTTGCGAAAATACGCTCTCGGCATTTTGCTTTGCAAAACGCCTGCCGCTTGGGGACGTATTTGGATCTTCGGGGCACTTTTCTGTGCACAGTGACTTTGGTGGCGTGGGGGAGACTCGAACTCCCGACCTAACGATTATGAGTCGTTCGCTCTAACCAACTGAGCTACCGCGCCTTCGGCGTGTGGGGTATGTCAGAGGCGCGGCCCCGTCAAGGCGGAAATTGGCACAAGCATATAGGGTTTAGCATTTGCCGGACTGTGGCCATCACGCCGTGGCGCATCATGTGGCGTGGGGCAAGGTTCACTGCGTTGGCTTGTCAAAACATGTGCCCTTGACGCGGTGAGGCAATCTGCGGCAAGCCGCTGACAAATCAAGCCAAAGGCGGTAGATTGGCGCGCATGTCACTATGGACACGCATCACTGAGGCGGTTTCGGCCCTTGCCCAAGGCGAGGGTCTTTCTGCCGTGTTCGACAAGCTGCGCCCCCCGCCGGAGCGCAGCGTGGCGTTTACAATTGCGGTGATTGCGCTGAGCGCAAAGATGGCCAAGGCGGACGGGCTCGTTACCCGCGATGAGGTGACGGCGTTTCGCGAGGTGTTTCAGATTGCACAGGCCGATGAGGCGGGCGCGGCGAAGGTCTTCAACCTCGCGCGGCAGGACGTGGCGGGGTTCGAGGAATATGCGACCCGGATCAAGGCGATGTTTGGCGCGGAGACGGATGCGCTCAGCGATCTTTTGGAGGGGCTTTTCCACATCGCAATTGCGGATGGGGAATATCACCCTAATGAGGATGCGTTTCTGGGTCGTGTGTGCGAGATTTTCGGCCTGACCGAGCGGTGCTTTACCACCATGCGCAGCCGGTTTGTGCCCGATGCCAAGCCTGATCCTTACACGGTTTTGGGGGTGGAGCCGGACACGCCTCTGGAGGAAATCCGCCGGGCCTATCGCCGGATGGTGCGTGAGACGCATCCAGACGTCATGCAGGCGCGCGGTGTGCCCTTGGAGGCGGCGCGGCTGGCCGAAAAGCGCATGGTTGATATCAACCGCGCTTGGGATGAGATCAAGCAGGCCGCTCCGGCGTGAGGGTCGCCACGTACAATATTGAATGGTTCAACGCCCTCTTCGATGACACGGGCGCGCCTTTGGTGGATGGGGAGTGGTCTGGCCGCTGGAACGTGACGCGCGCCACGCAATTGGAAGCGGTGGCCCATGTGCTGCGCGCGCTCGACGCTGATGCGGTGATGATCATCGAGGCCCCGGATACCAGCCGCCATCGCAGCGCCACAGCCGCACTGGAGCAGTTTGCGGCATGGGCCGGTCTAAGAGCACGCAAGGCAGTGCTGGGTTTCGTCAATGATACGCAGCAAGAGATCGCGCTGATTTACGATCCTGACAGGGTCGGCGCTGTGCATGACCCGCAAGAGGCCCCGGACGCGCCAAAATTCGATGGCGTGCTGCAGATCGATCTCGATGTAGACGCGCGCGAGGACCATGTGCGCTTTTCCAAACCGCCTTTGGAGTTGGCTGTGACCGATCCGCATGGTGCCGTGCTGCGCCTGATCGGGGCGCACCTGAAGTCCAAGGCACCGCATGGGGCGGGGGACGCACGTGCTGTGCTCAAGGCGTCCATTGCCAACCGCCGCAAACAATTGGCGCAGGCGATCTGGCTCAGGCGGCGCACTGAGCAACATCTGGCAGCTGGTGAGGCGTTGATCGTTTTGGGTGATCTCAATGACGGGCCGGGGCTCGATGCCTATGAGCATCTTTTTGGCCGCTCTTCTGTGGAGATCGTGCTGGGCGAGGGTCAGGCGCTTCAGCTACACGATCCCCACGCGCGGCAGGCTTTGGCGCAGAAAATCGGCGCGGTGCACACCACCTCGCGCTTTTTCATGCGACACGAACAGCGGTATATGCAGGCGCTGTTGGATTACATCATGGTCTCTCCCGAAGTGATGTCGCGCGCACCCGTCTGGCGCATCTGGCACCCGTTCGATGATCCGCAATGTTGGGACGACAAAGTGCTGGGCGCGGCCCTTTTGGCGGCGTCGGATCATTTTCCAGTTACATTGGATATTGGGCCTGCCTCTTAAAATCGGGCGCGGTGCATGCTATATTGGCGCTATGAAACCGATATTCACCGCCATCGCTTTGACCTTTTGCACCGCGCTCTCCTTGGCCGCCGAGGAGGGTCCAAAAGGGACTGACGAGGAGCCCTCTCTGATGCAGCAGGGCGTGGAGATTTTCCTGGAGGGGCTGCTCAGCCAAGTGGAGCCCACGATGCGCGATTTGCAGGGCATGACCGAGGATATGGGCCCGCAGCTGCGCGAATTTGCGGAGACCATGGGGCCGGCACTTGCGGAAATCATGCGCGATATCAAGGATCTGAATGCCTATCACGCACCAGAGGTTTTGCCCAATGGCGACATCATCATGCGCCGCAAGAGCGAGGAAGAGATGGCCCCGCCGCCGCCGCTGGCCGAAGGTGAGATCGAACTCTGACGCGCCCTACCGCCCCTTGATGGCGACATCCGCCCCGAGAGCGGCGGCAAGGGCCATGAATCGCGCCTCCGCCACCTCGCCAAAGAGCAAAGAGGCCTCGGGTGTCAGGCGCAGCTCCAGCAGCTTTTTCTTCGGATAGAACTTCATGCGTCCGAGATCGGCGTCTTTTTTCAACCAGAGCATGGCGCCAAACCGCATGGCGCGCCCCAATATTTCCGCTTCATTTTGCGTTTTCGCATCGACAAGCGTGCTGAGTTGGTCAAACCGTGTTCCGACGCGGGTGTTGGAATATCGGTGCAGCAAGGCCAGCCCAAGAAACACCCGTTCGGAATGTTTCAAACCGCCCAGATTGGCGCGGGTGGCGTTGTCGAAACAGACTTCGGCGCGGTAGTCGGGATGGGCGCGCCAGCTTACGTCGTGCAAGAGACATGCCGCCTTGATGATGCGCAGCCGCTCGGGCGAGGGGCGGCCCAGAACGGGCAGGATGAAATTGTAGAGCACCTTCCCGAAGCCGGGCAGACGGGCGTCTTTATCTTCGGCAAAGCGGCAAGCCTCGATCAGCGGATCGCGGTCTCGTAGGGGTTGGGGCATTTGCTCATAGAGCATTCCCTCGCGAATACCGTAGCTTGAGACGGCGATATCGTGTGGCTTGAAGCGGCGCACCACCTCGCGCAGAACTTCTGCAGCTATTGGCACGAGGGCCATGCGGGCTGAGGAAATTCCCGCCTGCTGCCGCAACTCGTCAATATTGCGCCATTTGATGTAATCGGTGGTGGCGCGCACGGATTTTGAGGTCATCCGGTATTCGTGCAGCACGTGCAGCGGATATCCACGCCGGGCCATGTCGATCTTTGCGATCGCCCGCCACGAGCCCCCCACGAGAAAGAGGCGGTTCTTTTGCTCACCCAGTTGCTCGGCCATGCCGTCCAGCGTCTTGCGGATGTAGGCCTTGCGCGCTTTCGCCCCGCCTTTGAGGTCACGCAGCTTGAGTGGGCCGAGCTGCGAGGTCACCCGCCGCCCCACCGTGCCACCATGGATTTCGGCCATCTCCATCGACGAGCCGCCAATATCGCATACCAGTCCATAAGAGCCGGGCCAGCCCAAGAGCACGCCTTGCGCCGAGAGCCGCGCTTCTTCGCGCCCGTCCACGACCCAAAGGCGCAGGCCAGTCTGGCTTTCGACGTCATGGCGAAAATCGGCACCGTCCTCGGCGTCGCGCACGGCGGCGGTGGCCACGCATGTGAGAGGGCCTGTGCCCATACCATCTGCCAGATGTTTGAAACGGTGCAATGCCGCCAGCGCGCGGGCGCGGCCTTCGGGATTCAGCCGACCTGTCTTGGTCATGCCGGCCCCAAGGCCACACATGATTTTTTCGTTGTAAAAATAAGCAGGGCTGCGCGCGGCACCGTCAAAAACCACGAGCCGAACGGAGTTTGAACCCACATCGACGACCCCTACGCGGCGCAGGGCGCGCGATGACGGTTTGTCAAAAAGCGGACGGCCAAAGGGGCCCGCATCTTCGGGATCCTCGGCTGGGTTGCCTGCGTCCATTTCATCCCCCCGCGCGGGTTTGGTTGCCGTCCCGTTTATGGCGGGGTGCGCCGAGCGGGTCAATCTTCGGTATGGGTCAGTTTTGGCACATCCGCCGCGCCCGCCGATCCACGTCCCGAGAGCGAGGGGTTTTCCATGAAGAATCGGTGGCAGTTGAAGGCGAAGCTGCCCTCTTCGACCTCGGCGCGGGTGAAGCTGCCATCGGGGGCCATGACCCAGCTTTGGGCGATATCGGCCATGTTGGCGGCCATGACCTGACTTGTGATCTGGGCCTTCACGGTGGGGTTTTCGATCTCGATCAGCGTCTCGACACGGCGGTTGAGATTGCGGCCCATCCAATCAGCGGAGGAGATGAACACCCGCGCCTTTTTATGCGGAAGCCCGTGGCCATTTCCGAAGCAGACGATGCGGGAATGCTCCAAAAACCGCCCGACGATGGATTTCACGCGGATGTTCTCGCTGAGGCCCTTCACGCCGGGGCGCAGACCGCAAATGCCGCGCACCACGAGGCTGATCTCCACCCCCGCCTGGCTCGCGGCATAGAGCGCGTCAATCACGTCAGGCTCCACCAGCGAGTTCATCTTGGCCCAGATGCGGCCCGGTTTGCCCTCTTGGGCATGGGCGCTCTCGGCTGCGATCATCTCGAGCAGGCGGGGTTTGAGGGAGATGGGCGAAATCGCGAGGTTTTCCAGCCGCTCAGGCTGGGCGTAGCCCGAGAGGTAGTTGAACACTTTCGTGGCGTCCCGGCCCAGCACCTTGTCGCAGGTGAAAAAGCTCAGATCGGTATAGATGCGGGCCGTGATGGGATGGTAATTTCCGGTGCCGTAATGCGTGTAGGTGACCAGATTATCACCCTCGCGGCGCACCACGGTCGAGATTTTGGCATGGGTCTTGAGGTCGAGAAAGCCGTAGACCACATGCGCGCCTGCGCGCTCCAGACGTCGCGACTGGCGGATGTTGGCGGCCTCGTCGAAGCGGGCTTTCAGCTCCACCAGTGCTGTCACGGATTTGCCGTTCTCCGCCGCCTCGCAGAGGGCGCTGACGATGGGGGATTCGTTGGAGGTGCGGTAGAGCGTCTGCTTGATCGCCACCACATCCGGATCGCGCGCGGCTTGGGCCAGAAAGCGGATGACCATATCGAAGGTCTCGTAGGGGTGATGCAGCAGCATATCCTTCTGGCGGATCGCGGCGAACATGTCGCCGTCATGGTCCTGCACACGCTCGGGCACACGGGGGCTGAAGGAGGGCCAGAGAAGGTCAGGGCGCGCGTCCAGCACAAGCTCCTTGAGGTCGGCGAGGCCGATCATGCCCTCCACTTCGACCACCTCATCAGGGTTCACGTCCAGCTCGTCCATGATCATGTCGCGCAGCGCAGGCGCGGCGCCGGCGGAGATTTTCATGCGCACCACCTCGCCCCGGCGGCGGCGTTTGAGGGCGACTTCGAATTCGCGCACGAGGTCCTCGGCCTCTTCCTCGACCTCCAGATCGCTGTCGCGCAGCACCCGGAACGAGAAGTGGCTTTTGGATTTGTAGCCCGGAAAGAGGCTGCCGAGATGAAGCATCAACAGCTCTTCGAGCGGTAGCACGCGGACCGTGCCCTCAGACGAGGAAAGGGTGACGAACCGGTCGATCTGTTGCGGGATGGGCAGAAGGGCCTTGAGCGGGCGTTTGTCCGAGCGGCGCTCCAGATTGAGGGCGAGCGAGTAGCCCAGATTGGGGATGAACGGAAAAGGGTGTGCGGGGTCGATCGCGAGGGGCGAGAGCACGGGGAAGACCTTTTCGAGGAACACATCCTCCAGAAACGGCTTGTCGTCCTCGGCGATGCTGGCAGCGTCGAGGATGGTGATATTCTCGGCCTCAAGCTCCAGACGCAGGTGTTGGTAGGTTTCTTGCTGCTTTGACAGAAGGTTACGCGCGTCGTCATTGATCAGGACCAGTTGCTCGGCGGGGCTGAGCCCATCGGCGGCGGGGGTGGTATTGCCTGCGCGGGCAAGCTCACGCAGGCCCGCGACACGCACGTTGTAGAACTCATCAAGGTTGGTGGCGGAGATCGAGAGGAAGCGCAGCCGCTCCAGCAAGGGCACGCGAGGGTTCTGCGCCTCTTCCAGCACGCGCCAGTTGAAGCCCAGCCAGCTGAGCTCGCGGTTGTAGAACCGCGCGGGGCCGGTGAGGTCCAGATCGGGCAGTTCTGTGGGTGCGGGAAACGGCGCGTTGAGGAAATCGGCGTGGGACATGCAAAGCCTTATGGCAGGCGGGTGTAACGGGGATGTGTCAGGGTGCGCCTAAGCGCCCGATTTGTCCAGTATTTCCGCCGCAAGCTTTCGTGTCACCGGGCGTTTTTGCGCCAATGCGGCGCGGTCCAGTGCGGCCACGATATCGGCCACGGCGGCGAAGGAACGCGGCATCCGGCGCGCAAGGAAGGGGATCGTGCCGGGGGTTGGGATGATCTGGCGGTCGGCCATTTGTTTGAGGATGACGGCCGACAAAAGCGCATCATCGGGGGCGTCTAATCCGATGGCGGGCGTGCCTTCCATGCGGCTGGCGAGATCAGGCAGGGCCAGCGACCAGCGGCTGGGCGCTGTGCGGGCGGTGATCAGCAGGCTGTGCCCTTCGGCGAGGCAGAGGTTGTGGAGGTGGAAAAGCGCGCGGTCTGCCTCCGGGTTGCCGGTGATGCGGTCGGCATCTTCTACGGCCACGGGGGCTGAGGCCAATGCGGGGATGTCAGCGGTGGTGAGATCGGTTGCCGCCGTGATTGAGGCACCGCTGAGGGCGGCCCAGACATGGGTGAGGTGGGTCTTGCCGGCCCCCTCCGGACCATGCAGCACCAGCTTGCGTGCAGGCCAGTTTTCCCAGCCCTCGATCATCGCGACGGCTGCTGCATTGGGCCCGGATACAAAGAAATCACCGCGCCCCAGCGCGGGGCGCGCGGGCAGGTCCAAGCTCAGCTGATGGGCCATTACTCTGCGTCGCCTCGCGACGTTCCTGTGTAGAGTTTGCTGGCCCGGTAGCTTGTTATGGCGAAGCGGGCCAGAACGCCGATTGATGCAGCCACGGGCACGGCGACCAGCATACCCACGAAGCCGAAAAGCGCGCCAAAGACTGACAGGGCGAAGATCAACCACACAGGGTGCAGGCCTACGGAGCCGCCGACGAGCTTGGGGGTGAGCACATTGCCCTCAATCACCTGGCCCAGCACGAAGATACCCGCAACAAGGCCGATGGAGACCCAATCCCCCCAGAATTGAAAGAGGGCCAGCCCAATAGCCAACGCCCCACCGATCAGCGCGCCGACATATGGAATGAAGGTGATCAGCCCCGCGATCGCCCCTACGAGAAGGCCGAATTGCAGGCCTACCAGCATCAGCGCCACCGCATAATATGTCCCGAGGATAAGGCAGACGGTGCCCATGCCGCGGATGAAGCTGGCGAGTGTGTCGTCGATCTGTTTGGCAAGGTCGCGGATGATCGGTGCGTGATCGCGCGGCAAAAGGTGGTCGATCTGCGCAATCATCCGGTCCCAATCATAGAGGAGGTAGAAGGCCACGACTGGCACGACCACAATCAGCACGATCACGTTGAGCAGAGAGGATACGGAGCCCAGAACCGCCTCGACCAGTTCCCCGCCGCGCTCTTGGATGGCCGTGCCGATGGCGGTAAGCGATTGGTGCACGGTGGATTGCGTATCGACCAGTTGCGGGAAGCGCTCGGTCAGGACGTTGCGCAATTGCCCGGCCAATTCAGGGGCGGCGTTGATCAGTGAGGTGGTTTGGGTCACCAGCGTTGGAATGACCAGCAGGGCCATGATCACGAAGAGCAAAAGAGCGTAGAGGGTTATGAGCGTGACCGATATGGCCCGGCTGAGGCCCAGACGCTCCAGCCTGTCGGCGACGGGATCAAGGAAATAGGCAATCGCGCCGCCCAAAAGGAAGGGCATCATGACATCGCCCAGCACCCACAAAAGGCCCAGGAAGCCCGCAGAGGCGAACGCCCAATATTTTAGTTGTGTTCGGGCGGGCAGGGCCATGTGCTCTCCAATGTGTTCGCCCTACACATCGCGCATGGTGCGGCACCTTTCAAGGCCCCCCGCCCGTAAAAGGCAGGGGGCGGAGTGTCATATCTTAGTAGCAGGCAGGACGCGCGCCGGGCAGAAGCACTTTGTCGACGACATGGATCACGCCGTTATCGGCCATGATGTTGGCGATGATGACGTTGGCCATTTGCGGCGTGCTGTCGGCGATGGTCACGCCATCGGCGCTTTTGGTGATGCAAAGACGCTCGGATGTGTTGAGCGGCTTGAAGTAGTTGGAGCCTGCAGGGATCATTTCCGCCGTCAGCTTGCGGTCATCCACGTGGTAAAGCAGCACATCTGTCAACTGGCCTTTGTTCTCGGGCTGCAGGAGCGTCTCGACTGTGCCTTCGGGCAGGGCGGCGAAGGCATCGTTTACGGGGGCATAGACGGTGAACGGGCCGGGGCCTGCGAGCGTCTCGGCAAGGCCAGCGGCGGTCACGGCGGCGACGAGGGTCGAGAAACGCTCGTCGTCGGCGGCGATCTCGACGATGTTTTCGGCCTTGGCGGCGGTGGCTACGGTGAGCGTCAGAGCGGCAGCTGCGGCGACTTTAAGTGCGGTGTTCATGGAAATGTTCCCTGTTGTTTTGCTATTCAATCATTTGGTCACGACAGGTCTACGAGCGGTGGGGTGCTCTAGTTCACTTCGTTCACGAATGCGTGATCGGGTGGGCGGTATGCTGCTGGTTTGCGCGCAGTGTGCGTGTCGGCTGGCTTGGCGCGCACTGCACCTTGCCCGAACGCGCGCTCTGCCATAAACGGGGCACAACGCTTTAACCCCCCGGAGTGCCCAAAGATGCGCCTGTCCCGTTACTTCCTGCCCGTCCTGAAGGAAACCCCCTCCGAGGCGCAGATCGTCTCACACCGTCTGATGCTCCGCGCGGGTATGATCAAACAAGCGAGCGCCGGGATTTACTCGTGGCTGCCACTGGGTTTCAAAGTGCTGCGCCGCATCGAGACTATTGTGCACGAGGAGCAGGCAAAGGCTGGCCATATGCCGATGCTGATGCCGACGATTCAATCGGCGGATCTTTGGCGTGAAAGCGGGCGTTATGATGATTACGGCGAGGAAATGCTGCGGATCAAGGACCGTCATGGCCGTGATATGCTCTTCACGCCAACGGCAGAAGAGCTGATTACGGATATTTTCCGCGCCCATGTGGGCAGCTACAAAGATTTGCCGCTGACCATGTATCAGATCCAGTGGAAATTCCGCGACGAGGTCCGGCCGCGTTTTGGCGTGATGCGCGGGCGCGAGTTCTACATGAAGGACGGCTACAATTTCGATCTGACCAAGGAAGACGCGCTGCACGCCTACAACCGCCATCTGGTGAGCTATCTGCGCACCTATGAGCGGATGGGCCTTCAGGCGATCCCGATGCGCGCGGACAGTGGCCCGATTGGCGGCGATGACACGCATGAGTTCCTCGTGCTGGCCGAGACGGGCGAGAGCGAGGTCTTCTATGACAGCGCCGTGACCGATCTGAGCTTTGGCGACCGGGCGATTGATTATGATGATGTGGCGCAATGTGCGGGCGTTTTGGAGGAGTTCACCACCAAATACGCGCGCACGGATGAGACGCATGACGCGGCCCTCTTTGAGCAGATCCCTGAAGAACGCCGCCGCGTGGCGCGCGGTATCGAGGTGGGACAGATCTTCTATTTCGGCACCAAGTATTCCGATGCGTTGGGTGCTACGGTCCAAGGCTCGGACGGCAAGCCGGTTCCGGTGCATATGGGCAGCCACGGGATTGGCGTGAGCCGCCTTGTGGGCGCGATCATCGAGGCGAGCCATGATGATAACGGGATTATCTGGCCCGAGGGCGTCACGCCATTCCATGCGGGGATCGTGAACCTCAAGCAAGGCGACGCGGAGGCGGATGGCGCGTGCGAGGCGCTTTATTCCGCGCTGACGGCGCTGGGGCTGGAGCCGCTTTACGATGACCGTAATGAGCGGGCGGGCGGCAAGTTTGCAACGATGGACCTTATCGGTCTGCCATGGCGGATAACCGTTGGGCCACGGGGCCTCAAGAATGGCGTGGT
>ERZ887849.186-NODE-186-length-67492-cov-13.417456_pt1 | contig 67492 bp, 51 predicted proteins | sample MGYA00521267_ERZ887849 | MGnify/ENA primary metagenome ERZ887849 (study PRJEB32303, sample SAMEA104408601) | aquatic metagenome | biome: Brackish water; feature: Pelagic; material: water | place: Baltic Sea | collected 2014-06-06T16:11:00 | depth 2,863 m ...
TGACCCTCAACAGTTTTCAAGACTGCCGCATTCGACCACTCTGCCATTTCTCCTGGCAGTGCAAATATAATATTTATTGATTTTCAATCCATTGCTTTTTGTTAAAAACAAAAGAAGATATTCACTTCTTTTAATAGTTAACATATCCAACAATCTCTAATCCATAGCCCGTAATACCCACTCTGGGCTTTTTTCTCGAATTACTGATCAAGTTTAGTTTTTTGATTTTGAGGTTGTGTAAAATTTGAGCCCCTATCCCGAAATCTCTACTGTCCATCAAAATAGGGGGGGCTTTGTCAATCTCTCCTTTGCGTTGCATACCCTCAAGTTTTTGTATCCTCGACAATAGGTTTTCGGAGGATTGTTGCTGATTGATGAATATTACAGCGCCTTTTTCGGCCTGATTGATTAACGAAAATATATCGTCCATGCTCTTCGTGATTTGACCCGTGAGCATCCCCAAAACATCATTGCTGATTCTTTGAGAATTGATACGGGTCAATACCGCTTCGTCTTCTTTCCAAATCCCTTTTGTAATGGCTAAGTGAATCTGTTGGTTGGTAGTTTGCTGAAAGGCTCTGAGGCGAAAAGTTCCAAAGCGTGTTTTTACCTCAAAATCGCTCTTTTTTTCAATCAAACTATCGTGTTGCATTCGGTAGGCGACCAAATCTTCTATAGATACAATTTTAAGATTAAATTTCTTAGCGACTTCTAACAATTCGGGTAATCTTGCCATGGAACCATCTTCATTCATGATTTCAACAATTACCCCGGCCGCTTCGAACCCTGCCAAACGTGCAAAATCGATGGCGGCCTCCGTATGTCCAGTTCTGCGTAAAACCCCACCTTCTTTAGCAATCAAAGGAAACACATGACCCGGTCGAGTCAAATCAATGGCACGGGTTTTTTTGTCCACCAATGCACGAATCGTTTGAGACCTATCGGTGGCCGAAATCCCCGTCGTAATTCCACTCCCTCTGTAATCTACAGATACTGTAAATGCAGTATCCATAGGATCAGAGGTGGTGTTTACCATTCGATCCAGTTTTAATTTTTTACACCTTTTTTCATTCAGTGGGGTACAAATCAAACCTTTTCCATGGGTAGCCATGAAATTTATTTTTTCGGGGGTGATGACCTCAGCCGCCGTTACAAAATCACCCTCGTTCTCTCGGTCTTCATCATCTACCACAATGATGATTTCCCCCCTTTTGACGGATTCTATGGCTTCTTCGATGGAATTGAGTAATGATTTTGACATATTTTTTATGATTTTTTTATACCGAGGTATTTGGAAAATAATTTTTGAAGGGGAAGGAGAATGAATTCCAGATTGATAAAGCCCTGATCTGAAGAGGCCCTTTTGGTGAGGTAGAAAGCAAATGGCGCCAATACTAATGTTGAAATCCAACTCGCTACTATGGGGTTGATACTATTGTCTTCTGCAGCATTTTTTGCAAATATTCCAATGTAATGATAGGACAAGAAAATGAGTACAGACAATACCAGAGGTAAACCCAGCCCCCCTTTTTTGATGATCGCTCCAATAGAAGCCCCTATCAAAAATAGAAAAATACAAGCCAGGATCAATGTAAACTTGTCCATCATGACCATTATATGAAGATTGATGTTTTTTTGAAAAACAAAATAGGTGCCTTTCTTGTTTTCCATACTCCAAAGAATCCCTCTCACGTCAGTAGAGGAGCGTTCTATTATCTGATTCATTTTCCAATCCTCATCCCCCTCAATGATATTCAAAATACTCTTTTGGATCAGGGAATCAATTTTAAAAGTATCCCTCTCAATCGTTGTATTTATATGATTGTAATAATATTTATTATTGAAATTGTCACTGAATATTTTTCTTCGAGAATTAAAGTCACGTTCTAAAGTATCAATACTCACTTTTAATTGATTTACCTTTTGCATTTTATAGGTAGTTGTGTAGTTTTCTTCAGAGAGATCTACATTATTAAACTTAGACAAATCAATATTCATCACATATTCTTCAAAATGAACCTTGGCATGAGGGAAGCGAAGACGTTCTTCATTATTTTTTCCAACGATCTCCTCATAACGATAACCGTCGTATAATACCAATTGGAGGGTAGCATCGGTAGTTTCACTTTTGAGTTCCCCGTTCTTAGCTTTGATTACAATACGGTTTTTAAAATCGCTCGTTTTTTCATGAATGATCACATCTTCCAATAACTTTTTATCTTCCCCATATTTGCGTTTAACCTTGATACTCATTTGTCCTAAGTCGTTGAAAACCCCTTCTCTAATCGCAATTGCAGGTTTTAATTTTGCTAAATTCCTCCTCAAATTATAGGATTTAACTTCACCATAAGGAATCACGTAATTGGAAAAATAAAAACTGCCCACCCCAATGGCGATATGTACAAAAAATAATGCCCTCATGCATCGAATCAGTGAGATGCCTGTAGATTTCATCGCTGCAAACTCATAATTTTCGGCCAGGTTTCCAAATGTCATCAATGAGGCAAACAATACCGAAAGAGGAAGTACAATGGGAATCAGTTTAGGAGTAAAGTAAACCAAGAATTTGAAAATGGTCTCAAAATCCAAACCCTTACCCGCTAAATCATCAATATATAACCAAAAGGTTTGTACCACAAAAATGACCATACAGATGACGAATACACTGGCCAAACGGTTCAGGTATTGTAGAATAATATAGCGGTCAATAATTTTCAATACACTAATTGTTGATGTAATAATTGGGGTAGTCGGATTCGTTAAAAACGAAGAAATTATCAGGCAAAGAACGATTAACCCTTAGATTGTTTATGGTGAGTGTGGTAATGGTCCCATTTTCCCCGATCTCTATCAGTTTGAAGATGTGGTTTTGTTGAGTATCGATACCGATCAATAAGGATTGGATATCGCCGTCATCTTGTGTAGGGACTAATTTTACAAACTGAATTTTCTTTCCCCTCACTGTCTGATGGATGTCCCATTGGTAATCATATCCCTCTTTATAAAACTGAAGTAATTCTTGGGGATTGATCCCAAAGTCCTCATCCTCACTGGAGGGAGTCACGGTAATTTCTTTATTCTCAGGAACTATAGTATATAAATCTTCGCCATCAAAGAGTTGGATGGCATCCAAAAAATTCAGCTTATATTTTTCGTTAGCTACGGTCACTTGTCCCGAACTTTCCTGATTGATCTGCTCCATTCGATTGTTGAGTACGTAGCTGAAATCAAATTCAATATTGTCATAACTTTCCATTTGTTTGGAGGCCAACTCCAAAAGATTTTTAGCCTCGATAGAAGTTTGACCCCAAGCCATTCCAAAGGAAACAAGGCAAAAGAATGAGAAAAAACGTTTTAATTTCATAGCGTAAATTTAGGCATCTTCATTGTTCAATAGCGCATCCAGCGCATTTAAATCAGAGATCAAAACCTGCCTTGCTTTGCTTCCCTCAAAAGGCCCAACAATACCTGCAACTTCCATTTGGTCAATGATTCTACCGGCTCTATTGTACCCCAGTTTTAGTTTTCTTTGTAACAGTGAGGCAGAACCCTGTCTCGCTGTTACAATTACCTCTGCAGCTTCTCTAAAGAGTTCGTCTCTTTCGGAGGGATCAAGGTCTAAATTACTGGCATTTTCTTCTACATATTCGGGTAAAATATAGGCACTGGCATAACCCATCTGAGCCCCAATATAGTCCGAAATTCTTTGAACTTCGGGCGTATCCACAAAGGCACATTGAATACGAGTCAAATCATTGCCTTGGGTATAGAGCATATCTCCACGACCGATCAATTGATCTGCACCTCCTGAATCCAGTATGGTACGAGAATCTATTTTGGAGGTCACCCGAAAAGCAATTCTAGCCGGGAAATTGGCTTTAATGATCCCAGTAATAACATTGACCGAGGGCCTTTGGGTGGCAATGATTAAATGAATGCCTACGGCACGAGCCAATTGCGCCAGTCTTGCGATGGGAGTTTCCACTTCTTTTCCTGCAGTCATGATTAAGTCGGCAAATTCATCCACTACCAGAACGATGTAGGGCAAAAAACTGTGACCATCTTCGGGATTCAACTTCCGCTCTCGATATTTTTGGTTGTATTCCTTAAGGTTACGGCACATGCCGTTTTTGAGTAATTCATACCGATTATCCATTTCTATACACAAGGAATTTAGGGTATGAATTACTTTAGTATTGTCGGTAATAATTGCCTCTTCCGTATTGGGTAATTTCGCCAAATAATGACGTTCAATTTTGTTGTAAATATTAAGTTCCACTTTTTTGGGATCCACCAAAACGAATTTGATCTCGGCGGGGTGTTTTTTATAAAGTAATGAGGTCAACACCGCATTCAATCCTACCGATTTTCCCTGACCTGTTGCTCCAGCCATCAGCAAGTGAGGCATTTTGGTTAAATCTACCACAAAAGTTTCGTTACTGATGTTTTTCCCCAAGGCTATCGGGAGCTCCATCTCGGCGGTCTGAAATTTATTGGAGGCAATTACGGAGCGCATAGAGACTACACTGGGCTTCTGATTGGGGACTTCGATACCGATTGTTCCCTTTCCAGGAATAGGAGCGATGATCCGGATGCCTAAGGCTGCAAGCGAGAGCGCGATATCGTCCTCCAAGTTTTTGATTTTTGAGATTCTAATCCCAGCATCGGGAATAATTTCGTAAAGTGTGACCGTAGGTCCTACGGTTGCCTTGATTTTGGATATTCCGATGTTGTAATTTTTGAGGGTATCTACAATTTTGTTTTTGTTTTGTTCCAATTCCTCTTGGTCGATCGTAATTGAACTTTCGCCATAATCTTTGAGTAAGTCGTGAATGGGAAAACGGTATTTACTCAACTCCAGCTTAGGATCAAAAAAACCGTGTTTTTCAACCAGCGACTGCGCCAAGTTATCCGTCACACTTTCTTCCTCTTTATAGGTTTCCACTTCCATGGTTACTTCCTCCTCCTCCTCCTCCTGAGGTGTTTTTTCAAGGGGTATAGGAATGTCCTTTTGCTCTTCAGTAGCAGACTGACTTGTCTGAACAAAATCATCGATTTCGAGATCCAAACTGTTTTCGACATACACAACTGCCGGTTTTTCCTCCTTTTTAAAGTGAGACTGAATGAACAAAATCGCCTTTTCGGGGGTCAATTGCCATTGGAACACCAAGATGATAATCCCAGTAAAAATCAATAATCCAGCTACTCCTAATTTTCCCAAGTAAGCGACCAGAAAGCTGTTGATTTCAAAACCTACCAAACCTCCAAGCAATGGGGAATCGATGTGGTAAAATCCAAAAAAAACGGAAAAAAACATCAAGTAAAGGTATCCCCAACTCCAGCGATTCAAAAGGTGTTTTCTGCTGCGATCAAAAAAAAGTAAATAACCTGTATAGCCCAGTAGGAGTGGGAGAATAAAAGCAGCAATTCCAAAAAGCTGATAGATAAAAAAATGACTCGTGATGGCTCCTATTTTGTTTAACAGATTCTTAGAGAGCATTTCCTTTTCCAAAAAAAACGCCAAGGTACTTTGATCAGATTGGTGATGAACAAAGAAAGAGACAAAAGAGAGGATCATTAAAAATCCCAATAAAAGCAAAAAACTTCCCAAAAGAATTTGTCTTCTTCTTTTCCGATATTTTTTTTCTTCTGAAAATTCTGGAACGCGAGGTCGAGAACGCTTTTTATCCATGTATTGAATTTATAACACAAAAATACAAATTCATAAGCAATCCCCAGTTTAAAAAAACCCCGAGACCTTAATTGGCTCGGGGTATTGAGTTTTAAAAGTAAAAAAATAGATTTTAGGCCAAATCAAAACGATCCAAATGCATGACTTTACTCCATGCAGCTACAAAATCCTTGATGAATTTTTCTTCACCATCGGCACAAGCATAAACTTCGGCTATGGCACGTAATTCACTATTGGAACCAAAAATTAAATCTACACGAGTACCCGTCCATTTAATGGCTCCGGTAGTCAGATCACGACATTGAAACTCACTTTCATGGTCGTTTGTAGCTTCCCAAGTGGTATTCATATCGAGTAGATTGACAAAAAAATCATGGCTCAATATTTCAGGACGATGGGTCAATACCCCATGTTTTGAATCTCCAAAATTGGTATTCAATACTCGCATTCCTCCGAGCAAAGCAGTCATCTCTGGAGCGGTTAGCGTCATCAATTGTGCTTTATCGATCAACAGTTTTTCTGCTTCTATATCGTATTGTTTTTTCATGTAGTTCCTGAAGCCGTCGGCCAAAGGCTCCAATACTGAGAAGGATTCAACGTCTGTTTGTTCTTGAGTAGCATCGGTTCTTCCAGCAGTAAACGGAACTTTTAAGTCATGTCCACCGTCGGCAGCAGCTTTTTCGATTCCCGCATTTCCTGCTAATACAATCAAATCGGCCAAAGAAACTTTCTTGTTCCCATTGGCACCATCGAAATCATTTTTTATAGAGGTCAACACATCCAATACTTTTCCCAACTGAATGGGCTGATTGACATCCCAATATTTTTGAGGAGAGAGACTAATCCTGGCGCCATTGGCACCCCCTCGTTTGTCAGAATTTCTGAATGTTGAGGCAGAGGCCCACGCTGTACTTACCAGTTGTCCAACGCTCAATCCTGAATCCAAAATTTTGGCCTTCAAATGCTCTTCGTCCGAAGTGTCGATTAATGTATGGTTCACTTTTGGAAGGGGGTCTTGCCAGATCAAAGTTTCTTGAGGGACTTCTGTTCCAAGATAACGTTCCACAGGTCCCATGTCTCGGTGTGTTAATTTGAACCAAGCTCTTGCAAAAGCATCAGCAAATTCATCAGGATTTTCGTAAAAATGTCTTGAAATGGGCTCATAAATAGGATCCATCCGCAAAGCGAGATCAGAGGTCAACATCATCGGTGCATGCTTCTTTTCAGAATTGTGCGCATCGGGTACAGTTCCTACTCCAGCTCCACCTTTGGGGGTCCATTGATGAGCTCCACCTGGGCTTTTGGTCAATTCCCATTCATAGTTGAAAAGGTTTTCAAAATAATTGTTACTCCATCGGGTAGGAGTAGTAGTCCATGCCCCTTCCAATCCACTGGTAATGGTGTGCTCTCCTTTACCGGATCCAAAATTGTTTTTCCAGCCCGTGCTCATTTGCTCTATTCGGGCTCCAGCGGGTTCGGCCTCTACATACTGATCAGCATCTGCAGCACCATGTGTTTTTCCAAAGGTATGTCCCCCAGCAATCAATGCAACAGTCTCGTAGTCATTCATCGCCATTCGACCGAAAGTTTCACGAATGTCATGAGCCGATTTTAAGGGATCTGGATTGCCATTGGGACCTTGTGGATTTACATAAATCAATCCCATTTGTACAGCTCCCAAAGGGTTTTCCAATTCGCGATCTCCTGTATATCTCTTGTCTCCCAGCCATTCCGATTCAGGACCCCAGTAAACGTCCTCTTGTGGTTCCCATACATCTGCTCGACCCCCGCCAAATCCAAAAGTTCTAAAGCCCATGGATTCCATGGCACAATTTCCCGCCAAGACCATCAAATCGGCCCAAGAAAGTTTTTTACCGTATTTCTGTTTGATGGGCCAAAGCAAAAGTCGTGCCTTGTCCAAATTGGCATTATCAGGCCAGCTGTTCAGAGGCGCAAAACGTTGGGTTCCTGCTCCAGCACCCCCACGTCCATCCGCAATTCTGTATGTACCAGCACTGTGCCAAGCCATACGAATAAAAAAGGGACCATAATGTCCGTAATCTGCAGGCCACCAATCTTGAGAATCGGTCATCAATTCGTACAAATCCTCTTTTACCGCTGCCAAGTCTAATTTTTTAAACTCCTCAGCATAATTAAAATCGGGGTCCATGGGATCCGATAAAGAAGAGTGCTGACGTAAAATATTCAAGTTTAATTGATTGGGCCACCAGTCACGATTGACCGATCCTCCCCCAGCAGTTTCTTTTAAAACTCCTCCCAGATAAGGGCATTTTGCGATGTCACCGTTTCCATTTGCGTGATTGTCCATAGGTATATTGTTTATGATTTATATTCAATTGAATAGTCTTCAAAAATAAATTTATTTAAGTTATTAATTTGAAGAGTTGATAATAATTTTCTTTACGAGTATAAGAAATTCTAATTCCATAAAAGATGATTTTAATCAATTTTTAACTTTTTAATTTTGATTTTAAAGTAAGCGTAAAACAGCGTCATCAAAGGACTCATCCAGTTGAAAAAAGCATACATAAAATATTCTCCTACTCCAACACCCAATACTCCTGAATGATAGGCTCCACAAGTATTCCAAGGCACCAACACTGAGGTTACCGTTCCAGCATCTTCCAGTGTTCTACTCAAATTTTCTGGAGCCAATTTCCGGTCCCGATAGGCTTGTGCAAACATTTTTCCAGGCACCACAATAGCCAAGTATTGATCCGAGGCGGTTAGGTTTACCGTCAAAGCAGAGGCCACCGTACCCGCAATGAGTTGAAATGTATTTTGTGCCCATTTTAAAAAAACATTACTGAGGGCTTGCAATGCACCGATAGCATCCATTACCCCTCCAAAAACCATGGCACAAATGATCAACCAAACAGTACCCAACATCCCTTGCATGCCTCCGGAGGAAAGAAGCGCGCTCAAGCGAGGATCTGTCGTTTCAATTTGGGTAGTTACTGTAATGGCATTGAGTACACTTTGATAGGTTGCTTTAAAGTTCAGTACTTCCTTTCCTGACAGTTCCAGCAGGAGTTGAGGCTGAAAAAGAACAGCAAAAATTCCACCCAATAGAGTGCCTAAAAATAAGGCCAGAAGCGGAGGTGTTTTTTTGACAATCATAAAAATAACGGCCAATGGTACTAAAAACAACCAAGGACTGATGTTGAATTTTTCATGGATCGATTGGCTAAAAGCGGAAGTATCGACTTCACCATTTGCTGCAAATCCCCAACCCAAAACGAAAAAAATAATGAGTGTAATGACAAAACTGGGGAAAGTAGTGTAGAGCATATAGCGAATGTGGGTAAAAAGTTCTCCCCCAGCCATGGCTGGGGCCAGATTGGTAGTATCGCTTAAGGGTGAAAGCTTGTCACCAAAATAAGCCCCAGAAATGATTGCTCCAGCGACCATTCCCATAGGTATTTCCAGCGCTTTACCGATCCCGATCAAAGCAATACCGATGGTGGCGGAGGTAGACCAGCTACTTCCAGTGGCCAAGGAGACCAAAGCCGCAATCATTACACAACCCGGCAAGAAAAAACGCGGATTTGCAATCTGCAAACCATAATCAATCATAGCAGGAATGACACCGCTCAACAACCATGTTCCTGCCAATGATCCCACCATGAGTAAAATCAATATGGGGCCTGTGACCGATTGTAAGTTGTCTCCCACCTTTTGTAGCATCTGTCCATAGGAAACCTTATTTCGGATTCCCACCAAGCCAGCGATCATTGCCCCTATAAGAAGGATGAATTGGTTGGAACCGCCTAAAGCATCATCGCCAAAAACAGTAACGTTATAGGTCAATAAGGCAATCAAAATCATAAGGGGGAGTATAGCCGAGGAAAGGGAGAGCTTAGTGGGTTTCAAAAATTATAAAGTTTTATTTTCTAAAGTTAGCAATTTACATGCATCCATTAAATACTTAAAACATAATGTAACCTAACGAAAAACCAAACAGTAGATCTGAAGCGTAAAAAATATTGTTAACATTCTTATATCCTTGGACGTGAGCAGCAAATTCTAATTAAGTTTAAACTCAAATATGACCGCTCAAAAAGAGAAGTTTCTATCAAAATAACAAAAAAATCAATAATGTAGCTGTTCCCTGCTAAAAAACTGATTTGGCATTCGAAACATTTGTATTTTTGACATTTAATTGAAATTATACCTATGCAGTCATTTGATGTTGCCGTAATTGGTTCAGGGCCTGGAGGCTATGTTGCCGCCATTCGTTGTGCCCAACTGGGAATGAAAACCGCCTTAATCGAAAAATACAATACCTTAGGAGGGACTTGTCTCAATGTGGGCTGTATTCCCTCAAAATCTCTTTTGGATTCTTCGCATCATTTTGAAGATGCAGTCAAGCATTTTGAAGAACACGGAATAGAAATACCGGGTGAAGTAAAGGTCAATCTAAAAAAAATGATTGCCCGAAAAGCTTCGGTTGTGGAGCAAACCACCAAAGGCATTGATTTTTTGATGGACAAAAATAAAGTGACTGTTTTCAACGGCTTGGGCTCCTTCATCGATGCCACTACCCTTCACATCGATGGAAAAAACCCAGAGGACATTACGGCCAAAAATATCATCATAGCCACGGGATCCAAACCCGCAACTTTGCCTTTTATCAATATCGATAAAGAACGAATCATTACTTCGACGGAAGCTTTGGAACTCAAAGAAATTCCCAAACATATGATCATCATAGGAGGTGGAGTAATTGGACTGGAACTGGGACAGGTCTATAAAAGATTGGGATCGGAAGTTTCTGTAGTGGAATATGCCGATCGTATCACCCCAGTGATGGACAGCGCTTTGTCTCGTGAATTGTCTAAGGTGATGAAAAAACAAAAAATCAAATTCTATCTTTCTCACCAAGTCAACAAGGTAGAACGCAATGGAGATACAATTAGCGTTACCGCTCTGGACAATAATGGTAAAGAGGTTACTTTTGAAGGAGATTACTGCTTGGTTTCTGTAGGAAGAAAACCCTATACCGATGGTTTGAACGCAGCGGCAGCAGGTGTCAAACTCACCGAACGCGGTCAGATCGAAGTCAATGATCATTTACAAACCACAGCATCCAATATCTACGCCATTGGAGATGTGGTTCGGGGTGCAATGTTGGCCCATAAAGCAGAGGAAGAAGGGGTTATGGTTGCAGAAATCCTCTCAGGACAAAAACCACATATCGACTACAACCTTATTCCCAATGTAATTTATACTTGGCCAGAAGTGGCTGCAGTGGGTAAAACGGAGGAGGAACTTAAATCGGCGGGAATAAACTACAAAACAGGACAATTCCCTATGCGAGCATTGGGGCGCTCCCGTGCCAGTGGAGATACCGATGGTTTCGTCAAAATTTTGGCCGATGCTGAAACCGATGAGGTTTTAGGAGTTCATATGATTGGTGCTCGAGTAGCCGATTTGATTGCCGAAGCTGTCGTTGCTATGGAGTTTCGCGCTTCTGCAGAGGACATTGCCCGGATGAGTCACTCTCACCCTACCTATGCCGAGGCTGTTAAAGAGGCAGCTCTATCAGCAACCGACAATCGCGCTTTGCATATTTAATTGAGCAATTGGAATTTTAGTGCTCTTCTCTTCGTTGAACAGTCGTCGTTAAGAGGAAGGTAAAAGAGTCAATCGTTGATGACTTTTTCCATTTTTTCATGAATGGATTCCAATGCCAAATTTCCTATACTCCCCAAATGGGTGTGGTTCAATTCTTTTTTGGGGATGTAGTTTCCTTGGGCAATGTCTTCTCCCATTTTTTTATAGGCATCTCTAAAAGGCATTCCCGATTTTACCCATTCATTGAGGGTGTCAACGCTAAAGACATATTGATAGGTTGGATCTTCCAAAATATTGTCTCTGATTTGAATTTCCTTTAGACTGAAAGTAAACATATCCAGACAGCTTTTTAAGTCCTCTATGCCCTCAATAATAGGTCCTTTAGCCAACTGCATCTCTCTGTGATAACCGGAAGGAAGATTGGTCATCAGTAAGGAGAACTGGTTGGGCAAACCTTGAAGCAGATTACATTTACCTCTGATGAGTTCAAATACATCTGGGTTTTTTTTATGAGGCATAATGCTCGACCCAGTGGTCAATTCTTCGGGAAATGTGATGAAGTTGTGTTCTTGACCCATGTAAATACAAATGTCCATTGCCATTTTTGATAAAGTAGTGGCGATAGCAGCCATTGCCGTAGCTGTAGTTTTTTCTGCCTTTCCCCTGCTCATCTGGGCAGCGATTACATTGTACTTCAAATCGGCAAAACCCATACTTTTGGTGGTAGCGTTTCGGTCGATAGGGAAGGAGCTTCCAAAACCGGCCGCACTACCCAGTGGATTTTGATCTACAATTTTATAAGAGGCATTCAGCAAGAGGAGATCGTCTATCAAGCTTTCTCCATAGGCCGAAAACCACAACCCAAAAGAGGAAGGCATTGCGACTTGAAAATGGGTATATCCTGGCAATAAATGATTTTTGTATTGTTCTGCCAAATCCATTAACAGCTTAAAAAAATCATAAGTAAGCCCTTTGATGGTCTCGATTTCTTTTTTGAGGTACAAATGCATTGCCACCAAAACCTGATCATTTCTAGATCTGGCGGTGTGTATTTTTTTTCCCAAGTCACCCAGTTGCTCGGTAAGAATATATTCAATCTTGGAATGCATATCCTCAAACTCGGGCTCAATGGTAAAACTCCCTTGTTGTGCCTTTGTTTTCAAATCGTTTAAAACGGCAAGGAGTGAGTGGACTTCTTCAGCGGTCAAAACCCCTATTTGTCCCAACATTTCGGCATGTGCAATAGAAGCTTCGCAATCATAAGCTGCCAATTGGAGGTCATAAACGCGATCTTTACCCACGGTAAAATGGTCTATCTTTTGATTTGGAGCCTGATTTTTTTGCCAAAGTTTCATTTTAAAATGATTTTAGTTATTGCTTTAGTGTCCACTATTGTACCCAGGGGAAATTCATTTTTTGGGTACGCCCCTCGGACTTCTATTACAAGATTTGTTTTAACAGTTCAATATAAATATTTATGGCCTCTTCTATCTCATGTACAAAGATATATTCATTGGCCGAATGTGATCTTGTGGACAATCCTGGGCCTACTTTTAGCGAAGGGCACTGGAGTGCCGCTTGGTCGGATAAGGTAGGGGATCCGTATGTCTTTCTCCCCAAAGCAATTCCCGCTCGAACCAACTCGTGATCCATTGCGATGGAAGAAGAATTGAGATGTAGGGATCGGGGGGTCATTTCACAGGGAGCAGCTTCTGTGATTAATTGGGCCAGTTCCTCATTGGTATATTGATCGTTGACTCTTACATCTACTACCAAATGAACGCTGGCGGGGACCACATTGTGTTCTTTTCCTGCAGCCACTTGAGTGACTGTAATTTTAACAGGACCTAAATTTTCAGACACCTTTTCTAAAGAAAAATTTTGAAACCATTCCAAAACTTTAGGCAACTTCATGATGGGGTTGTCATCATTGGGGTGGGCTGCGTGGCCTGGGGTTCCTTTGATGACCGCATCGAAAACGAGTAAGCCCTTTTCGGCAACTGCCAAATGCATCTCGGTGGGTTCTCCCACTATGGCTACATCAATTTTGGGTAACTGAGTCAATAGCCCTCTAAGACTTTTTTGTCCGGCGATTTCTTCCTCAGCAGAAGCCACCATAACCAAATTATACTTTGGGTTTTCGGCGGCGTAGTAGTGCGTGAATAAAGCCATCAAGGAGACCAGAGCTCCACCAGCATCGTTACTGCCCAATCCGTAGAGCTTTCCGTCTTCAATTTTAGGTTCGAAAGGATCATTGGTGTAGGCCGAATTGGGTAGTACCGTGTCGTGATGAGAATTCAGTAAAAGGGTTGGTTTTTCAGGATCAAAAGCTTTGTTTTTCGCCCAAACATTATTCCCCTCTCTTTGATAGGGAATCCCATAGTCGTCAAACCATTGCCCGATTCTATGGGCCGTTTTATCCTCTTCTTGCGAAAAAGAGGGGATCGCAATTAAATCCTTTAATAATTCAATTGCTGCCGTGGTTAACTCATTCATCATCCAATATTAAAGTAGTGTGTTGTATATTTCCAGCAATCATTTCGGGTGCTCCAATTTTTACTTCTAATACCCCTTTTTCTAGAGCTTCAAAACAGTTGTCTATCTTGGGAATCATTCCCGAATGTATGATTTCTGCGGCTCTTAATTTTTTGTACTGTTTGGGGGTAATGGTTTCAATCACACTCGTGGCGTCCTCTATATTTTCCAAGACCCCTTGCTTTTCAAAACAATACCAAAGGGACACTTCAAAATGTTGTGACAAGCCTTGAGCCAATGCAGCCGCAATGGTGTCGGCATTGGTATTGAGCAGTTGTCCTTTTTGGTCGTGTGTAATGGCACAACATACGGGAGTAAAATTTCTTTCCAAAAGGATCGTAAACAATTCAGCGTGGATCCCCGTAACATCTCCTACAAAACCATAATCTATAGTTTTTACAGGTCTTTTTACGGCTTGAATGGCATTGCCGTCGGCTCCTGATAGTCCCAGAGCATTGCACCCCAAAGCTTGTAATTGGGCCACGATATTTTTGTTGATTTTTCCTCCGTAGAGCATGGTGATAATGTCCAGATTTTGGGCATCTGTAATCCTCCTTCCGTCAACCATTTGGACAGGTACATTCAGCTGTTTGGCCATAATGGTCGCTTTTTTGCCTCCTCCATGAACCAAAATTTTTGGTCCTTTCATTTGTGCAAAATGGGTCAAGAAGGACTGTAGAGCCTCTTCATCCTCAATGACATTTCCACCAATTTTGACGACAGCCAGTTTATTCATTTTCCAATAATTGTTTTAAGACGGCTTGAGCCGAATAGATTCTGTTTTGGGACTGTTGAATGACCAATGAATTGGGACTGTCCAATACTCCATCGCTGGCCACAATATTTCTTCTGATGGGAAGGCAGTGCATGAATTTCCCATTGTTGGTGTGCTTCATTTTTTCGGGGGTTATCATCCATTGGTCATCGGTTCTTAAAATTTGCCCATACTCTTCATAAGAACACCAATTTTTGGTGTACACAAAATCGGCATCTTTAAGCGCCTTTTGTTGATCGGTAGTACATTCAATCCCTTTTGTGATTTCAGGGTTTAGGGCATAGCCTTCCGGATGAGCAATGACAAAATCAGCCTCCATATACCCCATCATGTTCACAAAAGAGTTGCCCACTGCATGAGGAAGAGCCTTGGGGTGGGGTGCCCAACTCAAAACAACCTTAGGCTTGTGAGGGGTTTGGTGTTCTTTTAGGGTGATGGCATCGGCCAAAGCTTGAAGGGGATGTGCCGTTGCACTCTCCATGTTGATGATGGGGACAGACGCGTATTGCGCAAAACTTTTCAATACAATTTCTGCTTCATCTTTTTCTTTATCAGACAAAGAGGCAAAAGCTCTGATGGCTACCATATCGCAATATTGAGAAACTACAGCCGCAGCTTCTTTAACATGCTCCGATCTCAATCCACTCATCTTTGTACCGTCTTCAAACTCCAACGCCCACGATTCCTGACTGAAATTCATAACCATAGTGGGTAGCCCTAAGTTTTGAGCAGCTTTTTGGGTACTCAATCGGGTTCTCAGGCTGGGATTGAAAAATAGAAGTCCCAAGGTTTTGCCTCTGCCCATAGAGTCCCATTGTGTAGGCTGCTTTTTTAACTCCATTGCCAAATGGAGTGTTTGGTCAAAATCGGGAAGGTCTGCTAATGTGATAAAATTTTTCATAATAATGTTTCTAATGCTTCAAAAAACCGATCGAAATGAGCTTTTTGAACCGTCAATGGAGGCAGTATTCTCAAAACATTTTTATTACTGCTTCCCCCTGTGAAAATATGTTTTTCGTAGATGAGTCTTTTTCTCAATGGACCAACTTCAAACTCAAATTCTAATCCGAGCATTAGTCCACGGCCTTTGATTTTGGCTCCATCAATTTTTTCAGCTTTGCTTCTGAAATAAACTTCCATTTCTTTTGCATGTTGCTGTAAGCTTTCTTTTTTTAGAATCTCCAAAACCGCCAAAGAGGCAACACAAGAAAGATGGTTTCCGCCAAAGGTGGTTCCCAGCATACCATACTGGGGCTTGATGTCGGGGTGAACCAATATCCCTCCAATTGGAAAACCGTTGCCCATGCCTTTGGCCATGGTGATCACATGAGGCTTGATGGGGTTGCTTTGAAACGCAAAAAAGGTCCCAGATCTTGAAAAACCAGATTGTACTTCGTCTGCAATAAGGGAGGTGTTGTATTGATCACACAATTTATCCATTTTCAAAACGAAATCATCTTCAGGCATATCGAGGCCCCCTACTCCTTGAATGGGTTCAAAAATAACGGCACAGACATCTCCTTTTTTCAGCTCTCTTTCCAATGCTTGAGCATCGTTAAAAGGAATGAAAGTAACCTCTTGTTGTTGGTTGAGGGGTGCGTTGATATTCGGATTGTCAGTAGCTGCAACCGCTGCCGAAGTCCTCCCGTGAAAAGCATTTTTAAAGGCTACAATTCTTTTTTTACCGGTATAAAAAGAAGCCAATTTTAGTCCGTTTTCATTGGCCTCTGCTCCCGAGCTACACAAAAAGAGTTGATACTCATGCAAACAAGATTGTTCACCAATTTCATCTGCCAATTGTTGTTGAAGGGGGTTTTCTATCGCATTGGAATAAAATGCAATTTTGTGCAATTGATCTTCCAATCGCTTGACATAATGAGGATGACTGTGTCCTACGGAAATCACTGCATGACCTCCATATAAATCCAAATATTCCGTTCCCGCTTGGTCGTACACATAAACATCCTTTGCCTTTACGGGACATACTTCATAAAGCGGATAAACGTCAAATAATTTCATGATTTATATCATTTGATTTACACTTCCCCCATGGGAAATTATTGCATTTTAATCTCATTAATTTTTTCAAAAGAGGCCATCAGTCCCTTAATCAGGGACGAACTTAAACCTTGGTGTTCCATTTCATTCAATCCTGTTATCGTACAACCTTGAGGTGTAGTGACCTTATCGATTTCAGTTTCGGGATGAGAGTCCGTTTCAATCAATAAGCTGGCAGCCCCCAAAGCTGTAAACATCGACATGCGCATGGATTCATCGGCATCAAAACCCATTTGTACCCCTCCTTGGGTCGTCGCACGGATCAATCTCATCCAAAAAGCAATCCCACTTGCACAAACCACGGTTGCCGCTTGCATTTGTTTTTCTGCAATTTTGATGGTGGTTCCCAGTCCGTTGAATATGGCTTCGGCAATCGCGATTCTTTTTTCTCCAGGAGTATTACAACACAGACAGGTCATGGATTTACCCACCGAAATGGCCGTATTGGGCATACTTCTGATGATGGGAAAATCACCTTCCAACTTTTCTTCCATGCGTTTGATGCTATAGCCTGTAATGGCCGAAATCAGCACGTGCTTGTCGGTCAATACTCCTTTGATTTCCTCAAGAATACCATCAAACTGTCCCGGTTGGACAGTAAAAATCAAGATATCGGATTTTTTGACCGCTTCTTGATTGTCTGTGGTTATTTTCACATTATTGTAGTTTTCCCAATTCTCAATTTGACTGAGATTTCTTTTGGTCAAATAAAGGGAAGTATAAGTATTGTTGTACACCAAACCTTTGGCAATACTCAACCCTAAATTTCCTGATCCGATTATGGCTATTTTCATTTTTATTTTTTTATTTTTTAAAAAACACTGGCTTTGAGTTGTAAGCCCAAATCCTCTTCCCATCCCATGATGAGGTTTACATTTTGTAAAGCCTGTCCCGATGCCCCTTTCAATAAATTATCGATGACCGAGGTGATCAATAATTGGTCTTCGAACTGGTGCAAATGTAGGGCACAATGATTTGTGTTCACTACTTGTTTTAGAGTCAGTTCCTTGTCCGACACATGCGTAAATGGATGTGTTCTGTAAAACTCTTTATAGAGTTCTATGGCCTGTTGGAGTTTACCCTCAAAAGGAGTATAGCAGCTGGCAAAAATCCCTCTGGTGAAATTTCCCCTTTGGGGAAGAAAATATATTTTAGGGTCGCCCAACGTTTCTCCAATTTCTCCCAAATGCTGATGGGTGAAAGGCTTGTACCAAGAAACATTGTTATTTCTCCAGCTGAAATGACCTGTTGGGCTGAGTCCTACACCAGCTCCCGTACTTCCAGTAGTGGCATTGACATGCACGGCTCCTTGAATCATTTTTGCTTTTGCTAAAGGTAAAAGGGCCAGTTGAATGGCAGTAGCAAAGCAACCTGGGTTGGCAATGGCGTTGGCTTTTTCGATATTTTCTCTTTGATTCTCAGGCAGTCCATAGACAAAATCATAGCCCTGAAATTGAGCGTCTTTTTTCAATCTGAAATCATTGCTCAAGTCGATGATTAGGGTGCTTTCAGAAAATTTATTTTTTTCCAAAAAGCCTACTGATTTTCCATGTCCAACACAGAGAAAAACCACATCCACATGGGGGTTGATAGAGGCTGTAAAATCGGGAGCTCCAGCCCCCAATAAATCTGCATGGGTATCGTGAAGGGCTGTTCCTGGGCGGGTGGTACTGTACACAAAATCCAGTTCCAATGCAGGGTGGTGTAATACCAACCGTATGAGCTCCCCTCCTGTATATCCCGAACCTCCTATAATGCCTACTTTCTTCATTTTTGTGAGTTTACGAATTGGTAAATTTTGTTGGGGGTGGACAACAATTTAATAAAACCTTTAGCGTCTTCAGCCGTCCAGCCTTTGTTGACTTCACCATAGCTTCCAAAAGAGGCATTCATCAAATCATGCTCCGACTCAATACCGTTGAGTTCAAACCTGTAAGGATGCAGCGTAACCCATACTTTTCCATTCACCCTCTCTTGACTGCTGCTCAAAAAAGCTTCAATATCTCTCATCACGGGGTCGAGGTATTGACCTTCATGAAGGAGCATTCCGTAAAAATTACCGAGCTGTTCCTTTTGAAATTGTTGCCATTTGCTCAAAGTGTGTTTTTCGAGTAGGTGGTGGGCTTTGATGATCAGAAGTGGAGCCGCGGCTTCAAAACCTACCCTCCCTTTAATTCCTATGATGGTATCACCAACATGCGTATCTCTGCCGATTCCAAATTTTTTGGCTCGTTCTTGCAGTTGAATGATGTTGTTGACGGGAAGGTCCATTACCCCATCGATTCCAGTGAATTCGCCTTTTTCAAAATGAAGGCATACTTTTTCGGCCGCTTGTTTTTCTACGGGGCTGGGATAGGCCGACTCGGGGAGGCTTTCGTGCGACGTTAAGGTTTCCTTACCCCCCACACTGGTTCCCCACAAGCCTTGGTTTATCGAGTATTGAGCCTTTTCCCAAGAGAGGGCTACACCGTTTTCTTTGAGGTAAGCGATTTCTGCCTCTCGAGAAAGCTGTTGGTCTCTAATCGGCGTAATGATTTCAATATCCGGTGCCATGACCTGAAAAATTAAATCAAATCTGACTTGGTCATTTCCGGCACCCGTACTTCCGTGAGCGATCGCATCGGCTCCAATCGTATTGGCATAAGCGACAATCTCCATGGCTTGCACGATTCGCTCGGCACTTACCGATAGGGGATAGGTATTGTTTTTGAGGACATTTCCATACACCAAATACTTTACAACCTTTTGGTAAAAGGATTCCAGTGCATTGATGGATTGATAAGTATGCGCTCCCATTTGCAAGGCTTTGGTTTTCATTTCCTCCACCTCTATACGATCAAAACCTCCCGTATTGACGCTAATGGCATGAACTTCATAGCCTTCCTTGGAGAGTTTCATCAAGCAGTAGGAGGTGTCTAAACCTCCACTGTAAGCTAAAACTAATTTTTTAGGTTCCATTTTTATATTTACTATATTTATTAATGTTTAGGATCGTATAACATCCCCGTGCAAAGGCACATGGTTCTCTCGGTTCGGGTGAGCACGTCGTAGTTTTTACAGGTTTGGCATCCCTTCCAAAATTCGGGATCATCGGTAAGCTCTGAAAAAGCAACGGGCCGATAACCCAATTCAAAATTGATTTTCATCACTGCTTTTCCGGTAGTGATCCCAAAAATTTTTGCATCAGGAAACTTTTCTTTGGATAATTCAAATACTTTTTGTTTGATTTTTTTGGCCAAACCTTTCCCCCGATGATCGGGGGATACAATCAAGCCTGAATGGGCCACATATTTGCCATGTCCCCATACTTCTATATAACAAAAGCCTGCGAATGTATTGTTTTCTATAGCAATGACAGCATTACCCGATTCCATCTTTTTGCTGATGTAGGTGGGGCTTCGTCGGGCAATACCCGTTCCCCGCATTTTGGCCGACTCCCCAATACAAGTGCTGATGTCTTGGGCGTAAATGATATGTTTTGAATTGGCAATAATCAATTCCATTATTGACAAATGATATTAGGTTGAAAAAAAAGGTTTAAAATTTTGGAATAAGAGACTGGACACACCTGAGTCTCTAATAGAGATATGTACCCGCTAGGGGCGGCGTGGACGAGAGGGAGCCGGACTAAAAATAGCAGCTTTTCCAATGGTGTATGTCGTTGCATCTTTCATTTGTAGTACAAATATCCGAATTTTATTTTTTTTACACAAAAATTGTACTGTACTTCTGTTGGATAAGCTGTTGAGCTACCATTCAAAATCCTTAATTTTGTTTATGTTTCAAAAGTTTCAAGAGCATTGGGCTGAGAACTTACCTACCCTCAAAGATCAAAAACTATTGTTGGCTTTGAGTGGGGGGGTGGACAGTTGCACCTTATTAGACCTCTGTTTGAAATCAGGACTTGTTCCTGCGATAGCCCATTGCAATTTCAAATTGCGAGGGGCAACCAGTGATGCAGATGCGGTATGGATTAAAAATTTGGCTCATGAAAAGGGGTTGAAATGTCATATTCAAGAGTTTGAAACCAAAACCTACGCTACTCTCAATAAAGTGTCTATACAAATGGCAGCTCGTGATTTACGATACGATTGGTTTGCTACTTTGTGTGAACAGAAGGGCTATGATTTGGTTTTGGTGGCTCATCATGCCGACGATGCTATCGAAACCTTTATGATCAATGCCATGAGGGGTTCAGGATTAAAGGGTTTGCTGGGAATACCAGAGCGCAGAGGGAAAATATGTAGGCCATTGTTGCCCTTTTCTCGTGCAGCTATTAAAGAATATGCAGAAGAAAATAAAATCGAGTGGCGTGAAGATGACTCTAATGCCAAAACAGATTACCTAAGGAATGCATTGCGACATGAAGTAATTCCTGCCTGGAAAAGCAGGGATTCAAAATTTGATCTGCAGTTCCAAGATACCCTTCGCTATTTGGGTCAAGCACAGGCTGTGTTGGAGGATGCCGTTGACGATTTTAAAAGAAACTATTTTATATCGTTCAAAGAGGGCTTCAAAATTCCAGTTAAAGCTTTGGAAAAGTTGACCTCATTGGATTATTATTTACACGCATTGTTTGCTCCTTTTGGTTTTAAGCATCTGGCCGATCTCAAACAACTGCTGCATTCGCAAAGCGGAAAGCAGCTTTTTTCAAATACACACCGTCTGATCAAAGACAGAGCCCATTTGCTTCTTACTTTCTCTGACGGTGGCGAATCGGATTCTTACACGATTAATGCTGAGAATTCACGAATAGACAGCCCTTTAAAGTTGATTTTTACTCAAGAAAAAGCTTTTAAAAATGGGGATTCGAATAGTGTTTTATTGGATAAATCAAAGTTAAAGTTCCCTTTGACCCTAAGGAAATGGGAACAAAGTGATTACTTTTATCCCAACGGTTTGAAGGGGAAGAAAAAATTGAGTAAATATTTTAAAGACGAAAAGTATTCTCTATTGGATAAAGAATCTCAGTGGCTGTTGTGTTCTGATGAAGACATTGTTTGGGTAATTGGCAAAAGGGCAGATCAGCGTTTTTTGGCCCATGCATTCACGGAGCATATTTGGCAAGTTCGATACGATGATTAAAAAAGGTTTTTTACTGATGTTTCTTTGGGTCATGGGTCTCCAAGCCCAAGAACCTGTCGTTTGGGTTACTGAGCTTCAAAAAATTTCGGAGACCGATTTTGTATTGCAGTTCAAAGCCACCATGCTACCCAAATGGCATTTGTATTCTCAAAACCTCCCTGAGGGGGGACCTTTGCCCACAGCGTTTGTTTTTGAAGGGGAGGGAACTGCTTTTGAATTGGTAGGAAAAACAGAGGAAAGTGATACGGTCACCGCCTACGATTCCATTTTTGAGATGGATTTGTCTTGGTTTGAAGAAGAGGCAAGATTCCAGCAGAAGATTCGATTGCTGCAGCCTGATCTCGCACTGATAAAGGGTGAGATAAATTATCAGGCCTGCGATGACAAGCTTTGTATTTTTAGAAACGAGCCTTTCCGTTTTGTTTTGGATGCGGGTCAAGCTGGAGTGGAAGCACAACAAACGATTTCTGCCGAAAGTTTAAAAAAATCAGCGGCTCTTAAACTGCCCTTGAAGAACAAGAAGTTTTTGGTAAATGATCAGGAACAGAAAAGTGATCACCCTCTATTCAATTTATTTTTATTGGGCTTTATCGGAGGCTTAATTGCCCTTCTTACTCCTTGCGTGTTTCCTATGATTCCTCTTACGGTTTCTTATTTTTTGAAGCAAAGTGGTAGTCAACGCGAGGGTTTAGGCAGGGCTCTACTTTATGGTTTTTTTATACTCTTGATCTATGTCTTGCTGAGTTTACCTTTTCATTTTTTAGACGCTCTTGACTCTCAAATATTGAATACGCTGTCCACCAATATAGTGGTGAATCTGCTCTTTTTTGTTGTGTTTGTGATTTTTGCTTTTTCCTTTTTTGGGTATTACGAATTGACCTTGCCCAGCAGTTGGGGGAATCGTTCCGACAGTGCGTCTTCCAAAAGCGGAACAGCGGGTATTTTCTTTATGGCACTTACATTGGCCATTGTTTCTTTTTCTTGTACGGGTCCTATTTTGGGATCCCTGTTGGCGGGTTCTCTATCGACCGATGGAGGAGCGACCCAGCTGACTGTAGGAATGGCCGGTTTTGGATGTGCCTTAGCCTTGCCATTTGGCTTGTTGGCCTTCTTTCCCAATGCGCTGAAATCGATTCCTAAATCGGGGGGTTGGATGACCAAAGTTAAAGTGACTTTAGGTTTTTTAGAATTGGGCTTGGCCTTAAAGTTTTTGTCCAATGCGGATTTGGTAGGACATTGGGGGCTCCTCAAACGAGAGGTTTTTGTGGGGATATGGTTGGTGATTGCTCTATTGCTTTTTGTTTATCTGATGGGTGGGTTGCGTTTTCCACACGATACGAGAGGGGGTAAGGTTTCTAAACTCCAGCGCTTTTTTGCTTTTTTGATATTGATGTTTGTTTTCTATTTGATTCCTGGATTGGGAAAAAATCAAGAGGGTCAACTTACTTTATTGAGTGGATTTCCTCCTCCTGTGTTTTATAGTGTTTATCCTTTGGATTCTGAATGTCCTTTGGGTTTGAATTGTTTTAAAGATTATCAAACGGGAAGAGATTTTGCAGAGGCAAATGGAAAACCTATTTTATTGGACTTTACAGGTTGGGCTTGTGTGAATTGCCGTAAAATGGAAGAAAACGTTTGGTCTCAGCCCGAAGTATTCCGTTTGTTGAAAGAGGAGTTTATTGTCATATCATTGTATGTAGATGACCGATCGGAGTTACAGCCGTGGGAACAGTTTGATTTTCAATATCCGAACGGTAGGATAAAATCCATCGAGACCATAGGAGAAAAATGGGCTACCTTTCAAAGTCTAAATTTTGCTTCGGCATCTCAGCCGTTTTATGTTTTGATGTCAGCAGAGGGAACATTACTCAACCCCCCCATTCAATATACCGATACCCCAACCTACAGGGATTGGTTGCAGTCAGGTTTGGAACATTACCGAGAGGGGGAACCCTCTGTAGATTTCGCCTTTTAAGAACGGTTTACAGATTGATCCAGTAATTGATTTTTAAGGTGAGATTCCAGTTTCTATTGGGTTCCAACATACGCGTATCGCTGCTGTTGAAAACTAAAAAAATATCGGATGCCGGTTTGTAGCGCCATTGAAAGCGGGAATTGAAGTTCCAAAGTTTTTGCTGCTCGTTGTACTGATATAGATTGGAAAAGAAGATGTTTCTGGTAAATGTAAAATTCGATTTGGCTCCCAGCAACCAGAATCCATTGTTTCCCCATGGATCTTGAAGGGAGATGTGATTGTAACTGATCAGCGAATTTAACTCCACATAGGGTTGAAATCGGTATCCCATTTGACTGAAAAAAAGCCATCTTTTACCGTTTTGGAAATAACCGCCATAAGCGGATTCAAAAGTATAAGTGAATCGGCTTTGTGGTTTAGAGTTGTATTCCAATTTCACTGTATTCCATTGATGTTCTGAAAGGGCTTTAAGGCTTTGAATTCCGGTACGGATGGGGTCGAAATCATTTTGTAATACAATGTGCTGATTTTCAAAAGATAACTTTATTTCACTCCTGTTTTTAAAGTTGAGTTCATAACCGATCTCGGTTCCACTATCGATGGGATTTCCATCAAAATTGTAGTATTGAATAGCCCCAACCCATGGACCATGGGATTGAATTTTTGAGTCTTGATTAGGGAAGAACAAGTAACTGAATTCGGTTTCAAATTTAAAATATTGAGTTCGGGGGACATAACCCACTTCGGCAGTGTAATTTTCCCCTATATATTCGGTTTGAAGGCTCCCCAGAAAATGATTGTCACTGTAGGTGAGGTTAGAAGCAAAAATGGCATCATCACCCTTCACTCTGGGGCTGAAAGATTTTAGATACATCAGTTTACCATTCCAGAAATTATCAGATGAAAAGTAATTGTATTCCAATCCTAAATTTCGATTGTAATCAGCATCCGAGCTGTTTTCGAGTTTGCCTAAGCTTTGTTTGTTGACAAAAATCATTCCGACAGAGGAGCGGTCTAAAACCTTGCGTTGTAAACTAAAAACGCCGAAATTTTCGGCATCAAAACCATTTTTTTTGTCTTCATGTGTTTGTATGTCGAGCAACCCGACCCTCCATTTTTCATCAATATTTCCACTCAAACGTATTCCTCCAACGATAGGATTGTTGAGGCCTATTCTTCTGGAAAAAAAGGGTCGTATTTTGGTGTACCCAAAGTTGGCAAAGAGGTCGGCATTTTCTAAAAAGAATTGCCTTCTTTCGGGAAAAAATAATTCAAAACGATCGAGGTTGGTTACTTGTTGGTCAACTTCGGCTTGGGAGAAATCAGGATTGAGCGTAATGTCTAGGTTGAGGGAGGAGGTCAAATTCAGCTTTACATCGGCTCCAGCATTAAGCTGGCTTTTCTTAATCCCTGTTTGAGGACTTTCTATTTCGCCCGAGAGGTAGGGGATAAATGAAATATTGGCCCCTTGATCGGGTGGCGGAGTGTCCCAGTCCAAGACACCCGAATAGGCCATGGTAATGGATGGAAATTGACGCGGTACGGGTGTCCATCCAGATTTTTCATTGGCTTTTAGATCCAGACGACTAAAACTAATGCCCCATTGGGTAAGGTCGTCTTTGTAACGAATCGATTTGAAGGGAATGGCGATTTCTGCTGTCCATTTTTCCTCATCAAATGACACTTCGGAATACCATTTTGTATCCCAATTCAAATCTACATTTCGTCCATTAAACAAAGTGCCGTCCCATTGCGCACCGTAGGTGTTGAGTCCGAAAGCAAATCCTGTTGACATATTGTTGAAGGGATCCATGGCGACTATAAAATTATCGTTTTTGCCAAAGCTGAAATCCCTGTTATAGGATTCTACTACATAGTCGCCTTTTACAGTGTTGTTGAAAAAAATCACTGCGATGTAGAGGTTGTCATCATCATAGGTCATCCTTATCTCAGAAAACTGTTTTGCCTTTTGATCGTCGAGGGGGAGTATCATAGAAAAATTATCGGCTACGTCTGCCATTTCCCATACACTCTCATTGAGTTGACCATCCAAAACTATTTTTTGGTCCGTTTTTTTAATTTTTAGCACATAATCTTTATTGATTTTTTGACTCTTGGCGTTGAAGGATGTAAAAAAAATAAAGAGTACCGTCGGAATTATTTTGGAATAAAAATGCATAGAGAATTGCTATTCGTATAAATGATCAAGATCTGCTTTGCAAATATCCTGTATTAATTCACTTATTTTATCGGTCAGATCGTCAAAAAACTTTTTGCCTTTTTCGGGAGTAGATTTTTTGGGATTTCCGATGCCTGTATCTTTGGAAACCTGAGACCACTTTCGCTCCGTCCATGCCCATTGCTCATGAAATCCTTTAATTAGGTTCTTTTTTTCTTTTCCTGAACCCGCTTCAGAAAGCGGCAAAACAAATTCGGGATGGATGTGCATCATGATACTGGTTTCCATTTCGTCTGCATGGTCGCCTTTTTCTTCAAAGTATTTTGATTTGTCCAATGCTTGAAACCAATTGCAACTACTCAAAAACATTTTGGGGAAGATCAGTCCCAATTCTCGTAACAGGGTTTTAAAATCATTTCCACCATGACTGTTGAGGATTAGAAATTTTTGGAAGCCCTGACGATTGAGTACTGTTAAAAGGTCTTTTAGAACGGCCATTTGGGTGCTAGGATTCATGTTCATGTCCAAATAAATATCCGATTGACCTGTATTGACACCAAATGGAATGGTGGGTAAAACGACCAGCTGCGCTCCATTTTCCCATGCTTTTTTTCCAGATTCGGCGGCAATAGCATTGGCTTCATATACATCGGTTCCATAGGGTAAATGATAATTGTGGGCCTCTGTAGCACCCCAAGGAAGGACAGCCAGATCAAATCGCTTCGTTTTTAAATCTTTCCAAGTACACTCCGATAATATGTAGGGTCTCATTGAGAACGAATTTAGTGTATAATTTTTAATGATTAAAATTAAATCGGTTTATGTGAAAATCATATAAATTGAGTTTGATCCTGTATTTTTAGTATTTTAATAGTCCAAATCATAATCACTACTTATGATAGTTTCAGTCTATGGAAGTGCTGTTTTTGGGGTAGACGCTCAACGCATCACTATAGAAGTCAATATCGATCACGGCATTGGGTACCACTTGGTAGGTTTGCCAGACAATGCTGTAAGAGAAAGTAACTTTCGTATTGCGGCAGCCTTGAAAAATATAGGGTATAAACTTCCTGGAAAAAAAATCACCCTCAATATGGCCCCAGCCGATTTACGCAAGGAAGGCTCGGCCTATGATTTGCCACTGTCTGTTGGGATATTGGTGGCTTCGGGTCAAATTATTGCTCCAGAGCTAAAGCAATATTTATTGATGGGAGAGCTGGCCTTGGATGGTAAAATACGAGCCATCAAGGGCGCTTTACCCATTGCAATTCAGGCTTTAAAAGATGGTTTTAAAGGCATCCTACTGCCCAAAGAGAATGAACGAGAAGCAGCCATTGTAAAAGACTTAGAGGTTTATGGTATGGAAAATTTGACTGATGTAATCGCTTTTTTCGATGGATCTAAATCTTTCAATCCCACCGAAGTAGATACCCGCAAAGCTTTTGACCAACAGTTGAAATATCCTGAACACGATTTTTCTGATGTTAAAGGACAAGAGACCATCAAACGTTGTATGGAAATAGCGGCTGCTGGAGGACACAACATCATTCTGATTGGCCCACCGGGTGCCGGAAAAACCATGTTGGCCAAACGCCTCCCTTCCATTTTACCGCCTATGACACTCCAAGAGGCATTGGAGACTACAAAAATTCATTCGGTGATAGGGAAAATAAAAAACCAAGGTTTGATCAGCGTGCGCCCTTTTCGTTCGCCTCATCACACCATCTCCGATGTAGCTTTGGTGGGTGGGGGGCAGTACCCCCAACCGGGGGAAATTTCTATGGCACATAATGGTGTATTGTTTTTGGATGAACTACCCGAATTCAAACGCTCGGTTCTTGAGGTAATGAGACAACCTTTGGAAGATCGCGAGGTAACGATTTCTAGAGCGAAGTTTACCGTCACTTATCCCGCTTCTTTCATGCTGGTTGCCATTATGAATCCGAGTCCTTCTGGTTATTTCAATGATGGTAAAAGTGGGTCTGCGGTTACCCCTTTCGAAATGCAACGGTATTTGGGTAAAATTTCAGGCCCTCTTTTGGATCGCATTGACCTGCACGTGGAGGTGGAGCCGGTTCCTTTTGAAAAACTATCGGATACGCGACCCGCAGAATCCTCAGAATCCATTCGAAATAGGGTGACGACTGCCCGAAAACTTCAAACCCAAAGGTTTATGAATAGCAAAAACACGCATTATAACGCCCAGATGAGTCCCCGCCAGATCCGAAAATATTGTGCATTGGATGATGCTTCCTCAAAATTGCTCAAAACGGCCATGGAAAGTTTATCCCTTTCCGAGCGTATGATCGGATATTGAAAGTATCCCGTACTCTGGCAGATTTAGAAACTCAAGAAACCATCACCTCGGATCATATTGCCGAAGCAATACAGTATCGGAGTTTGGATCGAGAAGGTTGGTTGGGTTAAGAGAAGTTTATTTACTTTTCGAAATAAACTTCGTCAAAAGGAACCCTAAAACGAGGTCCGTAAATCCCTTTGGGCGTTCGGATACCGCATCCAATGATCATACTGATTTCAGCGGTTTTGGGCAAACCCAATATTTTTTTTACACGCAACGAATCAAAACCCTCCATGGTACAGGTGTCATAGCCATAACCCGACATGCTCAGCAGGAAATTTTGAGCGGCCAAGGCCGTGCTTTTGTGGGCTACCACCCGCATATCCGATTTTTTTACTTGTCGGTAAACTACTTTATTTAAGCCTTTGATTTGGGTGCCTATATGGTTCAGCCAACCTCCAATATTCCCAATGTTGTAAATTTTGGGAAGTATTTTTTGATAATAGAAAAGGGCTCCCTTGGTTTTTTTATCCTCTTTTTGGTCCGACTTTTCATGTTCCGATTTAATAAAAGCGACGTTAGAATCAACTCTTTTTTTCCACAGGTCTTTTCTTACTACGGGTATAACAAATTGTTTGGCAGTACTGGCCGCGGGCTGATTGAAACAAGCGGTTGCTATTTTGTTGATTTTTTCGGTACTGGTGATGTGGTAAAACTCCCAAAGTTGGAGATTACTGCTGTTGGGTGCAAGGGTACCTCTTTCGATACATGTTTTAACAATTGCGGCGTCAATTTCTTTTTTACTATCAAATACTCTGACCGAGCGGCGGTATTCAATGGCTTCACTTACTTTCTTTTCAGACATTAAAGGTGTTTTAATAAAAATTTCAGTAAAGATAAGGACTTTGGATAAGGTGCATAGCGACCTGGAATATCAAACCAAAAACTGCGTTTGATGATGGGTTTTTCGTGGGAGAAGTTTTTAAAACTGTACTTACCGTGATACGCTCCCATTCCACTGTGACCCACTCCCCCAAAAGGAAGCTTGTCATTGGCAAACTGAATGATTGAATCGTTGGCCACTCCAGCTCCAAAAGAGTAACGATTGAAAAGTTTATGGATGAATTTTTTTCTTTTAGAAAAAACATAAAAAGCCAACGGACGTTCTCTTTTTTCTAATAGATCGTGAATTTCGCTTTCCGCTTTGTAGGTGATGATAGGGAGGATAGGACCAAAAATTTCTTCCTGCATCAATTCACTTTCGGGCTTTGGATTCTCTACCAGGGTAGGGCCAAAGAATAAATCCTTTTCCTCCATTTGTCCTCCATAAATGATTTTTTGATTTTTGAGGGAGTTTTTGAGTTTGTTGAAATGGTTTTGGTGGGCAATCCTTCCGTAATCCTCAGAATTTTGTTGAGATTCCCCGAACGCTTTTTCAATTTGTTTGATCAATTCTTGGGTTAAACGTTCCTTAATATTTTCGTGAACCAATAAATAATCGGGAGCGATACAGGTTTGTCCGCAGTTGAGAAATTTACCCCAAACCACTCTTTTAGCGGTAATGCCAAGAGGAGCCGTTTCATCTACGATGCAAGGACTTTTTCCACCCAGCTCCAAAGTAGTGGGAGTGAGGTGTTGGGCGGCAGCTTTGGCGATGATTTTTCCGATTGGGGTACTGCCGGTAAACATAATGAAATCCCACCTTTTTTGAAGCAAAGAGGTAGCGGTTGCAGCATCCCCTTCTACTACAGCTACATGAGCCGGATCGAAGACCTTTTCGATAATTTCTTTGATGACACTTCCAGTATAGGGGGCAAATTCAGAGGGTTTCAAAACCGCCGTATTTCCCGCTGCTATAGCACCTACCAAGGGAGTAATTGCTAACTGAAATGGATAGTTCCAGGGGCTAATGATGAGGGTATTGCCATAGGGCTCGGGCAGGATATAATCTTTGGAGGGGAAATTAATCAAGCTGCTTTTGACCCGATGCGGTCGGTTCCACAAAGGAAGCATCTTTACCATGTTGCGGATTTCCTTTTCTACCAATACAGTTTCGGAGGTCATCGACTCAAAATTGGATTTGCCTAAGTCTTTTTTTAAGGCTTTAAATATATCTTTTTCTCGTTTGTTGATCTCTTTACGCAGTGCGTTCAGTTGTTTCACCCTAAAAGCAGTGGATAACGTAATTTGAGTGGCAAAAAACGATTTTTGCTTTTGATGTAAAATATCAATGCTATTGAATGATTTGTTTTCCATAGTTTGGTATTTTTGAGGGACCGAAAGGTATAAATTTAATTGAATTAGAATTCTTTTTATTTTTTTCTTATTTGAGTGTATTAATAAATACTAACTAAAAAATTGATTGTCAGATCATTATAGTCATTTGAATTAATTTGGGTATAGTGTGGAAAAACATAAAAATCAAAGCTAACCGCCTTTAGCTAATAAATTAGCATTAAATTCCAAATATGACGCTCAATAAATTCAGTCAACACGTAACACAAGATCCAACGCAACCCGCTGCACAAGCAATGCTTCATGCCATTGGTATGACCGATGAGGATTTCGAAAAGCCGTTGATCGGTATTGCCAGTACCGGTTATGAGGGCAACCCTTGCAACATGCACCTCAATGATTTATCCGTTCATGTGAAAACAGGTATCGCACCTCATCAAATGATCGGTCTGATTTTCAATACCATAGGGGTGAGCGATGGTATTTCCATGGGCACCCCTGGAATGCGCTTTTCTTTACCCTCCAGAGATGTGATTGCCGATTCTATTGAGACGGTGGTTCAAGCCATGTCTTATGATGGAGTGGTTACTGTGGTGGGGTGTGATAAAAATATGCCTGGGGCTCTGATGGCCATGTTGCGTTTGAATCGTCCTGGTATTTTGGTTTACGGCGGAACCATTGCTTCAGGATGTGTTAGAGACAAAGAGTTGGATGTGGTTTCTGCTTTCGAAGCTTGGGGCGAAAAAGTAGCCGGTAAAATTGACGAAAAGGAATATAAGAAAGTCATACAAAATGCATGCCCAGGCGCAGGGGCTTGCGGAGGAATGTACACTGCCAATACCATGGCCTCGGCCATAGAAGCATTGGGCATGTCATTGCCCTACAGTTCTTCCAATCCTGCGGTAAGCTCCGAAAAAATAGAAGATTGTAAATCGGTAGGTGCAGCCATGAGGCATTTGATTGAACGGGATTTAAAGCCTTTGGACATTGTTACCAAAAAATCACTTGAAAACGCCTTGCGTTTGATTGCCGTATTGGGAGGATCAACCAATGCTGTGCTCCATTTTTTGGCCATCGCCCATGCTGCAGACATAGATTTGACTATAGATGATTTTCAAGAGATTAGTGATGCGACTCCATTTCTTGCCGACCTCAAACCCAGTGGTAAATATTTGATGAAAGATTTGCACGCCATAGGAGGTATTCCTGCAGTATTAAAATTTATGTTGGAAAACGACATGCTTCATGGGGATTGTATGACCATAACAGGAAAAACCTTAGCTGAAAATTTAGCCGAAGTAGGGTCTCTTCAAGAAGGTCAGGATTTGATACGACCTTTGAACAACCCTATCAAGCCCACGGGACACCTCAGAATTCTCAAAGGAAATTTGGCTCCAGGAGGTTCTGTTGCAAAAATTACGGGAAAGGAAGGACTTAAGTTTATAGGCCCAGCCCGTGTATTTGACGGCGAATATGCTGCCAACGCAGGAATAGGCGCCGGAAAAGTAAAAAAAGGAGATGTAGTGGTAATCCGATATGAAGGACCCAAAGGAGGGCCAGGAATGCCTGAAATGCTTAAACCCACTGCGGCCATTATGGGAGCAGGACTTGGAAAAGAGGTCGCCTTAATTACCGACGGTAGATTTTCGGGAGGGACGCATGGATTTGTTGTTGGACATATCGTTCCAGAAGCACAAGAGGGTGGCGTTATTGGTTTGTTGGAAGAGGGTGATGTCATTACCATTGATGCCGAGACCAACACCTTGAGTGTGAATTTATCGGAACAAGAAATAGAAAAAAGAAAAAATAAATGGGTGCAACCTCCGTATAAGTTTTCAAAAGGAGTTTTGTACAAATACATAAAAAGTGTGTCAACAGCTTCGCTGGGTTGTGTGACGGATATTTAATCAGATGAAAACAAAAGATCAAATCGCCCTTCAGGAAGTAGAGGGACAAAGCATTAAAATATCGGGTGCAGAAGCAGTCATTCGTTGTTTGTTGGCTGAGCAGGTGGACTTGATTTATGGTTACCCTGGGGGTGCCATTATGCCTGTCTACGACGAATTGTACAAATTTCAGGACAAACTCACGCATGTATTGACCCGTCATGAGCAGGGTGCTACTCACGCCGCTCAAGGGTATGCAAGAACCTCTGGAAGAGTTGGGGTATGCATTGCAACCTCTGGACCCGGAGCAACCAATCTTGTAACGGGTATTGCCGATGCTCAAATCGATTCGACTCCAATGGTTTGTATTACTGGACAGGTGGGTTCACACCTTTTGGGCTCTGATGCTTTTCAAGAAACAGATATTATAGGTATTTCTACTCCAGTAACCAAATGGAATTACCAAATCACTAAAGCCTCCGAAATTCCAGCCATTTTTGCCAAGGCTTTTTATATTGCCAGATCGGGTAGACCTGGACCTGTATTGATAGACATTACCAAGGATGCTCAGTTCGACACCTTTGATTTTTTCTATCAGAAATGTACGGGGGTTAGAAGTTATAAACCCGTTCATGCGCTGGATACTCATGCGGTCACCCAAGCGGCAGCTTTAATCAATCAGGCCCAAAAGCCTTTTATTGTTTGGGGACAAGGGGTCATATTAGGAAGTGCAGAGGAAGAATTCAAAGCTTTTGTTGAAAAGTCAGGAATTCCCGCCGCATGGACCATTTTAGGCCTTTCAGCTTTGCCTACCGCCCATCCTCTCAATGTTGGAATGGTGGGTATGCATGGAAATTACGGCCCGAATATGTTGACCAACGAATGTGATCTTCTCATCGCGGTTGGAATGCGATTCGACGATCGTGTTACCGGCGATTTGACTACTTATGCCCAACAGGCAAAAATCATTCATTTTGAAATCGACCCAGCCGAAATCAATAAAAATGTAAAGGCTGATGTCCCTGTTTTGGGTGATTGTAAGGAAAGTTTAGCCGCTCTGATTCCTCTTATTCAGAAAAAATCTCACGATCAATGGATGGGACGTTTTGAAGAATACATGAAGGTGGAAATTGAGGAAGTCATTACTAAAGATTTGCACCCCCAAAAAGAAGGTCTCACCATGGGAGAGGTCATTGTGTCGATCAACAAACATACAAAAGGAGAAGCCGTAGTGGTTACCGACGTGGGTCAACATCAAATGGTCGCTTGTAGGTATGCCAATTTTGTGCAGTCCAGAAGTAATGTTACTTCGGGAGGATTGGGAACCATGGGATTTGCATTGCCTGCTGCATTGGGAGCCAAAATGGGTGCTCCAGAAAGAGAGGTTGTAGCCATCATTGGCGATGGGGGCTATCAAATGACCATTCAGGAATTGGGAACCATTTTCCAAACCCAAGCCGCCGTAAAAATTGTAGTCTTGAATAATGAATTCTTGGGAATGGTGAGACAATGGCAACAATTGTTTTTTGACAAGCGGTATGCTTCTACTGAAATGATTAACCCCGATTTTGTAGCCATCGCCAAAGGATATTATTTGGATGCTCAAAAAGTAGATAAAAGGGAAAATTTGGATGCTGCGGTGGCCGAAATGATCGCCTCAGATAAACCCTATTTCCTTGAAGTATGTGTTGAAAAAGAGGACAATGTTTTTCCCATGATACCCACAGGAGCCTCAGTATCCGATATCCGTCTTAAATAATTATACCCACAATGGACAAAACTTTTACCATTTCGATATATTCCGAGAATAATGTAGGCTTGTTGAATCGCATTTCTGCTATTTTTTTAAAACGCCACATCAACATTGAAAGTTTGACGACTTCTCTTTCCGAAATCAAAGACGTCTTTAGATTCATCATCATCGTTGAGTTACCAGAGGAAAATGTAAAAAAACTCATTCAGCAAATTGAAAAGCAGGTGGATGTGATCAAGGCCTTTTATCATACCGACGAAGAAACCATCTTTCAGGAAAGTGCCCTGTATAAAGTAAAATCCAGCGCCTTATTTGAAGAAAGACACATCCAAAATATCATCAAAGAAAGTCATGCCAATATTGTGACCGTTTCTCCAGAATATTTTGTGATTGAGAAAACAGGATTCCGAAACGAAACCGATCAGTTGTATCACGACTTAGCCCCTTTTGGATTGCTTCAATTCGTGCGATCGGGAAGAATTTCAGTTTCCAAATCTAAAATGGGCATCAGCGAAATACTCAAGAAATTTAAATCAGATAACTAATAAAAATCAATAAATATAATGACCAATTATTTTAACCAACTTTCATTAGCAGAAAAATTAAACCAACTGGGGCAATGCCGCTTCATGGATCAGTCAGAATTCGAACAAGGCGTAGATGCTCTTAAAGGAAAAAAAATTGTAATTGTAGGCTGTGGAGCACAGGGACTCAATCAAGGTTTGAACATGCGAGATTCTGGACTGGACATCAGCTATACGCTCCGCCAAGGAGCTATTGATCAAAAAAGAGCCTCCTATCAGAATGCGGCAGACAACAATTTTAAAGTTGGAAATTATGAAGATATGGTTCCTACTGCCGATGTGGTCATCAACTTGACACCCGACAAGAATCACAGCGCTGTAATTGAGGCTGTAGTTCCTTTGATGAAAAAAGGAGCAACGCTTTCTTATTCACATGGTTTTAATATCGTAGAAGAAGGAATGACCATCCGAAAAGACCTCACCGTTATTATGGTGGCCCCCAAATGCCCCGGTTCTGAGGTAAGAGAAGAATATTTAAGAGGTTTTGGTGTTCCTACATTGATCGCCGTACACCCCGAAAATGATCCTCAAGGACACGGCTTGGATTATGCCAAAGCCTATGCCGTAGCCACAGGAGGCCATCGTGCAGGGGTATTGGAGTCCTCTTTTGTTGCCGAAGTCAAATCGGATTTGATGGGAGAGCAAACCATTTTGTGTGGGGTGTTGCAAACGGGTTCTATCCTTTGTTTTGACAAAATGGTTGAAAAAGGAATCGATTCTTCCTATGCTGCCAAATTGATTCAGTACGGTTGGGAAACCATTACCGAAGCCCTCAAGCATGGGGGGATCACGAATATGATGGATCGACTATCCAATCCCGCAAAAATTAAAGCTTTCGAACTTTCCGAAACCTTGAAGGAAATCCTCAGTCCGCTGTTTCAAAAACACATGGACGATATCATGTCGGGTCATTTTTCAAAAACAATGATGGAAGATTGGGCCAATGATGATAAAAATCTTTTGGAGTGGAGAGCTGCAACTGGAGAAACAGCCTTCGAAAAAACAACCATTACCGACCAGGAAATACCAGAACAAGAATATTTTGATCATGCTGTCTTGATGGTCGCTTTTGTTCGTGCAGGAGTAGAACTGGCCTTTGATACCATGGTTGCCTCAGGGATCAAGGAAGAATCTGCATACTACGAATCACTTCATGAAACCCCCCTTATAGCCAACACCATTGCTCGGAAGAAATTATTTGAAATGAATCGTGTAATTTCGGATACTGCCGAGTATGGATGTTATTTGTTTGATCATGCCGCTAAACCCCTATTGGTCGACTTTATGAAAGATATTGATACAGATGTCATAGGAAAGCCCTTTGCCGAAGGGAAAGGCAATGGGGTTGACAATCGTCAATTGATTGACGTCAATGAGATCATCCGATTCCATCCTGTCGAAATCATTGGTTATGATTTAAGAGAATCTATGACTTCTATGAAAAAAATTGTTTAGCCCGTAATTCTAAGCTTGTCGGTTACTTTTCAACCCTGTTACTTGAAAATTAATGACATTTAGGGGTAAATATCCTTGTACTTGGTGCTAAAAATTGTTTAACTTTGTTTAAGAAAAATAAAACAAAACCCTCCTAATGCGCAATGTTTTGACTGAATCCTCAACATCCCATCTAAAACTTAATGATATTCCAGAGGCTTTTAGGCCACAGCTAACCAATTTCAACCAATACCTCATCGATGGGGAATTGAAAACTTGGAACGGAAAAATGGCAGAGGTTTATTCTACCATCAGGACCGAAAACACCAATGGTGAGATGGGACCAACCCTATTGGGATCAGTTCCCGATATGGAATCTGAACCCGCTCTTCAGGCCTTAGAATCCGCAAAAAGAGCTTTTGATAGGGGAAAAGGTCAATGGCCTACCATGCGGGTAAGAGAACGTTTAAATTGTTTGCAACGATTTGCTGATAAAATGAAATTACACCGTGAGGAAATTGTCAAATTGCTCATGTGGGAGATTGGTAAATCGCTCGGTGATTCTGAAAAAGAGTTTGATCGTACGGTTGACTATATCTACGATACGGTCGAGGCATATAAAAAGTTGGATCAAAAGAGTGCTAAGTTTGAGAAAGCAGGGGGGATTTATGCGCACATACGCCGAAGCCCCTTGGGTGTTGTATTGTGTTTAGGTCCATACAACTATCCCCTTAACGAAACTTTTTGTTTGCTCATTCCCGCCATTGTTATGGGAAATACAGCAGTATTCAAACCGGCCAAACACGGGGTGCTTTTGATTACTCCTTTGTTGAAGGCCTTTCAAGAGTGCTTTCCCGCGGGTGTCGTGAATATTGTTTTCGGACGCGGTAGAAAAATCGCTCAACCCATCATGAAAACGGGTCATGTAGATGTGTTGGCTTTGATCGGTCACAGCTCTTCTGCAGTGGCGCTTCAGGATGAACATCCTAACAAAAACCGACTTCGATTGGTATTGGGCTTAGAAGCTAAAAACCCAGGGGTGATTTTACCGGATGCCGATTTGGATCACACCATCAAGGAGTGTATTTCGGGAACCCTCTCCTATAATGGACAGCGTTGTACTGCTCTTAAGGTTCTTTACGTTCATGAATCCATCATCGATCAGTTCAATAAAAAATTCTCAGAAGCCGTCGACGAATTAAAATACGGATTGCCATGGGAAAAAGATGTTTTCTTGACCCCTCTTCCTGAGCCCAATAAACCCCAGTACATCAAAGACCTTATTGATGATGCTATTGCCAAGGGAGCTAAAGTGATGAATAAAAAAGGAGGTCAGATGTCTGATAATTATACTTATCCTGCAGTGATCTATCCCGTTAATGATTCTATGAATCTTTACCACGAGGAGCAATTTGGACCCGTAGTTCCCATCATTTCGTACAAAGACATTAACGAACCCTTGGATGCTATGGCCCTTTCTGACTACGGTCAGCAAGTAAGTTTATTTGGAAGAGATGTTCGTAAAATTGGTCCACTGATCGATATTTTAGCCAATTTGGTTTGCCGTGTCAATCTCAATAGTGCCTGCCAAAGAGGTCCAGATGTTTACCCTTTTACGGGAAGAAAAAACTCTGCAGTGAGCACTTTAAGTGTTTTCGATGCGCTGAGATCTTTTTCAATTCGATCTTTTGTCGCCTCCAAAGACAATCCATACAACAACGAAATCCTTGAAACTTTGTTAAACTCCAATGAGTCCAATTTTGTTTCTTCGGATTACATTTTGTAGTAGAATTCAATTTTTGATTCGAAGATTTTTAACCTTTTTTGGATAAAAATCCTCAGATTTCCATCCTCCATTACCGGAACTAATGATAATTGCGCCCTATTATTCTTCAGTTCCGGGATACATTATAGGAGGGTGTCCTATACTTTGAATACAACATTCGATTCAAAGGTTTAGTCTATTTAACGATGCATCTACCAAAGCTCTTTACTGATGATATCGAATAGCAGTAACTCTGGAAAAAACTGCCAATCAAAAGCGTGTAATTGGTTGGCGAGATGATGATGATGGTCTTGATCCAATATATAGTTTATTGGTTTATGAATGATCCTTGTTTTGGAGTAGGTTTTTTCGACTTCGTCTCTTAGTCTGTAAAAATCTTTTTGCAGTTGAAGTATTTTCGATTTTTCAATGATCCGTTCTTCTATGTTGGAAGCGTGGTCAAACCCTCTCAGTGCCAAAAGGATTTTAGGGGTCAGTTCTACTATTTCGTTTACCCTTTGATATACCTCTAATGTATAGGAATTCCTTGAGGATAGCTTTTTCATTTGCTCAATCTTTTTTCGAATTTGCTTTGTGCTTTCGATCATTTTTTCAGCTAGAGCCAGTCTTTCTTGTTGATCAATAGACCATTGCCCAGGCTGAGCAGTATTGGGTAATTCGATCAAAGCTTCCCGACTGGATTCTCCCATTTCCTTCAGGTAGTTTCTTTTGTTTCCTTTCAGTAAAATATTTTTCCATTGCCCTACAGGTTGTTCTAAAGAATCGATAAATGCATATGCATCATCTGATACTGAATGGGAAAACTCCCTTTGGCGGTAGGCTTTTTTCAGGTCGTTTTTACTGAGTTGATCTCCAGACCAAGTATCGTTGGCAAAGGCGATAATACCACGGTGGTACAATTCAAAATGGGGAGAATCGTCATCCCATAAGGTCAATAAAAGACCGTTTAAACCTGTTTCAATAGACGAAAGGGCGAAAGAGCGAATATTGTCCATATTGCTTTCTCTTTGAGGCATCAACACCCAACGGGTTTGTCCAGCAGTAGCCCCCATTACTTTGAATCCACGATCTCTAAACCATTGCATGGCTTTGGTATTTCCATAGGCTTCAGGACTGTGGTAATTCCATCGCATGTAAATGCAGTTTTTCGGAAATTGAGGTAAAAAAGCTTCAAGATTTTGCTGGTTGGCTTCCCAAATGCTGTCCACTGTTGCTTCCTTCATCTCTGGTCTGAACATGGGGCGATACACCCCTGATTGTTTTAGGGGCATGTCATCCCAGAAGATGGGGGTTCTCCCCGCCTCTTCGGCAAATTGACATACTTTATTGAGCCAGATCAATTGTAATTCTAAGGCTGACTTCCCGCTGTTTCTTCCCGAAGTATTCACTTCATCACCGCCTATATGAAGGTATTTTCCATGCGGAAAAGCCTCCAATGCATCACGATAAAGATCGTACTGTACGTCATAGGTTTTTGGGTCGAGTGGATTGAAAGCCCAATCGCTTTCTGGATCATCTCGTAGGGATTTATACTTCTCGTGCTTAAGAACAAAAGAAGCATGACCCAAGCCCTGAACCAATGGAGAAATTGAGATGTTTCGTTCCTGAGCATATTCACTTAATTTTTGCCATTGTTCAATGGTCAATGCATCGGAAGATCCAACCAGGGGCTGACGTTTGTATTTGATTTTGTCCTCTACTTCGGCAATGATAGCATTGATTTTATATTTTTTGAGTTTATCGATAAGACCGTAATAATATTCCAGGGTCTCCCGATGGTGTTTGATGTCCCAATGAATGGCCCGATAGGAGAGGAGTGGGTAGTCTTTGATTTGGCATAAGGGGAGTTTTACCGATTGTTCTTCTGCATCCTCCATCAATTGCTCAAGAGTAGCCATTGCGTATATTAACCCTGCTTCATCTTTGGCGGTGATTTGAATTTGTTCGGACTTAATGTCCATCAAATAGCCTTCTGCTTTGATGTTTAAAGTACTGTCTATGGCATATACCAATTGGGCTTGTTCTCTATCATCGGCAAGGGTGACGTTCTTCAAAAAGCTACTTCCAGGAGGGAGTGGGAGTCCAGAGGGACTGAAATAATGTTTTAGATCAGAAGTATTGAGCTCACTATTGCCATTGATTTTCCATTCTTGAGGATGAGGGAGTAGTCTAAAATCTCCCATTCGATTTTGGAGATCACAGGAAAGGTTTAAGCATACGATCAGTAGGATGAGAATTTTGATTTTCATTGTAAAGGTTTTTTTATTGTAATGCTTCATTGCTTGTGGATTTGAAAAGCCCTATTTTGGATAGGGCTACGGTATTGTTTGCTTCAGTAATTCGCAACCTTATTTTACGGGTATTGACTTCAGGGATTCTAAGAATCCTTTTGTAACCGATGGTGGTTCCTGTTTCGATAGTCATCCATCCTTCGGTTCCCATTATATCGATTTCAAACTTGCTTACGCGTTGTCCCAAATGAATGGGTTCTTGAATCATAATACGGTCGAAACTTATTTTGTTATTGAATTCAATTTCCAAGCTTGCAGGAAAAATATCATCGTCAGTAGCCCAGTAGGTCAATGGATCATCATCGAGGGTGTTTTGAGGAGAGAATTTAGAGTGCTTTAATCGGTAGTTATTTGCGGTAGCCGTTTGACCTTTTGCCAAGTCTGTTGCAAGTGAGGTGTCGATCAAGGTCTTGAAATCGGTAAGGGATTTTACGTCGTTTTCGTGAATAATACCGCGCTTATCTGGTGGAAGATTGAGTAATAACAATGCATTTCGCCCAACAGATTTGTAGTAAATATCGGCCAATTGTTGGGGCGTTTTTACCAAACTGTCTTGATCGGCATGGTAGAACCATCCTGGGCGAATCGATACATCGCACTGTCCAACAATCCATTTGGTACCCTCGGGATCTCCACTGTTGAGATAATCTGTTTTTGAGGCTCCAATCGTGAGATTTTCTGTACTGATGGTTGACCAAAAAGTAGTTCCTGCAAACCCTTTTTCGTTTCCAATCCAGTGAACATCAGGTCCTGCATCGGAGAAGATTTTAATATTAGGTTGAAGGTTTTTTACCAAAGCAATGATTTCCTCCCATCCGTAATAGGTGTCTCGATCGATTTTCCTGACCTCATTTGCTCCACCGTAGTAACCGTCACCGCCATTGGCACCATCAAACCAAATTTCGTTGATTTCTCCATATTGGGTGAGTAATTCTTTTAATTGATTCTTGTAGTAGGTAATGTAGGCCGGAGTTCCATAATCTTTATGGTTTCTGTCCCAAGGAGACAAATAAAGTCCTGCTTTGAGACCATATTTTTTGCAGGCGGCTACAAACTCTCCCACTACATCGCCCTTACCCTGTTGGTAAGGACTGTTTTTGACACTGTGTTCAGTATATTTACTGGGCCACAGGCAAAACCCATCGTGGTGTTTGGCAGTCAGAATCAATTGTTTCATACCCGCTGCTTGAGCAGTTTTAGCCCATTGCTCAACATCCAGTGCACTTGGATTAAAGATCATTGGGCTTTCGTCTCCATAACCCCATTCTCTATCTGTAAAGGTGTTGACGGTAAAATGGATAAAACCGATCAGTTCCATTTGTTGATAACGGATCAATGTTGGTGAAGGAACTACCGCATTGGGAATCAGGTCGGGTGGAGGAGGGCTCTGACAACTCAGAATGAAGAGAGAGAGGGCTAGAATAAGATTTTTAGAAGTCATTTTTTTCAATTTTTTTAAGTAATTCTACTAAGGCTTTGGGAGCAGACCACTGAGGGTTGTGATCCGATTCCAAAATATAAACGGGCCAAGATTTTTCTTTGGCGCGATTGGCATGCAAAATAAAATCGTCCGATTCTGGATTTTTTCCTTTTTCCACGGTGTGGATGTAATGTGTGGAAAGCTCCAGTCTTTTAGGATTTTTCAAAACAATTCGATCGGTAAAGGTTTTATAGGGGTGGGGAACATCAGTTGGCGGGGGCTGATGTGCGGCTACCCATGAAGGAACAATCCCTCCATCCTTAATGATGTAATCCTTTGGGTCATTAAAAAAGCCATTGACGTTTTCGTTGTTTTGGGGAACAAATGCGTCGAGATAGATCAGTTTTTTAATCCTTTGAGGGAGGCGATCGGCTACTCCCGTGACCACCATGCCTCCATAACTGTGCCCAACCAATATAATCTCTTTTAATTCTTCAAACTGTATGGTATTGACCACATCCATGATATGGGTTTCCAAGCCCACCGATGGGTTTGCCAAATGTACCCGTTCTCCCTGTCCCGTGAGACTGGGTCGGTAAACGTTACTGCCGGTAGCTGTAAGCAATTGATCTACTTCTTTGAAAGCCCAAGCACCTCCCCAAGCACCATGGACAATGACATAAACAGGCGTTGAATTCTGAGCAATTGAATGGTGGAGAACACTCAAGCATAATAATAAAATTCCTCTTTTGATCAAAACCATTTTTTATGCTCAATTTATAAAATTCGATTGGTAAAAAGTAATTTTTGTAGGATCTAATTAATTCCTCACGTTGGGTATGAATACTTTTTGGATTAATTTTTCCACGCTGTTTACTTTATGATGCATATAGTACGTCACGCATTGCCATCGTGAGCTGAGTGAGTTGTTAAGGATAAGGTCGAGTAGAGAATGATCCTACGCGATCATCCCACGAACCTTTTGGCTTGGAAATACCCAAAAATAATGACTTAAAAAAAATGGTTTACGTTTTAAGCCTTAATAACTAATATCACATTCTTTGGTTTAATGGTTTAACTCCCAAGATTGAAGCAGTTTTTTTATAAATTTGAATCAAATAAAATTTGTTTAATTTCAATACCTACAAAAAATATACTGACAAATAGGAAGCTTAAAAACTTCTGTTCCGAATACTAACTTTAAAATAAATGTTGAATAAATCCCAAATCTTATGCAAACCATTACCAAATCGCTTATTTTTTTATGCGTATCCATTTCCCTTTTGAGTTGTAAAAAAGACGCAGACGACACTCCCGCAGATATTGTTATTGGAAAATGGTCATTAGAGCAGTCTTATTATAATGGAGTCGCTAGAATAATGACCGAATGTGAGAAAGGAACTACCATCGAATTTAAAGAAGACGGAACTTTTTCAGCCATCAACAAAGAACAGGAGGAAGAAGATGGAACATGTTTTGAAGACGTGATCAGTGGAACCTGGGAGAATTTAAATGAGAATAATAATTACAGATTTATAATAGAAGCAGAAGAAGGATATCCTAACTACTTCATTAACATTGCAATCACTTTGTCAGGAGGAAATTTATTGCTTGTTTTTAAAAGGGAGAATTTTGAAACAAAGGATGAATACAAGAAAGTTTAATTTCAAGTCTATTCACGGGGCATTTGGTAGCTTGATTATTTTATCTTATTTGAAAAGATAGTATTAGGTATTAAAGCAAAACCCTCCGCTTGGGAGGGTTTTGCTTTAAAAAAACAAGAATCTTTATACAATCTTTGAGGCCAAGTAATCTCCAACCTCACTGGTTTTATAAGCCTTATCATTGCCTTCTACCAAATCTTCGGTTACGATTCCTTCAGCCAGGGATTGATCGACTACTTTCCGGATTAAGGCCCCTTCTTCGTGGAGGCCAAATGACATTTCGAACATCATGGCAGCAGACAGTACCGTAGCCAGTGGGTTGGCAATGTCTTTCCCGGCGGCTTGGGGAAAAGAACCATGAATGGGTTCAAACAAACCTATATCGGCTCCAACGGAGGCAGAGGGCATCAGGCCCATAGAACCCGAAATTACCGAAGCTTCGTCGGTAAGGATATCTCCAAAAAGGTTTTCGGTGATCAATACATCATAGCTGTTTGGCCATTGTACCAATCGCATGGCAACCGCATCTACAAATTCGTAGGACACTTCCACTTCGGGATAGTCTTTTTCCATGGCTTGAACCGTTTCACGCCATAGTCGGGAACTTTCCAGTACATTGGCTTTGTCCACACAACACAATTTTTTGCCACGTGTCATGGCCAATTCAAAACCTTTTTTGGCCAGACGTTGAATTTCCTTTCGGGTATAGGTACACGTATCGAAAGCCGTATGGCCATCGTCTTTACGTCCTCTTTCTCCAAAATAAATCCCTCCTGTCAATTCTCTGAGGAAGATTAAATCGGTTCCTTCAATGCGTTCTCTTTTGAGGGGAGATTTATCGATGAGGGAAGGAAAAGTGAAAGTGGGACGAACATTGGCAAAAAGCCCTAATTTTTTACGCATTTTCAACAGTCCCTGTTCGGGTCTCACCTTGGCGGAGGGGTCGTTGTCATAGCGCGGATGGCCAATTGCTCCAAACAAAACCGCGTCGGAATTGGCACAAATTTCGTGGGTTTCATCGGGATAGGGTTCTCCAACCGCATCGATGGCAGCTGCTCCCGTAAGAGCAGGCATCCACTGTATGTCGTGATTGAATTTTTGGGCAATGGCATCGCATACTTTTACAGCTTGATCAATGACTTCGGGGCCGATACCGTCTCCGGCCAAAAGGGCTATTTTTAATTGCATTAGGTTGAGATGATGTTTAACATTTTTTCTGTGGCCTTGATGGCCGATACCGTTTGATCGGAATCCAATCCGCGGGTAATGAATTCTTTCTTATCGTTTTTCCAAGTGATAACGGTTTCGCACAAGGCATCGGAATTACTTCCTGGGGGGATGCGAACGGCGTAGTCTATCAATTGAGGTAATTTCATAGCTTTTTTGAAGTATATTTTTTTGATCGCGTTCATAAAAGCGTCAAACTGCCCATCGCCAGAAGCGTTTTCTTCTAAAATTTCTCCTTCCATCTCCAGCGAGACTACGGTGTTGGGTTGCAAGCCTTTGGCATGGGTCAATACGTACGACTTGACCGTCACTTTTGGATCGATATTGCTGTTGAGTACATCCGAGATGATAAAAGGGAGGTCCTCGGTGGTGACGATTTCTTTTTTATCCCCCAGCTCAATGATGCGTTGGGTTACTTTTTTCACTTCCTCATCGTTGAGTGTTACTCCCAGTTTTTGAAGGTTTTTCTGAATATTGGCTTTTCCCGAAGTTTTTCCCAAGGCGTATTCACGCGTTCTCCCAAAGCGTTCGGGGAGAAGGTCATTAAAATATAGGTTCTTCTTTTTATCCCCATCGGCATGGATGCCTGCGGTTTGGGTGAATACATTTTTGCCGACCACGGGTTTGTTGTCGGGGATTCTAAAACCTGTAAAAGTAGCCACCAGTTTACTCACCTTGTAAAGGGAAGATTCGTTGATGTTAATCTCAACTTCTGGCAAAAAGTCCTTGAGTGAAGCCACTGTACTTGCCATAGGAGTATTTCCCGCACGTTCGCCCATACCGTTTACGGTGAGGTGTAAACCATGACAACCGGCTCTGACCGCTTCCATGGCATTGGCGACACTGAGGTCGTAATCGTTGTGTCCGTGAAAATCAAAATGTATTTCGGGATAAGTGTTGACCATTTCGGAAACAAATGAAAAAGTTTCGTAATAGGTCATCACCCCCAAGGTATCTGGAAGCAACACTCTTTTGATGGGGAGTGTCGATACAAAAGACAAATACTCATGGACATATTCGCGGGAGTTGCGCATACCATTGCTCCAGTCTTCCAAATATACATTGGTAATGATCCCTTCCTTATGTGCAGCCAAAACATTTTCTTCTATGGCCTTAAAGTGTTCTTCGGGGGTTTTTTTGAGTTGGTGTTTGAGGTGATTCAGCGATCCTTTGGTGAGTAGATTCTGAACTTTGGCTCCTGCTCGGTGCATCCATTCGATGGAGGTACCACCGTCAACAAAAGTCAATATTTCAACTCTATTTTGGTATTTTTTTGATTGCGCCCATTGGGTTACTTCTTTTACGGCTTTGAGTTCACCCTCCGATACGCGGGCAGAGGCAATTTCTATGCGATCTACCTTGAGTTCGTCCAATAACAATTTTGATAAAGCGAGTTTTTCGGCTACCGAAAAAGACACACCAGAAGTTTGTTCCCCGTCTCGCAGGGTGGTATCCATGATCTCAATCGTTCTTTTTTTCATCGCCTAAAATTGAGCGTGTAGCTTTACAGGGGCGTGTCTTTTGAAAATGTTCTGATGTTCTCCTTGATATTCAGCAGGTAATCGATATCATCAAAACCATTGGTCATGTTTTCTTTTTTGTAGGGATTGATTTCAAAACCTTCAGCGTTCCCTGTGGCATCGATAGTGATCTTTTGCTGGGGGAGGTCGATGGTGAATGTAGTGTGGTGATCTGCTTCAATGGCCGAAAAGATTTGTTCTAAAAATTCGGGACTCACCTGAACGGGCAGAACGCCTACATTGAGACAGTTGTTTCTGAAAATGTCAGCAAAAAAACTAGAAACTACACAGCGGAAACCGTAATCGTAGATGGCCCAAGCAGCGTGTTCGCGAGACGAACCAGAGCCGAAGTTTTTTCCTCCCACAAGAATTTTCCCCCTATAAGTGGTGTTGTTCAATACGAAATCAGCTTTTGGGCTATCATCACTATTGTAGCGCCAGTCTCTAAAGAGATTGTCTCCAAAACCAACTCTTTCGGTGGCTTTTAAAAATCGTGCAGGGATGATTTGATCGGTATCTACATTTTCAATCGGCAAGGGGACGGCCGTACTGTTGAGTACATTGAATTTATCGTATGCCATTAGGAATGGATTAGAGTTCTTGGATCGGTTACTTTTCCGGTTACGGCGGCGGCGGCGGCCATGATGGGACTGGCCAAAAGGGTTCTGGAACCCGGCCCTTGGCGTCCTTCAAAATTTCGGTTGGAAGTGCTTACAGCATATTTTCCTTGAGGTACCTTATCGTCGTTCATTGCCAAACAAGCGGAGCAACCCGGTTCACGCAATTCAAAACCAGATTCTTGAAGAATGTCCAAAAGGCCTTCCTCTTTGATGGCTTTTTCTACTTGGTGTGATCCAGGAACCAACCAAGCGGTTACGTTGTCTGCTTTTTTACGTCCTTTTACAATTTCTGTAAAGGCTCTAAAATCTTCAATTCTTCCATTGGTACAGCTGCCGATAAAAACAAAATCGATGTCTTTTCCGATCATGCTTTCTCCTTCATTATAGCCCATATATTGGAGCGACTTTTGATAGGTCGCTGCTCCTCCTTCAATCTCTGCGGCGGTGGGGATGTCTTTACTGATTCCTATTCCCATTCCCGGGTTGGTCCCAAAAGTAATCATGGGTTCTATTTCGTCACCGATGAAGAAGAATTCTTTGTCAAATTCGGCGCCTTGCTCGGTGTACAATTCTTGCCAGTATTCCATAGCCTTGTCCCAATCGGCTCCTTTGGGAGTAAACTCTCGACCTTTGATGTAATCAAATGTCTTATCGTCGGGAGCAATCATTCCCCCTCTTGCCCCCATTTCGATACTGAGGTTACATACAGTCATTCGGCCTTCCATGCTCATGTTTTCGAAAACATTACCGGCATATTCTACAAAATGTCCAGTTGCACCAGAGGTAGTCAATTGGGAAATGATGAAAAGGGCAACATCTTTGGGAGTAACTCCTTTTTGGAGGGTCCCATTGATGGTAATTCTCATTTTTTTGGGTTTGGGCTGGAGAATACATTGGGTAGATAAAACCATTTCTACCTCAGAAGTACCTATACCAAAAGCGATCGCACCAAAAGCCCCATGAGTTGAGGTATGGGAGTCACCACAAACAATAGTAGCACCGGGAAGGGTAATACCGTATTCTGGCCCCACCACATGAACAATCCCGTTTTTTTCGTGTCCCAGTCCCCAGTATGAAATTCCGTGTTCGTTAGCATTTCTTTCTAAGGCATCCAGTTGTTTCGCCGACAGCGGGTCCTGTAACGGAAGGTGCTGGTTGATCGTGGGGGTGTTGTGATCTGCGGTTGCAAAAGTACGCTCCGGATACATCACCTTAATATTTCTGTTTTTCAATCCCAAAAAGGCCACGGGACTGGTGACTTCGTGCACCATATGTCGATCGATGAACAATACATCGGGGCCTTGAGCTATTTGCTGGACGACATGCTTGTCCCAAACTTTATCAAAAAGTGTTTTTTTCATTGTGATACAAAAATAAGTGTTTTATAATCCGCAGGCTTCAATAATTTTAGGAATGTCATCGTCGTTGACTTCCTTTTGTTGATCTGCAATTTTTAAAAATTCTTTGTAAACTTTGTCCAGTTGAAGTTTGTCCAACTCAAAACCGATGTTTTTGGCGCGATAGGCCAAAGCAGCGCGTCCGCTTCTGGCGGTCAATACAATGGCAGATTCCGTTACGCCCACTTCGTGAGGATCCATGATTTCATAGGTCTCACGTTTTTTGATTACACCGTCTTGATGAATGCCTGAACTGTGGGCAAAGGCATTGGCACCCACTACAGCTTTATTGGGTTGAACCGGCATTCCCATGCTTTCAGATACCAATTGGCTGGTGGAGTATAGCAGTTTGGAATTGATGCGGGTATCCAAATTTAAATCGGGGTGTTGGCGCATGATCATAACAACCTCTTCCAAAGAAGTATTTCCCGCTCTTTCCCCAATACCGTTGATGGTACATTCTATCTGTCTGGCTCCATTAATTACTCCTGCAATAGAGTTGGCCGTGGCCAAGCCCAAGTCATTGTGACAGTGACAAGAAAGGGTGGCCTTGTGAATTCCTCTAACGTTTTCTTTCAAATACTTGATTTTGGCTCCGTATTCATCAGGCAAACAATAGCCCGTGGTATCGGGAATGTTTAACACGGTAGCCCCTGCTTTGATAACGGCCTCACATACTCGGGCCAAATATTCATTGTCGGTTCTACCAGCGTCCTCGGCATAAAACTCTATGTCTTCCACAAACGTTTTGGCGTAGCTTACTGCAGCTACTGCACGTTCTATGATTTCATCTCTGTTGGAGTTGAATTTATATTTGATGTGCGAGTCGGAAGTACCGATACCGGTATGAATTCTTGATTTTTTGGCGTTTTTGAGTGCCTCAGCCGCCACCTCAATGTCTTTTTTTACCGCACGGGTCAAGCCACAAACCGTCGCATTTTTGATCAGTTGGGAAATTTGGACCACCGAATCAAAATCACCAGGACTGGAAATGGGAAATCCCGCCTCCAATACATCTACACCCAGTTCATCCAAACGCTCGGCGATGATGAGTTTGTTGTGCGTGTCTAATTTACAGCCGGGAACTTGTTCCCCGTCTCGTAAAGTAGTGTCAAATATTTGTACTTGTCCCAAGGCCATTTTGAGGTATGATTATTAATCCTTAACGAATGTAAGGCGAAAAGGCAAATACTCATATTAATTGCGTAATTTTATTACAATATTCTCTACCTTTGTTTTGGCTTTAAGTAGTTAAAAAACAAGGCTTTAAAGACATTTTCGTTACAATGATTAATGACCAAAAAGACAATTTATTTCAACTGATTAAGTCCTTGACCAAATCTGAGAAGCGCCAATTCAAGTTGTATGTGGGTCGAATGGGCTCCAATAACAACGCTAAATTTTTGAGTCTTTTCAATTTTTTGGACAAGTTAGACAAGTACAGCGAAAAAGCCATATTGGTGAAGGGAATTGTAACCAAACAGCAGCTTTCAAACCTCAAAGCCCATTTGTACAAACAGATTTTGATCAGCCTAAGGCTCAATCCGATTCATCAAAATATTCGCATACAAATCCGTGAACAAATGGACTTTGCTGTGATCTTGTATCAGAAAGGTTTGTACAAATTGAGTCTCAAAATATTGGACAAGGCCAAGGCACTCGCCTTGAAAAACGAAGAGAAATACGCCGCCTACGATATTGTAGAGTTTGAAAAACTTATTGAATCTCAATACATTACCCGCAGTTTGTCCAATAGGGCACAAGAATTGATTCGGCAGGCCGATGGTTTGCGAAATCACAATGATTTAACGAGTCAATTGTCCAATCTATCCCTCTTACTCTACGAACAACTCATCAAAACAGGATATGCCAAAAGCGATGAAGAATTTCGTGAAATAACCAAGTTTTTCTACGAAAAAATGCCTGTAATTGAATTGGACAAGTTGGGATTTAGAGAAAAATTATGGTACTACAAAGCTCATGTATGGTATAGTTTTTTGGTTCAGGATTTTCTGTCATGCTTCAAGTATTCCAGCAAATGGGTCGATATGTTCAACGAAAATCCAGAAATGATCTCTATTCATCCCGTTTTTTATCTCAAGGGCAATAATTTTTTAATGGAATCTTTGGCATTGATCAAGTACCCCGAGAAATTCAGGGATACCCTTCACAATATGATGGTAACCATTGATTCTGAGGAGTTTCCCAAAAATGATAATCTGGCCGCCTTGAGCTTTTTATATTCCTACAACAATCGCTTTAACATGTATTTCCTTCAAGGGGAATTTAAAGACGGACTGACCATTTTACCCGAAGTCATCCAAGGAATTGAACGGTTCAAAAATCAAATTGACCCGCACCACGTAATGATGTTTTATTACAAAATTGCTTGTTTGTATTTCGGATTACAAGACTACGAGAACTGTATCGTTTATTTGAACAAAATCATCAACAACAAGCACCTAAAGATGCGTGAAGATTTGTTGTGTTTCACGAGAGTTTTGAGTGTAGTGGCCCATTATGAAGCAGGTTTTGACTATCATTTAGAAACCCATCTTCGCGAAACCTATAAGTTTTTAATCAAAATGGACGATTTGCATGAAGTGCAAAAAGCAATGATCCGATTTGTAAAATCTTTGGGCGAGATCTATCCCCACGAATTAAAGTCCGCCTTCATCAAATTGCACAAGGAATTAAAACAATATGAAGACGATCCCTATGAGCGCAGAGCTTTTTTGTATTTAGACGTTTTGTCTTGGTTGGAAAGCAAAATTGAAAACCGTCCTGTAGGAGAAATCATTCGCGAAAAAGCCAAAGTCATTAACCGGAAAGAGCGAAACTCCATTGAGGTTTAGGAGGAGGAGGAGCTACGATTTTGATTCTTTCTTTTGTAGTGGGGTGATCGATGGTCAGAGAACGGGCATGCAGATCAATACTTCCGTCAGGATTGCTCCTTTTTGCGCCATACTTCAAATCGCCCTTGATGGGGAACCCAATATGCGTCAGCTGACTTCTGATTTGATGGTGACGGCCTGTTTCAATTCGAACTTCCAAAACCGAATAGCGGTCTAAATCCTTTAGCTTTTTGTAGTGAAGCACAGCTTCCTTAGATTCGGTAACCTCTTGGTCGTGGGCAAAAGACTTATTCATTTTGGCGTTGCGTTTGAGCCAGTGGGTGAGCGTAGCAGCGGTGGGATCAATTTTAGGGTTGATGATGGCCCAATAGATTTTTTCTGTTTTTCGGTCTTTGAATTGTTGATTCATTCGTATCAATGCCTTTGAGGTTCTGGCAAAAATCACCACTCCACTGGTGGGGCGATCCAGACGATGGATCACTCCCAAAAATACCGCACCGGGTTTACGGTATTTTTTTTTGATATAGGATTTTACTTTCTCCACCAAAGGTTCGTCGCCGGTTTGATCTCCCTGAACCAGCTCCCCAGGCGCTTTATTGATCGCGATAATATGATTGTCTTCGTAAAGGATTTCAAGCACGGCAGTTGGGGAGACTAATATTGTTCCTTAGAGTTGGGAAAATCCAAATTTTTCACATCGCTGGTATAGGCTTTCACAGCATCGGTGATCACTCCATTCAAATCCAGATAGCGGCGTAAAAATCTGGGACTGAATTCTTTGTTCATGCCCAGCATATCATTCAAAACCAATACCTGTCCATCTACATTGGCTCCGGCACCAATTCCAATGATCGGAATATCAACGGTTTGGGTGACATTTTTGGCGAGCTTGGCAGGAATTTTTTCCACAACAATACCAAAGCAGCCCGCTTTTTCTAGCATTTTAGCATCTTTCAACAGTTGTTCTGCTTCGGCTTCTTCCTTGGCCCTCACCGTATAGGTTCCAAACTTGTATATCGATTGGGGCGTCAATCCCAAATGTCCCATGACGGGAATACCCGCCTGAAGGATACGTTCTATAGAATCTTGAATTTGACTGCCTCCCTCTAATTTTACGGCATGTGCCCCAGCTTCCTTCATGATTCTTATGGCCGAACGCAGTGCCTCCTTCGAGTCTGCCTGATACGTACCAAAAGGAAGATCGACCACTACAAGTGCCCTTTCTACTCCACGGACTACTCCCGCAGCGTGGTATATCATTTGATCCAAAGTAATGGGAAGTGTCGTCTCGTGCCCTGCCATAACATTAGAGGCCGAATCGCCTACCAGTATGACATCTATACCTGCTTTGTCTATAATGCCTGCCAGGGTATAGTCGTAGGCGGTAAGCATGGCAATTTTTTCGCCTTTGGCTTTCAGTTCTGCCAAGGTTCGGGTAGTAATACGGGCGTAATTGTTACGGTTTGTTGACATATCGACGATAAAAGTAGTTTTTTTTGTTTTTATATCGCAAAAAAAGCAGTCCATTCTCAACATAAAGGTCTGACAAGCTGTCAGATGATTTTCAAATGGCACAATGCTTGAAATGTATTAATAAAATTAAAAAACATGAGTAAAATAATTGGAATCGACTTAGGAACTACCAATTCATGTGTTTCTGTTATGGAAGGAAACGAACCTGTGGTTATTCCTAACGCCGAAGGTAAAAGAACAACTCCCTCTGTGATCGCATTTGTCGAAGGAGGCGAAATAAAAGTGGGTGACCCTGCCAAAAGACAAGCAGTGACCAACCCCACCAAAACCATTGCATCCATAAAAAGATTTATGGGCAACAAATTCTCCGAATCTTCTAAGGAATCCAAAACCGTAGCTTACAAAGTGGTTAAGGGAGACAACGACACCCCAAGGGTGGACATTGATGGACGTTTGTACACCCCTCAAGAGCTGTCTGCCATGATTCTTCAGAAAATGAAAAAAACAGCCGAAGACTATTTGGGTCATGACGTAACCGAGGCCGTCATTACGGTACCCGCTTACTTCAACGATGCTCAACGTCAAGCTACCAAAGAAGCCGGAGAAATTTCGGGGCTAAAAGTGCAAAGAATCATCAATGAACCTACTGCTGCGGCCTTGGCTTTTGGTTTGGATAAGAAAAGTGGAACCGACAGTAAGATTGCCGTTTATGACTTGGGTGGAGGTACCTTCGACATCTCAATTCTCGAGCTGGGGGATGGCGTATTCGAAGTATTGTCCACCAACGGAGATACCCATTTGGGAGGAGATGACTTTGATCAAGTATTGATTGATTTCCTCGCCGACGACTTTATAAAAGCTGAGCAAATCGATTTGAGAGAAGATCCTATGGCATTGCAACGATTGAAAGAAGCTGCAGAAAAAGCCAAAATTGAATTGTCTTCTTCTCCTCAAACCGAAATTAACTTGCCCTATGTAACCGCTACGGCTTCGGGACCCAAACACTTGGTTACCACATTAACAAGAGCCAAGTTTGAACAACTTTCCGACGCATTGGTCAAAAGATCTATGGCCCCTGTCAAGAAGGCTTTGAGTGATGCTGGACTTTCTACTGGAGACATCGACGAGGTGATTTTGGTGGGAGGTTCTACTCGTATTCCGATCATACAAGAAGAGGTAGAAAAGTTTTTCGGTAAAAAACCATCCAAAGGAGTCAACCCCGACGAAGTAGTTGCCATTGGTGCTGCCATTCAAGGGGGTGTGCTAACGGGAGATGTAAAAGATGTTTTACTACTCGACGTTACTCCACTATCCCTCGGTATAGAAACCATGGGGAGTGTGATGACCAAGCTCATCGATGCCAATACGACCATCCCTACCAAAAAATCACAAGTCTTTTCTACCGCCGCCGACAATCAACCCTCGGTCGAGATTCACGTACTACAAGGAGAACGTTCGATGGCGTCCGATAACAAAACCATTGGGAGATTCCATTTAGACGGAATTCCTCCCGCTCCAAGAGGTACCCCTCAAATTGAGGTGACCTTTGATATTGATGCCAACGGATTAATCAATGTAAGTGCTTCTGACAAGGCCACAGGAAAATCACAAAACATCCGTATCGAAGCCTCTTCGGGTTTGACAGAAGAGGAAATCGAAAAAATGAAAAAAGAGGCCGAAGCCAATGCCGAAAGTGATAAAAAAGCTAAGGAAGAGGTGGACAAACTCAACAGCGCCGATCAAATGATTTTTCAGACGGAAAAGCAACTCAAAGAATTTGGAGATAAGCTTTCGGCCGACAAAAAAGCACCGATCGAAGCGGCTTTAGAAGAACTGAAAAAAGCCCATGAGACCAAAGATTTAAAGGCTATCGATGCCGCTTTGGAAAAAATCAATGAGGCTTGGAAAAACGCTTCTGAGGAAATATATAAAGCTCAAGCCGAATCTGGAGCTGAGGCGGGAACACCCCCCCCCAATTCCGATGCCAAAAAGGATGCCAAAGACGGAGACGATGTCCAAGATGTGGATTTCGAAGAAGTGAAAGACTGATTCTGATTGAGGTTGAGGATACAAAACCTTCTGTTTGTTTCGAGCAGAAGGTTTTTTTATTTTAATTTGGAGTATGGAAAAAGAAAAAATACTTGAAATCTGCAATGCCTTGACAAAAGGCAATTTGATGGAGACTTTAGATATAGAGTTTGTGGACGTGGGAGAGGATTTTCTCTCTGCCCGTATGCCCGTTACTCCCAAAGTTCATCAGTTGGACGGTCTTCTGCATGGAGGGGCCACTGTGGCCTTGGCCGAAACGGTGGGCAGTGCAGCGGTTTCTGTGTTGAATCGCGATCCCAAAATTTCAACCGTAGGGATCGAAATATCAGCCAATCATGTCAAAAGCGTTCGAAGCGGATATGTAACCGCTACGGCAAAACCGCTTCACTTGGGAAAAACCCTCCAACTATGGGAGATCAGAGTGGTTGACCAGGAAGAGAACCTAATCTCTCATTGTAAATTATCTACCTTTTCTCGACCCAAAAAATAGATGAATCATCCCCATTTAGCACAAGTTTTTGGAAAGTTATTGACCCACAACCAAGCTTTTGTTTTTTACCGATTACCCAATACCAAAACGGTTCATTGTTTTTATCAAAAGGAGGATACACTCCATCTCACTTCAGATTTAAAAGTGAAGGGCTTTGTCATGAGTCGTTTCCAAAATCCGCTTCCCACGGCCTATATTCCCAGCAAATATCAAATGCAATTTGAGTATGAAGCTCAACCGTTTAAAAGGACGCCGGCAGCTCTTTTAACTTCGGCTGAAGACAAAACTACTTATATAAATATAGTAAAAAAGACTCAAAAAGCCATTGCCTCGGGGCAGCTCAAAAAACTGGTCGTGGCGAGAAATATTTTGACGGAAGAAAAGGCAGATGCCTTACAATTGTTCACTCATTTGCTGTCGCTTTATCCCAATGCTATGGTTTATTTTTGGCATCATCCCAAAGCCCAAACATGGGTGGGCGCTACTCCAGAACAGCTATTTTCGATTCGCTCAGGCCAGCTGACGACTATGGCTTTGGCAGGAACTTTACCCTACAATGAGCAGGAACAATACCACTGGGGCGAAAAAGAAATGACAGAACAGCGTTGGGTCAGAGAGAGCGTTCAAAAAGATTTGGAAAGTCTTTTTGAATCGAAAGAGGTTCAATGCTCTGAAACCTTTACCCGAAGGGCAGGCCATTTGGTTCATTTGTGTAATGAGTTGACGGTCGATGTCCAGAAAATTGAAATCGCAAGACTGATTCAAAAGCTTCACCCTACGCCTGCCGTAGGAGGTATTCCCGTCGGAGAAGGATTGCGTTTTCTCGCCGCAAACGAAAAGCTTGATCGGGCTTTTTATGCGGGATTCTTGGGCCCAGTGGGGGGAGAAGATGAAATCGATTTGTATGTAAATTTGCGTTGTGCACAGATGGTCGGAGAGCGACTTCTTCTGTATGTAGGGGCGGGCATAACTTCTGATAGCGTGCCCGAAAAGGAATGGGAGGAAACAGAAAACAAAGCCAAAACTTTATTGGCAGCTCTTTGATGTATAAGAGCAATGAATCCCTTTGGTTTTGTATTTTTGTAAGGCCATGAAAATGAAAACTTCAAGGAATGTAGCGGTTAAATATCCAGAGATTCCTTTGGCCCAAACCATTGTACAGTTTTGTGAATTGAAAGACATCCGTAATATTGTAATATGTGCGGGTTCAAGAAATGCCCCCTTGACCAACGGTTTCGTAGAAAACCCTTTCTTTCAGACCTATAGCATTGTCGATGAGCGTTCAGCGGCATTTTTTGCCATGGGTATGGCCCAGCAGCTTCAAACACCCACAGCAGTAGTCTGTACATCGGGCTCTGCTTTACTCAATTTTTACCCTGCCGTAGCGGAAGCTTTTTACAGTAATATTCCACTGGTGGTTATCTCTGCCGATAGAATGCCCCACCGCATTGATATTGGCGACGGTCAAACCATACAGCAAAAGGGAGTTTTTGAACCTCATTTGGTCGATTTTGCCTATTTGTCTCCGGATGTAATCCATGCTACCCAAACTTTGTTGGATTCTCCCCAACAGCAGTTGATTCCTCACCAGGCCACCCCAAAGGAAATAGAAGAAAAGCAAAAGCGGGTTCAGGAAGACAATGAAAAGCAAATCAATGCAGTTTTAAATGGTGCTCGAGTGAAGAGGGGTCCTGTTCATTTGAATGTTCCTATGGAAGAACCGCTATACGGAATGACTTCAGTTCCCATAGCGATCAAAACTCATGAGCAACCGATCCAACCGATTGTGACAGTTGATTTTGAAAAGATCAAAAAACAATGGCAGAAGGCCCGTAAAAAAATGGTTTTGGTCGGGGTGAATCATCCCAATGCGGTTGACGAAAAATGGTTGAGGGTTATCGATTCGGACCCCTCGGTAGTATTGATGACCGAAACAACTTCTAATTTGTATTTGCCCAATTCTATCGATTCTATTGACTCCCTGATTGCTCCTTTAGAACAGGGAGACACCGAATTTTTTAATACACTTCAACCCGACCTTTTATTGACATTTGGTGGGATGGTGGTTTCGAAGAAAATCAAGAAATTTTTAAGAAAATTTTCCCCCCAGGAGCACTGGCATGTTGACCCTTATAAGGCCTATGACACTTATTTTTGTTTGAGTCAACATTTTTCAATGGATACGGATCATTTTTTCTCCAATTTATTTGAAGATCCCTTGGAGGGAGAAAGTAATTATAAATCAACGGTTTTGAATCAATATCACCAACAACAAATTCTTGGGAATGCCTATTTGGCGCAAACCCCTTTTTCTGATTTGAAAGCATTCGAAATTATTTTTAAGAGTCTTCCAAAGGGGCTTCATCTTCAGTTGGCCAACAGTTCCACGGCGCGCTATGCGCAGCTTTTTGAAATGCCAAAGGGTACTGAAGTTTTTTGTAATCGAGGTACGAGTGGTATTGACGGTTCTACGGCCACTGCTGTGGGTGCAGCTTTGATCAATCAAAACCCCTGTGTATTGGTCACCGGAGATCTCAGTTTTTTCTACGACATCAATGGGCTTTGGAATAATTACATCCCGTCAAATTTTAGAATCATTTTGATCAATAATGGAGGGGGAGGAATTTTTAGAATTCTACCTGGGGAAAAGGACAGCCCCAAATACGATACTTATTTTGAAACCATTCATGATAGAGATGCCCGACAACTTGCCAAGGCTTTTGGTTTGAAATACAGTATTGTAAAAACCAAAACGGGATTGCGATGGGCTTTGAAGCGTTTCTTCTCTCCCTCACAAGGTCCGAAAATCTTGGAGGTAAAAACCCCGAGGAAAATCAACGACAGTATCTTATTAAGTTACTTTAAAGCCATGCAAAAGTCTTAAATTTGAATTTAAATATATCTGATGAAAAACATTAAATGGGAAAGTCTGGCAGAATACAGCGACATTAAATTTGAGTGGTTTGAAGGGGTGGCCAAGATCACCATCAATCGCCCCGAAGTGTACAATGCCTTTCGTCCAGAGACCAACAACCAGATGCTGGAGGCTATGGACGTTTGCCGCGAACGCAATGACATCGACATCGTAGTTTTTACGGGTGCTGGAGACAAGGCTTTTTGCAGTGGAGGAGATCAAAACGTAAAGGGAGTTGGTGGATATGTAGGGGAAGACGGTGTACCGAGATTGAATGTTTTGGATTTACACAAACGGATTAGAGAATTACCCAAGCCTGTAGTGGCGATGGTGAATGGCTATGCCATAGGAGGGGGTCATGTTTTGCATGTGGTTTGTGATTTGACCATTGCCAGTGAAAATGCCATTTTTGGACAAACCGGCCCTAAGGTAGGAAGTTTTGACGGTGGTTTTGGTTCTTCCTATTTGGCGAGACATGTAGGACAAAAGAAAGCCAGAGAGATTTGGTTCCTTTGTCAACAATATTCGGCAGATGAAGCTGAAAAAATGGGATTGGTGAATAAAGTAGTGCCCTTAGACCAATTGGAAACCACTGTTTTGGAGTGGTGCAAGATGATGCAAAAAAGAAGTCCACTTGCGTTGCGGATGATCAAGAGGTGTTTGAATGCCGAATTGGACGGCCAACACGGAATCATGCAATTGGCTGGAGATGCGACTATGATGTATTATCTTATGGATGAAGCTCAGGAAGGTAAGAACGCTTTTCTGGAAAAAAGAGACCCCAATTTTAAACAATATCCTAAGTTTCCTTAATCTTTGAGAACCCCATTTTCAGTTTGGTTGGCCACGGCACGATTAAGAACCCTCCCGCTTTCGGTCTCAGGAATCATTACGGGCAACGCCATTGCGGCCAAAGATGATGTCTTTTCAGTCACTGTTTTTGCACTCTCTTTGTTGACCGCTATTGCTTTTCAAATCATTTCGAATTTTGCCAATGATTACGGAGATGGAGTCAAAGGAACCGACAATGAGGACAGACTGGGTCCTGAGCGAACTTTTCAACAAGGATTACTTACTGCACAGGCCCTTAAGAAAGGAATTGTGATTTCGGCTTTGGTCTCCATTGCACTGGCCCTATCACTGATCTTTGTTTCTTTGGGTTGGAGACAATTGCTGATTTCTCTTTTCTTTTTGATCCTTGCCTTAGCGGCTGTTTGGGCTGCTATCAAATATACTGTGGGTCAAAATGCCTATGGGTATTCAGGACTGGGCGACTTGTTTGTTTTTCTTTTTTTTGGGTGGGTCAGCGTCATAGGAGCCTATTATTTACAAACCCAAACGATTGATCTTAGCATATTTTTTTGGGCAACAGCCATAGGGCTGATGTGTGTAGGTGTTCTCAATCTGAATAATATGCGGGATATTGTCAACGACAAAAAGTCGAATAAAATTACTTTGGTTGTCCTTATGGGAAGTCGAAACGCAAAGTATTATCATTATATATTGATTTTGATCAGTGCTGTATTCCTGTATTTAGGGATGGAATCGGTTGGGGGGATAGCCCCCGCTGTTTCATTTTTGATTTCACTTCCTTTATTGATTCACCTTTTCCAGGTGAACAAAATAAAAGAATCCAAAGCATATGATCCTTTGTTGAAGCAATTGGCCTTGTCCACTTTCTTGATCTCCCTAGTTCTTTTTTTTATTTTTTCGATCTATCGATGAAAGCGCATTACAAAAGATATGTTTTGAAGTTCAAACGCCCTAGGGGTACTTCCAGAGGGGTAATGAAGGAAAAGGAAACCTGGTTTTTGTATTTGAACGACGGACATAAAACAGGCATAGGAGAGTGCGGACTTTTTAGAGGCCTGAGTTTTGACGATCGACCAGATTATGAAGATCAGCTCAGGGCATTGTGTAACCGAATCAATCAAAAAAAGGAGGTATCTCTTGAATCTCTTCGATCTTTTCCTTCAATCCAAATGGGATATGAAATGGCTTTGTTGTCTCTAAAGTCGGACGACCCTTTTCAGCTATTTCCTTCAGCTTTTAGTCGAGGAGAAGGTAAAATCCCCATCAACGGTTTGGTTTGGATGGGGGAGCGGTCTTTCATGAAATCACAAATTGAAGAAAAAATCGCCCAAGGGTTTGATTGCATTAAGTTAAAAATTGGCGCCCTTGATTTTAATGAAGAATTGTCTTTGTTGGAACACATTCGAAAATCGTTTAGTCCAGAGCAAATGATGCTGAGAGTAGATGCCAATGGTGCGTTTGCTGCAGCAGTCGCTATGGATTACTTAAACGCTTTAAAGTCTTTAGGGATTCATTCTATCGAACAACCCATTGCGGCTGGACAAACATTTGCTATGCGTGATTTGTGTAGCGATTCGCCCATTCCCATCGCTTTGGATGAAGAGCTGATTGGAGTCGTAGAAAAGAAAGATAGGGAGCTGCTGTTGGATCAAATCAAGCCTCAATACTTGATTCTGAAACCTTCACTTTTGGGAGGATTTCAATCTTGTGAACAATGGATTGAATTGGCGAGTGCCCGCTCCATTGGGTATTGGGTGACCAGTGCTCTGGAAAGTAATATCGGCCTGAATGCTATTGCCCAGTGGACTTTTTCTCTAAGGGAAGTCCATCACCAAGGGTTGGGTACGGGGGGCTTGTTTAGTAATAATTTCAAGTCCCCTTTGGAAGTTTCACAAGGCTATCTTACTTTTAACGCCAATGATAATTGGGAAATTCCAATAGTATGAGATTTTTAGAACAGATCCCAACCCCAAAAAAATCTTTTTCAGTTTACCTTAAGGGATTCCTGGTCTTTATTTTCTTTCATTTCGTAGGGCAAATTCCTTTGTCTTTGTACCTCATTTCAATGTCCCATTCAACGGAGGATTTTTCGGATCAGTTTGATTTATTGTCCAAGCTTCCTTCCAACACGAGTCTATTTTTACTTTTGTTGCCTTTTGTCATTACACTTCCTTTTATCTACGGGGTCGTTACCCGCCTCCATGGTCGGAGTTTCACTTCATTGATCACGAGTAGGAACAAGACCGATTTCAAAAGAATCCTTTTTTCTTTTTTATGGTGGGGAGGGATTTCCGCAGCATTGATTTTTGTCGATTACAGTCTGAGTCCGGAACATTATGAGTGGAATTTCAAACCTCTTGATTTTTTCATCCTATTTTTGATCAGCATCGTAATGATTCCCATACAAACCTCTGTAGAGGAACTCATTTTTAGGGGGTATTTGATGCAAGGCTTTGGAGTGCTTTTCAAAAACAGATGGTTACCGTTAGGGGTCACCTCAATACTTTTTGGACTGTTACACCTTTGGAATCCCGAGGTGGATAAGTTGGGGATTCATTTGGTATGGTATTACATAGGAACAGGCTTGTTTTTAGGGATCATTACATTGATGGATGAGGGAATTGAGCTCGCCTTAGGATTTCATGCGGCCAATAATTTGGTTACAGCATTATTAGTGACCGCTTCTTGGACTGCTTTTCAAACAGAATCTTTACTCATTGATCACTCAGAACCTACCTTGGGTAAAGAACTCATCATTACCTTAGCAGTGGTATATCCCTTGCTTGGATTTATTTTTGCTAAGAAGTACAAATGGAAAAATGCAATGAGACAATTAACGAACAAATTTTGAATGAAAACACCGCATTATACCAAAATTCATAATCGATTTAAACTCAATGGCTACAATTTTTCTGCAAGAGAATTGAAAGACATCGGCTACGATTTCATCAAAGAGGGGGTTCCGTATGAGAATGTTTTGGGGAGATTCATAATGGATTGGATGGATAAGGAGGATTTCATCAATGTAAAAACTTCGGGTTCAACAGGTACTCCCAAAATGATTCGAATTTCCAAACAAGCCATGGTGAAATCTGCCATTCGAACAGGAAATTTTTTCAATGTCGAAATTGGGGATACTGCATTACATTGCTTGCCAGCCGATTTTATTGCTGGACAAATGATGCTGGTTCGTGCTATGATATTGGGACTTTCATTAGAACTGGTTCAACCCACTTCAGATCCGATGAGAGACCTTTACAAGCCGTATGATTTTGTCGCCATGACACCCATGCAAGCCCATAACAGTTTGGATAAATTGGACCAAATCAAAACCCTAATCATCGGAGGGGCCCCCATTAGTCCTGATTTAAATGAAAAATTGGTCTCCCTTCATAACAACTGTTATGAAACCTATGGGATGACAGAGACGATAACCCATATTGCAGCTTCAAAACTTTCGATTCCCAAAAAACCTTTTCAGGCATTGGAGGGAATCCATCTCAGAAAAGATGAGCAGGGTTGTCTATTGGTGGATGCACCCGATATTATGGATAAGTTGATTTATACGCATGATTTGGTTGAAATGCACACCAAAGATACTTTTACCTATTTGGGGAGAAAAGACAATGTGATCAATAGTGGTGGGGTTAAAATTTCTCCTGAAGTTACCGAACGCAAGCTGGCTCACCATGTAAAATCTCCATTTTTCTTATACGGTATTCCCGATAAAACCTTGGGTCAAAAACTGGTTTTGATCGTTGAGGGAAGTAAAGATCAGACAACTGAGGTTGAAAATCAAATCAAATCCTGTACCTCTTTGGAAAAGTTTGAAGCCCCTAAATCTATTTATTTTGTTTCTAAAATACTGAAAAATAACGGTAAGTATTTGAGAAACAAAACTGTAGAGGTTTTTGAAATTGCTTAGACTTGAAGTATTCCCATATTGAATTTCCGGTCGAGGGCAGAAGAGTTGGCAGCTTCTATTCCTATACTGATCCATTTTCGGGTTTCTAAGGGATCGATAATGGCATCGGTCCACAATCGTGCAGCAGCATAATAGGCTCGAGTTTGATTGTCATACCGAGATTTGATTTCTTCAAGGAGTTTCTTTTCTTTTTTTGGATCTATGTTTTCTCCTTCTTTTTTGAGTTTTGATTTTTTAATTTGGAGCAGGACTTTCGCCGCTTGATTTCCTCCCATTACAGCTATTTTAGATCCTGGCCAGGCTACGATCAGACGAGGATCGAAAGCTTTACCACACATGGCATAATTTCCAGCACCGTTGGAATTTCCGATGATAACGGTAAATTTGGGCACCACAGAATTGGCCATAGCATTGACCATTTTGGCACCGTCTTTAATGATGCCGCTGTGTTCTGCTTTACTGCCCACCATAAAGCCAGTAACGTCCTGAAGAAAAACCAGTGGTATTTTACGTTGATTACAATTGGCGATAAACCGTGTTGATTTATCTGCCGCATCTCCATAGATGACGCCGCCAAACTGTGTTTCTCCATTTTGATCTTGCACCATTTTCCTTTGATTGGCAACAATGCCTACTGCCCATCCATCAATTCTCGCAAAACCCGTGATTATGGTTTTACCGTAATCCGCTTTGTATTCGTCCATTGAATCGTGGTCGATCAATCGGTTGATGATTTCATAAGTGTCGTAGGGAACAGTCTTGTCGGTTGGCAATAGGGCGTATATGTCTTCTTCTTTATACTGGGGGAGTATCGCCTGTGTTCGATTAAAGCCCGCTTTGGGTTGATCCCCAATTTTATGCATTAAAGCTTTGATTCGGTTGAGGGCATCCGCATCGTCCTTGGCTTTGTAATCGGTAATACCGCTGATTTCAGAATGTGTAGTCGCTCCTCCTAGGGTTTGATTGTCTATTTCTTCACCAATAGCTGCTTTTACGAGATAGCTACCGGCTAAGAATATACTGGCTGTTTTGTCAACGATTATGGCTTCGTCAGACATGATGGGTAAATAGGCACCACCGGCGACACAACTGCCCATTACTGCGGCAATTTGGACAATTCCTTCACTGCTCATTTGAGCATTGTTTCTGAAGATGCGTCCAAAATGTTCTTTATCCGGAAAAATTTCATCTTGTCGAGGGAGAAATACCCCTGCGCTGTCCACCAAGTAGAGGATGGGGATTTTATTTTCAAGGGCAATTTCTTGAGCACGTAAGTTTTTTTTGGCACTGATTGGAAACCATGCCCCAGCTTTTACGGAAGCATCGTTGGCAACAATTACGCATAGTTTTTGGGAGACATACCCCATAATCACGATTACTCCACCAGAGGGACATCCGCCTTCTTCTTCATACATTTCGTAACCAGCCAAAGCACCGATTTCGATACTTTTCGACGGATCGTCCAGCAGATAATTGACCCGCTCACGAGCAGTCATTTTTCCTTCTGAACGAATTTTTTCCAGTTTTGCCTTCCCTCCACCCAATTTGATTTGGGCTAATATTTGATGCAGTTCAGAGACCAATATTTTGTTTTGGTCTTTGTTTTTCTCCAAGGCGAGTTCTGTTTTTTCCCCCAATTTTTTTGAATTCATTTATTGCAAAGATATATTGTGAGGCTTTGCGAATCACAATTTTTATGATTTTGTTATCATTAAAGGGTCATTTGACAAGAATTATTTTTTTTGGGGGAGGCATACATGTTGAGTAATATTACTGTTTAAAGATCAACTTTCAAAAAATGTTGCTTCATAAAAGAGTCGTAAAAACGGTCACGGCTAAGGACATTAGGATTTCTTTTCCATCAAAAAATTTCCAGCAATACCACAGGTGTTGATCGTTTTAGGACTTCCTACCCGTCATTTCTTCGGGTTTTACCCATTGGTCAAACTCTTCGGCGGTCAGGTAGGCTAACGAAAGTGCAGCCGCTTTGAGCGTAGTTCCTTCGAGGTGTGCTTTGTTGGCAATTTCTGCCGCTTTGTAATAGCCTATTTTTGTGTTCAAGGCGGTAACCAACATTAGGGAATTGTTGAGCAGTTCATCGATACGATGGTGATTGGCTTCTATACCTACCACACAATGGTCTGTAAAACTGACACAAGCATCTCCAATGAGTTGGGCAGACTGTAATAAATTGGCTGCCATAACGGGTTTAAAAACATTTAACTCATAATGTCCTTGAAGTCCTCCTACACTTATGGCAACATCATTCCCCATGACTTGAGCGCAGACCATGGTCATGGCCTCGCATTGAGTAGGGTTCACTTTACCCGGCATGATGGAGCTTCCAGGTTCATTGGCAGGAATATTAATTTCTCCAATTCCGGAACGGGGTCCCGAGGCCATAAGACGAATGTCGTTGGCTATTTTATTGAGGGAAACGGCCAATTGTTTTAAAGCACCATGGGTTTCTACAAGGGCATCATGAGCGGCTAAGGCCTCAAACTTATTATCGGCAGTTACAAAAGGCAATCCAGTAAATTGGGCAATGTAATTTGCTACATTTTCGGCATACCCCTCAGGGGTATTGATGCCTGTGCCTACGGCTGTTCCTCCAAGGGCTAATTCAGACAGATGAGGTAAGGTGTTTTTAAGGGCCTTAATGCCATGATGGAGTTGTGAGACATAGCCAGAAAATTCTTGACCTAAGGTCAGTGGAGTGGCATCCATCAAGTGGGTTCGACCTATTTTGACAACCGACTCAAAGGTTTTGACTTTTTCAGATAGGGCATTTTTTAATTTCTCCAACCCTGGCAGTGTGTTTTCTACAATCTTTTTATAGGCTGCAATGTGCATACCAGTGGGAAAGGTGTCGTTGGAGGATTGAGATTTGTTGACATCATCGTTGGGCGCTAAGGTTTTTTCTCCTTCGCCCAATTGGTTTCCCTCCAATACATGGGCGCGATTGGCAATGACTTCATTGACGTTCATATTGCTTTGGGTACCTGAACCCGTTTGCCAAATCACCAAAGGAAATTGATCGTCCATTTTTCCATCCAAAATTTCGTCACAAACTCGAGCAATGAGGTCTCTCTTATTTCGCTCCAAAATCCCTGCATCACAGTTGGTAAAAGCAGCAGCTTTCTTCAGATAGGCAAAACCATAAATGATTTCAATGGGCATGGAGGCGGATGCACCAATTTTAAAATTGGATCTAGAGCGTTCGGTTTGAGCGCCCCAGTAGGCACTAGAGGGAACTTTAACTTCTCCTAAGGTGTCTTTTTCAATACGATAGTCCATGCTGAAATCAATTAGTTTTTACAAAAATAAGTCTTTTGTTTGAGGCTGTTGAAATAAAATTGAGCGTTACTTTATAAGAAAAAGAAAAAGCTGTAAATTTGAATCAGAATTTTAGATCATGTTTGAATTTGACCAGTACTTAGGATTTCTTGCTTTCTTATCGATTTTAACCATCGGTTTTTGGTTGATGATATTTCTTTTGACCTTTGTCATTCCTTATTGGTTGTTTGGGGCTTTGATGGAATATCTAAAAGACCGAAGGGAAAAAAGCAAATCGTAGTTCTTTAAAACCCAAAATCTCCATCTCCACCATCTCCGTTGCCACTTTGGCTTCTTCTTTTGGTATCGTTGTCCCTTTGATTGACTCTATAGGTTAGTGAAAGATTAAACGAAGGTAAACTTCTTCTATACTCTCCGATATTGATAAATGAAGGCGTAAAGTTTTCTGATTCGTATTTGCTTGTATTGAATACATCACTTACCCTGAAAGAGATCGTACCTTTCTTCTTGAGAATTTCTTTATTGAAGGCCGTACTGGTATAAACATTCCCCTTGCTTTTGGATTGGGCCGTTTCTCTTGGACCTCTGTAATAGAGTTGAAATTGCCAATCGATGTCTTTGAAAATGGTAAATTTTGTATTGACCCTAGAGAACCAACTCAAATTGGTTCTGCCGAGATCGGTTCCTTCATAGAATCCTATGGTTTCAGAATTGAATAGATTGAAGTTGGCAAAGATTCTTGATTTTCGGGAAGGGTTATAACTCAAAGTAAATTCAAACCCTGTTCGGTTATTTTCGGCCAAATTGATTGGATTTCTTATGATGATGGGTACTTCTACCTCAACGATATCGGGATTGTTTTCGTCTGCCTTTTCACTGATGATCACTGTTTCTCCACTGTCTTCAGAAATAAAAGTGAATACATCAGTCGATTTTTGGTAATAGATAGAGGTGTTGAACGTCACTTTTTCCCATCTTTTGAGATACCCCACATCGATGGTATTGGAATAACTGGGATCCAGATCTGGATTTCCTTGGAAAAAGTTGGCAGCACTCGATCGAGAAGGGAAGGGATTTAGATACCTTCCTCTGGGTCTTGAGATTCTTCGGCTGTAGCCCAAAATGATGCTTTCTATATCACTGAACTCGTAGGACAAATTAATGGTCGGAAAGAATTTGGTATAGTTCTTTTCATTGAAATCATTGATGGAGCGCTGATCGACCACAATTTTGGAGTCTTCCATTCTGAGTCCCAGAAGGAAAGAAAAGTCCTCAAGTTTTTTTCCAAATTGGGAGTATAATGCATTGACGTGTTCTTTATATACTAAGACGTTCGACAAATTATTATTAACCTCGAAAATAGTACTTTGTTGCTGTTGCAACACTTCGTAATCATTTTGTTGATTGGAAAAAAATCCTCGATATCCAAATTCGAATTGGGTATCCTTGTCTAGAGGAAGAACATAGTCGGCTTGTAGCAATATTCTTTTTTCACTTTCAAGCTGGTTTACTTTTTCGTCTCGGTTTGTAAGGTTATAGTCAATGTCGGCATTTTCTTTTTCCTCATTTTCTTCATATTGAAAAACAGCGGTAAACTTTTGTCCTTCTTCATCTATTTCAGAATCGAAATTCAAACTGATTTGACGGGCATCGTCTTTGTCGG
>ERZ887849.187-NODE-187-length-67389-cov-11.774527_pt1 | contig 67389 bp, 56 predicted proteins | sample MGYA00521267_ERZ887849 | MGnify/ENA primary metagenome ERZ887849 (study PRJEB32303, sample SAMEA104408601) | aquatic metagenome | biome: Brackish water; feature: Pelagic; material: water | place: Baltic Sea | collected 2014-06-06T16:11:00 | depth 2,863 m ...
GTCGGTAGGTCTTCGCCCCAGCGAGCCTCGGATTCCGGCCAAAAATAAGTCGCAGAAATGCCGCCCTGTGCTTCCACGGCATTCCACAAAGGGTTGCCTTTAAGCCAGCTGGCGTCGTGTTGTCCGTCACCCATGTGATAACAGCTGCGACGCTGGGCATTGCAAAAGTGGTTATCCTCAATGCCATGATCTGCAGGGTTTAGGCCCGTTATCATAGAAATATGCGTGGGAAACGTATTGGTGGGATACACGGGCTGTAGTCGATCGACTCGAAAACCGTCTTGAGCAATCGCCTGAAGCGCTGGCGCGTGAAATTGGTTGAGGTAGTCATGACGGAAGCCATCGATGGACACCAAAACCAAAGTAGACGAATAGGCGGACAGACTGGCCACAGACACCACAAGCAGCATGAGGTAACTGCAGAAATTCAGCTGGCGTCTGGCCAATGCCGCCCTGCTTGAGGCACCAATAATAACTGTTAGCAATGGGATGATACGCCTGACCAAAATGCCCTTAGACATAAACTCTGTGCGCATGATAGCCCTCACATAAAAAAAGCAGCCCAGAGGGCTGCTTTTCTCACAACAAAAAAACGTTTAGACGTAGTTCAATAATCCCCAAATAACCAGCGACAGGGCGAGGGAGCAATGAATCACACCCATTACTGATTTCATGGGCCCTTGCCCACCAAACAGAGCGTTCGCCTCAAGAATCACAATCAACCCCATGGCGGCATACAGCCCAGTATCCGTTCCGCCTAGGGCCAGCTTACCGGAACCCAGCATGCCCAATAACATGGGACCTGAGAGCAAGGTATTGGTTCGACTGGCAAGGCCAGCCTTTGCGGCTGCTGCGGGTCCATCACCTTCTTTCATACCCAGGACAATTTGCTGCTTGGGCCAAATAATGAGCCAAACATTCAAAAACATCAGTGTGCCCGCCAGTGCGCCCATCCAGATCGCGGGCATTGCCACGCCAAAAGCGCCCAGCTTATGAAACAAGTAAGCACCGGTTAGGAAGGTAATTAGCGCACCCCATCGGAACCACCAAAGTGCTCTGGGCGCCAACTTTGCCATAGCATCGGCCTTGGCACCGGCTTCTGCCTCTTTAAAGTATTCGGTTTGAACAAAGTTGAAGTAGTACAACATACCAATCCAAACAATACCGGCCAGTACATGGAAGTAGTAGCCAAGGAAATGGAGTTCATTCATGGGTTGTTCTCCTATTTGTTCATATAAAAGCAGATCAAAAATGCCAAACCGTCGATTTGGCGCTGGCTAATTATAGGCGTCGCCGCGTAAAGTTGCTACGACCAATAGCAATATCGCGAAAGCGGGCTGAGCCGCTAGTTCGACGGAAAAAACACAAGATTTGCGCACAAATTTTGCCCATGCGAGACAAAGCACGGGGTTTTGCCAACTCACTCCCTTGCCGCTGAGGCAGCGGTAATGCTCGTTAGCCAAATACGGGATAACCCATAGAGATATGGATAAAGGCGACCCCACCAAACGCGAGCACCGCTGACAGCCCGGTCATCACCTCTCTACCGGCAGAGGTTTGAACCGATAATGGCGGTTTGCCGTCTTGCTTATTGATAATAACAACGCTGATGATGGCCCAAGCCAGCAATCCACCAAACAACACTATTGAAGCGCTATCACCATTGACCAAAAGATGGCCTAAAGACCAGCTTTTGATAGCTGTTAATTGGGGGTGGCGAATACTAGCGGTGATCCAACTCTTGGTTGCTGCAGCAACCATTAAGTAAATCGCTAGGAGCATCAGTAAATTGTTGATCCCCACCGATCCCGGGGTGCGCCCCCAGTAAAAATCACTTGGGGCATGGGAGTAACCCAAATACATGAGCACCATGGAGGCGAGGATCGCAATACTCATGATTCCTCGACCCGCTCCACCCATAGCGGCTCTCGCGTCCGGAGCAAGGCGCTTAAATAAATGCGCGGCAGACCAAAGCAATACACCAGCCACCAAAAGCAGCATAGAAGAACCCTCAATTTCTTATTTGAATGACAGCATAGCTAAAAAACAAGGCCCTGGGGAACAGCAATCGCGGGCAGCTCACCTCACCCTACTCAGGGCTTTCGCTTGGCTTGAGTACCTGCATCACTCATCTCAGTACCCACAATCCTCGATAGACGCCGGAGCAGATCTTCAGCAAAAACCCGATCAGTCGGCACCGGAGTGTTGCTAACGCTGCCTTAACCGCGGTAGTCCCAGCCGACGCTGCAGGAGTGTTTTTGCGACCCTAGGTTAAGTCACACCTCAAATTATTCATGGGCCCCAAAAAAATGGGCAAGGACTCAACCCACTAAAGCCTTTCTTAACAGCCATAAAAAAACCCGGCCTGAGCCGGGTTTTTTTATCGTAGTCGATGATTACATCATGCCGCCCATACCGCCCATGCCGCCCATATCAGGCATTGCATGAGCACCACCGTCATCCTTCGGAGACTCAGCGATCATAACCTCAGTAGTGATCATAAGACCGGCAACAGAGCCCGCAGCCTGGAGTGCAGTGCGCGTTACTTTGGCGGGATCAAGGATACCCATGGCAATCATGTCGCCATACTCACCCGTCGCCGCGTTGTAACCCACATTACCTTCAGCCTGACGCACTTTGTCGAGAACGACCGAAGCTTCGTCGCCGGCATTGGCAACGATCTGACGCAAAGGACCTTCCATGGCACGCAGCGCAGCTGCAATACCAATGTTCTGGTCTTCATTGTCACCCGTCAGTCCTTCGATCTGACCAATAGCGCGGACAAGCGCAACACCACCACCCGCAACAACGCCTTCTTCAACGGCTGCACGGGTTGCATGTAATGCGTCTTCTACACGCGCCTTCTTCTCTTTCATTTCGATCTCAGTCGCCGCACCTACTTTGATGACAGCAACGCCACCGGCAAGCTTGGCAACACGCTCTTGCAACTTCTCGCGATCGTAATCAGAGCTGGTGTTTTCAATTTGGACGCGAATCTCATTGACGCGGGCTTTAATGGCTTCGCCATCACCTGCACCATCGACAATCGTAGAATTGTCCTTATCCATAGTGATGCGCTTCGCTGTACCGAGGTGCTCCAAAGATGCAGCCTCAAGATCAAGACCCACTTCCTCAGAAATGACGGTACCGCCAGTCAGGATCGCAATATCCTGCAGCATGGCTTTGCGACGATCACCAAAGCCCGGCGCCTTACAGGCCGCAACTTTAACGATGCCGCGCATGTTATTCACAACGAGGGTCGCTAACGCTTCGCCTTCTACGTCTTCAGCAACGATAACCAGGGGCTTGGAAGCCTTGGCGACCTGCTCAAGAACGGGCAGCAATTCACGGATGTTGGAAATCTTTTTGTCCACCAACAAAATGTAGGGGTCGTCGACCTCTGCCTGCATGTTTTCTTGGTTGTTGATGAAGTAAGGCGACAGGTAACCGCGGTCAAACTGCATGCCTTCTACCACGTCGAGCTCGTTCTCAAGACCTGAGCCTTCCTCGACGGTAATAACGCCTTCCTTACCGACTTTCTCCATAGCTTCGGCAATAATTTGACCTACCGAGTGATCACTGTTGGCCGAGATCGTGCCTACCTGGGCGATGGCTTTGTTGTCTTCACAAGGCGTACTCATGGCTTGAACGGCATCAACAGCTGCAGCTACAGCCTTATCGATACCACGTTTCAGATCCATGGGGTTCATGCCTGCAGAGACAGCCTTCAGGCCCTCGTTAACAATAGACTGAGCCAGAACTGTTGCTGTGGTGGTGCCGTCACCGGCTGCGTCAGATGCTTGTGAAGCGACTTCCTTCAACATCTGAGCACCCATGTTTTCGAATCGACACTTGAGCTCAATTTCTTTGGCCACAGAAACACCGTCTTTAGTGACAGTGGGAGCACCAAATGATTTCTCAAGAATGACGTTGCGGCCCTTAGGGCCCAGAGTTGCCTTTACGGCATCGGCGAGTATGTTCACGCCGTTAAGCATCTGCCTGCGGGCGGAATCGCCAAAATGTACGTCTTTACCAGCCATGTTTAACTCCTTTCTCTCAAATTCGTGTTTAGCGTTTACTCAACGACGGCGAAGATCTCGCTCTCGGCCATGAGGATTAGCTCCTCACCGTCGATCTCGACCTTGTTACTGCCGGCATATTGACCAAACACAACCTTGTCACCGACCTTCACAGCCAGCGCGCGTTGCTCACCGTTATCCAGTACCTTGCCATCACCTACGGCGACGACTTCACCTTCATTGGGCTTTTCCTGGGCAGAACCGGGTAGCACGATGCCACCTGCACTGGTTGCCTCTTCTTCCTTGCGACGAATGACCACGCGGTCATACAACGGACGGATGTTCATGGGTTGATCTCCACAAGTTGACGATATCGTTATCTAGGACCCACAACGGGCCTCTGACTTATATGTGGGGACTAGAAAAGGGATTTCAAGGGCCTTTTTAGCACTCTAGCAAAAAGAGTGCTAAAAACAGGAGAACGGCCTTGGGTCGATAAATTTTCATATAAAACAATAACTTATATCTATATTGAGGCTTAATCAGTTCTGGGGCCGACCAAAAAGGGCTCTTTTGCTGCCAAAACACGTAGCGTTGGCCATTCGAAAAGTGCAGCTCCAGTCGCACGACTGCAATAGGGACATTGTGGTGATTATAGAGAATTTAATTGCCACCCCATGAGCACTATCAAACCGCCCCACCCGGCTAAAGGGGTAAATCGCAACACTCAACGACGTGGTAGAAAGGGCAAACGGTAACCGCAGCCAGTCGCAACAGTGCTCTAGGCAATGGCGGTAGCGCCTTGGAGTGAAAGGCTTAGGCCGGGCCATCATCGCTAACCCGTTATAGCGATTGCCCTGAGACGACGACGCCAGCGATAAACCCTCTGGGCACAACCGGTAGGAGGCGCGCTGTGAATTATCGAGGACGTAGCCCTCGGCACCGATCTACAGTTTTTGCGACGACTTATCCTATAGCAGGGATCGGCGCTGGAACTGGAACTGGAACTGGAACTGGAACTGGAACTGGGGCAGCGAACCGATTTATGGATCCCGGGGCAATTCGCCCTGGGAGGCGGCCCCTTCGCCGCCTTGTGAAAGGTCTTCAGAAATATCCTGATATTCACCCTCGTAGACCCCAGACGACCGACAGTTAGAGCCGCCGGGCGTCGATGCCGAATTATGACGGCCTGAAGCAGTGGACTGAGATGCAAGCTTCCCGGTCAAGAGTCGCGCTAAAAATCGTCTTAATGGCCCTATCAATACAACAATAGCGAAAAAATCAGATATCAAACCCGGAATCATTAAAAGTAGCGCCGCTACAGCGACGGCTACGTCATCAAGGAACAAGCTCTGCTGCAGAACACCACTCTGCTGGGCCTCCCGCAGCCGTAACACGCTGGCAGTTCCGACCCGTTTAATCAATGCAGCACCCAACATAAACATTGCCAAAACCCACAGCAACGGCACCATCGCGCTTGTCTCAATACCCAGCTGAATTAGGCTGAGTAACTCGAGCCACGGGTAGAAAAGCAGCAGTAAACGCATGAAGTAGTTCCTCTTTTCCAAGATGCCGTTGTTCACGTACCTATAGCTAACGACTTTTCAGGTATTAGACTCAGAGCTTTTGACGCCAGAGCTCATTTTCAGCGTTGACTCGGGCTCTGGCTCTGGCTCTGGCTCTGGCTCTGGCGTCGATTCTGACGGTGACGCAGACCAAGGCGCAACCCAAAACAGCAGCAACATGCCGGGTAAAGCCAACCCTGTGCAAACAAAAAAGAACGCTATCCAGCCGATCTGCTCGACAATCGCGCCCGTTGTCGCATTAGCAAGGCTGCGCGGCAAGGCTGCCAGCGCCGTGAACAACGCAAACTGAGTCGCCGCAAAAGTCTTACTCGACTCTCGGGCTATGAAGGCGGTAAACGCTGCAGTTCCCAGCCCAACGCCCAAATACTCAAAGCCAATCACTGCAGCGAGAATCCAAAGCACCGGCCCCACGCTCGCCAACCAAGCGTAGCCCAAAATACTGGCCATTTGTACGGCCCCAAAAAGCCACAGCGCACGGTTTATGCCCAACCGAATCATCAGCAGGCCACCCAAGAGGCCGCCAATAATGGCGGGCCAAAGGGCAGCATTTTTAGCCACCAAACCAATCTCGGTCTTGGAAAAGCCCAAATCAAGATAAAAGGGGGTTGAGAGTGCCGTGGCCATATTGTCGCCCAGCTTGTAGAGCACCATAAAGGCGAGAGCGAGAATAAAACTTTGCCAACCTCGGCGATGAACGTACTCTAAAAAGGGTTCGAGCACCGCCGTTCGCAAATTTGTTGCGGGGCGGGTCTCCCTAACAGGTTCCCTAACACCCAGAGACAGCAACACCCCGATACCCATAAAGGCCGCGGTAATCCAGAACACCTGAGACCAAGGCAGATTATCAGCCAGAACCAGAGACAAAGAGCCCGGAATCAAACTCGAAATTCGATAGGCCTGCACATGCACTGAATTACCAAAACCCAGCTCTTCATCGGGTAAAAGCTCCCGGCGATAAGCATCGATGGCCACATCTTGAGTGGCACTGAGCACGGCGATGATGACCGCCAAGGTGGCCACCCAGGCCGTTTGAGTTAAGGGGTCGACGCTCCCCAATAAACCGATTGTCACGATCAAAGCAACTTGGGCTAGCAGCATCCAACCCCGGCGCAAGCCCAAGGGCAATTTGACGCGGTCCATCAGCGGCGCCCATAAAAACTTCCAGGTGTAGGGTAGCCCAACAAGGGCAAACAGCCCAATTTCTACGAGGGATACACCCGAGTCCCGCAGCCATGCGGGCACCAGTTGAATCAATAGATATAGCGGCATACCTGAGGCGAATCCCGTGAACACGCAAACCAGCATTCGCCGATTTGCGATCGCCGCCCAGGTGCTTCGAGGTGCTGCCGATGCTTTATTGATGAACATGTACCCCTTAGTCGTCATCTTTAGAATTTAGGTCGCTATGAACCTAGGGTATTATGCACCGCATGAGCGTACCCCACGAAAACTTAATCATTGATTGTCCCGTGCTCTCCGATGCAGCGCCGGTTGTCCTAGGAGGTATTGGTGGCAGTGGCACTCGGGTCGTCACTCAACTCCTTCAATCTTTGGGTTTTGATATGGGCTCAGACTTAAATCAATCGCTAGATGAGCTAGGCTTTACTGCGTTGTTCAAGCGACCCAGCTTATGGCCATTGGAAGATCATCTTTCACAGCTCAACGAAGCTCTAGACGTGTACCTCGCATCAAGAGGGCACAAAAGCGAATCATGGACATCCCAGGCGCATCACGGAGTTAGAGTTACTGAACTCCTGAATAGCACTAGCCGCAAAGGAGAGTGGATCGACACGGGAAGCCTCGCTGAGCGACAGAAGTGTTTGGCCACTCCGAGCCAGCCGACCTCATTGTGGGGCTGGAAAGAACCCAATACGCATATGCTGCTACCCTTTCTAATTGCGGCTTTACCAAAAATGAAATACATCCATGTCACCCGCCATGGCTTGGATATGGCTCACAGCAGCAATCAGACACAAATGAAGATATGGGGACCACACCTTCTAAGGCGCCCCGTACAAACCGGCTCAGCAAGCGATTCACTGGCCTTTTGGTGTGTGGCCCATGGGCGCCTAATGCGACTGGGCAAAATCGCGGACCCCCAAATCTTAGTGCTACCCTTCGAAAGGCTGTTTGACAATCCCAGCTGCACACTCAAAAGTCTTTGTAACTTCCTTGGGCAACCTCAGGCACTGACAACTGCGCTTGCAGCGATCTCATCAGTGCAAAAACCACAAACTATTGGACGCTACCGCAACCGAGCACCGCTAAAAGTCGCATTAAGTCAGAAAGAAATATTAATGAACTTGGGCTATGACGTCGAATATCTCCATAACTAACCCTGCGCCGTTTAGACTATTCCTGCATAACGACTGAGGTATGAATATAAACTAATCACCATCGGCCATAACTTGTACACCCACCGTAACAATGTAAGGAGCAATAAAGAACACAATGAATTCATCGCGATGCCCGGACCAATCTGGCCACTAGCCCCGCATCAGCGCACTATCAAAGCTACCCCCATTTGTAATCACATAGACTCAACAAGCGCATCGAACGCGTCAAAGTCTATTTCAATAGACTCTTTCGGCGACAAAGATAGAAGATGCTCTCGGTATGCGTCTTGGCGAAAGCGCTTTTCTATTTCTGCAACAAGGGCCGACCTGACCTCATCAAAGGTCCGTGTTCGTGACTCAGTTACCGACTCTAGCTTCAAAATATGAAAACCGAACCTACTTTGTACAATATCGCTAATATCGCCCACGTCACCGATAGAAAATAACGCGTCTCTTACTGACTGATCTACGTTCTGGGCATCACTCTCAATGCCTTGGCTAAGTCGACCTCCCCGAGTTTTACTCCCCGGATCTTGAGAGAACTCAATGGCTAAATTGGCAAACGACTCGCCCTCTAAAATTCGTTGTCTCAAGGACCTAAGACTGTCAATCGTCTCTTCTTGATCTTCGCAGTTCTCGGGGCACAGTCGTAAAATATGCGACGCCTCTCGAATTTCAGGAACTGGCGCAATGTCGTTTTTCGAAATTTTATATCGCTCCAAAGCTAGCACTTCAAAGTCAGGAAGCGCCAATTCATTTTGAAAGAGCTGTTTGTCCAGTTCGCGGGCCGCCTCTAATTGTTTAAACAAGAACTGGTGATAAGCGATCGGATCTTCCAACGCGTCAAGCGCCTGCAGCTCGGCCAATATTTTCTTGGACACAAGCAAGCTCACAAAAAATTCATAGCGAGAAGCTTCATCTGACTGAACTGAATCACGAATCTGTCTGGGTGATCCAGCAAGAGCGAATTCCACCTCCGCTTTTGAAAGCGTAAGCTCACCCTCCCGTACAATTATCTCTGTAGCCATTAGGCTTCCAGACCAAAACAGCATCGCAGCAATAATAGTTTTCACAGTCGCTTTTCTCATCAGGTGATTATTTTTAGCTAAAAAAAAACCGGCCCCAAAGGACCGGCTTTTCATGCTACCGCAGCTTTTTAGCGAATAGTGCCGCCTGAAGATGCAATCGTTGAGTGCTCGATCATACGACCGTAGTTACCGGCCTGTGCAGCGAAAGACCGCTGCCAGAGTGCGAAACCTACAACGCCAACATCGCTAGCGTCAGTCGCAGTCCAAGAACCGGGATCTAATGTAGCACCTGGCTGAACGTTATCGTCGTCAGTACCCGTGAGGTTCCAGCGTTGAGGCGCAGCATTCGTAGACTGAATGTCTAATCGTGCCCAGCCGCGGTCAGAAGTCGCCGGTGGCGTTACTGACAGCTTGAGGTTAGACATCACAGCTGTTGACTCATCCGCTTCGCCGAAGGCTATAACATTGACTTCGTAAGGAAGTACTACCTTGACGTCTGGATCTGCTGGATCACTGGAAGTACCACCTGGTGAGAAGCCCAAATCGGCATCTTCAGGTGACTTTGTGCTCTCTTTACCGGCAAGTGACAACTCTTCACGATCCCAAAGGTTCATGTTTGAACCTACGACCAAAGATCCACCGTCAACGTTAGACGCGATAAGTAATGGCAGCTGATTACGATCAGCTCCGCCCACTGCTGAGTACGCAGCGATGGCCGTCGCGTTAGCGCAAGCCGCAGCAGCGGTTGCATTAGCTTCGCCGTAGTTTGAGTAGATGTCACAGATAGGGTTATTCATCACATACTGACCTGGCAGCGTAACCACCCAATCAGCGTGAACAGTTCCGTCAGCTGTAGAGAAAGCCGCCCAATCGTTAGCGATTGCATCTGCATCAATAGCGTTTGATACGCCTGCCCACATTGAACCGTCAATAGACGATGCATCCGCAGCAGCCGCGCGAGCAGCGTTAGTAGAGGCATATGAACCGTAAGCCAAGTTAGGCAACTCAAAGTTGAGGGGATCGTAGTTCAACAGACCGTCAGTACCGAAGCTCAAAGGCTGCTGGTTGGTCATCATAGCCGCGCTTGCAAAGCCTTCGATCATTACAGCGTTATCGCCTGCTTCGAGACCGCCAGTAGCATCGGTCAGCATAAACGAGACCTTCAGCGCGTTGTCGGCCGAATCTACATAGTTGCTTAAGTTCGCAGCAGCACCCGCCGAGCATGCGCCAGCAGAAGTAGCAGCAGTCTTGCAAGTGCCGGTAGATGTCAGGTTGGCTGTATGAGTACCGCGGACTGCTGCATCGCCAACACTTGTGGCGGCAACGCGGTAGAAGTTCTGACGAACTGACGCACAATCAGCTGGAGTGCCTGCAGCATGCTTAGCGCCAACTGCAATAGGCTGTAGCTCACTTGAAGCCTGTGCCATTGCAATAATTTCCACATAACCTTCAGTCGCGCCCGTAGCGAAAGTTGCTGGCATCTCTGCGCCGCCTGCGGGGAACTCTGGAACTGTACAGGTTGTATCGTTAGTCGTTACTAAAACGCCATTTGCTCCACCTGCACCAATGTTGGCGGTCCACTCATCGCGAGGCGACATGACTAGGTTAAAGTCGAGTGCGTCTTTAGAATCGGTTCCCCGACGTAAACGGACCTTCACCACCTGAGTTGAATCTGTGGTGTTGATAATGTGCATGCCCGTGTTAACACCATCCAATACTGTGTAGTAAGGGACGATTGCCAAGTCACCGGATTCTGAGCGCGATACGTCCTGCGCTACAGTACCAGCTGCAACAGTCGCTACTGCCGCGGCCACACCGAATTTTTGAAACTGCTTCATAGGAGACTCCTAAAGTCTAATTTTTTTCACGTAAACCCGTAGGTTTTGTGTTAGCGCTATCTCAACCGTAACCAGTTGATTACGCCACCAGTTTTACGAGCTTTCATGGTACCACCACTCCCCACTGTCCTGAATCCAAACCTCAGTCAAGGTGGAGGGCGTTACCGAAAATGCCCGCGAAGCTGAAGACGCATCTGTGGATGAACTGGACATGACCCCGATCAACACACTCGCTACAGCTGCATTGCGATCATAGGCAACCACTTTAACCCCTGTCAATACTCGCTCAAGCTCAGAGAAGTACCGACTACGGTACATTTCCGGCGTAAACACCTCTCGATAGGCTGGAGAGAGAAACTTGTACGCACAAGCGTAGTCGTTACGCTCCAGACACTCCCACCGCTCGCTAACTCTTTGAATCAATTGCCTTTCTTTCGATCCAGAGAGGTCTTTAGAAGTAGAACAGGCTGCCAAGATCATAAAAATTAGCGATAAAACTGCTAATTTCAATAAGGTTAACGTTTCAGAATTCGTTCTATTCCACTGAAAAGTCACAATTTTTACCAACATAAAAAAGTTATTTATTGCTCAATTAATTCGAAACTTCGGATCTGATCGCGCATTTCATCGCTGGCCTGGCGCAGTTCCTCATCGTTGTACAGCGCCCTAGGCGTTAAGATCACCAGCAATTCAGTGCGATCTCGAGTCTTTTCTGTTGTGCCAAACAAGGGCCCAATAATCGGCGCCTTGTGCAACCAGGGCACACCATTTTCGTTATTAGCGGCGTTCTCCCGGATTAGACCGCCCAGGACAACTGACTCACCCGAGCGCACGGCTACCCGGCTTTCAATACTGCGCTCCAAAAAGCGTCGATTGCCGGTGACATCAATATTGCCAACGTCGGTCACAGTCTGAAGTACGTCCAACGTCACCAAACCGCCCGCATTTACCGAGGGGCGCACCGTTAATTGCACCCCGGTGTCTTTGTAACTAATGTTTTGAATGGTATTACCACCGTTGGTGACTGTTGAACCGCTATTGATGGGCACCTGATCGCCTACCTGAATCGTAGCCACATTATTATCAAGTACCATGACTGAGGGTGTGGAAATCACATTCACTAGTGATTCTGTGGCCAACGCTCGGAGCACCGCCACGACGCCGCTCCCACCCGAAACGGTATAGCTAAACCCTTGAGCCAGCTGTGCCACGGCACCCTCAGCGCCGCCAAAGTTGAAGTTCCCATCTGATATCACACCAATACCAGAATAATCTGAGCCTCCAAGCTGGTTGTTAAACGTCCATTCCAATCCGTATTTCAGCTGATCGTTTAACGTAACCTCCACAATACTCGCTTCGATTAACACTTGGGTTGGCGGTACGTCGAGCTTTTCGACGGCGGCTTTTATGGTTTTGTATTGCATGCCCGTGGAATAAATCATCAGGGAGTTGTTTTCTTCATCGGCAACGACGCGAACTTCGGCACCCTCGTCGTTGCCGTCGCCATTGCCCGGATCAAGCTGTAGCGCCGACACCGTGGTACCGCCGCCGCTTCCACCACCCGTACCCGACCCGTTTCGACGGTTATTGTTGTTGCCGTTGCGGCCTGTACCACCTCGAGAGTTACCCCCACCGATGCTCTCCTGATTCATGCCCGGCGCCGTATTGCGATTGTCTAGGGCTGAACGACCACCGCCACTTTGTGAACCCCCCGAATAAATGCTGGTGAGCAGCATCGCCAAGCGACTGGCCGTGGTGTTTTGCACGGGATACACATACAAGCGTTTTTCGGCGCCATTTTCGGGGGCTCGATCTAATCGCTCAATCCAGATTTCCATCCGATCGAGATAGTGCGCCCTTGGGGTAATCACCATGACACTGTTGAGGCGGACGAAGGGCATAACCCGAACGATATCAGTCAACCCCCCAGCGCCCTCTTCGGCAGAGGCTTCTGTGAGCAGCTGGTTGAGGGCTTCGACCAGCTCCTCGACGCCACTGTATTGCAACGGAAATAACCCAACCGACATACCTTCAAGCATATCCACGTCAAAAGTTTCGATAATTTCGAGCCATCCGGAGAGCTGGGCCTTGGTGCCCGCAAGCATTAATAGGTTGCGCGTATTGTCGACTCGTACGAGGGCTTTTTCTTCGGCCAGTGGCTTTAAAATTTCAGCCATACCCCCTGCGCTAATGTACTGCAGTGGAATCACCATGGTGGAGTAGCCAGCAACCTGCTCATCACGACTGACAACTCGGGGTACCAACTGGGCCGCCGCTTGGGAGCTGCTCACAATAAAGCGATTGTCCCGACCTCGGATGAGCAACACATTGTTAGCTTTCAACAAGGACTCAAGCACGGACAGCAACTGGTCGCGCTCAATCGGCGTTCGAGTACGTAACGTTACCTCACCGGGAATGGGCCCATCGACCAGATAGTCGATGCCGAGTACATCCGAGAGTATGGCGTGGGTAACTTCGCTTAAAGGCGCATTTTCAAAACTGAGAGCAACCGCATCTCCAACAAAACTGATCGGGTCCCTCGCCGGCGGCAAACCAACAACCTGATCATTACCCCGGTACTTAATGGCCTGGGCGTCTACCACCTCGTCGGGCTCTATTTCCCCTTTCGCTAACGAAGAGGCCGACTGGGATAGGGGTTGATCCGCATCGATGGGTTTATTAGCGGGCGCTTTTTTGCCCATATCGGCGCACCCCATCACAGAGGCCACGATCATCAACAGTATTGAGGTCCGCACCGGCGCATTACGCAGCCCCTGCACCCTTCGCTTTGTTGATGTTTTTCGTTTGTGTTCCATACCTAATGTCTCTCGTTGTACGCTGCCTAACAATGGCCGGTAGCGGTTAACCGTGATTTACCCCGGTCTGTAACAATTTTTGACCTATGTGCACCGGTGAAGCAATCCTTAAATTGCCGTAATACACTAATGGCACAGGGGCCGTTTTCTAGACTACGTGACCATCGCTGCAAAAATTCTTTACTAGCACTCGCAAAGTTATTGCCGCTGCTCCACCGTTCAATTTACTGGCGAACGACATTGACGCAGTTGAGGACGAGCCAACAAAAAACATGCCTGGCACTGACTCCCCTTCTATAGCTTTCATTTCGATGAACCGCCAAAAGAGAGGCCGCCACCGTCGTCCTCCTCGGGAGAGCTTGCTTTACCGGGCTCATTTACTGGAGAGTTATCGGCTTTAGGCACCGATACAATTTTTACGCTAGGCGCTGTGAGCTCCAAGGGTAGCACTGACTTTTTACCCCCACTAACGAACACTGCAGCACCGTCTTCATAACTACTGAACTGCCAACCCTTTACCGACTGGCCTTTACTGATCCGACTAAACACACCATCGACAGTGGCGATCAGCCCTAAACCATCACCTGACCCATACACGCCCATTAAGGTGACACCGTCAAGCTTCTTGGGTGCTTTAGCTTTGGGCTTGGCGGCCACTTTGGGTGGAGGCACTAGGGGCCTGCGACTCTGCCAAAACAATGGGCGGTTGAGAATTTCTGCTGCCTGTTCCGCTGTGAGGCCTGCATCCAACTTTAGCGCTTGTACCGCCAATGAATCAGCCGAGGGAAACACCGGATCAGGCTCACTACCCGCTATTAAACGAAAGCCACCGAGTACCGCGCTCACCACTAATAGCGTCAGCAGTATGAGGACAGCCAACTCGACCCGCCTCTCGGTTTTCAACGGATTTTGTTGAACCTGATAACGAGTTACCAGTGATTTCGGACCCGTCACAACACCGACCTCAAAGATAGCAACTGTAGGGAAACGGTTAACACCTGCGTTTCAGTTTCTTGTTCGCGACGTCGCCTGTTGGGAAACGCATCGAGTGACTCGACAAAGATTACAGGACGGAATTGATCTAGCTCAGACAAACCTTGGTCCAATTGTGTCAGCGTACCCCGAGCCACTATTTTCACTGCCACATAGTCAAATTGGTCGCGCTTACGCGGCCTTAAAACCTGGCTGTTAGTAATGTCCATACCGGCCTCAGAGAGCATTCGACGCGCCTCGGCCTGTAACGAGGCGGCAACCGCCTCCGCAGCGGAACTCTTGGGGTAGATATGATCAGCGACTACCGTGTTTACTCCGGCCAAAGACGCCTGAATTTGGCCCTCTTTTGCGACGAGGCCTTGCATGCGAGCCACGCGCGGCTCAATGCTGCTTATTTGCTCGCGATATTCACCTCGGGCTGACAACATGGCTCCCATTGCTGCGAGAAACAAATACAAGGGCAATGCGAAGGTGATCATTACCAGTATCGCGCTGCGACGATGGCCTTGTATCCAGACTCTCACGGCGTCACCTTCAGCTGTATGTCGAGAAAAAACTGTTCAAGGCCGGTATTGCCCACCCGACTGATCGCTTGCGGGGCAGTCACTTGCATAAACGCCGGCTCTTCAGTCATTGCTTGCTGCAACGATGCCGCATCGGTGCCCCGTCCACGCAATCGAATTGAACGCCCCTCTTGAGTGAACTGTGTCACGTAAGCGGAGTCAGGCAATAATTGCGTAAGACGATGAATTTCTGGCTGCGGATTAGGCAAAAGCACACTCAGCTTATTCAGCTCAGCAATCGCCGCGTTCGTGGCGGCCAGTTGGTCTCGTGAGGCGATCGCGCTGCGCGCCTCCAAAGAGGCCTTATCACGCAGCGCCTCTAAGGCTGCCAACTCCCGTCCTGCAATGATCACGGACAGGCCCGCCATGAGTAAAAAGACGCCAAAACAAAGTGTGAGTAGGAACCCTGATCGAATAATTCGACGACGATAATCCGCTTCCCGCGTCATCTCGCCAAACCCCCGCAACCGCACCCAATGGGTTTCTGTGTCCGCCCACACCTCAGGCACGCTAGGGTCAGTCAGGCCAAAATGCTCACCAAGAAAACCCATAACAGCGCTACGTGAGGCAATCACCAGATCGACGGTGAGCGTCCGCCTGTTTTCCCCACGGGAAATGCGCCAACCCGAGGCGGTATCGTCGACGCTAAAAGGAGAGCAGGCTGCAATTTCCAAATGCAATGCAGCCTCAAGGTCTGCCTCGGCGATCGTGGGAAGGGAAAGGCTGCGGCTCAGTACCAGCTCATCTGGAATCGCATAGGCCTCTGAAACGGCACTTCCGCTTTTCACCTTGCGACTCGCCTGATAACAAGCCGATGTTCCGTCTGAGTGCCTCAGGGTGACCTGAGAGTCCAAGGCATTACGAATGGGCGAATCATCACCGAACAAAAAATCACGCCAAGCAACCAGCCACAGCTGGCCATAATCTCGAACATCGACCCCGAAAACCTCAAACTGGTTTCTACTCGCCAAGGAATTAGCTCCCCTTCACTACGGGGCGTGCTGCTTCGGTACGAACAAATCGCCAAGGCAGCATGGAATAGCCACCCTCATCGAGGGTCGCCCAACGCCGGCGCAGCCACTGTTGATCACCAATTTCCACTATCGCATCGATCCTCAAAGATTTTGCGGCATGTTGGGTTGGGCCTTTCACCACCGGCCCATCACCCAGCATTGCCGCAGTTAACTGATTAAGCCTTGACTCTACAGTTTGGTCCCCACCCTGAAACCCCTCAGCAAGATCACCAACCGTGATGTAACTCCTGACCGATTCGTAAACACCCCGGGTCACCCCCGGCACTCGCAATAAGTCTTCAGGACTATGGAATAAACCACCGCGTCGCCCACCCACGCCGTCGCGAAATTCTATCACGGCAGCTCCCAAGGCCGCGGGAGATCCTTCCCAAAAAATACCTTGCTGCTGCGCCTGTGACGCACCCAAATTAAATAAGGATTGAAGCCCCTGTAAGTTTTCGCTGCTTATGTTGACGAACACCCCCGCAGGAATCATCCGCACTTCTACCGATCTTGGCCCAATCTGGTAATTTTGCAGACGATCAGCACCGGGTTGACCGCTCGCTCGCATACCCTCTTGCTCTGCCAAGGCTAAATTGATGGCGCCATCCCCGGCAGCCGCTGCCTGAGCTCTGAAGTAATGAATTTGAGCCATTCGCGTATCAATTCTTGCCTCGGCAATAATGCCAGAGACCAATAGGGCCATACCTGCGATGAACCATACAACGACGCCCAAAGCGACACCGCGCTGTGGCTCAACTGAGCAGCGCTGCCAACTATTCATGTACCGTATCATCGCTGCACCGTCATTATGAGATCAGGCCAAAATCGATCATTAGCCTTAATCACCAATTTCACATGACCGGGTGTTTCACGCTGAATATTCGTTTGAACCCATTTCGACTGAGCGTCCATTCGCGTCCAGACCTCAAAAGTTTGAAGGTTTTCAAGCACTGTTCTTGAGGGGGCATTGCTCCACCCACCAGGCTCAAACTGTCCTTTGGGTTCCTGCCATTGCAGCACCAGCGCGTCCTGTTGCTTTGCCAATCGAAGGAAATAGCTGCCACCGTAGGCCTCACCAAATAAAATTTTGGCACGCCACTCTAGGCTCCCTTCGGTCACCTTAAAAAAAGCTACCGGTCCGACACTAGTCCCCGAGCCGCCAAAGGTCATTTCATCACCGCCGCCACTTTCTGTGCCAACGACCGAGTTTTCCAAAGCGTCTCTAAGAAAGGCACTGACACTGCGCAACTCATCTGTGCGGTCAGTCATACGAGTAATCGTACTGGCAGTATTACCCAAGGTGCGGTAGCCGCTAACCGTTGCCAACATGATCAGGGAAAAAATCCCAAGGGCCACAATCACCTCAACCAATGTAAAGCCCTGAGAGCGTCTCATCACAGAGTTTCATCGCCAAGCAATCCTTCGACGACTGAGTCGAGTTGGATTCTTCGATCACGCAGTCCATCTGCCCAGCTAACAACCACCTCTATCTCTTGCAAAGCCCCTTGTTCCAACCCGGAACGGCCCAGAGGGGCTGGCCGAGTAGTGACTGACCATTTGAAACCGCCGGCGGTGACGCCGTTGCTGCTCATACCCGACTTGGGCACCTGATTATTATCGGCTAGCAGTGAACGCCCCAGCTCAACGGCAAAGGCATAGCGTTCATCGGCCCGAACATTGCGTGTGGCGCCAGATGCGGCGCTGTACAAACCTCCCAGAGCGATACCTAAAATGGAGATCGCGACCATGGCCTCTAACAAGGAAAAACCCTTTTGCCGACCGCGACGCTCAATCATCTTGACGCCCAAAATCGACATCAACCCGCCCCACCAACCAATCGATGGCAATTTTCACGGTGTAGCCACCGTCGCGGGTGATATCGATACCCCCGCCACTGGCGCCACCGTCGTGATAGAAACGAATGATTCCAAGACCATCGCGATTAACCTCTTTTGCAGAGTGAGCGGCCACCTCGACATTACTATCAAAATCAACCCGCTTTTTCCCAAAGCGAACGTATCCGTCTCGGGGAGAAATGACGACATCCCGAGCTGAACCGCTAGCCACGGCTGCGTAACGAGCAGAGTTGAGCAAGGTGATCGTTTCACGGACAGACGCCCGAAACTGCACCGACTCATAAAAACGAATAGATTGAGGCACCGCAACCGCTAAGACCAGCCCGACAACCGTCAGCGCCGCAACGATCTCAACTAGCGTAAAGCCGCGAGACCTAGTCCCAGTTGTTAACGTCAGCGTCCTCACCATCACCACCTGGCGACCCATTTTGGCCGTAACTAAAAATATCAAGTTCGGCGTTCTGCCCCGGGTATTTATAATTGTAATCGCGCTTCCAAGGGTCCTTCGGAACCTTGCCGCCCTTTAAATAAGGTCCATTCCAACCCGTGGCATCGCCAGGCTTCGTTACCAAGGCATCCATACCCTCATTGGTTGAAGGAAATCGCCCCACATCGAGCTTATACATCTCCAGCGCCTGCTCGAGATCGCGTATTTGAATGCGCGCGGTTTTAGACTTTGCGCCACCCAACTGATTCAACACCTGAGGTCCTACCAAACTCACCAGCAAACCTAATATCGCCAGAACGACCAACAGCTCCATCAGCGTAAAGCCCCGCTGCCGTCGATTACGATTTTTATTCATTGTCATTCCTCTTCTCTGCAAAACACCGGTCATAGTCTTCGCCGCGAATCATTAAATCGCGAGGTCATTCACCGACAAAATACCCATCAAAATAGAGATAATAATGACCGCAATGATAGCGCCCATCGTTAGAATCAATAACGGCTCAAGTAGTGTCAAAAGACGCTTAACACCCGACGCCACGTGATCTTCAAAAACCGATGCGAGTTCTAACATCATGTCATCGAGTCGCCCCGACTCTTCACCCACCCGGGTCATCTGAATAACCATGGGTGTGAACATTTCCGTTTCGTCGAGTGCCACAGACATACGCTTGCCCGCTTTAACCGCCGAAGGCAACACGTTGAGCGCCTCCTTTAACGGCACATTACCTACGGTATCGATGGCTATTTGAATCGCCTTCAGCAGTGACACCCCATTACCCAACAGCGTGCCCACCGTACGCGCAAATTTTGCCATTTCGTATTCAAAAGCAATAGTTCCGGCAATCGGCAATGATAAGAGGCGTTGGTCGAGAGTGCTTTTTCCTGCCGTAGAAGCCGCCCACCGTTGTATGACTAAAACCAAGACAGCGACCAATACGCCAACGACCAATCCCCAGGCTTTAATAAATTCCGCCGCAGCAATAACCGCCTTGGTCATGCCGGGCAAAGCATCGCCCATGTCGTTAAATAAGGTCTCAAATTGCGGCACGACAAACCCCAGCATTACAACCACGGAGATCACTGCCACAACCAACAAAATAGACGGGTAAATAAGCGCCGACACAATAGAATCTCGAGTGGCTTTGGCGCTTTCTAAATGCTCTACCAGACGCTCAAGAACTGCCGAGAGCTGCCCACTCGCCTCTCCCGCTCTCACCATACTGAGATAAAATGGGCCGAAAATTTCATCGTAGGGTTGCAGCGCTAAAGAGAGTGATTTGCCGCCCTTAACCGCCTTCAACAAGTCAGCGAGCACCGCGCGCATTCGCGGCTGCCCGTCCATGTCGATTAATACTTTAAGGGCTCTATCTAAGGGTAAGCCTGCCCGCAAGAGCACCGACAGCTCAGTGGTCATAGACAGCACTTCTTGACGCGTGGGTGGCTTGGTATCGGCCTCGCCATCGCCCTCCACAATTTTGAGCGGCGTTAGGCCTCGGGCACGCAGTTGGCGCGTGGCTAGATCGAGAGCATCTGCCTCAATAACGCCCTGCTGGGCCTTGCCATCACGGCCCACAGCTTTATAGGTAAATGCAGGCATCAGGCGATAGCATTCTCTGAACGGGTCGCCTTAACCACTAGCGCGGTATCGGAGGCCTCATCGTCGTTACTTTGATCTTGGGTAACACGCATAACCTCTTCCAATGAAGTCTGACCCTGCACGACCTTTCGCAAACCGTCTTCATAAAGCGTAATCATGCCCTGGCGACGCGCAGCGCTGTGTAAAATGGTGGCATCGGCGCCTTCCATAATAACTCGATGCATTTCTTCATCGAGCGGAAAGAGCTCATGAATTGACGTACGGCCCACATAGCCCGTATGACCACACTGGTCACACCCTTTGGCTTGAAAAACAGTTTGCTGACCGTCCGAAAGAAATCGCTGCAAATTGTATTTGCGAATCGCCACCTCAGACAGTTCAACAGGCTCTTTACAGCTGGAGCAAAGGGTTCGCACCAATCGCTGTGCCAGTACGCCATTAACCGATGAAGTGATTAAATAACGCTCAACGCCCATATCTTCGAGCCGCGTAATAGCACCCGCGGCCGTATTGGTATGCAGTGTAGAGAGCACCAAATGGCCAGTTAAGGCCGACTGCACGCCGATTTGCGCCGTCTCGGTATCTCGCATTTCGCCGATCATGATGATGTCAGGATCCTGCCGTAAAATGGAGCGCAGTGACCGTGCAAAGGTGAGCTCAATTTGCGCTTGCACCTGAATTTGGTTGACACCCTCGAGTTGATATTCAACGGGGTCTTCAACGGTGATAATTTTTAGGCTCTCGGAGTCAAGCGAAGCCAAAGAGGCGTAAAGCGTGGTTGTCTTACCCGAACCTGTAGGGCCGGTCACCAGCAGCACTCCATGGGGCTTTGCCAGCAAGGTTTGGTAACGCGCAAGCGTATCGTCAGAAAATCCCATATCAGAAAGGCTGAGGCGAATGCTCTCGCGATCGAGTACACGCATCACAATGCTTTCGCCGTGCACCGTGGGAATAGTGGACACCCGCAAATCGAGCTCATGACCTTTTACCCGGGTCATGATGCGACCGTCTTGGGGCAGGCGTCGCTCGGCAATGTTCATTCCAGACAACAGCTTGATACGCGACGCAATGGCGGGGGCAAGGTTTGCGCCGGGCGGGTCAGGCTGCTCCTGCAACACCCCGTCAACGCGATACCTTAACTGGAGACCTTCTTCAAAAGGCTCAATGTGAATATCGGATGCAGAAACATCGACCGCACGATGGATAATTTGGTTCACCAAACGAATAACCGGCGCTTCGCTGGCGAGATCCTTAAGATGCTCAATGAATTCGTCATCGCTCTGACCGGAGAAGCGATCGCCAAACTCATCGTCTTCCTCATCGCCCCTTGTTTGATCCCGAGCGTCCAGCGCTTTGGCAATATCGGTCTCAAGTCCAAACACGACGCTGATCGTTTTGCCCAAGGACATTGCCAACGCTTTCTGCAGATACGAGTCCTGAGGCACAGAGGCTGCGAACACCACCTCTTCGTCGGAGCGCTTGACCGGCACCACTCCGTTAGACAACAAGAAGATTTCAGGAATCTCGGGCAGAGCCACCGGCTCTTCCGGGTAATCGGGACCCAACAATACAGGAATATCGAGCTGCTCGGACAAAGCCTGAATCATATCGAGCTCAGACACGAGCCCGAGCTTAATGAGGACCTGTCCGATTCGCTCGCCCATTTCCCGCTGAGCCAGTAAAGCACGATCAATATCGCGTTCCGATACCTTTCCTGCCTCAATGAGTATCTCACCGATCTTTTTCATTGAAACCCCAACTTAGTGCGCATCCGCGTTAACATAGGCGCCACACAGTTTACTGCAACCAATAATAGTAACGTTTAGGCCTCGACTAACTATCCCTACCCCCCCAAATAATACCACTATGACGCCCTAGGCTCGGCACGAAGTGGGACTAGCTTGGCCCGCATCACACCCCCAGCGCAAAAGCTATGCCAACCCCCCGACGATGCCACTGAGAGTGTTGGCTTGGGCTAGGAGCCTGCCAGGCTTGGCGTTTTTAGTGCACTAAGCCAGCTTTGAGGCTTAAGCGTCGGGAAATTGGTAGTCGACGAAAATATCCCGAAGGGTCGTCTTTTGGATTTTTCCCGTTGCGGTGTGGGGCATATCCTCAATGAACTGAACGTCATCGGGTATCCACCACTTGGCAATCTTGCCATCAAGAAATGTCTTCAAGGTCTCGGGTTCAAGATCCGCACCCTCAGCGTTGCGCACCACAACCAGTAAAGGCCGCTCCCCCCACTTGGGATGCATTCGGCCAATCACGGCTGCTTCGGCAACTTGTGGGTGCCCCGTGGCGCAATTTTCAACTTCAATCGATGAAATCCACTCACCCCCCGACTTAATGACATCTTTAGTACGGTCGGTAATGGCCACGTAGCCTTCAGGGCTAATAGTGGCGACATCCCCCGTTTCAAACCAGCCGGGCTCGGCATGAGCCTCGGAACCTTCCAGCTTGTAATAGCTCGAGCAAATCCAGGGGCCTCGTACCTTGAGGGCACCAAAAGCTTCGCCATCTCGAGGTAGCGTATTGTTGTCGTCGTCAGTAATCTTAACCTCAACGCCCCAGATGGGCGTGCCAACCGTCATGCGCAGTCGGGTAAACTCTTCCTGTGTGTAAGCGTCACGATGCGCGCCGGCCGCATTGGCCGTGCCTAAGGGGCTCATTTCTGTCATGCCCCAGGCATGACGGGTATCTACACCATAAGTGTCAAACTCTTCCATGATGGACAGCGGACACGCGGAACCGCCCACGACAATCTGTTTCAGGGTGTCAACACGCAAGTTCTCGCTACGCAGGTGATTGAGCAAATTAAGCCAAACCGTCGGCACGCCCGCCGACATCGTGACGCCCTCCTCATTAATGAGGGCAGCCAATGTGGCGCCATCACCCATTTTGTTTCCCGGCATCACCATTTTGCAGCCCGCAACGGGGCAGGCATACGGATTGCCCCAAGCGTTAACGTGAAACATAGGCACAATGGGCATGACCACATCACCGCCAGACATACCCAAAGCGTCTGGCATGAGGGTCGCGTAAGTGTGTAAAACCGTAGAACGATGACTGTAGAGCACACCCTTGGGGTTACCCGTGGTTCCCGAGGTGTAGCAAAGTGCACAGGCCGCATTTTCGTCGAGCTCCGGCCATGAAAACTGATCAGACTGCCCTTCTAGCAGAGATTCGTAGCAGTACACATTGGCAAGCTCGGTGTCTGGCATGTTTTCCGGGGTCGCCATGACCACCCAGCCTTTGACGTTGCTGCACTCTCCAGCCACCTGCTCAATAAGGGGCCAGAAATCGGGATCGACAAATATAAACTGATCGTCAGCGTGATTAATGATGTAAACAATCTGCTCTGGAAAGAGCCGGGGGTTTATGGTGTGACAAACATACCCTGAGCATGCGGCGGCATAATAGGCTTCAAGGTGTCGATAATCATTCCAAGCCAGGGTGGCAATGCGGTCGCCCTGAGATAAGCCCCACCCATCAATGACGTTAGCCAACTGCCGGCTTCGACAAAACGCATCTTTGTAGGTGTAGCGATGCCTGGGATTGTCTCGCGTCACCGACACAATTTCTTTGTGTCCGTTAACGCTCTCAGCGTGCTGGATAATGGAAGTGATTGTTAATGGGACGTCCATCATCAAACCTTGCATAACGTTTTCCTTTTTATCTATGTCGCTGTGCTGTAATTAAAAATCGGCTCCAAGAACAGCCTACGGCCGCTCTTCAGAAGCCCTTCATCAGGTGCTAGTAATAGTAAAACCTGTCGGCCAGATGCCGCTTACTCTCACGGATCGCTGAGCGCCGGCCAATGCTACCCAAAAGCCGCCTGCAAATACCACCCTCATGACCACCATTTGGCGTCACCCATGGCCTGAGTAACGCGCAGCTCGAAACTTCTCAGCTGTCTAAGGCCGCCCAGACATCGTGCTGAACCGAAACACTGCCCTCGCTTTGCAATTTAATCAGGTGCGCCAGCATCGACATCTTTGCCCACTCATGGAGTGCTGGATCAACATCGTCGTAAACCACAACCACCAAAGCATCAAGGGTAGCTGGACCGGTCTTGCGTAACCCCGACATGACTTTATGCTCGCGCATTAAGCGATGTCTGACCAATTTTTCGACTTCACCCCGACAATCTGGAATGACTTCTCCATGACCCGGAGCGACCGCGCTTACATCGTAGTCAAGCAGCTTTCTCAACGAGGCTATGTAGGCCTGCATGCTGCCTCCGGGCGGTACAATCACAACCGTCGAACCATTCATAATATGGTCTCCCGCAAAGACCAGGCCCTCTTCTTGCAGCAAGTAGCAAAAGTGATTATCGACATGCCCCGGGGTCGCTATTGCACGCAATGTCCAGTCGTCGCCATGAATCAGGTCGGCGTCGTTTAACAGTTCTTCGGGCTTAAATGTTAAGTCTTGATGACGGTCGTCGGCGGTCACCGCCCCAATCATTGGAACCTTCAGCCGCTGCGCCAAGATCGCCGCCGCTGGCGAGTGGTCCGGATGGGTATGGGTACAAACAACCTGAGAAGCCTTGCCGTCGCAGGCTTCAATAATTGTATCGATATGGGAATCAATAGCCGGACCCGGATCTAGGATGGCGACATGACTACCGCCACCTATTAAATAGGTATTGGTTCCCGGCCCAGTCATGGGGCCCGGGTTAGGCGCTACCAACCGCCGAACGCGATCGGACAAGGTATGAACAACACCGGGGGTCAGCACTTTATTCCACCACTTGCGCTATCGGGACCTCAGGATTGACGTCGGCGTCGTAATCTACGCCATCAACCTCAAAACCAAACAGCTGCAAAAATTCGCGACGATAACCCTCAAAATCTGACGCGGTTTTTAGGTTATCGGTGTTAATAGTTTCCCAGATCGCAGCCACCTCGGCTTGCACCTCTGGACTCAGTTCGAGATTGTCGGCACGTAGGCGTCCATCGGCATCAGGACCCGCCTTAGAGCCATACAATGAATCTCTGAACAAGCGATTCACCTGCTCGATACAGCCTTCATGCTCGCCACGAGCCTTCATAACCTTGAACAATATGGCCAGATAAATCGGCATAGCGGGAATAGCCGCCGAGGCCTGAGTAACCACCGCTTTGAGTACTGATACCCGGGCATCGCCGCCCCGTGCTGCCAAGCGTTCACGAATATTAACCACGCGCTTATCGAGATCTTTTTTGGCAGCGCCAATGGTGCCGTGCCAATAAATATCCCACGTTATTTTTTCGCCGATATACGTGTATGCCGTGGTTTTTGCACCCTCGGCGAGAACCCCTGCTTCATCAAGGGCCTCAATCCACATTTGCCAGTCTTCCCCGCCCATCACGGCAACCGTGTTATCAATTTCTTCCTGATTGGCGGCCTCTAAGTGATATTCCTGTATTTCTTCTTTGTCGGTGTTGACGCCTTTTTGAACAGTATCGCCCCCAATGGGCTTTAGCGTTGAAGTGTGGACGACACCGGTTTTTGGGTGGGTGCGGCGCGGCGCCGCGAGGCTGTAAACCACCAGGTCAATGGCGCCCAAATCTTCTTTAATGAGGTCAATGACCCGCGCCTTCACGTCGTCAGAAAACGCATCACCGTTGATGCTTTTTGCGTAAAGCCCCGCCTCGTCGGCGGCATTATGAAATGCCGCGGCGTTGTACCAACCCGCGGTTCCGGGTTTACGCTCGGTGCCGGGCTTTTCAAAAAAGACACCCAGTGTTGAAGCGCCAGCACCAAAGGCCGCGGTTATCCGTGAGGCCAGCCCGTAACCGGTGGACGCCCCCAGCACCAAAACTCGCTTGGGCCCCTGGTCAATGGCCCCCCCAGACTGTACGTGGCGTATCTGACGATTAACATTTTCACGACAGCCCTCCGGGTGCGTTGTTATGCACAAAAATCCGCGGACTCGGGGTTTGATAATCATGGGCGCTCCGAAAGCCTGGCAGGCATCGATAGTGAGTGGTTATCTGGTGACCGAAGTCTAACATGGCGCGCACCAAGGAAGTCAGCCACCGACTATAAGATGATCCGCCTGACGTCAGCCAATAATGCGGACAAGTCTGTTAGGAAGCGCCCTGCATCGCCGCCGTTCACCACGCGATGATCGTAAGAAAGGGATAGCGGCAAAATTTGCCGAGGCAGAAATGATTCACCGTCCCAAACGGGCTTAATTTCAGCGCGAGACAGCCCCAAAATAGCGACTTCTGGTGTGTTGACGATGGGCGTAAACCCCTCTCCCCCAATGCCCCCCAGGCTACTAATGGTAAAGACACCGCCTTGCATTTGAGCAGGGGTGAGTTTTTTCTCTCTTGCTCGCGCGGCCATATCACGGATTTCCTCTGCGAGCTGCCAAATCCCTTTTTTGTCCACATCGCGAATAACCGGAACCACCAAGCCGGCCGGTGTATCGACAGCCATGCCAATATGGCAGTACTGCTTGTAGACCAACTCCTTTCCCCCTGCGGCCAGTGACGACTTCAGTTTTGGATGTGCCGCGAGCGCTACCGCACAAGCTTTGAGCACGAAGGGCATTGGGGTGAGCTTGTTGCCCAGCTTCTCAGCTTCGGGCTTCATCGACTTACGAAAAGCCTCGAGGTCGGTAATGTCCGCGCCCTCAAACTGCGTAACATGAGGCACATTGAGCCACGATCGTGACATATTCGTAGCCGTCATCTGATCGAGACGAGATCTCTCTTCGGTAATGACCTCACCAAACTTGCTGAAGTCGACCTCAGGCACCGCGGGAACACCTGTGCCGGCAGGGGCCTCTGCCCGGCTTTGCAAATTCTTTCGCGTAAAGGCCTGCAAATCTTCTTTAAGAACCCGTCCGCGACGACCCGAACCGACAACGCTCAAGAGGTCAATTCCAAACTCTCGGGCCAGCTTTCGCACCGCTGGGCCGGCATAAACATCGGCCTCGGATTTAGTCTGCGATGCATTGTTTGAAGGTGCGGGCTGGGAAGCTGCGAGATTGTTGCTTGCTTTTTCTGGCGATGGCCTTGGGTCAATACGGGAGTCGACTGTTTCAGAAACAACGTTCAACCCCGCTTCAGGTGCACTTAAAGGGGCGTCTTGAGGGGCATCACCCCCCTCCGAGACTGCGCTGTTGTCGGCTTCGGGCGCCACTGCCAGCTCTACGGGTGTCTCAGCCGATTCTGCGTCATCTTGAGCGGGTGCTTCGGCAGCGGCATCAGCCTCTACTACCAAGACCGCATCACCCTCCGAGAGGGCATCTCCCAGAGCAACCTTAAGTTCGGTGACTTTGCCTGCAACGGTCGCCGGTATTTCCATTGAGGCCTTGTCGGACTCAACCACAATAAGACTTTGCTCAACTTCAATCACGTCGCCTACAGCAACGAATATTTCGACAACCTCAGCACCCTCGGCACCCCCGATATCGGGAACAATTACGGTAATAGACATAACTCGATTCCTCAGTTATCAGGCGTTGCGCGGATTGGTTTTTTCGACGTTGATACCCAATGTGTTAAGAGCTTCAGCAACGACTGAGGCTTTTAAGGAGCCCTCATCGACCAGGGCTTTTAGGGCAGCAATTACAATAAAATGACGGCTCACTTCAAAATGTTGGCGCAGATTTTTACGCGTATCACTGCGGCCAAAGCCATCAGTACCCAGCACGGTGCAAGCACCAGGAATGAACTCTCTTAACTGCTCGGCATAAGCTTTGATGTAGTCGGTGGCGATAACCGTGGGCCCTTCCCGATTGGCAAGCAGTTGGGTTATGTAAGGCGTATGGGGTTCATCGATGGGATGCAAGCGATTCCATCGCACCGCATCGGCGCCATCTCGAGCGAGCTCATTAATACTGGTGAGACTCCAAACGTCGGCTGCAATGCCATAGTTTTGGTGCAGCAGTTCTGCCGCAGCCTCAACCTCTCGTAATATCGTGCCGGCCCCCATCAACTGAACCCGCGGTCCATCTGTTTCCGGCGTTGTCTTTAACGCATAGGCACCTTTCACAATGCCGTCTTCAACACCCTCTGGCATATCGGGATGGTGGTAGTTTTCATTCATGGTGGTGATGTAATAGAAGACGTTTTCACCCTCCTCATACATGCGACGCATACCGTCTTGAATGATAACGGCCAGCTCATAGCCATAAGTCGGGTCGTAGCTCACGCAATTCGGAACTGTAGCAGCCATGAGGTGACTGTGCCCATCTTGGTGTTGCAACCCTTCGCCATTGAGTGTGGTGCGTCCCGAGGTACCACCAATGAGAAACCCTCGAGCCTGGCTATCACCCGCGGCCCATGCCAAGTCGCCAATGCGCTGAAAGCCAAACATCGAATAAAATATATAGAAAGGCACCATCGGGTAGTCGGACACACTGTAAGAAGTAGCGGCGGCCAACCAAGCCGAAAAAGCACCCGCTTCATTGATGCCCTCTTCCAGAATCTGCCCTGAAACATCTTCCTTGTAATACAAAATACCGCCGGCATCGTGGGGGGTGTATTGCTGACCGACCGATGAGTAGATACCCAGCTGACGAAACATACCTTCCATACCAAACGTTCGGGCTTCATCCGGAACGATAGGCACTACGCGTTCACCAAGCACCTTGTCTTTAAGCAGTGAGGAGAGAATGCGAACAAAGGCCATGGTTGTCGAAATTTCCCGCTTGCCACTCGATTTTAACTGGCTGGCAAATGCACTTTTAGCCGGTGCCGGTAGCGATTGCGACTGTGCCCGGCGGGCGGGAATATGCCCCCCAAGTTCTCCGCGCCGCTCCTTCATGTAGCGCATTTCCGGGCTGTCGGCCGGGGGTCGATAAAAAGGCACATCTTTGAGTTCCCGGTCGCTAACAGGAATCCCAAAACGGTCGCGAAAGGCCTTCAAACTGGCAAGGTCTAGCTTCTTTAGTGAGTGGGTTTCATTACTGGCTTCACCCGCTTCGCTGGTACCGTAACCCTTGACGGTCATGGCCAATATCACCGTTGGTCGGGTGGTTTCCTCGCAGGCCGCCGCGTAAGCTGCATACACCTTATATGGGTCGTGACCACCGCGATTGAGACGCATAATCTCGTCATCGCTCAAGTCTTTTACCAGCTCTAAGGTTTCGGGGTACTTCCCAAAGAAATGTTCTCGAGTGTATGCACCGCCGTTGTATTTAAAGTTTTGCAATTCCCCATCGCACACCTCATCCATACGCCGCTGCAGTAAACCTGAACTGTCACGCTCTAGCAGAGGATCCCATTTCCGGCCCCAGATCACCTTGATCACATTCCAACCTGCGCCTCTGAAAACGCCCTCAAGCTCCTGAATAATTTTGCCATTACCCCGCACCGGGCCGTCTAGCCGCTGTAGATTGCAGTTAATAACAAAGTGGAGGTTGCCCAGCTTTTCTCGACCTGCCAGCGCAATGGCGCCTAGCGATTCGGGCTCATCACACTCGCCGTCACCCAAGAAACACCAAATTTTCCGGTCGCGATGATCCACCAAGCCACGATTTTGCTGATATTTCATTACGTGAGCCTGGTAAATAGCCTGAATAGGGCCCAAACCCATCGAAACCGTAGGAAACTGCCAATAGTTCGGCATTAACCAAGGGTGGGGATAGGAGCTCAAACCCTGCCCGTCAACCTCCCGTCGAAAATTCTCTAACTGCGTTTCAGTGAGATGCCCTTCGAGGAAAGACCGAGCATACATACCCGGCGCGCTGTGACCCTGGTAAAAAACAAGGTCACCGGGGTGGCCGTTTTCAGTACCCCGAAAAAAGTAGTTCATACCCACGTCATACAGTGTTGCACTCGATGAAAAGCTTGAGATGTGACCACCCAGCCCCTCATCGTTGTCGTTGGCACGCATAACCATCGCCATAGCATTCCAGCGAATCAAGGAGCGTATCCGCCGCTCCATAAACAAGTCGCCGGGCATGTGTCGCTCACTAACCGGCGCAATGGTATTGCGAAAGGGCGTAGTAATGGCTCTGGGTAACGGCACACCGGTATTTTCAGCGTGCTGGGACAAAGCATTAATTAACGCCTCACCAGCGGCAACCCCACCCTCTCGGACCACCGAATCGAGGGCATCTAGCCATTCTTGTTGTTCCTGTGCGTCTAGGATGGGTTGCTCAATCACTGTCTTTCTCCGATCCGTGTAATCCGACATCAAAAGGCGCGTAGTACCCTGCACCCAGCAAACACTGCGAAAACCAGAAAATAGCATTAAGTTCTATAACGGAACTATAAAAACCTTAGCGCAGCAAGATCAACCTACACTAAAACGGCATTTTTTCTATATAGTTCTAAAATAGAACTATATTTTATGCGGCGAAATGACAATTTTATGAGATAACGGAGAAGAACAGCCGGAGCCGCCCTATAAGTTGAGACGGCTACCCGGAAGAATCAGCGAGCCTGCAAGGGCATAGCCTCATGAAACAGTGATACATTTTCGACGACCGTGGCGCCCTCAATCGTGGCGAAGGGCTCATCGGCAAATGCAGACCCTTTTAGCTGCACCAAAACTCGCGAGGGAGCCTCCACCATCACGGTCTCGGCATAGTAGTCCTGCACAGCTTTAAGGGTGACTTGTTCGACTGCGGCAATGAGGCGAGTTCGGGTGTCAAAGTTGTAGCGCTCTCGGTTCCAATCCATCAAAAACGGACCGGCCTCCTCCGCAAGATTCTTGGGGGGCTGTGTGAGGTCGGTCAGTACGCCGGCCTTTATACGGTCAAATTCAGCAGAATCTAACGCCTCTAGGTCTGACGCGAATTCAACTCGATAACGATCAAAGCGTTCGAGCATTGCAACGGGCGCCTTTACCGGTGTCTGAATATAGAACCCCACCATTGGGTGATCACCTAACTGAGTGGCAAAGCCACCGGCGGCGTAGCCCAGCTGCTCTTCTGTGCGCAATTGATTAAACGCCCTATTGGATAAATGTGCCGCCAACAGTTGACCTTTGGCAACATTTTCAATGTTGGCTTGGGGGGCGGCAAACAGATACAACATGCCCAAATCTTCTACTGGCAGACTGTCTTGGTATATCAGCGTGCTGCCGGGCTGGGGCGCATAGATATCGCTGCGCGTATAGGTACCTTCTGCCCGATTGGGTAACACCTGCGCAACAAGCTCGGCCAGCGCGGCAACGTCTTCTTCGCCGTAATTACCAAAGCGATAACCCCGCACATAAGCGCTACCGAGCTGCTGCTTAATGTGAGCACTGAGCTTATCCAAAGTTGCCGCATTTGCCGCCTCTAGCAGATCTGCCTGATCGAATGCACCGGTTTGGGTTAAGCGACGCAACGCTGGAAATAATTGCCGGACAGGGAAGCCGAACCGTGAGTTTTCAAGGCCCCGGGTATAGCGGTCGACAGCCTGGCCAAACTCCTTTTCCGAGGGCTCAATGCGTAGCGCCTCTAGCGATCGTTTTATTAACTCGGGCTGCTTGTCTGTGAATCCTGAAAAAGACATCTGAACACCAAAGCCCGGCGCTATCGAGGCGTTCATCCCGGCAATTGACGCCTCAGTGAGCAATGTTGTCTGTTGCTGTCCATAAAGGTCAGCCCACAATGCAGATAACACGCTAGCCTCAGCACTGTTAGTTTGCTCACTGGTGTTGAGCTGCAACTGTGTAAAACCTTTGGGCTGCTCTGGAAATGTGGCGCTTCCCTGCAACCAAAATTCCGCCTCGGCAGTATCGATCACCTTAACGGGTTCACCATCGGCGTGACCTACGGCAAAAGATTCAGGCAGCAGCGTATTGAGTGCGGGGACCGCTAGGCCATTGGTTGATGCCAAGGCTAATTGCTCCGTTGAACTGGACAACAACAATGGTTCGACACTGAATTTACCGGCGTAAAAATGCATGTCTTCAGTCGCGGGCTCATCCTTTGCGACGTACCAGACATTGAGGCGCTCGGGAACCAGCTGACTTAAGACGCTGGACACGGCTTCTGCATCAAAACCTTCAAAGCGATAGGGCGCGTCGATAGCGTGCAGGGTCGGATAATTTTGCATAGCTGCAGCTAATTGCGAAACATAGGCAAAGTCATTGGTCTTTTCTAAAAACCTAAAACGATTGTCTAAGGACGTGGCAAACTCGCTAGCGAACCTGTCATCTAGGCCTTCAGTGCGCAGCAATTCAATGTAGCCTAACAACATATCGACAATCACAGGCCGCTGCTCCATGCCTGCCTCGGTAAGGTCGACTTGAATGCTGAAGGTGCCATAGTTACCTAGGCCATTGGGCGATGCCATCACGTTAAGCGAGCTTGCCCAGCCCAATTCTTTCAATCTTGCAGCCGGGGTATTGGGCATCTCAGATCCCAATACATACGCGAGATACTCATTTGGCTTAACCCGAAACTGGTCCTGATTAGCATTGATCAGGAAGTCCAACTGCAGCAAGCGCTGATCTTCAAGCGGCACGTAGTGAACCAGCTTGCCCGCAGCCGTGGCCATATCAATCTCTGCTGTTACGGCGGGCTCTGCGATTGACTTATTGGGTACCTCAGCAAAATACCGTCGCGCCAAGGTTTCCATCTGATCCAGATCACGATCGCTCACCATAGCGACCTTCATAATGTTGCCCGAGTAGTATTGGTCAAAAAACTCAACCGTTGCACTGTGTAGCGAAGAACCGGGTTTATCGGCCAGACTCTCTAGATTACCGATAAGGAATCGGTTGGCCGGATGATCGCCCAGGAAGCTCCTGCCGAGTTTAAACATGCCGAAGTAGTCCATTTCGCGGCGCATGGACCACTCCGCATTGACCGCACTTTTCTCTTTTTCTATGTACTCAGGATCTAACAAAGGTGTTTTAAAGAAATGCGAAAAGCGATCTAGCGCACCCTCGTAGGCACTATTTTTAATCTCAAACATATAGTTGGTGATATCAAGCCAGGTATAGGCATTGCGAGAGCCTCCATTCTCGCTCATGAAATTCATGTAAGCGTCGACCTCTGGAAAGGCTTCGGTTCCCATGAACAGCATGTGCTCTAAGTAGTGCGCCATACCCTGATAGTCCATAGGGTCAAACATAAGACCCACGCCGACACTTAGGGATGCTGCCGATTTCTCGACCTGCGGATCTGAAACCAACAAAACTTCGATGCCGTTGGCCAAGGACAGCGATCGGTATTCCCGACTATCGTTTGGACTCACTATGACACTAACAGGAGCCGTTCCCTCAGCAGACTCAACAACACCCTCTCCGGACTCCTCGCGCTGGGCGCAGCCTGATAAAAGCGAGCCCACCAAGAGCGTTAAAATGGATAGCCGTAAAGGCAAGGTCGATAAATATTTCATGGGTCCCTCCTGGACGCCGTGCAAAATCAAATTAAGTAGACCGCAAACTAGGTCGGTTGTTCATTTCTCGCGGTGGGCCAAGCACTGACAATCGCACTGACCAAGGTTGCTAGTGGAATGGCAAAAAACACACCCCAAACTCCCCACACTCCACCAAAGAACAGAACCGCAACAATAATAGCCACAGGATGAAGATTGACCGCCTCGCTAAATAGGAGGGGTACCAACACGTTGCCATCGAGTAACTGTATGACGCCATAGGCGCCCAAAACCCAGTAAAAACTGGGGCTGATACCCCATTGAAAAAAGGCAACGGCCACTACAGGTAAGGTCACCAGGGTTGCACCAATATAAGGAATAATAACGGAAAGGCCCACAAGCAATGCCAACAGCGCCGCGTAGTTAAGCCCCAAAAAAGCGAAGGCGGCATAGCTCACGCCCCCTACCAAGATAATTTCAATCACCTTGCCACGTACATAATTAGCAAATTGCAGGTTCATTTCAGACCAAATTCGACTCAGCATCGGCCGTTCAGCCGGTAAAAATGACGTGGCCCAGCCTAAAATTTGATCGCGGTCCTTCAAAAAGAAAAAGACCATCAACGGTGTCAGCACCATGTAAACCAGCACGGCGAGTAACCCAGGAATGCTGCTAAAACCCTTGGTCACCAACAACTGCCCCAACTGAGCCATATCTCCCTGAACACTGTTCATGGCCAGATTAATTTGCTCCTGAGTAATGATCGCAGGATATTTTTCGGGCAATACCGACAGGGCCGCACGCCCGCGCTCGACCATAGCGGGAGCCTCGCGAGCAAGGCTGGCGAGCTGACGCCAAACCAGGGGTAGCAGCCCCAGAATAAAAGCAAAGAAAGCACTGGTGAACATTAGCGTGGCAATCCACACGCCAATTCGAGTTGATAAGCCCCACGCATAAAGCTGGTTCGCGACGCCCTGCATCAGATACGCGAGAACCACCGCGACAAAAATAGGCGTAAAAATTTGCCCCACCGAGGCGAGCAGAACAAGACTGATCACTACAATAACCAGCAGCAGCACCGATTCCTCATCACTAAGGTAACGGTCGTACCACTTTCTGAAAATATTAATCATGAGGCGGCCTTGGTAATACGATGACGAAAACTACCGTCTGTGAGGGTTTGGGATTCAACGCCATGCCCAGCCAGTCTTTGTAATGATTGAAAATCTTTCGTGGAACCCGGATCGGTAGCCAGCAACTCCAATACAGCACCCGGGGCCATGTCTCTCAGGCCACGCTTTGCCATAAGCAGTGGCATAGGACACTTTTGACCTCTAGCGTCGATCTGTTTATCGGACATGAATGGCTTTCCTGATTCTGCGACTCATCTGCATTATAGCCGCTATCGCACAATTTCCTGTGAACTCTTACTGGACAATAGGACCAAACAAGTTGGACTTACGATAAAGTGCGCCCATGAGCTTTTGCACACAATACCTTGCCCAACGTTTTAAACGCCATCTCCGACAGCTGGCCCCATGGGGACTGGCGGGATTTTTGGCGTTGCCTGCTTTAACACTACCCGCAACCGAGGGGCTAAAAATTCCTAACCTTGGGGAATCTAGCACCAGCCTTTTTTCCGCAGACTATGAATACAATCTGGGCCAGTGGTGGTTGAAGTCTTTTCGCCGACAGGCTCCCACACTGGACGACCCGTTACTGTACAGCTATTTGGAATCCCTAGTTTTTGATTTGGTCACTCACAGCGATCTTCAGGATCGTCGATTAGAATTTGTGATCGTTGATAACCCTACGATCAATGCTTTTGCTGTGCCCGGTGGAATTATTGGTGTGCATACGGGGCTGTTTAACTACGCGCAAACCGAAGATGAATTTGCAACGGTCATGTCCCATGAAATAGCCCACCTGAGCCAAAGGCACTTTTCCCGAGGTGTAGAACTTGCGCAAAGTCAGTCGACGTTAAATATAGCGGGCTTACTAGCCGGTATTTTACTAGCGGCGACGGCTGGGTCCGATGCGGGACTCGCCGCAATGACCGCCACTCAGGCTGCGCTGCAAGACGAACAGCTTCGCTACAGCCGCGCCAATGAAGCAGAAGCCGACAGAGTGGGACTGCGCATCTTGTATGACGCGGGTATGGATCCCTACGCAGCACCCGCCATGTTTGAGCGAATGCTAGCGTCTACTCGATACAGCAGCGCCAACCGCATGCCAGAGTTCATGCGCACACACCCCTTATCGGAGAAACGGATTGCAGATACGCGCAATCGCGCAAGACAGTACCCAAAGCGTATTCGCCCGGTTAGCCTTGATTACCAACTCATGCGAGCCCGCGTTGCCGTATCTCTAGCAGACACCCCCGAGGAAGCTGTGGCGCAATTCAAGGGAGAACTGGAGGGTAACCCTCGCTCTCGAGAAGCTGCGATTTACGGCTTGGTGCTGGCCCTAACAAAAGCCGGTCGCCCTGATGAAGCCGCCCTAACCCTCGATGGTATTTGGTCAGATCGAGAGCAACGAATCGAGTATATTCTTGCTGATGCCGAGATCTCACTTGCTCAGGGAAAACCTGAGCTGACGGCTAAAAAACTGCAAACCCGTTTACAGCTGTCACCCGGCAATCATCCTTTAACCATGTCATATGCCCATGCACTGCAACAAAGCCAGCAATCTCATTTGGCTGAAGAGGTGCTTATTGACCAATCACGCCTAAAACCGAGTGACCCGGGGCTTTGGTATTTACTGGCAGAGGTCCAAGGCTTGAGCGGCAACATTATTGGATTGCACCAATCTAGGGCCGAGTATTTCATACTGGTGGGTAATTTAGACGCTGCTCAGCGACAACTGGCCTACGCCCTTAAATTGGTGGGCGATGACTTCACGGTCTCAGCACAAATTAATGAACGCATTGGGCAAATTATTGACATGCGCACAGACCTAGACAGAGGTTAATGCTGTCTCAGGCCCGACCCACAACACCGGTGTTTAAACTTTCAGCGAATGACAGCATACGATTGAGGGGGCGCATGGCCGCCTGCCCCAGCACCGGATCAATATGAATCTCGTTGTCTGGCCTGTCGAACACCCCTGAGAGACGCTCAAGATCGTTCATAGCCATCCAGGGACAGTTTGCGCAGCTGCGGCACGTTGCACCGTTGCCAGCTGTTGGCGCAATCAGGAAGGTTTTTTCCGGCGCTGCCTGCTGTAGCTTAAAAAATATTCCCTGATCGGTGGCGACAATAAACGTGTCTTGCGACATGGATTGAGCGGCCTTTATGATTTGGGTCGTCGAACCCACGTGATCTGCCATTTCAATCACCGATGCGGGAGATTCGGGATGCACCAAGACAGCGGCTTCTGGGTGTACCTGCTTTAAATCTGCAATGCCTCTAGCCTTAAATTCTTCATGCACAATACAAGCGCCATCCCACATTAGAATATCGGCACCGGTTGAGCGTCGAACATAGTCTCCCAAGTGTTTATCTGGAGCCCAGATGATTTTTTTATCTTGAGCGGCAAGGTGTTCGGCAATATCTAGGGCAATGCTTGAGGTTACGACCCAATCGGCTCTCGCCTTCACCGCTGCGGAGGTATTTGCATAGACCACAACTTCCCGATCTGGATGGCTATCGCAAAACGCCGAAAATTCGTCAACCGGACAACCCAGATCTAGCGAGCAGGTCGCCTCCATATCGGGCATTAACACCCTTTTCTGGGGGGTCAGTATCTTGGCGGTCTCGCCCATAAACTTCACCCCCGCCACAATCAATGTATCTGCTGGGTGATCTCGCCCAAAACGTGCCATTTCGAGGGAGTCTGAAACACAGCCTCCTGTAGCCTCCGCTAGGGCCTGAATTTCGGGGGCCGTGTAATAGTGGGCAACGATCACCGCATTTTCACGCCGCAGCATTTCCCGGATGGCCGTCTCAAGCTCAGCTTGGCGCTCAGGGGAGGTTTCCGAGCGCTGGTTGCGACTCAGATGCTCCTGAACTTGATCACGGATTTTAATGAGCTGTGCTTGGGCAATGGTCATTGCTAAATAACTGGAAACTCTTCGATCACTAAAGGTTAGCACAACTCATGTTGTTTGCAGTGGCTAGTCGCACTGACAGTGCTACTATTATTTTGCCTCACCGCCTTAAGGGACCGTTTTGACTGACCCCAACGACACCGACTTACGGTTTGACGTATCTGCCACTATCCTTGTCTGCGACGATGATCCAACGGTAAGGCTGCTGGCCAGAGAATGCTTGGAGTCGGCGGGCATGAGCGTTCTGGAGGCAGAAAATGGCCAGGAGGCCCTGACACTATTCAATAAGCAGCAGCCTGATTTGGTCTTTCTAGACGTGGATATGCCGCTGTTGAATGGCTTTGAAGTTTGTCAGGCGATAAGACAGACTGAGAGGGGCCAATCGTTACCCGTGTTAATAGCGACGGGGGCCAACGATAACCGGTCTATTGACCAAGGGTTTGAGGCCGGAGCCACACAATACAAAACTAAACCCATCAACTGGGCTCTGCTGTCACGCGATGTAAAGTACATGCTCAGAGCTGCGGAGGCATTCACCGCACTCAAAGCTCAGCAAGTACAGCTAAGAACACTTGCCTACTATGACCCACTCACGTCCTTGCCTAATCGACGCAGCTTTGTCGATCAGCTCAAAAAAAGTTTAGATGAGACGGCAGATCATCAGCGATCCCTTGGCTTGCTGATGGTCGACCTTGATCACTTTAAACGGATTCATGACCCCTTGGGTGAAGCTCTGAGCGACAGTTTACTGAAGGTAGTGGCAGCACGGTTGGAAGAGCGGTTGAGTGTGTACGCGCCCCGAGGGCCCGATCCTCACGAGGCTATTAACCGCAGCGATTTAGATGATATGACGATTGATCTCATGCGCCCCGGTGGTGATGAATTCAATATTATTGTTCGCAATATTAAAGACAGCCAGGCGCTAACGACCATCGCGTCCTTGATTCTGGAAACACTCAATGCGCCATTAATTTTTAGCGATAACCACCTCGTATTATCGGCGAGTGTCGGTATTGCAATGGCACCCGAACATGGCCTGGAATCTGAGGCGATTATACGAAGAGCCAATATTGCTCTGAGTGCAGCAAAGCTGGCCGGGCGCAATCGTTACCGACTCTATGACGACTCTTTGGCCGATGATGCAGAGAGGAAACTCCGTTTAGAGGCAGACCTGCGCGACGCTCTCGAGAGCTCCGATCAACTGTTTATGGCTTATCAGCCCCAAATTGATACGAGTACAGGCCGAATCTCTGGTGTAGAAGCCTTAGTACGATGGTGCCATCCCGAACTCGGTGCGATTTCACCTGCGCTCTTCACACCACTGGCCGAGGGTAGCGGCCTAATCAGTCAATTGGGTGACTGGATATTTAAACGCGTGGACAGTGATATTCAAACATTAAAAGGGGTTTTCCCCTCCTATTTGACCATTAGCATCAACCTGTCTCCCTTACAGTTTACGCAGGCCAATTTTCTGGAAACCCTTAAGCTTCGGCTGAGTGAGTTGCAGTCTAAGAACGCGATCGAGCTCGAACTCACTGAAGGCGTGATTATGTCTGACGCCGACGACAGCCTGTTAAAGCTTCATGAATTGCGCAAAGCTGGTTTTCGACTTGCTATTGATGATTTTGGGACAGGTTATTCATCGCTGAGCTATTTGAAGGACTTCCCCGTCAACACGCTAAAAATTGATCAAGCCTTCGTCGCTAATCTTGGCTGTGAAAGTGGCAATAGTATTGTTCGGGCGATACTGGCTCTTGCGACTGCACTAAATCTTGATGTGGTCGCTGAAGGCGTCGAAACACACGAGCAGGCAGATTTTCTTACGCGTCATCACTGCAATATTCTGCAGGGTTTTTTACTGGCCAAGCCCATTCCCCTACAAAATGTGATTGATAGGCTTGATGTCGACTTTAGCCACATTTACCGAATGCAGAATTCGTAACTCGATCATGAAAGCTCTGCTGCGCCTATTCATTATTTTTGTACTAATACTTTCGGCAACTGTCTACGGCGAATACGACTCTAAAAGATTAACTCCGCATCAGACGGTGCAGGTTTTGCTGTAAGGCAACGACCCCGAGAAATTACGCCAAGCCTTGTTAAACCTTGGCGGGCAAATCACTCATGAACTACCTATTGTCGGCGGTATCGGCGGCATTATTAGCGCAACTGAAGTTACCAAGTTAGCAGCAATGGAGGGAATCGACAGCCTAACGGAGGACGTTAACCCATTAAAACCGCCCGAAGCTCGAGACTGCTTAGTCTCTGGAGACTTACAAGTGGCGCTGATGGCCCAATCCCTTCAGTGGCGGGTTTATAACTTTGGTACCGAGCCGAAACCGCTGAAATGGGTAATCGCCGCTTGGCCTTACGCACTCGGTGATGGGAACCTGTCCATTACCCCGAGTCTTACTAATTCGCCCGCCATTAAGCCGTTCAAAATTTCATCAGGCATTAGGTGAAATCTGGACTATATGCTGCCACCAGTGCCTGCATTAGTGACAATTCAGTTTTCAAGCTCACCAAAGTCAATGTCACAAAATGACTTTCAAATTTCCTTAGGTCTCGACAATTGTGAAGCAAAGCTCATTCCTGCTTATGAAGGTGACAGACAAGACTTTTATTTTTCGCAAGAAGCTGGGGCGACACGACTGACCGAGGCCAGGCTCACAGGCCGAGGGGTTGGCGTAGCTATAATTGACACTGGCCTATGGGATACCCCAGCACTCACGCGCAACGCTTCCGGCGAATTCCGTGTTACCGCCCAATACGATGCTATCCGTGATCAGGTGAATACTAAGCTCAATGACCATAGAGGCCACGGATCACATATGGCCAGTATTATCGCCAACAGTCGCCCAATCAATAATCGCGATACTTCCCAGTACCAAGGCATAGCACCCAACGCTGCACTTATTCCTGTCATCGCCCTATCGCCCCGTGGCGATGGCGACTTCTTCGATATTATTCGCGGCATTCAATGGGTCACTGAGAATCAATCGCAATTTAATATTCGCGTACTCAACCTGTCGTTGACCGCCATCCCACTCAAGAAATATTGGGCAGATCCAATGAATCAAGCCGTCATGAAAGCTTCGCAAGCTGGCATTGCTGTTGTGGTTGCAGCAGGCAACGACGGACCAGACTGGGGCACTATCGGCTCCCCCGGAAACAATCCCTACGTCATTACCGTAGGGGCCTTCACCGACTCATGGACGCCGGGTGATGGCAGAGACGACTACATCCCTAATTTTTCTTCACGGGGCCCAACGCCAGCAGGCTTAATCAAGCCTGATCTTGTTGCACCCGGTGTTCATATCACTGACCTCATACCCCCCGATTCAACGCTGGCAATGAAGAATCCCAACTACTTTCTGACCTCTGGGGAATTTGTTTCTGCAGGCAGCTCTCAAGCTGCAGCCGTTGTGTCGGGGTTGATAGCTCTGTTACTAGAGGTAAAACTAGAGCTCACTAACGACGACGTTAAATGCTTGCTTACCACAAGCGCCCAGCCCGCAATAAGCAGAGACGGCAAACTTGCCTACAGCCCGTTGATCCAAGGCGCAGGACGTGTTGACGGATCTCATGCTCTGACCTTAGGTGAAACCGACTGCGAGCAGAAACGTCTGGATATTAATGCTGCCTTCGCAGGCACAGAGCGTTTGTACGGTCCGGCTCAACGTCTTCAGGATGGCACCCCCTCTTTACCCAATATGCCTTCCATGGTGACGGGAGAGGCGCCCGCGCTAGGTATGAGTAGTGATCGTCGATGGGGAGTAGCCGCACACCTTGAGCGACTCGATCCCGCAACTGAACCCGCCCAGGACGTGCCCTTTGACTGGGCAGCGATCTATTTTGAGGAACAGCAAAAACTGCATCGACTCCAAGCCTCTCCAAAACAGTAAAGCTTCAAAAACTCATCGGAGCATATCGCCTTAATCAAATGCCGCATGTGGGTCAGTCCTAAGCTGTTTACCCCCATTCAGTCTTCGTAATATCGAATGAAAGAGAAAGGACATGCCTTGAGAGCATGTTGAAAGCTAAGAAGATCAAAACCCATTTGGGAGGATTCATACCATGAAAACGACCAACGTAATCACAAGTTTGCGGCAGCGATAATGCTCGCCACGCATGTCGCCTATGCAGACGAACAGCTGCGCGGAGCGGTCACAGCCGTAAGTCATGTTGCGGCCGGTGTCACTGCGGACACGCCGCACAATGGGTTTCGATGGGCTGAAGCACGGCATGACAAGGGTCCAGCCGTCAATGTACCGGCCGAGAATCGGCGATCAGGCTTCAGATGGGTATCTCATCCTAGTATAAAAACTCGTGGGCAGACTGCGGCAATTAAGCATACAGAAATTGCAGATCAGACAAGATCGAGATGGGTCATTACGAAAGACGCCAGCCAAACTGCTTCTCGATGGGTCACTCGCAACGACGCTAATTCAACTGGGTCTAGGTGGGTCATTCGCAACGATGCTGATCAAGCGGGTTCTAGATGGGTTATTGGATAAGTAGCATAACTCCGTTTTAGTGAAGAGAAAGCACCTGCCAAGTGCTTTCTCTTTGTTGGTGTTAGAGCGTTATACTAAAATTTGCTCAATAACATCAGTTCTCTCTTTATGGCCAAAATTTGCAGGTTTTATTTTTTCGCAGCTCTACTGCTAGCGCCAAACCTCAGCTGGTCTAACACTTCCAACGATACCTCAGGGTTTCTTTTTTGGAGCTCTCCTGCCTCAAGACAGCTCACGTCATTTATCGTAACTGACGTATTTGAAGATTCCTCGGGCATGGTATGGCTCTCCACCCAAGAAGGACTTAATCGCTATGACGGAGTGAAGGTAAAGCAATACATCCCTCAATTGTTCGAAGAGGGCACATTAGCTCCTGGTAGAATAGTAGGCGTCAGACAAACCCCTGATAATAGAATTTGGATAGCAACCAGATCAGCCATCCAGACTCTAGATACAACTCGCCAGACACTGAGTACCCCGAGTGAACTCAAAAATTTGGAAGACGACATCACCGGCTTTGAGATCGATTCAGCTGGAAGGCTTTGGCTTGGTCTTGCTGGGAAAATCGCGGTCTATCGCCCGGAAACCTCGCAAATTTTCTCCTTTGAGCTACCTCAATCGCAATTTCCAGACAGTGCCCGTGTTGTAGATTTTGCAGTTGATGGAGACAAATTATATGCCCTCATAAATAAGGCAGGCATATTTGAAGTTAAGTGGATGAACCAACGACCCGTCTTTGAAAATGCTTCATCTTCGCTTGAACTTCAAGATACTGACCTCTTCAAAGTAGTTAAGAACAAAGAAGAACTCTGGATAGCTACCCTTGGCTCCGGCGTATTCATTGTGAATAAAAAAACCTCTGAAACCAGAAGAATACTGGCTGGGCCGGCGACTGAAGACCTTCCATCCAACACCGTTTATGAAATATTTCATGATGGTCAAGTTACGTGGATTGGAACAGGAAAAGGACTGGCCGTAACGGCTGATAAAGGACGAACTTTTCAGACTTATACCGACCTTAATCCAGGACTTGCAGAAACAGAAGTCAGATCAGTTTACAAAACTAATGATGAGACCTACTGGATCGGACTTACGAACGGCTTGGCGCATGGAAGAAAAAGCACAGCAAAAATTATCAATAGCTCAAATAGCAACCTACAGAGCGATACCATCAACGGCATAACTGTATCTGACGATGGAATACTCTGGCTCGCGACTGATGCTGGTGTTTCGTACCTAAAGCCGGGCGAAGCATCATTCAAAAACATAAACCACTTTAGTCATAAGCAACTACCTGAAGGAATTGTCACAGCGGTAGCCGTCGACAGCGGTATCGCGTGGATAGGAACCTTCGACAATGGCCTTTACCGCTATGAGATAGCGGGAGGCAATGTCACAAAAGTTCTATATGACCCTTTGAGAGACGGCGCTTTACATAGCCAAGCCATAACATCTCTCCTTGCACTGCCAAACAGAGGTTTGATTGTCGGTACTTATGGTGGTGGACTGAGTGTTGTAGACAGCGATGGTCAAGTTGTGCGGACAATACGCTCACTTGCCGGCAGTCAAATTAGCGACATTATTTATGCACTTTTACTAGATCACGACGACGGCATTTTAATAGGCAACGAACAAGGCGTTGCCAAGCTATCGAGCGACCTTCAAACACTAGCAGACACGGACTTTTCATCTTTTTTAGTTGACGCAGGAGCCACCACAAAAAATATAAACCCTGTTGAAATTCAACATGGGGACAACAATGACCTGTGGGTTGGAACTTTTCAATATGGACTGATGAAAGCTCAAAGGGACCGAAGCCTAAATGTCACAGGTGTCAGTAATGTAACGAGAAACCTAAATTTACCAAGCATATCCGTGATGGGTATCCATAAAGATTCCGCAGGGAGCCTTTGGCTATCACACAATGAAGGACTGACCAGGTTCAACCCGATTACGATGAAGGCGCGTAATTATAGAAATACTTTTGGTGCGAATATTGGTGAGTTTATCAGTGGCTCCTCCTATGGATCTTCCTTGGGCACAATATACTTTGGGGGCTTTCGGGGCGTCTCCATAGTCGACGCACATTCTGCAGAAGAAACCGCAAAGCCTATACGCATTGGGATAGCGTCAATATCTTTGTTAAATAAACCCATCGATCTGTCGCCACACAATTCAGACTTCTGCTTAGATCTTGACCATGATGACAAGATCGTCACCATCGAGATGTTCGGTGCGGAATATATTGCCCCCTCTGAAATTCGATATAAATATCGAATTTCAGAGCTTGAGGATAAGTGGGTAGATCTTGGTAACGACCGGACATTAAGCATGACAGCACCACCTGCCGGGTCGTATTTAATTGAACTTGCGGGCAAGGGAGTTATGGGCGACTGGAACTATGACGCACTAAAAATTCCCCTCATCGTTCGCCCACCGTTCTGGTTTTCTCCAATTGCCTATGCAATTTACATAATACTCGGCGCATTGCTGACGGCTAGGGTCGGCTTTTGGATGCAAAGAACACTCCAGCAGTCACATCGCAGAGGACAGGAGTTTGCCGAGAAGCTTAGAGAAAGAACCATGGACCTCGAAGAGGCCAAGCAAGCTGCAGAAGCTGCCAATGTTGCCAAGTCAGAATTTCTAGCCGTAATGGGCCATGAAATTCGAACGCCTCTGCATGGCATTATTGGAATGAATGAGCTGCTGCTCAAAACCGACACAACACCCCAGCAAAGTCGCTTTGCCCGAGCCGCACTCAACTCCGGAAAAACACTGCTTCACCTCATTAGCGAGATTTTAGATCTAGCGAAGATCGAGGCTGATCGAATGGATATTGAATCCGTTGAATTCGATCTAGTCAGCGTGATTGATGAGGTCTGCTACCTGCAGGGCGAACCCGCGCAAAGAAAAGGGCTGAAGCTAGATTTCATACCCGACATTGTACTGGCCGGAAGCTACCGCGGCGACCCACAAAAAATACGCCAAATCATTACAAACCTAGTCGGCAATGCCATTAAATTGACGGAGTCCGGTCGTATCGTCGTTACCTTAGGCGTAGATCCCTCGGGTGAAATTCGAATGGTGGTAGACGATACAGGAGATGGCATTCCCGACGATGCTAGAACCCGCGTGTTCGAAAAATTTACTCAGGCCGACACCAGCACCACCAGACAGTTTGGCGGCACCGGACTGGGACTCACCATCTGTCGCAATTTCGCTGAGGTTTTGGGCGGATCGCTTTCAATAGAAACCCCAGCGGTTGGTACTGGCACCCGGGTCGTTGTAATTATTCCTCTAGAAATTGCTGAAGTGCGACCCTCACTAGACCGGGGAACAATTGGCCTACTGACTGAAGATGAAGTATTCCAAAAGAGTACGGCAGCACATGCTGCACTAATTGGTTATCGCATTGTCGAAATCCAAAGTGCAGAGGCTATAGATCAGGTCCCCTATAATGCCTTGATCGTCGACCAACTTCTCAAGCCTAGTGATCTCGACGACATAGAGCTGCGCTTTGGTTCTATCAAAAAGATACTTGCCACCTCTATAAAGAGCCTCTCACCGCGGCTACATTCTCAGCAGTGGATTGGTCTGCACAGACCCATTACAACGAGTAATCTTGAGGAAGCTTTATCCAGCGAGGTGACGCAACCTGCAGCGCCCGCAGTGTCTCTTCAAATAAACGCTGACGTATTGGTTGTTGAGGACAACAAGGTCAACCAGATTCTGGTTCAGGAAATCATGAAGTCTATGGGGCTTAAATCTAGCCTCGCGGAAAATGGGCTTGAGGCGGTCACGCTTTTCCGACGCCACCGGTTTGACTTGGTTCTTATGGATTGCCAAATGCCTGTGATGGATGGCTTTCAAGCCACCAAGCTTATTCGAGAGATTGAATCTGAGCGAGACTACCCCCGCACGCCAATTATTGCGCTGACAGCAGCCGCTCGCGCTGAGGAATACGAGCAGGCTTTGAGCTCTGGCATGGATGAGTTTATGACCAAACCTTTCAATGTCGCTCAGCTAGAAAACCGGATCGTTGCAACGCTTACACACAAAATCTCTAACGATACTGTCAGAGGGCCTGCTTCGGAGCACGCAGCAGTTCAAGGCCCCATTGATGAGAACGTTATAGATTCGATACTGGCGATTAACCCGGCCTCTGGCGGCGCGCTACTCGCTAAAGTCATTGCCTCCTTTAATGCACAGTTACCCATAAATCTCGCCAATCTGCGATCCTCGATAAACACCGAAGACCACGAGACGCTAAGACAACATGCCCATGCCCTTAAGTCTATGAGTGGCAACGTTGGTGCGAGGCAGCTAACAAAAGCACTGAATGACATTGAACAAGCCGCCGCTGTTGGCCAGGTCACATTGTCAGAAGAGGATTATAAAGATATCGAAGAGCTGGCCAGGAATGCCGTAGAGGCTCTGCAGCGCTGGACCTAAAGCCCCATCTCAAAAACGCCCAGCAGCTAAGCCCCCTTAAAAACAGGTGCGCGCCGCTCTTTCTGGGCCAACAAACCTTCCTTTAAGTCGTCTGATTCTGAACAAATAAGTGCCAGCTCACGAGCTTCGTTAGCAACAACACTGCCCCGCTCTGCTTGCCGAATAATTTTTAACATGGCGGTCACTGCCAAAGGTGCACGCTGCGCCAACATCTTGGCGGTGAGGCCACTTTCCTTCATCAACTGATCACTGTGAATTAATCGATTAACGATCCCAAATTCAAGCATCTGTTTCGCAGAGAACTCCTCTGCCGCGACAAGAATCCGTTTGGCAAGATTCACTCCCAAGCGACTGACCATGCGCTCGATACCCTCAATGGGATAACACAGACCAATGGCTGAGGCAGGCACACGCATTATGATGTGGTCAGCCGCCAGTCTAAAATCACAAGACATCGCAAGCTCACACCCCCCTCCAAATACATTGCCGTTAACCACGCAAAGCGTGGGAATCGGTAAATCAGCTAACTCGTTAGTGACCTGCTGAAATTGGTCGCCATCTAACTCACCCGCACGGATTTGTTGCAAATCGGCGCCCGCACAAAATATGGAGCCTGATGCAGAGGTAATCACCAGCACCCGAGTCTCGGGTTTCAAGGCAGCTAATGCCTTCTGAATACCCGACAACTCATCGCGACCCAGGGCGTTACGGCGATCCGGTCGATTAAATTGTAGGGTCGCAATACCCGCTTCCTGCTCAAATAAAATAGTCGATGTCATATCGAGACAAGCTCCTTCCGCTGCAGCCATTCAGTTTAGGGGGCATTACGGTCGAAATAAAACACTCTTACATGGACACGGACAAAAAAAATACTTAAAGTTCAAAAAATCGAATCTTGCGAATAACTTTATTTTGACAACTGTCACCGACAACGGATCGCCCTTCAATCGCGGAATACAGCACGAGGCTAAACACGGTGCAATATTGTCGAGGGCGGCAAAGCTTTTCAATACAAAAGGCGCCCGATCCACCACCCTGAGCGACGTTGCCGACAAACTAGGGCTAACCAAAACAAGCCTCTATTACTATGTAAAAACCAAAGAAGACCTGATCTATCAATGCTATGACGCGGCCATGCGTCAAGCGCACAAAACCCTAGACCAAGTCGAACAAACTACTGACGACCCCCTGGAGAGAATTTTGCTCTTCATGGAAGAGAATATCTCCATCATCCTCAAGGCACTCTCCGGTCATGGCGACTATTACGCTGCGCCTCTGGAGTTTGCCTCGCTGAAAGACGAACACCGGGAAGCACTGAGCCAAGAATACCTGCGCATGTTCATTCGGATTCGCTCTTACATACGCGACGGCATTGAAAGCAATGTTATACGGCCCTGCCACTCCACCGCCACAGCGAGGGCATTGATTGGAGCGCTGGACTGGTCTTTTTACTGGCTATACGAAATGCCCCGGGAAGATGCCGTATTAGCGGGCTCCGCCCTGCGAAATATTGTGAAGCACGGTCTGTTTGCAGCTGACGGTCAGTACCGGCCAACCGATCATGTGCTTAGTGCTGAAGGGGTTGTTCCCGCAAAAGGCTTTGACCGTGAAGCCCAAAACCGACTTAAGCAGGAAGCTTTCTTTAAGGCTGGAACGCGCTTTTTCAACCGCAAGGGCTTTAACGGCACATCCCTCGATGAAATCGCCGAACATCTGCAGGTCTCAAAGGGTGCCTTTTACTACCATTTTACGAATAAGGAAGCACTGCTCACCCAATGTTATGAGCACTCGCTAGATTTAACCGACGCCATTTACACAGACATTCGAAAAAGCACCATGTCTGCGCCACAAAAGCTCGATACTGCTTGCCGCCAAGTGTTCCATATTCAAAACTCCGACCTTGGCCCCCTGATCCGTTACAACACCATCACAGCACTACCTCCACCCATTCGCAGACGTGTTCTTGTTCGTACTCAAGCCACCAGTAACAATCTGGGACAATTTATCCGCGAGGGCCAGGGGACAGGAGAATTCCGAAATGTAGATGCCGCCATCATGCAAAATATGCTGGAAGGTGCGGTGAACGCAGCCATGGATATCAGTGACTGGCGACGTGTTGATGATATCGATCAAACGGCCGTCGAGTATTTCGATGTTTTCTACTTTGGCTTAGCCAAGCCTGCCAACTAAGTCTGCGCCAAGGAGATACCGGTGCGAAATTTTCAAGACGTCATGGACTTAATCAAGCCCGAGCAAGTGGGCCGTTATTGGTTCAGAGGGCACAGTCCCACACCACAACCTAGAATTTTTGGTGGTCAGGTTTTGGCTCAGTGCCTTTTAGCCGCCAACGACACCGTCGACAGCGCCCTCATGGCTCACTCGATGCACGCCTACTTTTTACGGGCCGGCGACTCCACCATTCCCATTGAGTTTGACGTGGACCCCATCCGTGATGGTCGCTCCTTTGCTACGCGCCGAGTCGTTGCCCGACAAAAAGGTGAAGCCATTTTTAACACTTCAATTAGCTACCAGATCACCGAGGCGGGCTTTACTCACAGCGAAAAAATGCCGCTAGTACCCTCACCGGAAGAAGCGGAGGCTCTAAACCTTGGGCCCAAGTACAAAAGCTTCAGCGATATGTATCAGATTGATCGGGTTCGAATTACGGCGCGCAGCGGGCAGCCCCAGCAGAAGCAGCAAAATTGGTTCAAGGCCTCAGGTCATTTGCAAGAAGATCCGAGATTGCATCAGGCGGCACTCGCACTGATTTCTGATTGCGCCCTGCTAGGCACCAGTTTTTACCCCCAAGGCATGCAGGACTGGGATATCAACCACATTGCCGCCAGTCTCGATCACGCTATATGGTTTCACGAGCCGGTCAATGTGACTGAGTTCTTACTGTATGAGTGCGATAGCCCTTGGGCCGGCAACGCACGGGGTTTCAATCGGGGCCAGTTTTGGAGCAAAGACGGCACGCTCCTGGCTTCTACGACCCAGGAAGCGCTGGTGCGACCAAAGACGCATTAGCCCTAACGACTAATTAACGACTGACGTCATTTGCCGACCCAAACCCACCAGCTCAATAGCGCCATCGCGCAACTCAAAGGCATGGATCGACCCATTATCGGGCCAGCACTGGACCGTTTTGCTCGCTTGGCGACAATGAGCGACGACGGTGTTAATCACAAGAAAGTGGGTGAAAATAACCGTGGGCTCAACCAGCTCCTGCAAGGCGCTCGTAATACCCTCACGCCAACGCCACAGTGACTCACCCTGTTCGTCCCAGGTCTGGCGCATAAAGCCCTGTAGCCATACCTGGCGCTCCTCAAGGGGTACCGGCGCCTGAATCTCCTGAAAGGCATCATTAATGACAACGCCACGATTCAAACGTGCCGCTAAGGGTGCCCCGGTTTCCTGTGCTCGCGCTTTTGGGCTACTCACTAAGGCCACATCTTGCGGAACGACAGACAGCAGCTGCGTTGCTGCCGCCTCAGCTTCAAGCAACCCTTTTTCACTGAGCCCAGGATTGCTGTGCTCTCCCCAACTGGCGGAGGCCTCACCATGCCGAACTAGCCACACTGCTGTCACCGGTAAGTCACCAGTGATTCTTGCAGCTGAGCAGACAGTAGCTGCAAATGCGCCGCGTCGTTAAAGTTCGACAGCGATACCCGCTTATCGCTGTAAATAAATCGAGTAATTGAGCAGTTCATAACGGGTTCATAGAACTGGTAAAAACCGCTGTGGTCAGCACCCACAATCAACCCAACGGCCGTGGCAATCGTACCCCCCGAGGTGAAAACTGCGGTATTTTTACCCGCACCGACAGCGGTCATAATGTCTTTGAGCGCAGCCTGTACGCCGTCGCGATATACCGACCAGGGGGTAATGCCACAATCCGGACAATCAGGACTCACCCACGCGTTAAAAACCGCATCGATAACTTTCTGATAATCCTTACTGCTCCCAAAACCTCTAGCCACGATTTCAGCAAGCACCGGATCGTTCTGAGTTAGCCCGGGTAAGAGTGCGCTTACCTGCTCCTCGTTATTAATCTCATTGAAGCGATCATCGGTTTGCAACTCACAGGGGTCGCCCAAGCCGGCGAGCACCCGAGCACCGGTTTCTTGTTGGCGCGATAACGTGCCAGCCAGTGCCGCATCGACTTTGAGACCAATGGTTGACAGAAACTGACCGGTTACGTCAGCTTGGCGTTGCCCCAGGGTAGAAAGTTGATCGTAGTTGTCTGAGCCAAAGGACGCCTGTCCATGGCGAATAAGATAAATCGAAGCCATTAGGCCCTGCTCTCCTCTTCTCTGGTGAACCGCATTACCCGTGGGTAAGGGTAAAAGTCGTCGACGTGTCCGTCACGAATACGATCTTGTAAACCCGTCCAAAAACTCGCTTCATAAATATCGCTGTGACGGGCGTCAAAAGCCTTTCTTGCACGCTGATTGCCAGAAAAGAACAGCCGAAATTCTTCAGGGAAAACATCATTGGGCCCCACTGAATACCAGGGCCTGCTCGCCATTTCCTCATATTCATCTCGCGGTGGGGGAATGCGCCGGAAATTACACTCCAACAACGGCTGTATCTCATCATAGTCATAAAACACAACTCGACCGTGACGAGTCACCCCAAAGTTTTTCAGCAGCATGTCGCCAGGAAAAATATTAGCGGCCGCGAGCTCTTTGATCGACTTCCCGTAATCGTTCATGACTTCGTCGACATCCTCATCACTAGCATTCTGCAAATACAAATTGAGCGGCGTCATACGTCGCTCTACATAGCAGTGCTTAATAATGAGTGCGGTGCCACTAATCACCAGTTGTGAAGGACAGGTCTCGTACAGCTCCGCCATGAGTTCTTCGGAAAATCGTGACCGATCGAAAACAAGGTTATTGAACTCCTGCGTGTCGGCCATTCGACCCGCCCTATCCCAACGCTTTACCAAGTTGTACTTATCCTTCACCAACTGATGAGTCACTTCTTTGGGCGGTGTGAAACGGTCTTTGATAATTTTGAACACAAACTCATAAGACGGCAGCGTAAATACGGTCATCACCATCCCCTTAATGCCAGGCGCGACGATAAATTGATCTGTTGTCGCGCGCATGTGACGGTAGGCCGTGCGGTAGTAATAGGTCTTGCCGTGTCGGTGGTGGCCAATAGCACTGTAAATTTCAGAAATATCTTTCTTGGGCATTAGCTGATGCAAAAACAATACGTACTGCGAGGGGATAGATGCATCGACCATGAAGTAACTTCGGGTGAAGCTAAACAAGAGGCTAACGCGATCTGAGCCAAATAAAATGGTGTCAATATAGACAGCTGGCGCCGCGGCATCGTTATTGTGAAGCATGGGAAGTACAAAGGGTATTTGTACTCCATCGGCGGCAATCCGCCCCACAATGTAGACCGCCTTGTTCCGATAAAAGTGATGCTCTAGGGTGTGCAATTCAACCGTCGAGTTTTCTTTGCCTTCAACCTCACTGAGCTGGCCTTCAATGGCTGCCACAATAGATTCACAGTCACGCTCTAAATTTTCGTAAGGAATGTGAACAGCGTACTGCGAGAGCAGCGTTGCAACACTGTCGCGCAGATCACCACCGAATCGTTTAACGACACGCCGCACGTCTACCGGCGGCATATCGCCTTGAGGAGAAAATACAAAAGCGTGTTCGTTGCGAATGCGGTGATGTCCAAACACAGAGTTGTAGATCGAATTGTAAAAGGTCTCTGCAATTTCAAAATTGGTCATGCCCCGAACCAATTCGACATACACAGCTCGGGTTTCCGTCCAAAAGGTAAAGTCTGAAATACGATCATCGGCAATGACGTTGACGTACTCTAGGGTTTCCAAGACCTTTTCTTTGTAGAGATCGATACGCCGTGTCGATATCTCTTGCATGATGCCCCATTCTGCAAGCTCGAAACGCGTGCGAGCCGCGAGCGTAATATTCTCGAACTCCGCAAAATACGCCGTAAAGCCGTTAAGTATGGTTCGCGCTAGGCGCGTTTGTTTGTCCACGATTAGATCCCTGTCTAGGGCGCACAGTGTAGGGTTCCCACCTATCCCTTGCAATTTCAGTGGTGCAAAACCAAAAAACCCGCCAGGAAACGGCGGGTTTCTTTAGACCACCCTTAAATTTAGGCGGCGTAAGCCTTATCTATGTACTGCGCACGGTGATAGGTCGCATCACCAAAGGTGGTATTAATCATCATCAAACGCTTCGCGTAGTGGCCAATATCTAACTCGTCAGTAATTCCCATACCGCCGTGCATCTGGGTTGCCTCACCGTAGACGAGCTTGGCGTTTTTATCGATAAACACCTTCAACGCATGAATACTGGCTGCAGCGCTCGCAGGATCCTGCTTGTATTCGCAAACCACTTTAAACAGCAGCGACTTGGCCTGCTCATAGGCCATCATCGTATCAACCATACGGTGCTGTAAGGATTGGAAAGAACCAATAGCCACACCAAACTGCTCGCGGGTTTTCGTGTATTCCAGCGTCTTAGTATTCAGGGTGCCCATGCAACCCACAGCCTCGGCCATGAGCGCTATCGTGGCCTCTTGAATCATTGCCTCGACAGTAGCCATCGCAGTGCCCGCTTCACCCACCAAGGAATCGGCGTTTAAAGCGACGTCGGTAAACGTTATGTTGGCAACGCGCTGACCATCCATCATAGGATAGTCCACACGATTCACACCTTCAGCGTCCGCAGCTACGACAAATAAAGACAATCCGTCTCGATCCCACTGCTCACCCGATGTGCGCGCCAGCACGATCATCTGATTACAGTTAGCACCATTGAAAACAACCACCTTTTCGCCGTTGAGTACCCAGCCATCACCAGCAGTCTTCGCTTGAGTCAAACAGTCCGCAATTTCAAAGCGGCTCTGACGCTCGAGATAAGCAAAGGCACCCGAGGTTGAGCCCTCAATAATCGAAGGAATCCAGGCATTGCGTTGGGCCTCGTTACCGGCACGGGCAATTAGCCCACCAAACAAAACAACCGTTGGAAGGTATGGCTCGACCACGAGGCCCTTGCCAATCTCTTCCATAATTACCATGGTATCGACAATATCTCCGCCAAACCCACCGTCTTCCTCGGCAAATGGAATCGACAACCAACCGAGCTCAGCAAAGGTCTGCCATGCTTTGTCGCTCATACCAGTGTCTGAGGCAACAATCGCACGTCGGGTATCCCAGTCGTAATCGTCCTGAACAAAACGCGCGATTGAATCGCGAACCATTTGCTGCTCTTCTGAAAAATCAAAGTTCATAATCTTGTCCCCCCTGGACGTTTATTCCAGGCCCAGTACGTATTTAGCGATAATGTTCTTCTGAACTTCATTAGAACCGCCATAGATGGTGGAAGCACGCCCGTACATATAATTTCGGAAAGCGTCATGGGCCCAACTGTGCCCAAGCACTTCAGGGTCCATACCGTTGGGCAAAACACCCTGATAATACGCCGCTGTTTCCATACGCAGCTCTTGCGTAGCCTGCTGCAGCTCGGTGCCTTTAATCTTCAAAAGCGACGACTCGGGGCCGGGAAAGCCACCGGCGGCCATGGCCGCAAGGGTGCGTAGCTCCGTAAATTCGAGTGCCATAAGTTCAATCTCAAGGTCCGCAACCTTGGCTTGGAAGCCCGCATCGTCTAAAAGGCGCTTACCGCCATTCATCTCAGCAGAGGCCGCTTCCTTGATCAAACGAATATTGCGCTTAGACTGCGCGACGTCGGCAATACCGGTTCGCTCATGAGCCAGCAGCGCTTTGGCTACAGTCCAGCCCTTGTTGACTTCACCGACCACATTTTCAACCGGCACCCGCACATCACTAAACTCAACTTCATTGAGGCTGTGCTCGTTATCGATTGAGATAATGGGATTAATCTTGATACCCGGGGTCTTCATATCAACCAGGATGAAAGTAATACCTTCCTGCTTCTTACCTTCATTGCTGGTGCGAACCAAAACAAAAATCCAGTCGGCATATTGCGCATAGCTGGTCCAGATTTTGGCGCCGTTAATCACATAATGATCGCCATCGAGTTCAGCCTTCGTTTTTAAAGAGGCCAGGTCTGAACCGGAACCGGGCTCAGAATAGCCTTGGCACCACCAGGTGGTACTGTCGAGAACTCCTGGCAGAAATTTTTCTTTTTGTTCGGTCGTACCAAACTGGTAAATCATGGGACCGACCATGCCTATACCAAAAGGAATCACGCCGGGAATGCCACGCTCAGAGCGCTCAGTCTCGTAGATGTATTTTTGAGTTGGCGTCCAGCCCGTACCACCGTGCTCAACCGGCCAATTCGCGGCAATCCAGCCCTTCTTATAAAGTCGCTGCTGCCATTCAACAATAGCCTCTTTAAAGTTATCTCCGCGCAAACGGGAGACAAGCTCATCGTCAAACTGCTCGTCAAAAAAGCCACGAACCTCTTCTCGGAACGTCAATTCTTCGGGTGAAAACGCAATATCCATACGTGCCTCGCAATTATCTGTGCGGTGCTTACTTCAACACCACCTGCTTTTGAACCTTGAGTATGTTTTTCTACGCTGTGGAATGTAGGCAAATTAAGCGGGGATTGCAAGTGCCCTGTGACCTGCATAATTTTCAATGTGAGGTTCGTATTTCTCAGCGGGGGTACGCCACCCCGAACCGAGAGGCTGATTTTCAGCTAATTGGCGCTATAAAGGACCGAACAGCGTTGAATGACGTCGAAAACCGCTTTAAAAACTCTGCCAGTGGCGGTGACCGACATACTCGGCTCCTACTCACCGAATACCACTATCCGCCTAATAAAGAATAGAAAAAAGCTTGCGCTGATATTCTGCAGCCAGTGGATCGCCCTTGCCAATCGTGGTCAGCGTGTCCAAATATAGACGCTTGGCCTCGCCGTTATTCCAGTCACGATCAGATCGCAACACGGTCAGCAAATGCTCCAGCGCCTCTTTATGGTGATCTGCTGCGCTAAGCTGCACCGCCAGCTGAACCCTAACTTGGTGATCGCTACTATCTGCAGCAAGCTCTGCTTCTAACGCTTCAATCTCGGGGGATTTTCCAGCCGCACGCTTTAACTCAATTTGCGCTACCAACTGCTCGTGAAGGGCGTCTTGATCGACCAAACGCACCTCGGCGAGTACCGCCGCCGCATCATCAAGCCTGTTTGCCTCAATTAGAGCACCCGCGTAAGCCAGAGTGATCTCCTTAAGCTTATTGGAATCTTCCCAAGCGCCTCGCAGTAATGCCAGGGCACCGGCGGTATCTCCCGCATCTAATAAATCAGTAGCCTCCTCGATTTTCGCATTCCAAGGCGATGGCAAATGCTTTTCCAGCATTTCACGAACGGCAGACTCAGGTTGAGCGCCTGCAAACCCATCGATGGGCTGACCGTCCTTAATCACCATGACGGTAGGCAAACTTCTAACGCCCAACTGACTTGCCAACGCTTGCTGCTCGTCGGCATTAACTTTCGCCAATAAAAAAGCGCCTGCGTATTCTGCGGCTAACTTCTCCAGAATTGGCATGAGTTGCTTACAGGGTTCACACCAGTCAGCCCAAAAATCAACGACGACAGGCCTGTTTTGCGACTCTTCAATGAGCTGCTGCTGAGCATTGGTCTCGTCAATGTCTACGATATGCGCAACTGAATTCACGACTTAATTCTCCTTTAAACCCAGAACATCTTGCATGTCATACAAGCCGGGCTTTTGATTGTTTAACCAGACCGCAGCGCGAATCGCGCCCCTGGCAAAAGCCATTCTGGAGCTGGCCTTATGTGTAATCTCAAGGCGCTCACCCTGGGCCGCAAAAGTGACCGTATGCTCGCCGACAATATCTCCCGCGCGTATCGTTGAAAAGCCAATCGTCTCTCTTGCTCTCTCACCCGTTTGGCCTTCACGACCATAAACCGCCACTTCAGCCAGATTACGCCCGAGTGCTCCGGCTACCACTTCACCCATGGCAATCGCGGTGCCACTCGGGGCATCCACTTTATGCCGATGATGGGCCTCACTAATTTCAATGTCGGCCTCCGCTCCCAAAATGGCCGCCGCCTGCGCTAAAAGCCTGTAGGCCAAATTCACTCCGGTAGAGAAATTTGAGGCCTGACATAGTGCTAAAGTTTGTGTCGCCCCACGAAACTCCTCGGCTTGGGCAACCGTAAATCCCGTCGTACCGGAAACCAAAGACCGCCCTCGCTCCGCACAATACTGTGCGTTAACCACAGCCGCATCAGGAGGCGTAAAGTCGATCAAAACGTCAACCTCGTCGATAGCCACTCTTGCATCTTCGGAGAAAACAATTCCGGAGGGTGAGGCACCTAGCCAGACCCCGGTATCGACACCGCACAGCGCGTTGTCGGCACGGACAATGGCGGCGGCCAAAACCACATCGTGTTCACCAGCTGCTATGGCTTCGAGGAGCATGCGACCCATACGGCCCGATGCACCCGCGATACCCACCTTTATGCTCACTTAGTCATTCCGTCGAAAAACGATTTCACGCCTTCAAACCAACTCGACTGACGAGGGGATTGGCGATTGCCTCCCTCATTGAGAGTAGAGCGAAACTCTTGCAACAACTGCTTTTGCTGAGAACTAAGATTGACCGGCGTTTCCACAACAGCTCGGCACATCAAATCGCCAATAGGCCCGCCGCGCACCGGCAAAACGCCCTTACCTCGCAAACGGAACATCTTTCCAGTTTGTGTCTCAGAGGGAATCTTGAGCTTCACCTTGCCATCGAGTGTTGGAACCTCTAATTCTCCGCCCAAAGCAGCGTCGACAAAATTAATCGGCACCTCGCAATACAAGTTGCGCCCATCTCGCTCAAAGAGGTTGTGCTGGCGCACCGCAATTTGAACGAATAAGTCACCGCTGGGACCACCCGATGGACCCGCCTCACCCTCACCGCTCAGCCGAATACGGTCGCCGGTATCGACTCCTGGTGGCACTTTGACCGACAGCGTTTTTGTTTTTTCTAACAGCCCCTGACCTCGACAATCGCGACAGGGATCCGAGATGGTTTTACCTTGGCCACGGCATTTGGGGCAGGTTTGCTGAACTTGGAAAAAGCCCTGCTGCATACGAACTTGCCCTGCACCACCACAGCTGCCACAGGTTACCGGCTTCGTGCCCGGCTTAGCGCCACTGCCATCACAGGTATTGCAGTGCTGCAGTGTGGGTACTTTAATTTCTCGTGTCGCACCGCGAACCGCTTCCTCGAGGCTTACCTCCATGGTGTAGCGCAGATCAGAACCGCGTTGCGGACCTTGTCGCCCGCCACCTCCAGCACCACCAAAAATATCGCCAAAAACGTCGCCAAAGATGTCACTGAAGCTGGAGCCGCCTTGAAAACCGCCACCCCCAGCGCCCTGCTCCAGGCCCGCGTGACCAAACTGGTCGTAGGCCGCGCGCTTTTCAGCGTTCATGAGCACGTCGTAGGCCTCGGTCGCCTCCTTAAATTTTGCGTCGGCGTCCTTGTCGTCTGGGTTGCGATCAGGGTGAAACTTCATCGCGATACGGCGGTATGCCTTCTTGACATCCTGATCGGATGTAGACCGATCAACCCCCAGTACCTCGTAATAATCACGCTTGGACATTGCTGCTTAGCCTGTAGTCACTAAAAGGGGATGGCACTCCCCATAAAAAAATACGCGGGCCTAAAAGAACCCGCGTTGAATTTACCATGTTACTCCCTTGTGCGGGCTGTGGATTCGGCCCAGCTGCAATGCAGCCGGGCGCCTCCCTTATGGCTTGTCGTCTTCTTTCACTTCCTCGAACTCCGCGTCAACGACATCACCATCATCCGCAGATTCTGCTGAAGCACCTGCCTCGGCACCAGCACCTTCTGCCGCGCCTTCTGCCTCTTGAGCCGCATACATCTTTTGCGCTACTGGCCCGGTCGCTTCAGTGATCTTAGTCGTAGCGGCCTCGATTGCCTCTTTGTCATCGCCCTTCATGGCCTCTTCGGCCTCGGCAATGGCAGCTTCAATGGCTTCGCGCTCATCTACCGTTGAGTGCTCTCCCGCTTCTTCTAGCGTCTTGCGGGCGGCATGGATCATGCCGTCACAGCTGTTTCGAACAGTAATCATCTCCTCGAACTTCTTGTCGGCCTCTGCGTTGGCTTCGGCGTCTTGCACCATTTGCTCAATTTCGTCTTCTGAGAGACCGCCAGAGGCAGTAATGCGAATTGACTGCTCCTTACCTGTGGCTTTGTCCTTAGCCGAAACATTGAGAATACCGTTAGCATCAAGGTCAAAAGTGACCTCTACCTGAGGTACTCCTCGCGGTGCTGGCGGAATATCGGCAAGATCAAAACGGCCTAGCGACTTATTTTGAACCGCTTGCTTGCGCTCACCCTGAACCACGTGGATGGTTACCGCCGTCTGGTTGTCTTCTGCCGTTGAAAACACCTGAGATTTCTTGGTCGGAATCGTGGTGTTCTTTTCGATCAGAGGTGTTGCAACACTTCCCATGGTTTCAATACCCAAGGTTAGCGGTGTTACATCTAGCAGTAAAACGTCTTTGACATCACCGGCCAGAACAGCACCTTGTATCGAGGCACCCATCGCCACAGCCTCGTCAGGATTCACGTCCTTTCGGGGCTCCTTGCCAAAAAAGTCTGCCACTGTCGTTTGCACCATAGGCATACGCGTTTGCCCGCCCACCAAGATAACGTCTTGAATCTCAGAGGGTGACAGTCCAGCGTCTGCCAAAGCGGTCTTTACGGGCTCCAGTGAGCGCGTGACGAGCTCCTCCACCAGAGACTCAAGCTTAGATCTCGAAAGCTTGACCACCAGGTGCTTAGGCCCTGTGGCATCAGCCGTGATATAGGGCAGGTTAACTTCTGTCTGCTGCGAGCTAGACAGTTCGATTTTGGCTTTCTCAGCGGCCTCTTTAAGGCGCTGCAGCGCGAGGGGATCGCCATGAAGGTCAATACCATTTTCGCGCTTAAATTCATCGGCCAAATACTTGATGAGCCGAAGATCAAAATCTTCGCCGCCTAAAAAGGTATCGCCGTTGGTCGCCAAAACCTCAAACTGGTGCTCACCATCGACCTCAGCAATCTCGATCACTGAAATATCGAAGGTACCGCCACCGAGGTCATAGACCGCGATGGTGCGATCCCCTTGAGATTTGTCCATGCCATAAGCCAATGCCGCAGCGGTCGGCTCATTGATAATGCGCTTAACCTCAAGTCCAGCGATTTTGCCTGCGTCTTTCGTGGCTTGACGCTGAGAATCGTTGAAGTAAGCAGGTACGGTAATGACGGCTTCAGAAACTGTTTCACCTAAAAATTCTTCGGCGGTCTTCTTCATCTTACGCAAGACTTCAGCAGACACCTGTGGCGGCGCCATGCTATTGCCCTTTGCTTCCACCCAGGCATCGCCATTGTCAGCTTTGACAATGTTGTAGGGCACCATTTTGATGTCTTTTTGAACCACTTTGTCGTCAAAGCGGCGCCCAATGAGACGCTTGACCGCATACAGTGTATTGGTCGGGTTGGTGACCGCCTGGCGTTTGGCCGCCTGCCCTACCAGGATTTCATCATCGTCGGCATAAGCGACAATAGATGGCGTCGTGCGTCCGCCTTCTGCATTTTCAATAACTCGCGCCTTTCCACCTTCCAATACCGATACACAGGAATTAGTGGTTCCAAGGTCTATTCCAATAATTTTGCCCATTGTTCTCTCCTCTTAACGGGGCTTCTGCCCGCCATCCTTGCTTGCTTTTGTAGATGGGTCCAATTTAAAAAAATTCAAGACTTTCTCTATGGATATTAATCGGCGGCCTTGCTCACCATGACCATTGCCGGGCGAATCAACCGTCCGTTTAACTGGTATCCCTTCTGCATGACAGCAATCACCGTATTCGGTTCTACCTCGGGATTTTCAACCATGCTCATTGCCTGGGCGATTTGAGGATCGAAGGGCTCACCCATAGGATCCACCGGTTCCACGCCATGTTTTTGCAACGCATCGATCAAACTCTTTTGCGTGAGTTCAACACCTTCAACAATGGGCTTTACCGCCTCATCGGTGCCGGCAGCCTCAAGGGCGCGTTCCATATTATCGACAACGGGCAGCAGCTCGCTGATAAAGCGCTCTAATGCAAACTTTCGCGCCTTATCAACCTCTTGCTCAGCACGGCGCTGAACGTTGGCCGCATCGGCCTGGGCCCGAAGCGCGGCATCCTTCGCCTCGGCCAGATCTGCTTCAAGTTGCTCAGTGACTTGCTCTGGGTTCAGCTCTATGGGTTCAGCGTCTTCATCGGTGACATCTACGGTGCCTCCCACCGCAGCGAGAGATTCATCATCAGTATATTCGGTCTTGTCGTCTGCCATTTCCAGCACCCTCTGGCATAGTTCAATCATAATGTGATCAGGCTACGCAGCTTGCGCCGCCTTGGTTTGGAATCGGAAATGGGGATGCATAGCAACAATTTCAAGCGTCAAAGCCAATTTGTAGCGGGTTGATTCCCCGCCACGACCCTAAAGCTTTGACGCGGCATGAGCTTACCGCTTGGAGATAAGCCTCTGCGTGCGGGTGTCGGTGAGTCAGAAATACGGGCGGGACCCGCCATAATCGTTAAATTATTTAGCCAAGGCATCGCAGGTGCGCTGGAGCTTGCTTGAACTCGGTGATTCTCAATGAGAAAAAGTTAAATCAACCTCACGCCACACGCTCGTGCTGGCCAGGCGCCGGGGCAGTTAGGCGCGCGACAGTGCGGCACTCAGCATCTTCGCCGTCACGTCGACCATGGGTATGATGCGCTCATAGGCCATCCGTGTAGGACCAATTACGCCAAGAACACCCAAGGTGCGGCTACCCTGAGCGTAGGGCGCTGTCACCACTGAATAGTCACCAAATACGTCGTATCCGGCTTCCTCGCCTATGAAGATTTGTACTCCCTGAGCACGATAAGACCGTTCAAGTAGCTCGAGAACATCTCTTTTATGCTGAAAGGCATCGAAAAGCTCTCGAAGTTTGTCCATGTCCTCCGGGTGCGCTTGACCCAAAAGATAATTCTCGCCGGCAACGACATAGTCCTCGCCGGGCTCACCGTCATCCAGTGCCTGATTTGCCAAGTCGAGAGCCGCCGCCATGTATTCGTCGATACGGCTTCGCGCCTCTGCCATTTCCTGAATAAGCCTAGCCTTTACCTCAACCAAATCGGCGCCGGCATAACGCTGGTTGATCAAATCGGCCGCCGCTTTCAGTTGCACCTCAGACAGCGGTTGAGCCAGCTCGATCACCCTATTTTGTACTTCACGCTCGTTAACCACCAAAATCACCAAAACTCGATTTTCAGATAATGGCAGGAACTCGACCTGCCTGAGTTGATTCACTTTGGTTCTTGGGACGGTGACAATGCCAGCCTGGGAGGTCACGTGAGCTAGCAGTGTCGATGCTGTCTGCACCAAATCCTTCGCCGTTCGATTGGGGTTGAGCTCTTCTCGCAGGGCGAGAACCGCATTTTCCTCTATGGGCTGAACTTGCAATAGGGTGTCGACAAAGAGCCGGTACCCCCTTGCGGTAGGAATTCTTCCCGCCGAGGTATGGGGTGAGGTCAAAAATCCACGCTCTTCAAGGTCGGACATAATGTTGCGAACCGTCGCCGGACTGACCGACAGAGCGCTGTGTGCCTGTAGGCTCTTTGAACCCACCGGTTGACCATCACGAATGTGCATTTCGACCAAGGTTCGAAGCAAATCCGTCGCGCGGCCTGAAAGATCAGTGGTTGGCATAGCAAATAACGTCAATAGTCATCCCTAATTAGTAACACAGCCGCGGTTCAGGACAAAGAACCGTCTTCGACCGTTCCCGATTGGGCCATGTTGCGCTATAAGAGAGGAAAGAATCGGAACCACTTTATGCTAAAGCAAATCAGTATCCGTGATTATGCCGTTGTCGCCTCTCTGGACATAGATTTAGACGAGGGTATGACGGTGATTACGGGCGAAACAGGCGCCGGAAAGTCTATTATGCTCGATGCATTAGGGCTGTGTATTGGCGACCGCGCAGATGCCAGAACCGTCAGACCAGGGGCAAAGCGCGCCGACATCACGGCCGTGTTCCAGATTGACCAGCTCCCTGCGGTGACCGCCTGGCTCAAAGAACGAGAACTCGACCTTCCCGCCGAGGAATGTATCTTACGGCGAGTGGCCGGCGCCGACGGCCGTTCTAAGGCATTTATCAATGGCGCACCGGCAACCCTGGTCGATTGTGCCGCTGTTGGCGCACTTTTGGTTGATATTCACAGTCAGCATGCCCATCAATCTCTGCTGCGCAAAGCCAGCCAGCGCGCCCTCCTAGACGCCACCGCCAATGCCACTGAGCTAGCGGCGCAGGTCGCCCAGGCCTCGGCGCACTGGCACACACTCGCTACAGAACTCGCGCAAAAAACCGGTCAATCTGAAGCCGATACCGCACGTTTTGATCTCCTCAGTTACCAGGTTTCAGAGCTCGATACCCTGAACTTAGGCGCCGAAGAACTACAGCGTCTTGAGGCGGAGCAGAAGCAACTGCTCAATGCCGACTTCCTGCTGGATAGTGCTGGGCAGACACAGGAGCACTGCGAGCAACAGTTGGTGCAACTGGGGCGTGCCCGACAACTGGTGTCTGATGAACGGCACGAAGGCTCCGCCATGAAGAATATCCGCGAGATGCTTGAGACCGCGGAAATTCAATTGCAAGAAGCACACAGTGAGCTCATCAGATACACCGATCAACTCGATCGTGACCCAGCGCAACTGCAGTGGGTTTCAGATCGCCTTGAACACGTTTATGACTTAGCGCGCAAACACCGCGTCATGCCTGAACAGCTCAGCCAGCGTCATGGGCAACTTGCAGCCGAGCTTGAGACGCTCAATGCCGGCCCCGATCAACTGAATCAACTTGAAGAAGCTCTTCAAAACGCTCAGCTAACCTGGGAAAAAAGCGCCAAAAAGCTAACGACGAAACGCAAAAAGGCGGCCAAACAGCTCATCGGACACGTTTCAGCAACCCTGAGTCGACTCGCCATGGAACGCTGCGACTTTCAGGTAGTGCTAACCCAACATACAGAAGGCACACCCGATCCAGCCGGTGCGGAAGGGGTTGAGTTTCTTATTAGCACCAACCCGGGGAGCGCGCTGGGGTCTCTGGCCAAAATCGCCTCCGGCGGCGAGCTGTCGCGAATTAGTCTTGCCTTGCAAGTTGCCGCAGCGGAGAGCGCCACGGCGCCCACCATGATTTTCGATGAAGTTGATGTCGGTATAGGCGGCGGGGTTGCAGAGGTTGTTGGGGAGCTTCTGAGCCAGTTAAGCCAGCGGGTTCAAGTACTTTGCGTCACGCACTTGGCTCAGGTCGCCTGCAAGGGTTCACACCACCTGCAGGTCAGTAAAAGCGGTGACGCTTCAGCGGTTTTCACTGAAGTGCATTTGCTGGCAAGTGAGGAGCGTGTTGAAGAAATCGCGCGAATGCAGGGTGGGTTGACCATTACGGAGAGCACCCGGGCCCATGCCCGGGAAATGCTCAATGCAGATTAGCTAGCGTTGCTTGCGCACATACAACACCAGTGAGTGATCGATAATGTCGTAACCATTAGCTTCTGCAATTTCATACTGTCGCGCTTCAATAACTTCGTCGAAAAACTCGACAACCTCATTGCTTTCCACGTCGACCATGTGATCGTGGTGGTCATCAGAGGACAACTCAAACACCGAGTGCCCTGTCTCAAAATTGTGACGGGTCACTAGGCCTGCGGTCTCAAACTGCGTCAAGACACGATAGACCGTAGCCAACCCCACATCCTCACCGGTGTCGCGAAGCCGCTGATAAACATCCTCAGCACTCAAGTGCTCTGCGCTCTCAGAGGTAGAGTCGAGCATTTGCAGGATCTTGATACGGGGCAGGGTGACCTTAAGGCCAGCCTTGCGTAGCTCGAGGTTTTCACTAGGCATAATATTTTTCCGTGACCGTTGTGGGTGATTACGGGGTATCATGCCCGACCAGATCGAAGCTTGGAACCAAAATCCGATGGCATTGCATTTTCGCAGCCCCTTAGTCCCCCTAACGCTCGCCCTAGTCCTACTATCGGGCTGCAGTGGTAGCTTGAGTTTTCTCAGCGCCTACCGAATCGACGTTGAGCAGGGAAATATCGTCACCCCCGAGATGATCGAGCAACTCAAGCCTAATATGACACGCAGGCAGGTGCGGTTTGTCATGGGAACACCCCTTATAGAAGACACCTTTAACACCGATCGCTGGGATTACCGTTATTTTTTGCGCAATGGCACTAAAACCCTCGAGGAAAGCAAGCTATCCGTATTTTTCGAAGGCGACGCCTTGGTTAACGTTACGGGCAGCGAGGTTCCCGACTGGGCCAACACGGAAGACACAGATGCACAGGTAAACCCTGAAAGCGAAGAGGAAGAAGAGGTTTAATCGAACCTTAACCCTCGGCGCGCCGCTCTTTAGCTTCAGCAGCTCTGCGCTTGCGCACCTCTTTGGGATCAACCTTCAAGGCCCGATAAATTTCCACACGTTCCCCGGGCTTGAGCACGCGATCCCCCTTAATAGCCTTTCCAAAAATACCCAATTTAGGACTGTCGCCTAGCGTCAGTTCCTCAAACTCCCCTTCAATGCCCGATAAAATGACCGCTTCAGAGGCGGTTGTACCCTCGGGGACCGTCACTGCGCGAATGAGCTGCCTATCGGGAAGTGCGTAAGCTACCTCAATGGTCATTGAATCTGTCATAACGCGGAATCTCCCAACACAGTCTGAGCTCGCTTGACCACTGCATCGACCAGGTCGTGAGCAACACGGTCAAACAACTTCCCTGCGGCTACATTGATCAAGCTGCTTTTGAGTCGAAAATCTAACAGTAGAGCCACTTTACAAGCCTCCGGCGCGAGTGATTTAAACGTCCACACGCCAGAAAAGCGCTCAAACGGGCCGTCGATTAGCCGCAAATCAATGGTTTGGGCGCGGGCTAGAGTATTCTGAGTCATGAAGCTTTGAGTCATACCCGCCCGGGACAACGCCAAGCGAGCCGTGACGGTATGGGTATCTCGCTCAATGATCTCGGCGCCTACACAGCCGGGAAGGAAATCGGGATAGCCCTCGATATCGGCCACCAAATCGAAAACACTCTCAGCAGAAAACGGTAAAAGCGCGCTGCGATCAATAATAGTCATGCGGTTTATATTACCTCAGCCTTATCACTGGGGTGCCACAAACCGCCAAATAAGCACCAAAATCAGCACGGTGGGAACAATAAAGCGCAGACACAACCACCACAAAGTAAACAGCCAGCGGGGCTCTCTGTACAACTCGGCTCTAGCGAAGGGTCTGGGCATTCTCCAAGCGACAAACACGCTCAGAAGCAATAAAACCCCGACTATTGCCATATCGAGCAGAAGGGGTAAAACCACCAGGTGTTGCCCCACACGCTCCAACCACAACACCCCTAAACCAAGGGCAGCACCCACCATGAGCGCGGCCAAATTCCGGTTAACCCCGCCGTCCTGATGTAACAGCATGACCGAGGGCTCTAGCAAAGCCAGTAATGCCGCAAAGGTTGCTAATGCCGCGAAACCAAAAAATACGGCGCCGTAAACCTCCCCCAAGGGTAAATTGGCAAACGCATAAGGCACGGCGACAAATAGGAACATCAGCCCTTCTGCGGGCAATACATTGGTGGCGCCTAACAGAGGTATCAGCGCAACGGCTGTGACCAACATAAAGGCGACATCAAGTATGGCTGCGGCAATGACAGCACGAAGCAGGGGCAGATTTTTGGGCGAACGCGCCCCAAAAACACTGCCCACACCTAACCCTGCCACCAGTGTTAAAACACCACTTAGCATACCCATCATGGCCGCCTCCCAGCCAAAATCGGAGTAGTTAACCGCAAATAGCCAGTCACCTGCTGACTCAAGGTCACCGAATTCAATCCCAAACTGCAGCAGGCTTAACAAAGCGACGGCCATCGCAGGTAAGGCAACCCACCCGATTAACGCCATAGCAACCTGTGGGCCCAAGGCCGCCAGCAGAGTGACCAACCCTACAAGAGCCACGAGAATCGTTAAATTGGGGCTTTCAACCAGCTGCTGAAAACTCATGGCGACTTCGGCAGCACTGGCTGACGCCAAAGGTCCTGAATTAAGCACGACCGCCCGATCAACCATCCAAGCGATCATAGGCAAACAATAAATAGCCAGCGTGACACCTAGCAGGCACTGGATAACGCCCAGCAGACTCCAATGAGTGGAGCGACCCGACTGATCACTAGCCCACCGTAAAGCGCCCAACGGCGACGCTCGCCCCTTGCTGCCCAACATCACTTCAGCGGTCAACAAAGGCACCGCAACCGTGAAAACGGTGGCCACGTAACACACAAAGAAAGGTGCGCCGCCATACTCCCCAAGCATGTAGGGCATGCGCAGCACATTACCTAAGCCTATCGAGCAAGCTGCCAGGGCAAATACCAGGGTCGTTTGGCCCTGCCAAGGTTGCGGAACATTATTATCTAGCACCCAATATGATTCCCAAGGCCTGTGAACCCGTATAATGCACCCTATGGGCAAATCGAAAAAGAAAATACAAGACAACACGATCGCGCAAAATAAACGCGCTCGCTTTGACTACCACCTGCTGGAGTCTTATGAGGCAGGGCTGTCTTTGGCCGGCTGGGAAGTCAAATCTATGCGGGCTGGTAGAGTCCAGCTGACAGACTCCTATGTATTGATGAAAAATGGCGAGGCTTTTTTGTTTGGCGCGCAGATATCGCCACTCGAAACCGTGTCCTCCCATTACGTGACTGACCCCACCCGCACCCGAAAATTACTGCTAAACAAAAGAGAGCTGGCTCAAATTAATGCAGCGCTGTCTCAAAAAGGGCAAACCTGCGTCTGCACGGCCTTGTATTGGAAAGGCCACTTAGCCAAGGCAAAAATTGCGCTTGCCGCTGGTAAAAAGCAGCATGACAAGCGAGACACAGAAAAAGCCAAAGACTGGGA
>ERZ887849.188-NODE-188-length-67336-cov-12.214741_pt1 | contig 67336 bp, 59 predicted proteins | sample MGYA00521267_ERZ887849 | MGnify/ENA primary metagenome ERZ887849 (study PRJEB32303, sample SAMEA104408601) | aquatic metagenome | biome: Brackish water; feature: Pelagic; material: water | place: Baltic Sea | collected 2014-06-06T16:11:00 | depth 2,863 m ...
GGAGTATATTTTAACTCCCCCTAGTATGCTAATGCTCTTATATTTATAGTAATTATTCAACCCAAAAACGGATCTAAGTTCTTTTTGAATATTTAATATAGAGGAGAACTTTTTGTGTTTTTTAAAATATAATTCGTTAAAGGAGATCCTTTGATTTAAGTTCCCTAATTTAACTACATTAAAAAAACTAAAAAAACTAATTGAATTGCGTTTAACAAATTTAAATTCATTCAATACTTACACCTTTTTCAAACTACCCTCTGCTTGGTGGTCGGGAGTAAGGTTGACGAAAGTAACGGATCAACTGGTTGAAGTATCCGTCAAACACCGATGGTTCAATCAGAATCCCTTTGGATCAATGTTTTGGGCCGTTCAAGGTATGGCCGCAGAATTGTCCACCGCTGTTTTTTTGATGTGGACCATCAAAAAGTCCAAGCAGGCCGTTTCGATGTTGGTGTTAAAAAATCAAGCGATTTTTAAGAAAAAAGCGAAGGGGAGGATCAGATTTCATTGTACACAAGTTCAAGCTGCTGTCGATTCTGTAAATCAAGCGATTGAGAGCGGTGAGCCGGTTTCAGTCAAATTGAAATCGATAGGAACCGACCCTTCTGGAGATATCGTTTCAGAATTTGAATTTGAATGGTCATTAAAAAAGAAATTAAAATGAATAATAATTTTTATAAAACACTGGATTTACCGCTTATCGCGGCACCAATGTTTCTGATTTCAGGTCCCGAGTTGGTCATTGAATGTTGTAAAAATGGAATTGTAGGTACATTTCCCGCCCTCAATCAAAGAACGACTGAAGGTTTTGAGGATTGGGTCATTCAAATTAAGGAGGCATTAACCAATTTCGAAAAAGAAACGGGAAAAAAAGCAGCTACCTTTGGTGTCAATTTGATTGTTCATCCCAGTAACATCAGAGTTAAAGCTGACCTTGATATTTGTGAAAAGCACAAAGTTCCTCTCATCATTACCTCTTTGGGAGCAATTCCTGATTTGGTAAAAATTGTTCATGGCTATGGAGCTTTAGTGTATCACGATATTATAAAAAAACGTCATGCCGAAAAAGCTGCAGAAGCGGGAGTAGATGGTTTGATCGTTGTAGCTGCCGGAGCAGGAGGTCATGCAGGTACCCTTCACCCCATTCCTTTGATCCACGAGGTCAAAAAGGTTTTTGACAAAAAAATCATTCTCTCAGGCTGCTTAAGCTCGGGTCGTGATATTGCAAGTGCATTACAGATGGGAGCCGATATGGCTTACATGGGAACCCGTTTTATCAATGTCAAAGAAAGTATGGCCGATGATGCCTATAAAAAAATGATTATGGAGTGTGGGGCGGAAGACATTGTATATACGGCTGCTGTTTCGGGAGTCAATGCCAGTTTTTTGAGACCCAGCTTGGAGGCCATGGGTATTTCAGAAAAACAGTGGAAAGAAACCAAAAAAATAGATTTCGGGAGTGGATCCGATGCCATGAGTGAAGAAGCAAAAGCCTGGAAAACCATATGGTCTGCGGGGCAGGGGGTAAGCAGTGTTAACAATACGCTTACGGTAAAAGAATTGGTGGTTCAACTTAAATCAGAATTTATAAGTGCAATTCAAAGTCAGCAAGAATTATTGAAACGCTATCAATAGCTTTTTATCAAAGGTCTTGTGTGAGTGACTTCACTATTTTGTTTTCTGAAAGAAACGCTTTTAGGATCACCTTTAATGCCGTATATAAGGGGATGGCCACAATCATTCCCGATGCACCCAATAGAGTTCCGCCAACCAAAATCACAATAAAAATCTCCAAAGGATGAGATTTTACACTCTTCGAGAAAATCATGGGTTGACTGAAAAAATTATCGATCAATTGACCGATACCAAAACCAATCATTACATAAAGAGTTTTGGGAAGTATGACTGAGCTAAAATCGGCTTCCAAATTACTCGTCATAGTCAAGAATATCATCAGAACCGCCCCAATCAGTGGACCGATGTAGGGGATGAGATTCAGTAGTGCACAAAGAAATGCAATTACAATTGCGTTTTTAATCCCGAAAATCAGCAATACAATGCTGTAGATAATAAGAAGGATACTGATCTGTAGTAAAAGCCCCAAAAAATATCGTGATAATAGATTTTTGATCTTTTCAAAAGATTTTTTTAGTTGCCCTTCGTTTTTGTCATTTACAAAAACTAAGATGGTGTTTTCCAAAATATGACTGTCTTTCAATAAGAAAAAAGAGATGAATGTGACCGAAAATAGCCCAGCCGTAAAACTACCCAACGTGCTTAATAAATAATTCAAAAAATCGGGAATGACTCCTAAATTTTCAACATTGAAGATGTTGTTCAGAGAAGAATACTGTTCAATACTCGAGTTGCTGATCTTAAAAAAAAGCTTTATTTCCTCGATCAATTTCTCAAGATTTTCTTCTAATTCATTGAGGTTGAGCAAGGATAAATTTTCACCTTGTTGAATGACCAACGGAATGAACAATGAAACAATACCAAAGAGTACTCCACCCAAAACCAAAAGGGAAACAGTGGTAGCCAATAAATTACTGAACTTCAACTTTCTCTTGAGAAAGAGAACAATGGGGCGCCCAATTAATGATATTACAGCCGCTACAATCAGATAAATGACGATAATACTCAGCTCCATAAGAAGGAATACCCCTAAAGAAATTAATGCTAATTGGAGTACCGCATTTATAATACCTTTGGAGATGTTTTTTGATTCCATAATTTTTATAGAGCACTATAAATCTACACCAATTTTTTTGAAATTTCACGAAGCGTGGCCACTTTACTACAGGCAACGATTCCAGCGGTTTCTGTTCTTAACCTTTGCGACCCCAAGCTTATTGCCGTGAAGGATTGGTTTATTGCCCTCTCGATTTCTTGATCAGAAAAATCACCTTCTGGACCAATAAGTATCAGTATTCCTTCGTTCAAATTTTGAATTTGAAACAAAGCAATTTTGTCGCCTGCTTGACAATGTGCAATCATTCTTTTTTCGGTGGGATTGGTTTTTAAAAATGAGTCGAAAGATACAAGAGGGTTGAATTGCGGTAAAAAATATTGACCAGATTGTTTGAGTCCCCCTACCAAGATTTTTTTCATCCGATCCATTTTGAGGGTTTTTCTTTCTGAGTGTTTACAGATAATTGGGGTGATTTGCGAGACTCCAATTTCTGTTGCTTTTTCCAAGAACCATTCCATTCGATCGTTGCTTTTTGGAGGAGCAATAGCTATGTGCAAGGGAGCTCTTTCGTTAATGTGTTGGACCGTTTCAATTTTTTTTGCACTGACTTTGCGAGCATCTGTTCCTGTGATTTCTCCTTTCCATTCGAGTCCTTGACCATTGGTTACGAAAATAAAATCTCCTGGTTTTTTTCGCAATACCTTGATGAGATGACGACTTTCCTCAGAGCCCAACTGTAGAGTTTCATCTTGAGGCAGAAGATTTTCCGAATAAAATAATTCCCTATTCACAATGGTAATTTAGCACTTACAGATTGGTTCATATCTCCCAACCGATGGTTTAAAAGTTTTTGATAGCCGACAATACCAATCATGGCCGCATTGTCTGTTGTATATTGAAAGGGAGGTAAAAAAACTTCCCAGTTTTCCTCTTGAGCTTTGAGATGGAGTACCTTTCTGATTTCGGAGTTGGCGGCTACTCCGCCACCAACAACAACCCTTTTGAGCTTGTATTTTTCCTGCGCTTTGGTAATTTTTTCCAGGATAACCGTTACTAAGGTTTTTTGAATGGAGGCACAGAGATCTTTGAGATTCTCCTCAATAAAATAATGGTTTTTACGGCTGTTGTTGTTGATCAGATTTATAAAGGCTGTTTTTAATCCACTGTAGGAAACATCTAAATCATCGACTTTTGGAATGGGAAATGAAAAGGCGTTTGGATTTCCGTCTTGAGCCAAACGATCAATTTCAGGACCTGCAGGATAATTTAGTCCCATAATTTTCCCACATTTATCAAATGCTTCACCAATAGCATCGTCACGAGTTCTACCAATTTCTTTCATTTCAAAAGGGCTTTCAACCTTTACCAATTGAGTATGACCTCCTGATACAGTCACTCCCAGAAAAGGAAAAGTAGGGGGGGGCTGGTCATTATTTTTGATGAAGTGACACAACAAGTGGGCTTGCATATGATTTACCTCTATCAGAGGGATGTTGAGCCCCAAGGCCAATGACTTGGCAAATGCACTTCCTACCAACAAAGATCCTAACAATCCAGGACCGCGAGTGTAGGCAATTGCAGTAAGCTCTTTTTTGTCGATATTTGCAATGGAAAGCGCTTGTTGTACAACAGGAACTATATTAGCTTGATGTGCCCTTGAGGCCAATTCAGGTACGATGCCGCCGTAAGATTGATGAATTTTTTGATTGGCGATACAATTAGAAAGCACCTCGTCATTTCTCAATACAGCGGCTGCCGTATCGTCGCATGAAGATTCTATACCCAGTATGTAGCTCGTGCTTTTCATAACATTTACGCTTTGCGTCAACAAAAATATAGTTTTACCATCAAAAAGTTATATAAATTAATCGTCATACTAATATTGTTCATCATTGTATTTTTGGTGGTGAGCTTGTTGGTTTTGGGTATGCCTATTGTTCAAAGCCGATTGGCGCTTCATTTGACTCAAAAGATCAATCATAGCATTCAATCGGAAATCAAGGTGGAGGGTGTGTCTATTGAATACGATGGTGCTGTAAATTTATCTTCTTTTTTCTTAGCCGATCATCATTCCGACACCCTTTTCTACGCCAAAAATTTCAAAACGGATCTTTACAGTTTAGGACAGTGGGTCGATGGAAATTTATTTTTTTCAACGACTGAATTTGAAGATGTTTATTTGAAAATCATTAAATACGAAGGAGAGGAAAATAATTCCCTGTCTCTTTTTACCCAAAAACTGTTGTCTCACAGCGCCCCTAAAGACGATAGTCCTTCGGTGGTAAGGTTGGACCATTTGAATATTACTGAAGGTCGTTTTTTGATGATGGATAATAATAATCAAAAAAAATCGCTTCAATTGGATCAAGTTAGGCTTCAAGCGCAAGACTTATTTATTGTAAACGATGGATTGGAGGTGTCGTTACAGAAAATGAGTTTTGTTTCCACAGCATATGGTGCAGTAAATTTATCGGAAACAGAATTGTATTATCACCCTTGTACTTTAGACATCAGTAATTTTAAATTGTCTTCTGGGAAAAGCCTTGTAGAGGGAAACTTCAATCTTCTCCTGTCGGATAACGATCCTCTTGAATTTCAGGAAAATACCTCAATCCAACTGGATTTGAAAACGGAACTTTCAAGAGAGGAATTAAAATATTTTGCGGATTTATCCGAAGACTTTCAACCCTTAAAAATGAACGTATCAGCCAAGGGTACTCTAAAGGATTTTGAATTTTATAAACTTGAGGTCAATCAAAATGTTTTACAGTTTAATGCTAAGCTGCATCTAAAGGAAGCTTTTTCTGAGGCCCCTATACAGGCCAATTTTGATTTTCAAGATTTGAATTTTAGGACCTCAGAATTGAAAAAAATTTTTCCGTCAAAATTTTTGGATCGTATCCCTGAACCCGTTTTCAGTTACCCCGAACTAAGGGGAAGAGGAGCTCTATCCTTGAGGGATAAAACAATAAAAACAAGCTTTCAACTCCAAATGGGCAATGCGAGTATGAATCATTCAAGCCAATTCCGAATTGGATTTGAAGAGAAAATACCTAAGCTGACTCAATTTGAAGGGGTATCCATTATTGAAAATTTAGACCTTTCGCCTTGGAATAAAAAATGGGGAGCGATTTCATCAGTCCTCAATCTCTCTGCCCATAGAGTGAGTAAAAATGATTTAAATGTCAACCTTGATTTAAAACTCAATGAAATTGAATTCAACAATAAAACATTCAAAAATATTACCATTAAGGGCGATTTAAAACCCAAAGGATTACAAGGCAGTTTTAGTATTAAAGACCAATACATTTCTGCTGCTGCCGGAATGGCCTTTTCTTGGGAAGATCCCCAACACAAATACCAATTTGACCTCAATTTAGATCAACTCAACCTGCATCTTTTTAATGCTGAATTGGGGGGAGGTAAGGCCGTTTACTCTGGTGATTTGAACCTTTTTCTGGTGGGAAATACTTTTGATGACCTCCAGGGTAATTTATTGTTCAAAAACATTCGATTTGAAAATCAATTAAAGCGAGATTCGTTTAATGATTTCATTCTTGAAACCAACCTTATTGATCAAAAAAGATCCATAAAAACCATTAATTCAGATATAATGGACATCAAAATTGAAGGGGAGTTTCAATTGACTAAATTGAAAGATTTATTTTCCAATGCTTTTGCCGAAGCTTTTCCTTTTGTGCAGAAGAAAAAAATCGAAAAGTCTCAAGATTTGGTTTATGATATCAGTTTAGAAACCAATCACTTGACTGCTGTTTTTCCTAAATTATATTTTGATAAAAAAGCCCTTTTCAGAGGGATTCTGTCCACAAAAGATAATGTGTCCAAAATGACATTGAATATTCCTAAAATCGTTTTCAATGGAATCAATACCGAAAATATTGAGTTGCAACTCGACAACCAAAACCCTTTGTTCAATACCTATATGTCGTTGGGCAAAATTCAAAACGATTCCTTTACTCTTTTAGATTTTAATACACTGGGAGTGAAAAGAGCAGATACTTTGAATTTTAGAACTGAATTCTCCAGTACAAACCAAAAAACGGACCTCTTTGAACTTAATTATTCGCTCATAGTGGATGAAAATCGATCCCTAATTTTACTCAAACCCTCCCACATCGAATACGAAAATAATCATTGGATTCTCAATCCAAAATCTGATAAAAATCATTTGATTTCTTTTGATCCCATTCAACAGTCGATCAGCTTAAACCACATATTAGTGGAACAAGGAGAAGAACGAATCGAATTGAGGGGGAGTTACCAATCGTTACAGAACTATCAGCTTTCGCTAAATATGGATAAGGTACTCCTGCAAAATTTAGCCCTTTCTACCGAAAAGTTTAATTTAAAAGGGGCAATGAATTTAAGTTTGGATATTCAACGTTCTCCAACCCTCAATGGTCTTCAGTTCAACGGATCGGTTGATGATTTTATTTTAAATGATTTGGATATGGGTTCATTGCGGTTTTTTACATCAGGAAACACACAACTCAACTCATACGGAGTCAATTTGATCGTGTCTAATCAGGCTCATGAAACCTTATCTATAAATGGAAATATTTTGGGTTTTGATCAATCTCCCCGTTTGGATTTGAATTTTAATTTCGATGATTTCGACCTTTCTTTCCTCAACCCTGTAGTGGGAGAGAGTGTTAATCATATTAGAGGAGAAGTATCTGGAAATGTCAATCTTTGGGGTCCATTAGACACTCCAAAACATATAGGACAATTGATTCTCCATAAAGGAGGTCTTGGAATTCCAGAAATTAACACCGATTATCGTATTGCCGATGGCACAGAAATTTCACTGACAGATCAATCTTTTAAATTTAATACTACTGATTTTCATGATACTCTTTACAACACAAAAGCTGTTGTTGAGGGAGTAATGCGTCACACCAACTTTCTGAATTGGGCGTTTGACTTTAGTATTGTTTCTGACAGAATTCTAATGCTTAATATGCCAGAGAAAGAAGATGAGATTTTTTTTGGGGAGGGATTTTTAGGGGGTAAAGTTCACTTGTATGGACCGTCAAATAATTTAACGATTGATGTGGTAGGTTCTTCAGAAAAAGGGACCAGTATAAAAATTCCTTGGGCCGATGATTATGGACTGGCAGATACTTCGTTTATTGAGTTTATAAATAAGAATAAAAAAAATAAAACCCAAGCAAGCGGTACGGAGGATTCTAATAAATTTTCGGGTTTACGGATGAATTTTGAATTGGACGTGAACGAAAATGCAGAGATTAAAGTGGTCATCGATAAAGAATCTGGAAGTTTTTTGAGTGGTCGAGGGGCCGGTAATATTTTGATGGAAATCGACACCAATGGAAAGTTCAATATGTTTGGAGATTTCATCACCTATGAGGGGATTTATAATTTTAAAAACTTGGGAGTCATTGATAAAAAATTCAACCTTAAACCAGGTGGAACGATTGTTTGGGAAGGGGATCCCTTAGGGGCACAAATGGATTTAGAGGCTGTTTATAATGTTCCTGGTGGCGCCAACCCTGCTTTGTTGCTGGACAATCCAAATTTTAATCGAAAGATCCCTACTGAAGTTTTAATTCGGCTTCAAGGGAACTTGCTCAAGCCCGATGATCCAATTTTTGAAATTGATTTTCCCAATACCAGTGCTGTATTTACCTCCGAAATCAATTACAGATTGTCCGATCCTCAAATCAGTCAATTGCAAGCGATTTCTCTTCTCTCACAAGGTATATTCATCAATGAGGTGTCTGTGAGTGTACAAGGAATTACCAATAATTTGTATGAAAAAGCTTCCGATCTCTTCAGTAACCTTCTGGGGGACGATCAAGGAAAACTTCAAGTAGGAGTCAATTATTTACAGGGAGATAAGAGTAGACTATTGGATGTCAACTCTGAAGACCGACTGGGGCTTACCCTTTCGACGCAGATCACAGACAAAATTTTACTCAATGGAAAAATTGGGGTTCCTGTGGGGGGTATAGAAGAAACTTTAATTGTAGGCGATATTCAAATTGATTTTATATTGAATGAAGAAGGGAGTTTGAAGGCCAAAGTTTTTAATAAGGAAAATGAATTCAGGTATATAGGAGATGAGTTGGGCTATACTCAGGGAGTCGGTTTGTCCTACCAAGTTGATTTTGAAACATTTAGAGAATTACTTACTAAAATCGTAAAAGGACAATCAGACAAAGCTTTTCAAAAACAATTACCAGTATCTGATCCAACCAACACAGTCATCAATTTCATTAATAAAAAATAATCTAAAAAATAGCCCATCGTGTGAGGTTGCTTTGGATTAATAATTAAATTTGGTCTGTTTATTTTGCCTATGCCTAATCATATAAAAAACATAGGGGTGCTTACCTCGGGAGGAGACTCTCCAGGCATGAATGCTGCCGTTAGGGCTGTTGTTCGAACCTGTGTTTATCACAATATTGGATGTTTCGGAATTTATCAGGGTTATCAGGGTCTGATTGACAACAATTTGGAGCCCATGAATGCCAGAAGTGTGAAAGATATTATCAATAAAGGAGGCACGATTCTTAAATCCGCTAGATGTTTAGAGTTCAGGACGAAAGAGGGTAGAAAACTTGCCCATGACAATCTCATTAAAAATAAAATCGACGGCTTAGTTGTCATTGGAGGAGATGGATCTTTCACAGGGGCCATGATTTTTCAAAAAGAACATTCATTTCCTGTTATTGGCATTCCCGGAACCATTGACAATGACATACAAGGAACCCGATTTACACTGGGTTACGACACAGCGCTCAACACTGTAATTGATGCCATTGATAAAATTAGAGATACGGCAAGCTCGCACAACCGCCTTTTCTTTGTAGAGGTAATGGGCAGAGATGCTGGTCATATTGCCCTCAATGCTGGCATAGGAGCAGGAGCCGAAGAAATACTTATCCCAGAAGAAGATATGGGTTTGGAGCGGCTATTGGAGTCGCTTGAAAAAAGCGAAAAATCCGGAAAATCCTCTAGCATTGTTGTGATTGCAGAAGGAGACAAAACGGGAAAAAATGTCTTTGAGATCGCCTCTTACATTGAGAAAAATCTTCCTTATTATGAAGTTAGAGTTTCTGTATTGGGGCATATGCAAAGAGGAGGATCCCCCTCTTGTTTTGATAGAGTCCTGGCCTCACGAATGGGGGTTTTTGCAGTAGAAAGCCTTTTAGAGGGGAGTTCAAATAAAATGGTTGGAATCATTGATGAGCAAATGACCCTTTCCCCATTGGAGGATGCCATCAAAGGAAAATCTCAGATCAATAGCAACCTCATTAGAGTATCAGATATATTATCCATATAAATTAAATTTAAATAAAAATAGAATGGCTTTAAAAATTGGAATCAACGGATTTGGAAGAATTGGAAGACTTGTGTTTCGCTCAGCGATGAAGCAGTCAGATGTAACAATAGTAGCAGTCAATGACCTGCTGGATGTGAATCATTTGGCCTACCTTCTCAAGTACGATTCTGTTCACGGTTCGTATGATGGTGAGGTTGTTGTAAAAGGCGATAAATTGGTAGTTGACGGAGAAATAATAAAGATTACGGCCGAACGTAACCCTGCGGAGATCGGTTGGGGTGCCATGGGTGTTGATATCGTGGCAGAATGTACGGGAATCTTTACAACCCTCGAAAAGGCTCAGTTGCATATCGATGGAGGAGCCAAAAAAGTAGTCATTTCAGCTCCATCGGCCGACGCGCCCATGTTTGTTATGGGAGTGAATCATTTGGAGGCTAGGGCAGATCAAACTATCGTTTCCAATGCTTCTTGTACAACCAACTGTCTTGCGCCTATTTCCAAAGTACTTAACGATCATTTTGGAATCGTGGAAGGTTTGATGACTACCGTTCATGCAACTACTGCGACTCAATTTACCGTTGATGGTCCTTCCCGAAAAGATTTTAGAGGGGGTAGAAGTGCACTTTTGAATATTATGCCGGCATCAACAGGTGCTGCAAAAGCCGTAACCAAAGTAATTCCTTCCCTTGAAGGTAAGTTAACCGGAATGGCCTTTAGAGTCCCTACTGCCAACGTTTCTGTAGTGGATTTGACAGTAAAGCTCAAAAAAGAAACCTCTTATGAGGAAATTAAGGCGGCTATGAAAACGGCCTCCGAAAACGAAATGAAAGGCATTTTGGGATATTCTGAAGATCCATTGGTATCTCAAGATTTTGTGGGGGATATCCGAACTTCGATCTTCGATGTGGAGGCGGGCATGGAACTCAATTCCACCTTTTATAAAATTATTTCTTGGTACGACAACGAATGTGGCTATTCCAACAAGTTAATTGATTTGGCCAAACACATCCATCAATTATAATTTTCCAACATGATATTTGTTGTTGATAGCGGTTCTACAAAAACCGATTGGATTGCCTTAGAGGAATCTGGCAAGGTACTTTTTTCTACTCAAACTTTGGGTTTGAACCCCCAAGTCCTCCCGAGTGCAATTCTCAATGAGAGAATCATCAACAATTATGACCTTTATCAAAATAGAGAGAAGGTGTCCTATGTTTATTTTTATGGGGCTGGATGTGGCGTCGATTCTCCTGCAAGGAGGATTGAAAAAGTTTTTGCAGAAATCTTTGTCAACAGTGAGTTCTCAGTGCTCGAAGACACCTATGCTGCGGTATATTCAGTCGTCGAACCCCATCATCCTGCCATTGTTTGTATTTTAGGTACGGGCTCCAACTGTACTTATTTCGACGGGAAAGATATTGAACAAAGAGTAACTTCTTTGGGATATATTTTGATGGATGAAGCCAGTGGGAACTTTTTTGGAAAGCAACTCATTCGAGCCTATTATTTTAAAACCATGCCTGAGCCTTTGGCTCGGAAATTTGAAGAGCAATACGAATTGTCTCCAGATGTAATCAAAGAAAACGTTTACAGAAAAGAAAATCCAAATACTTATTTGGCAAAATTTGCTCAATTCATCATTGAACACAAAGAAATTCCTGAGATGAGATCCATCATTGATGTGGGATTGCAAAGATTTATTTCACATCAAATTTTGCAGTTTAAGGACGCCAAAGAAGTCCCTATTCATTTTATAGGTTCTATTGCGCATTATCTAAAGGATGAAATTGATGAAGCCTTGAAGAAAAACGATTTAACCTTAGGAAAGGTAGTCAAACGCCCCATAGACGGTTTGGTTGCCCATCATCAGAAACTGTTGCGATAAGAACTTAGAGCAACTAAAGTTTGGATTTAAGAGCGATCATCGATATTTCTACCCTGACATTTTTGGGCAGGGTTTTGACGGCTACGGTCTCTCTGGCGGGTGCTGTTTCGTGATCAAAATATCTTCCATAGATTTCATTTACACGACCAAAATCCTCCATATGTGCCAAAAAAATGGAACTTTTAACAACATCATTAAAATCCATATCAGCGGCTTTCAAAACTGATTTTAAATTCTCCATGACTTGTTCTGTTTCCTTTTCAATACCTCCCTTTACCAATTCCATTGAGGTGGGATTCAAACCAATTTGTCCAGAAACGTATAGTGTTCCATTGGCCCATACCGCTTGATTATAGGGACCAATTGGTGCAGGTGCGTTGGGGGTTGTGATTATTTTTTTCATGTATTTATCTTAAACGTCGATCCGGTTCTCTGTTTTTCTCATATTTAATATCACTCAAGAGTCCCGACTTAATGCCTATAAAGAAATTCCAAGAGGCGCGGCTGCTAAAGGGAACCCAGCTAAAATCCAATCGCCAACTGTCCAAATCTCTATTGAATCGCAGTTGAGTATAGGTAAAGCCATGATTCTTGAAGTCATAACCTGAAGAACCTCCAATTTTCCATTTAGGGGTGAGATCAATATCGCCCGAAAACATGAGTGAGTTATTTGAAAAATCATTTTGTCTTCTTGAATTGTTATACGTCAAAGAGTACGTAAACCTTAGATTCCATGGGATGATGGCTCTGTAAGAAGGATAGGAAGTTTCTTCTTCATTTTCCTCTTCATTTTCCTCCTCTCTGTTGTTTTCGTTTCCCATACCAATAGTATCTCCAAAAAGATCATCAGGGCGTCCTCCACCAGAGGCATTTTCAAAAAATCCAAAAGGATCATTTTCTTCTTCCTCTTTTTCTTCTTCTTTATTTTTATTTTTTTTAAAAGTGCTATTGGAAAAATTGTAGCCCGTATTCAAATTGGCGCTGGTGACTCTGAATAGACCACCTCCTTGTTTGATGTTAAATTGGTTGATTCTCAGATTTTGATCATCTAAGGCGTACATGTCTAGGGTTGCCCCCACATTGATCGCCATTTTTTTATTGAATAAATCTACACCGCTGCTCACTCGAACAGGACTCCACTTGAATTCGTCTGCAACAAAATTATAGCTTGAGCTCAAGTTTAAATTTTTGATCAATTGGATTTTTTTAAGTTCTGTTTTTGTGGAATCCGGATCAACGATTTTTGCCTCAAAGTTATTACTTACAGAAATCCCCATACTCTTGGATATGCCTCTGGAAGGTGTACCAAAGAGACCTCCCTCAAAAGGTGTGTATTCTCTGGTATTCCCATCTGCATCTATTATATATTCGTCATAGTATTGATCAAAACTAGGGGCGCTGCTGTAGGATATTGAGGGACGAATAGTATGCCTTATCGATCGAATTTTATTATCCTCTTTAAAATTTACGGTCCCATATACAGTAGTTCCCATACTCGCTCCGTAGCTGTAGGTCCTATAGGCGCTGAACCCACTTAAGGTGTCTTTTACCACCCCATCGATCAAAGGATCATAGTTGTTGTATCTTATGGTTTTGGGCTGCCATACCTCTTTATAATTCATACTGGCTGCCATATTGAAATGCTTGAGTATTTTAAAATTTGTACTGAGTGGAATCGTATGCTGAATGCCCGAGCTCGCATTCTCAAACATTTTGCTGGTAAAGAGATCTTCTTCGGTAGTAATCATACGGTTTTCTGCTCGTGTACTGTACTGGAAATTGATGTTTTCAATAAAGCCTTTCTTGGGTCTGTTTTTGGGTTGAAGGGGATAGACACGATCTACACTGCCTTGAAAAGTAGGGAGGGTGAGGTTTACACTCTTGGTGTTAGAGTTTTGAGACATATTGGCATTGATCGACAGGTTTACGCTGGGATTGCCTGGAATTCTTTTGGAATAGGCTACGGACGAACTCAAAGTATTATTCAAAAAGTTGGGGCTGTTGAGTTGATTGACAGATTCCCTAAAATAATCACTACTTCCGAAGTTGACAGAGGCAGAAAAATTCGAATTAGGGCTTGCTTTGGGATCCTTGGAGTGATTCCATCGCACATTGAAAACAGTAGATTTGGAGTATCCAGGAATACCTTTTTCTCCACTGATAAGGTTTTCGAAACGCATACTTAAACTACCACTAAAATTATACATCAATCGGTATTTGGAATCGGCCCTAAAACCATAACTCCCATTACTGTAATAATCTCCAGTAAGTGCCAAATCATAATATTGAGACATGGCGAGGTAATACCCTCCGTTTTGAAGATAATAGCCTCTGTTGTTGCTTTCTCCAATGGTGGGAAATAAAAATCCCGATTGTTGATTTTGGGTAGTGGGGAAGTAGGCAAAAGGCAATGCAATGGGGGTAGGAACATCAGCAATATACATATTTGTAAAGCCAGTCACTATTTTTCCTTGAGGAACCATTTTCCCTTTTCTAATCCTAAAATAATAATCTGAACTCTCCAATTCTCCCCCTGTGGTTACTTTGGCATCTTTGATATAGTAAACCGAATCGTTTTCCTTTTTGGTGTAGGCGGCATATACATTCATTCCGTTCTCCGCCGATTTAGAATTCCAAATCAAGGCCTTTTGGGTGTCAAAATTGAAGCGTAAAGAATCCGGAAAAATTTCGTTATTGATTTGTTTGAAATAAGGCGTTTGAATCAATTTTCCCAAGGAATCTGGGATCCTTCCTGCCGTCACTTCATTTTTGGCATAATCCAACACTATGATTCCAGCCCTCAGTTGCATATCTTGATAATACAACTCGGCCTGATCGTACAAATAAAGCTTATTTTCCTTACGATTGATTCTAACATACTGTACTGCTGTGTATTTTACCTTATCCAAAAGAGTTGGCGGCTTTTGAGGAATTGAATCTACTGCTACACTATCTTTTATAACTGTTGCAGATGCAATGGCCAAGGAATCAGATGTGATCTGGGATTGCAAATGACTCAGCCAAAAAAATATTAACAAACCGACTGTATAAATTGACTTTGTTTGCAAACCGAATAATCCTAAATTTGTGATGGGTTCAAATATTTAGTAATCAAAATTAAGGATATTTTTATTGTTGATTGCAGATTTAATTTTTTATTCAATGCTCTTTAAATCAATATATAAGCGATTTTCGATACCTTTTCTTCTCTGCGTATTGTTCTTTGGGTTCTCCGCTCATCCCTTGTGGGGTCAAACTTCCGACAAAAAAAAATTTGTTGTGGTTTTGGACGCTGGTCATGGGGGGCATGACAGTGGAAATCGTGGCAATGGGTACTTTGAAAAAAACATCGCTTTGAGCATCGCTTTGGGTGTGGGAAAAATACTGGAAAAAGATGAAGGTATAAGAGTTATTTATACACGAAAATCAGACAAATTCGTCAAACTGGTCGATCGTGCTAACATTGCTAACAAGGCGGATGCCGATTTGTTTGTTTCCATTCACTGCGATGCTTTTACTTCTTCTAAAGCTTTTGGTGCGGGAACTTTTGTTTTGGGACTTCATGAAAACCAAAGGAATTTTGAAATTGCCAAAAGAGAAAACTCCGTGATTTTTTACGAAGAGGATTATGAAAAAAACTACGAAGGTTTTGATCCCAACAATCCTGAGTCCGTGATCAGCCTAACCTTGATGCAAGAAACCTATTCCAATCAGAGTATTGAAGCTGCAGCTACCATACAGAAAAGTTTTGTGACCAACTTGGGCAGAAAAGACAGAACCGTAAAACAAGCGGGTTTTGTGGTCCTTAAATACACCTACATGCCCAGTGTATTGGTCGAAACGGGTTTTTTAACCAACAGCAGAGAAGGAGCGTATTTGAATTCAACTAAAGGGAAAACAGACATGTCCAATGCGATAGCCAAAGCCATAGTGAATTACAAAAACGAACTTGAAAAAGGAGTCGTTAGTCTGCAGGTATATGAGAACAATAAAGCGGTCCAACTGCAAGAGGATCATTCCAATATTTACTTTAGGGTTCAACTTGCAGCCAGTAAAAAAGCCATTGATACCCGTCCACAAAATTTCAAAGGACTGGAAAAAGTGAGTCTCCAAAAAGAAGGAGGATATTACAAATATTATTACGGCAACTCCAAAAGTTATAAAATGATCCAAAAAGAGCAAATCAAAGCCCGCAGAGCAGGATTTAAGTCTGCTTTTATTGTCTCTTTTAAAGGAAATGAAAAAATCAAATTGTCTGAGGCATTAGATGCTTTAAACTCATTCAGATCAGCAAAAAAACCTTAAGTTTGTAAGTAGTTTTAAGCAATAGAAGTTTGAAAATATCCAGAGAAATCAAAACGGCACTATTAGTTATAGGGGGTATTTCTTTGTTAGTATATGGTTTTAGTTTTTTGAAAGGGAATTCAATATTTAAGAACAGCAAAACCATTTATACGGTCTATCAAGAGGTTGAAGGACTGATTCCTGGTGCCAAAGTAAGTATCAATGGTCTCAGTGTAGGTAAAATTTCCAAAATTGATTTTCTACCCAATTCCACTAAAATTTTAGTAACCATGAACATACGCGAGGAATTAGATTTCTCCAACAAAAGTGCTGCAATGTTATACGAGACTGGGCTCATAGGAGGAAAAGCCATTGCCTTGCTTCCCATTTTTGATTCAAATCATACGGTAAAAGATGGAGACACCATACCCTCTTCAGTAAAGCCAGGTTTGACCGAACTCATTAATCGCCAAATTGAACCCCTTCAAATGAAAATTGAAAGCATGTTGACCAGTGCGGACTCCTTGTTTACTGGGGTAAGCAATGTGTTGGATAATAATACCCAAACCAACTTAAAAAATACGTTAGAACATCTCTCTATCACAACAAAAAACCTCAATAAAGCCTCACTTGCGGCTTTAGAGATTTTAGATGATAATCGAGAACAACTCAACGCAACGTTTAACAATATCAGCTCCACATCCGAAAATTTAAAATTCATTACAGATTCCCTATCAACCGCTCAAATCAATTACTCCATCAAAAAATTCAATGAAACCGTTGAGGGACTCAATCGAATTGTTTTATCCATTGAATCAGGACAAGGAACTGCTGGAAAGTTGATCAATGATGAAGCGCTTTATCAAAATTTGACAGCGGCCTCTCAAGAATTAGAGAGCCTTCTGGGTGATTTAAAAAAACACCCCAAGAGATACGTCCATTTTTCCATATTTGGAAAAAAAGAAAAACCCCATACCCCAAAAGAAAATTAAAATTCAAAAATGACTTTTATACCCAACATCATTTTTGCAATACTTTTGTTTTTAGGGATTTTCTTTTTCAGAAAAAATATACTTTTTGTGAAACGAAATATCCTGTTGGGTAAAGCCATAGACAGATACGATCAACCTTCAAAAAGGTGGGCAAACATGTTTAAAATTGCTTTAGGGCAATCCAAAATGGTAAACAGACCCATTGCAGGCATTCTTCATATCATGGTTTATATTGGATTCATCATCATCAATATCGAATTGATTGAAATTGTATTGGACGGATTATTGGGAACCCATCGAGTATTTGCGCCCTATATGGGTAAAGCTTACAATTGGTTGATTGCCTCATTTGAAATTTTAGCAGCTTTGGTTTTGGTCAGTGTTGTGCTGTTTTGGCTCCGACGAAATGCCTATAAAATCAAACGTTTTTGGAAACCAGAAATGGAAGGCTGGCCCAAAAAAGACGCCGATTATATTCTCTATTTCGAAATCGTACTCATGACGCTTTTTTTGTCTATGAATGCCACCGACTCACTTCTTCAAGAACTGGGAAATCCACAGTATATCCAAGCGGGTTTTTTCCCTGTTTCTCAATTGATGACTCCCCTTTTCTCTTCCTTTTCTGCTCCCACATTGGTCGTCCTAGAGCGTTCATTTTGGTGGTTGCACATCAGTGGTATATTGATATTTCTCAACTACCTCTATTACTCCAAACACCTTCATATCCTTTTGGCATTTCCCAATACCTATTTCCAAAACCTTGCCCCGAAAGGCGCTTTCAAAAATAATGAGACCGTTACCAAAGAAGTTAAATTAATGTTGGATCCCAATGCCACACCCTATGCTACCCGAGTGGAGGAAACGGCGGTTGATAAATTTGGTGCCTCTGATGTAACCGATCTGAATTGGATACAATTGATGAACGCCTATACTTGTACAGAATGTGGACGTTGTACAGACGAGTGCCCTGCCAATCAGACCGGTAAACTACTTTCTCCAAGAAAAATAATGATGGATACCCGCGACCGACTTGAAGAAGTGGGGAACAACATCAATAAATACGGTAACCATCAGCATGACAATAAGCAACTGTTGGAGGATTACATCACAAAAGAAGAACTTTGGGCCTGTACCTCATGCAATGCTTGCGTTGAGACCTGTCCCATAGGAATCGACCCCTTATCAATCATCATGGATATGCGCCAGTTTTTGGTAATGGAGCAATCTGCTGCTCCATCTGATTTGAACAATATGATGAGTAATATTGAAAATAATGGTGCACCATGGCCGTTCAGCAATCAAGATCGAATGCTTTGGGCCAGTGAAAATTAAATTAAACTGAACTATGGAAAAAGAGGAAGCTGAAAGCTACTTGCACAAAAAGGTTGAAAACGGTGAAATTGTAAGCCCCGTTCTTCCCGATGGAATTAAAAATTATTTAATCGATATCGATGGGACCATTTGCGATGATATTCCAAATGAGGAGCCGGATAGAATGGCTACAGCCAAAGTCTATCCAGATGCCCTAAAAACTTGCAACAAATGGTATGAAGAAGGCCATTTGATCTGTTTTTTTACTTCCAGAGTAGAGGCCCACAGAGAGGTTACAGAGCAGTGGTTGAAAACCAATGGTTTCAAGTATCATAGTCTTTTAATGGGTAAGCCCAGAGGTGGAAATTATCATTGGATTGACAATCATTTGGTCAAGGCTACCCGATACAACGGAAAATTTACTGATCTCATTGAGAAAGAGGTAACCATCGAAGTTTTTGATGACGGTATAGATCAATAAAATAATTCAGGAGGCATGTATGTTCCTACACTTGCAGAGTTAACGGCAAAGGGAGAAAAACCCGAAGTGTTATTTTGGGTAGGTTGCGCCGGAAGTTTTGATGAACGCGCCAAAAAAATAACAAAGTCTTTTGTCAAAATTCTCAATAAAGCAAATGTCAGTTTTGCGGTTTTGGGAACAGAGGAAAGTTGTACCGGTGATCCTGCCAAAAGAGCAGGAAATGAATTCCTATACCAGATGCAGGCCATGGCGAATATTGAGGTGCTGAACAACTATCAGGTTACTCGAATTGTCACCACTTGTCCGCACTGTTTTAACACCTTGAAAAATGAGTACCCTTCTTTGGGAGGAAAGTTTGAGGTGATGCATCATACTACTTTCATCAATGCATTACTCCAAGAAGAACGCTTTTCCATATCAGGATCATCATTCAAAGGAAGACGCATCACCTACCACGACCCTTGCTATCTTGGACGCGCGAATCAGGTATATGAAGCTCCGAGAAACTTGATTCGAAAATTGGATGCTGAGTTGGTGGAAATGAAAAAATGTAAGTCAAAAGGGTTGTGTTGTGGAGCAGGTGGAGCACAAATGTTTAAAGAACCAGAAAAAGGAAATAAAGACATCAATATCGAGAGAACAGAGCAGGCATTAGAAACCCAACCTGAAATTATAGCTGCAGCCTGTCCCTTTTGCAACACCATGATGTCGGATGGGATCAAAAACAAAGAAAAAGAAGGCCATGTTCAAGTTTTAGATATTGCCGAAATGATTTCCAACGCAGAAGACCTTTAAACCATGATTGTCCCTTTTTACCAACTTCCTGAAAATTCCAGAATCTGGATTTATCCCGCCGACCGCCCTTTTTCAAATTCAGAGGTAGAAGCGATCAAAAATAAAACGGAATTATTTTTAGAAAAATGGACCGCACATGGAGTAGAACTTCAAGCGGGTATAGACATCCCCTACGATCGATTTATCGTCTTAGGTCTGAACGAATCTGTTCAATCCGCAAGTGGTTGCTCCATAGACGCATCTGTTCATTTTATCCAATCCTTGGAACAAGAATTTGGCCTCAGCCTGCTGGATAAAATGAATGTAACCTATCGCGATAAAAATACCATAAATCATATTCATCTGAAGGATTTCAGAACCATGGCAAAGAAAAAGCAACTGGATCCGAGTGTTATTGTTTTTAATAATTTGGTCATGAATAAGAGGGAATATGATTCCCACTGGGAGGGACCCGCCTCCTCCAGTTGGCATGCCCGATATTTTTAATTGATATGCGTTATATATTCCTCTTATTTTTCCTTTCGGGGGGAATTTGCTTGGCACAGCAACCCGATCCTCTGATGGCTTCCCGACCCGATCTTCAAAAAAAATGGGTGGACAGTGTATTTCAATCCATGAGTTTGGATCAAAAGATAGGGCAACTTTTTACCCCCATGGTTTTTTCAAAAAAAGACGAAAAGCATTTTGAAGAAATTAAAAGTTTAATAGAAGATTATCATATTGGAGGTCTTATTTTTTCTTTAGGGGGGCCTGTGAAACAATCCCAATGGTTGAATGAATTTCAATTTTTATCCAAAATTCCTTTGTTGATCAGTATGGATGCAGAGTGGGGGGTAGCCATGCGGTTGGATTCTGTTATAGCCTATCCTTGGAATATGACCCTAGGTGCCATCAAAGAGAATGCTATTGTCCAAAAAATTGGGCAAAGAATGGCGGAGCAAGAGAAAACCTTGGGGATTCATATGAGCTATGCTCCCGTTCTGGACATCAATACCAATCCACAAAACCCCATCATCGGAAACCGATCTTTTGGGGAAGACCCCATTCGTGTTGCTGAAAAAGGAATTGCCCTGATGCGCGGTCATCATCAGGCCGGTATTCTTACGTCGGGTAAGCATTTTCCTGGACACGGCGATACCGCCAAAGATTCTCACAAAACCCTTCCTACAGTGGACTTTGATCGGAATCGAATAGAAAATACAGAGCTCCTCCCTTTTAGAAAAGCCATAGAACAGGGGTTAAGCTCGGTGATGACAGCCCACCTCAATGTCCCTGCATTGACCTTTTCCGATGAGCCTACTTCCCTTTCCAATAAAGTTGTGACCCAACTGTTGAAAGAAAAAATAGGATTCAACGGCTTGGCAGTCACGGATGCACTCAACATGAAAGGAGCTGAGCCGAATAATTCTTCAGTCAGTATGGACCTTATGGCTCTATTAGCAGGAAATGACGTTCTTTTGATCTCCAAAGACATTCCTCTGGGAGTCGAAAAAATTAAAACCGCTTATATCAATATCCCTATGGTTAAGACACGCGTTGAGGAATCGGTCAAGAAAATTCTCAAAGCGAAATACAAGGCAGGATTGAACCAAAGAAAAAAAGTAAACACCCAAAATCTTCATCTGCAGCTCAATACCAAAAAAGATTCACTTTTGATAGAAGAAGCATTTGCCAAGAGTATTACGCTTTTGAAAAATAAAAATCAATTCCTTCCCTTAGATTCACTCACTTCCTATGCACACCTAAAGATAGGAGACGATCATAGTAGCGCTTTTGAAGAACAGTTAAGGAAGTACATTCATTTGGAACGTATAATGCCCACTACGGTAGAGAATACTTTAAAACAACTAAAAGGTTTTAAAAAAGTTATTGTAAGCTACCACCGTTCCAATCGTTCCCCTTTTTTATCCCCCGATTTTTCAAAACAAGAAATCGAATTACTCCAAGCCATAGCCCAGAAACACGACATTCTCTTGGATGTATTTGTCAACCCCTATTCACTGATCGGTCTTGGTGATCTCTCTTCAATTGAGGCATTGGTGGTAAGCTATCAAAACAGTCCAATCAATCAAAAAATAACTGCAGACTTACTGAATGGGCGGGGAACATTTTTGGGTTCATTACCTGTTGGTATTTCTAATGATTTTCCCGTAGGCTCAGGAATTAAAATCAATTCTTTTGTAGAAAATAAAAGAATTTCACAAATTGAAAACGGCTTTGATCCCGATCGATTGGATGAGATCGACCTTTTTGCCGAGCAGATCATAGATTCCCTTATTACTCCCGGAATGCAAATTCTGGTGGCCAAAAAGGGGCAAATTATTTATCATAAAAGCTTTGGTTATCACACCTATGAGAAAAAAAATAAAGTAGAAAATCATCATCTTTATGATTTGGCCTCCTTGACCAAAATCACGGCTACTTTGCCTCTCATTATGAAGGAAGTTGACCTTAAAAGTTTTGATTTAGAGAGCCCATTGGTAGATTTGATGCCTGATTTGAAGGGATCCAATAAAGCAAATTTAAAGGTCAAAGAAGTTTTGTCTCATTATGCAAGACTTACCCCTTGGATTCCATTTTATAAAGAAACCCTTGATAAGGATGGACAACTGCTTAGAAAATTTTATCGTAGCCGGAATAAAATTAGATTTAATATTCCTGTCGCCGATAAACTGTTCCTTAAGTCTAATTATGACCTAGAAATAAGAGAAGAGATCATTAAAAGTCCACTTTTAGATTCTTTGTACTACAGATATTCAGATTTACCTTTTTATCTTTTTAAAGATTATTTAGAAGACAAATACCAAAAACCACTGGACGATTTGACCCGTGAATTGCTTTATGAACCTTTAGGATTACAACGTACCCTATTCAATCCTTGGAAGAGAATTCCAGTATCAGAAATTGTTCCCTCAGAAAGAGATGATTATTTTAGAAAGCGAGAATTGCGAGGCTATGTGCATGATATGGGAGCGGCCATGCTGGGTGGCGTTGCGGGTCACGCTGGATTGTTCTCCAATGCCGAAGAGGTTTTCAAGATCATGCAAATGTATCTTCAAAAAGGGAATTATAATGGAAATCAATTGTTTACTTCAAAAACTTTTGACCGCTTTAATCATTGTTATTATTGTAATGAGGGGAATAGGAGAGGAGTCGGTTTTGACAAACCTCAATTAGAAGGAGAGGGCTCTACCTGCGGATGTGTGACTTCCAAAAGCTTTGGCCATATGGGATTCACAGGAACTTATGCTTGGGCTGATCCTGATGAAGATTTGATTTTTGTATTTTTATCCAACAGAACCTATCCCACCATGTCCAATAATCTGTTGGGGGAGAAAAACATAAGAACTCGAATGCAGTCCCTGATTTACAAATCATTAATCCACTAAAATCTGAACTATTGAAAATAATAATTGTTTGTTATCCAACTTTTGGAGGTAGTGGAGTTGTAGCTACAGAACTGGGCTTGTATTTGTCTAAAAAAGGTCATGAAATTCATTTCATTACCTACAAGCAACCCGTAAGAATTCAAAACCTTACCCCTCATTTGCATTTCCATGAAGTGCATGTCTCAACCTACGATCTGTTTAAATATCAACCATATGAATTGGCTCTTTCCAGTAAGATTGTTGATGTGGTTATGAAATATAAAATAGATCTTCTCCATGTTCATTACGCCATTCCTCACGCCTATGCGGCTTATATGGGTAAAAAAATGTTGGAGGATGAAGGGATTAAAATCCCTATGATTACCACTCTTCATGGTACAGATATTACTCTGGTGGGGAGTCATCCTTTTTACAAAAGAGCCGTTCAATTCAGTATCAATCATTCCGAATTTGTGACAGCGGTTTCCGAAAGTTTGAAACGTGACACTGAGCGACTTTTCGACATCACATCCGAAATTAAAGTCATTCCTAATTTTATCGATTTAGATAAAATTAAAGTCAAAAATATTCCCTGCGAAAAAGAACAAATTGCTCCCAATGATCAGTTGATCATCACCCATATCAGTAATTTCAGACCTCTAAAACGGATCATTGATATTCTTAAAATTTTTAGAATAGTAAGTAAAAAATTGAACGTTAAATTACTTATGGTAGGAGATGGTCCAGAAAAAGAACGTGCTATGCGTTATTGCAAGGCCCATGAAATGGAGGATTCCGTTTTGTTTTTAGGAAAGAGCAATCAAATTAATGAGATACTGTGTTTCTCAGATTTATTTTTACTGCCCTCAGAACAAGAGAGTTTTGGGTTGGCAGCCTTAGAGGCAATGGTTCATGGAGTTCCAGTGGTCTGCTCTAATGTAGGTGGATTGGCCGAAGTCATTGAGGAGGGTGTTTCAGGTTATCTTTGTCCTTTGGGTGATGTCGAGGCCATGGCTGAAAAAGCCATTCATATATTAGAGGATTCAGAACGACACCAGTTGTTCAAACGCCAAGCTTTTGAAACCTCCAAGAAATTTGATATTCAAAAAGTAATCACCTATTACGAATCACTCTACTCCGAAGCAATGGAAAATATGCTTACTTAGGGTGATAAATCCGTTTTGCATTTGCATAAATCTTTTCCTTGTCGAAAGTCATTTTTTTGGTTTTAAATTGTGAGTAAAGCTCCATCTGATCAGAATAATGAATAGAATCTGGGTCGTCTGAACTTCCATAAGAAATAACAGATTCAACTTCAACTCCTTCAGGGGTGAATTTTACCAATTCGATATAGGACTCCCCATGCGTCACTTTTGTTTTCCCATCTTTATAGGGAACCGCTTTCATAGAAGTAACGACATCAGGAAGGCCAAAAATGGGGAATTCTTTATCTCCTCTTACCAATTTTTGGTAGGTTCCCAGTTGGACTTGCGTACTGCCAAAAAAATCTACCATATGTTTTTGGGCCTCCGACAGTGCTTTGTACAGTATGTCTGGAGGAAAAACTTTGGGTTCAGGCAGCTTTTGAAAATATTTTGTCAATTTTTGGTACACTATGGCGTAAGCCCCTGCACCATAGGAATCGGCTGAGGCACGCCGATCCCAGGCCTGAATTTGTTCCAAAATCGGGGCAACCTTGGGATATTTTTGAGGCGACATCATAAAAAGTGAATCGATATTCATCCAACTGTAATGCAATGGATCTGGATATTGATGGTCGTACTTAATGGCTTTAAAGTCTTCATAATCCACCTTTTCATGTTGATCTATCAATTGCTTGATTCGAATAGACCTGTTGTTATCATAAGTTTCAAACCCCATGTGTTTTGAAAACAAACTTTCATTGGGATTGTCAAGCGAATCAGATGACTTGAAAGGGGAGTGGTTGGCATTGTAAAAAAAACCAGAACGGGGTTGAATGACTTGCGGTAATTCTTCGATATCATAGGTCTCAGTCCAAAGCGTTTTCTTGGTGTTTCCAGGAACTACATTGGCCCAATCATAACCGGGGGCTCGTTTAGGAATCAACCCGTTGGAAATATAAAATATAGTGTCGTTTTTATCGGCGTAGCCAATATTATATCCAGGCAAGCCCTTCATTTTAAGAATGTTATAAAATTCACTAAACGAACTGGCTTTGTTCATGTGCCACCACTGTTCCAACGCTTTAATTTCGAATAAAGAAGGAGTTCTCACCGAGTAATACCCACTTTCGTTTTCTAAGGTTGGACCATAGATGCTTTCAAAATATTTTTGGTGCACTTTAAAAGAAATCCCTAAAAACTTGACAATCAGTTTGGCCTTGTGCTTCTCGAGCTTTAAATATTCCTCATCTACTCGATAATACCTCTTCTTTTTGGGGTGCATTTCGAGTTTAAAGACATCTGTTTTATCGGGAATATTGACTGTATGCGTCCAAGCAATATTTTCATTGGCCCCTGTCAAAACGTTGGGACTGCCGGCAAAAAGTGCCCCTATGATGTTGGTTCCTTCTTCGCTGCACAGATGCACCTCATACCAGGAGGTTGGGCCATCTAAGGGCTGATGGGTATTGATGGCCAAATATGTATTGCCGTCTTTGGTCTTGGAGCTGTTAAAACCAAGGGTGTTAGAACCTTTAGCATCGTCTTCAACCGGGATGTATTTGAGGTTGTTTTTTAAAATATTTTTAAGCCAATAGTCGCCTTTTGAAGAAACAAAAAGCTGCAATTGAGCGTAGAGGAACATTTTTTTGGGAGTAACCGGAAAAAGTTTTTTACTTAAAACTTCTTCGGGATGAGTCTTGGCATAACGATTCAATCCTTCACTATAGGCTTCCAATATCCTTTTGTATTCAGGACTGATTTCCTTTTCGTATTTCTGATCAAAAAGGCGATCACTGCCAATGAATTGTGAAATTAGATCAATTCCATAAGCCGATTTTCCTTGAACCTCACTCAGCAATGCATTTCCCGCCAGGTATCCCATCTGAATGGTCTTAAAATCATCTTCGGCATGCGCCCAAGCCAAACCGTAGGCCAACTCCGCATCGGTCTCCGAAAAAATATGCGGTACACCGTAGGCATCTCTAACAATATCGATTTTAGCGGGATCGATTTGTCCATGGAGTTGAAGGGTAATTAGCGGGATAAATAGGGCAATGAAAAAATGATTCATAAAGTGAGATTATATTTTTTAAAGTAAACCTGCCGATTGGGAAAAGCATAAAAAGAAACCCAATGGTGTGTTACATAGGTAAGGAGTAAAGACGCCACCAATAAAGCAGCGGTAACATTTCGTTTTTGTAATTTTTTTATCCTCATTCACAGGCTCCTTCAGTCCAACTGGTGAGACCATTGATTCCCGCATAGCAACTGTTAGGATAGGTTTTTTGATCACAACCGCATACAGGTTGGTAGATTTCTATACACACCCCTGTGAGGTCTTTTTTTTGTTCGTCAACACAATCTGTATTTTTCTGTTCCTTTTCACAGGCATATCCGATTGTAAAAAGCATAATGAAATACAAATTCCTCATCAATTAAAGGTTCATTTTTTTAAGTTCATTTACCGCATGATTCACGGCCCTTGCGGTCAATGCCATATAAGTGAGTGAAGGGTTTTGATTCGCCGCAGATGTCATACAGGCCCCATCGGTTACAAAGACATTGGGCACTTCGTGTATTTGATTGTACTTGTTCAGGACCGAGGTTTTGGGATCTCTTCCCATTCTGGCAGTACCCATTTCATGAATTCCTTTTCCAATGGGAGCATTGCTGTCATAAATAGTAACGTCTTTACATCCGGCAGCTTCTAGCATTTCAGCTGCCTGAACCTTCCAATCCTCTTTCATCCTTTTTTCATTCTCTTTGAATTCAGCATCAAACGTAATGGTAGGCAGTCCATAAGCGTCCAATTTATTATAATTCAAGGTCATTTTATTTTCATGGTAGGGAAGGACTTCACCAAAACCACCCATACCAATTTTCCAATTGCCTGGCTTTAGGAGATCATTTTTTAGAGATGTACCATAGGAATATTCTGCAATTGCCTCCGACCAGTTTTTTCTGCTGGCACCTCCTTGATATCCATATCCTCTCAGGAAGTCAACTTTCTCGGACTGTCCCCCTAGATTTCTGAATCTTGGAATGTAAAACCCATTGGGTCGTCTGCCTGAATAATATTTATCTTTGAATCCGTCATAGTTTCCACTGGCCCCGCTTCCGAGCTGGTGATCCATAATGTTGTGTCCCAATTCGCCAGAGTCATTCCCCATTCCATTGGGAAAACGATCACTTTTGGATTGCATTAGTATGGCCGTTGAGGCCATCGATGAGGCACATAAAAACACAATTTTGGATTGGAACTCAATCACTTCTTTGGTTAAGGCATCGATCACCCTAACACCGGTTGCTTTTCGGGTTTGAGGATCGTAAAGTACTTCAGAAACTACCGAGTCGGGCCTAATCGTTAAATTCCCAGTGGCTTCTGCAAAAGGCAAAGTCGAGGAATTCGAACTAAAATAACTGCCAAAAGGACATCCCCTAGAACAGCGGTTACGATATTGACAAGCAGTCCTTCCTGCTCCTTCTTTGGCTCCCTGGGTAATATGTGCTACTCTGCCTATGGTCATTACTCGGTCATCAAACTTTTCGGTGAGTGTTTTTTTGAGATGTTCTTCCACACAATTGAGCTCCATGGGAGGTAAAAATTCGCTGTCAGGAAGTTGGGGTAAGTTGAGTGATTCACCACTTACTCCAATGAATTTTTCAACATGAGAGTACCAAGGAGCTAAGTCTTTGTAGCGAATAGGCCAGTCCACACCATAACCGTCTTTAGCATTGGCTTCGAAATCTAAATCACTCCATCGGTAGGATTGTCTTCCCCAAATTAAAGAGCGTCCACCTACTTGTTTCCCTCGAATCCAATCAAAAGGTTTCACTTCATCATAATCGTGTTCCGAATCTTTATTGTAAAAATGTCTATTGGTTTCATCAAAACCCCATCTTTTTTGTTTGTTGTAGTGATTTTCGACAGTTTTGCTTGGAGTTTTGCCACTGTTGGGAAGATCCCAAGGGTCTTTATGCATAGTGGGATAATCTTCAAGGTGCTTCACCATTCTTCCTCGTTCCAAAACCAAAGTTTTAATCCCTGCTTCGCAGAGTTCTTTGGCTGCCCATCCCCCACTTATTCCAGAGCCTACAACAATGGCATCAAACTGTAAACCTTCTTCTTTCTTTGGATTCATAAACTATTGATTTTACAACTCTTAAATTTATAATTTTTTGGGATAAATACGAACCGTATGAATTGATTTAAAATTTAAAAAATAAAATAGCCTTGAAAAAAATGTTTTGAATGCCTTTTAAATTTTTAAATTTACCCTGTCTTTAAATTTATTCATATGCCAAAGATTGGAATTATTCTTACCCTTATCGTTTACGTTTTTATGGGGATTTGCCTCCTTCTGATGCCTTAGTATAGGGGATTGCTTTTGTATGCGATTCCTCACTTGAATCTAAAAAGATCATTTGGTTATATTTGGTTAAAATTTATATCAACAACAAAATGAGACTCATTGATAAGTTTGAGAAATTTCTCGACAAATCTGCCGAGCAAGTAGGAGGTTATAAGCTTTTGGTTGTAGTGGCTTTGATTGTAGGATATTTCTTAGGAACCATTCTATCTTAAGTTTATTTTAAAAGGGAAACCGTTCATCCGTTCAAGGTTGATTGAGTTTTTTTTTATTGCTTACTATATTTATAGAATATGTAATACTTACACTTATCTAAGACTCCCAGCACCTAATGTTTACCCCTTTAAATAACGGATTAGGGGTGTTTTGTATGACAGATAGAGTGGGTGTTTTGGAGATCCGTTTTGATTACGTCCAAAACAATAGACTTTTTCTACCATTTTATCGAGCCAGCCGGGAAGCTCTCCTGCATTTCCCCAGCCGAAAACCACCTTTTCGCATTTTTGAATCATGGTTTTAAGATGCTTGATGTTGTGGCGCTCCTTTTTCATTATTTTATTTTTTAAGACAGACGGATAGGGAGTGATGTAGGAGTAAATATTACCCAAATAAAATCCTCCAAAACCGAAAATTTTGCTGAAATGTATCAATTTGGATACCGTTCTATCATTTTCCTCCGCATTGGCATAGGAGGGGTTCAAAAGAATATACAGAAGAAGGGGCTTTTGTTCCTCCCAAATCCTCCAAAGCTGATACCTTCTATCTCCCTCTGTTATGGCTCCTTTGATCACTGAGGGGTGTTTTTTTGATTTTTGATTTTTTCTACAATTGCTTGACCGAACAAACACAAGCCCGAATGGGTGGTGATCAGCGCAATTGTTCCCCAAAGAATCCAATCACTGGTGTTGGTGTACTTCTTTATAATGGCCTCTCCCAAAAAGGATAAACCCGCTCCAATGATCAATAATCCAGAAATGGAATAAAACAATCCTTTATTTTTCATTTTTTTTATAATTTAATAGGCTACAAGTTAATTTAAAAAAACCTATGGGTAGGACCGATTCGTTTTTCAGTCATTCCATTTTATAAAGATCTTTAAAATGTACAGACAATTACCGATAAAAACGATGGATACGCCTATATATAGACCCCTATTGATTGGCTTGTTTATCGGTTATAATAATGGCCTTTTGATAGGTTTTATATTCACACTAATATTTTAACAATTGGAACGCAGAAAATTTACTAAATCGCTGGCTGCCTCTATGGGGGCCTTGACACTCTCTAACGGTTTTGGCCGAAATATTTTGTCTAATCCCAAAAAGAAACTGGGCATTGCTTTGGTGGGTTTGGGAAATTATGCAACGCGCCAATTGGCTCCAGCTTTATTGGAAACCAACAGTTGCGAGTTGAAGGGCATTGTAACAGGAACCCCTTCTAAAATAGCTCAATGGAAAAAGACGTATGATCTTAAAGACCATCAAATCTATAATTATGACAATTTTGATTCTATTGCAAAAAATGATGAAATAGATATTGTTTATATCGTGCTGCCCAATAATATGCACAAGGAGTTTACGATTAGGGCTTTTGAGGCAGGCAAACACGTTATTTGTGAAAAACCTATGGCAATGAATGCAGAAGAGGCAGCCGAAATGATCCTGGCTGGAGAGAAAGCCAATCGAGAGCTGTTTATCGGCTATCGTTTGCATTACGAACCCCACCACCGTGAAAGCATTCGATTGTGCCGAGAAGGAGCTTTTGGTAAAATTAAATTTTTTGAAGGGGGCTTTGGTTTTCGTTTGGGGAACCCCAACCAGTGGCGAATGAAAAAAGCTTATGGTGGAGGAGCCCTTATGGATGTAGGTATATATGTAATTCAAGCAGCAAGATACACCATGGGTGAGGAGCCTATTGCGGTTTCTGCTAAAGAATTCAAAACCGATCTTGTCAAGTTTGATGAAGTAGATGAATTGATTACCTGGCAAATGGAATTTCCCGGTGGAGCAGTGGCCAATTGTACAACTTCATTTTCTGCCTCAACCAATCATTTTTTTGTTGCTGCAGAAAAAGGTTTCATCAGATTGAGTCCGGCCTATACTTACGGTAAAATTTCAGGATTTACGAAGGACACTACTTTTGAATTTAACCAGGTCAACCAACAAGCGTTGCATATGGACGGTATTTCTGATTATTTTTTGAAAGGCCAACCCCATTTGAATGTCGGAGGAGATGAGGGTTTGAGAGACATGAAAATTATTGATGCGATTTTTGCTTCAGTAAATCAAAACGGAAAAAGAATTTTGATTTAGTATTCCCCCTTTTTTAAATGATTTTTTATTGAAGCCCATATCTCTTCTCAAAATACTTTGATTGGAGAAAACAACTATACTATTCCCAATGGCAATCAAAAACTGTAACCTATGTTAAAGAGAGTGGAAGCATTTGTTTAGAGTAAAACATTTACCACTTCACTATGCCCGAAAAGAGTGGGTTTTTTTGTGCGAAAGTTGCGTATTGGAGATAAAAAAAAACAATGCCCATTACCAATATGGGGGAACTTGGAAAGGGTAGAGTTTAGGGATCAAATGGATCTGAGAGCAATTGAGCAGAGGGAGGATCAAGATACAAATTTACAGAAGGGTGTTCCCTCAAAATAGAAGCAGGGCAACGTTCTATTATCGCTCCTTCAAGCGCCTTTTTTACGGCTTGGGCCTTTCTTTCATCAGGGACAAAACAACTGATATGCTTGGCCTTCATGATGGCGGGAAGGGTCAAAGTTATCGCTTTTTTGGGAACCGCATCAAGGCGGTCAAACCAGCCCTCATTGTATTGTTGCATTCTACAATCGTGATCCAATTCCACTTCCTTAATTAAGTGGGGATCCTTAAAATTGGCTACCCCAGGGTCATTGAAAGCCAGATGTCCATTTTCGCCGATTCCGATACAAGCCAAATCAATGGGGTGTTTTTCCAACAAATAGGTATAGTTTTTCAGGACCGCAAAGAGGTTGGAAGTATTCCCTTCAAGGGGGTAAAATCGGAAAGGATTGATGTGCTTGATGATGTTTTCTCTGAGATATCGGATGAAACTTGCGGGATGATTTTCATCCAGTCCAATGTATTCATCCAAATGAAAAATAATGACTTTTTCCCAAACTATCGGTCTCTTTCGGAGTGCTTCTAAAAACTTCAACTGTGAGTTTCCTGTAGCTAAAATTATATGGGCCATTCCCTTGGTGTCTATGGCTTCAGAAATTCGTTTTTCTACATCGAAAGCCGCTTTTTGAGCTTGTAATTCGTGTTTTTGGATGAAAATATTCAAGGCTTAAGGTTTAAAATTTATACGTTGCATTACAGTTGATCGATAGGAAAGCTACCTTATTATTGTAGCTCCTAAAACTAATGATTTATGGGGACCTATTGAAGAAATTTTCCTAATGCATTTCAGCTATTGTGCTTATGGAGCGAATCTTATGGAAAGAGAGACGGTAGTTGCTGGGGTTTGAATCGATATAGATAAGCGTATTGACTCAGTTTTCCATTTTCTCTGCTATCAATGAAGGTTTCGATAAGCTTTTGTTTTTTGACTACCCCTTTAATTAGATTTTGTATTTTAGATAAATTAAAAAAATAAGATGAACTTCAAGCAAATTTTAATTGCCCTATCTCTATCGTCTTTTTCATACGCACAAACCGAAATTAGTTTATTAAGTCCGGATTCAGAAATAAGGATTAATAAACACATTTATGGTCATTTCGCAGAACATTTAGGTCGTTGTATTTATGACGGTTTTTATGTAGGTGAAGACAGTGAAATTCCAAACATAAACGGTGTGAGAATCGACATCATCAACGCTTTAAAAGAGATGAAAATTCCCAATTTAAGGTGGCCGGGTGGTTGTTTTGCCGATACTTATCATTGGAAAGAAGGGATAGGCCCCAAAGAAGAGCGCCCCACCATAGTAAATCAATGGTGGGGAGGCGTAACTGAAGACAATAGTTTTGGAACACACGACTTTTTAAACCTTTGCGAGGCGCTGGAAACAGAGCCCTATATTTCAGGGAATATTGGTAGTGGAACAGTACGTGAATTTACCGATTGGTTACAATATGTAAACCATGAGGGAGTAAGCCCTATGGCAGACCTACGTCGTGAAAATGGTCGCGAAAAACCGTGGAATGTTCGTTTTTGGGGATTGGGTAACGAGGCTTGGGGTTGTGGAGGTCACATGACGGCAGAATATTACACAGATATCTATCGTCAATATGCAACATTTATGACAGACTGGACAAATTCCGAAAATCTGTATCGTGTTGCCTCTGGAGCGAGCGGTTCAGATTATAACTGGACTGAAGTTTTGATGAAAAATATCCCAAAGAATCTCATTGAAGCAGTGGCCCTGCACTATTATGCTGTGATTGATTGGAGTAATAAAGGGTCAGCAAAATCCTTTAGTGAAAAACAATATTTTCAAACCATGCAACGTGCTCATAAAATTGACGAATATATCACAAAGCATATTGCCATTATGGATCAATATGATCCTCAACGAAAAGTTGATCTTATTGTAGATGAATGGGGAGGATGGTATAACGTTGAACCTGGAACAAATCCTGGCTTTTTATACCAACAAAACACCATACGCGATGCCATGATTGCGGGCATGACACTTAATATTTTTAATAATCATGCACAACGATTGACCATGGCTAATTTAGCGCAGACGGTTAATGTTTTGCAAGCCGTAATCCTAACCCATGAAAAAAAGTTAATCCTAACCCCTACTTATCATGTGATGAAAATGTATGCAGTGCATCAAGATGCTACTCTAATTCCTTTGCAATTGGAGAGTCCACTGTTTTCTTTTGAAGGGGAAAACTTGCCAGCTATAAGTGCTTCTGCCTCAAAAAACGAAACAGGAGACATTCATATTTCGGTGGTAAATATTGACAGTAAAAAATCACATGCCGCAACAATCATCCTGCCAGATACAAAAGTAAGTCAGATTTCAATGGATGCCATTGGTTCGCCCAATCTTCAAGACCATAACACTTTCGAAAATCCCAATAAGATTCAAATCCAGCCGTTTGATGATTTTATAGTTAAAAAAGGAAAACTTCAGATCAATATTCCTGCCCACAGTGTTTTGATGATAAAGGTCAATGCCAATTAAACACTTACTTAAAAAGTGATGAAAGGGCTTGTACATCACAGAGTAGATTTCGTCAGAAAGAGTGCCACTATTGTATAGAGGAGTAAAAGAAGGGAGCTAAGGGTTAAATTAAGGCTCCCAGTGTGCGAAATACCCATGAAGTATGAAAATACGTTAAACCTAAAGAAACCTATTAACCCCTTGTATAATTTGGAGTTAAAGAGGTAATTGAAACTCCGTGAAACCTATACTCACTTCCCAATACAAAACTTACCAAAAATATTACCCAGCAATTCATCATTGGTAATTTCTCCAGAAATCTCCCCCAAATAATGAAGCGCTTCATTGATGTCAATACTGAGTAAATCTCCACTTAAGTCGTTATCTAATCCTTTACTTATATTTACTACAGCTTTTAAAGCATTTTGTAGCGCTTCATAATGTCTCGCATTCGATACAACAACATCTCCCTGAACAACTATATTGTCGACTTGTTTGAAGAGTTTGTCTTTGAGTTGGTCAATGGTCTTTGAATCCAATGTAGAAATACTGCAAAATTCAGTGTAGGAAAGTGTAGAGGACTGTTTTTTAATGGATTCAATCAAGGGGGATTTCTTATTCTTATCGATAAGGTCAGTTTTGTTTTGAACCAAAAGAATGATCAAATCCTTTCTTTTGAATTCATTGAGTGCATTTGAAATTTCGGAAAGTTGGATGTCATTGGGATCAAAAAGATAGATCATTATCTTGGCTAAGGCTACTTTTGCTTTAGCTTTTGCAACACCAACCGCTTCAATTTCATCTTTTGTTTCTCTCAAACCGGCTGTATCTATAAATCGGAACGGAATACCCGATAGGGTCAGCGTATCTTCTATGGTGTCTCTGGTTGTTCCAGGAATTGCAGATACAATGGCTCTATCTTCGTTCAAAAGAGCATTGAGAAGAGAGGATTTACCGGCATTGGGTTTTCCTACTATGGCCACTGGAACTCCTTTTTTGATGACGCTTCCGTATTGAAAAGAATCCAGCAATGACTTTATTTTTGAAGTAAGCTCCTCAATCAAAAGGTTTAGAGCAGTACGATCTGCAAAAGTGACATCTTCCTCAGAGAAGTCCAATTCTAAAGTAATCAATGAAGCAAAATCCAATAACTTTTGTCGCAATTGGGCGATCTCGGAGGTATATCCACCCCTCATTTGATTTATGGCAACTTCATGTGCAGCTTGGGTTTCCGACATAATCAAGTCGGCAACTGCCTCTGCTTGACTTAAATCCATTTTCTTGTTTAAAAAAGCCCGAAGTGTAAATTCTCCCGGTTTTGCCGGTTGGGCCCCCAAGGAAATGAAAAGTCTTAATATCTCTTCTTGAATAAAACTGGATCCATGACATGAAATTTCGACCACTTCTTCTCCAGTGTAGGAGTGAGGAGCTTTAAAAATACTCACCAATACTTCATCTAGGGTAGCGCCACCTTGGTGAAGTATTCCCAAATGAACGGTATGCGTCTTCTGTTGAATCCATTTTTTTTGCGATCTAGGCTGAAAACATTTGGAAATCATTGCTATGGATTGATCGCCAGAAAGGCGGAATAGACTGATCGCAGCACTTCCACTTCCTGAGGCTTTGGCAATGATGGTTCCGTTATTGATCATTTTTAAAATAAATTGTATATTGTTTTTGAAATAACTAATTAATCAAACAAAATTATGGGAGCATATTTTTTAGGATATGGCTCCCTTTTTTAATTTTTGAGTCACCGTAAGTCTTTTTTTGTGTTGGCGGTGTTCATAATTTTTCCATAAGTTTTGAATTGAACTGTTTTCCTCCAATTCTGGGTTGGTTTCTACGATATGGTAACCATATTTATTGAAAGTTTTCTGCATTTCGTTGAAAATTATAGCCGTTATCCCTTTATTTTGGTATTGGGGATGCACCCCAATTAAGTAGAAAGACGCTTTTGAATTAAAATACAAAGCCTTAAGTAAGTAAAAAATGCCGAAGGGGAACATTTTACCGTTGGCTTTTTTTAAGGCATGAGTAAACGATGGCATCGTGATGCAAAAGGCGATTAATTCATGGTCTTTATTGGTGATGCATTTGATGAATTGAGGATGGATATAACGGAAATATTTTTCTTTATACTGTTTGATTTGATGTTTTTGGATGGGGACAAATGTTTGGAGATTACCATAGGTTTCCTCCAATAAAACAAACATCTTATCAACGTAGGGTAGTATTTCTTTTTTTGATTTAAAGTCCAAGATATTCAACTGATAACGCTCAAGCATCAAGTGGGAAAATTTTTTAATTTTCTCCGGTGACTCATCAAAAGACTTGAGTTTGATTTCATACTCTACCCAAACGGCCAAGTCTTGATAGCCCAATTTTCTAAAATGCGTTATGTAATATGGGGCGTTGTACCAGGTGATCATGGTATTACTTTCTTCAAAACCATCAACCAGCATTCCGGCTTTGTCCATATTGGAAAAGCCTACAGGACCTTCCAAAAATTCCATTCCATTTTGAAGTCCAATACGATGTACTTTTTCCATAAGTGCTGCCGTAACGGCAATGTCATCGATGACATCAAACCAACCGAAGCGTACTTTTTTCTTTTTTAATTCATTCACCTCTATCCAGTTGATCATCACAGCAATTCGTCCCACGATTTCATTGTTTTTGAAGGCTAAAAAGTAATGGGCTTTAGCATTTTTAAAAACAGGATTTTTGTTTTGATCTAAGGTGTCAATTTCTTCATTGATGATAGGGGGAGTCCAATAGGGGTTCTTGGAATAAAGCGTAAATGAAAATTCAACAAACTTTCTAAGATCCTTCCGTGAGCTTATTTCAACCACATGAATAGTGTCTGGATTCATAAACTATATTCTTTTGGCCCTGCGCGCCCTTTTATTTTCGGCTTTGTTGTTTTTCTTCATTGTTTTTTTCAAATCTTTTTCTTCTTTTTTCGATTCTTTGTATTCGATTTCAGCACTGCTGATATACTCTTTGTGAAAGTTCAATCGATATGAAACGCCTAAATTAACAAAAAGAGCACTAGGTTGGGTATTGGTATTCACTCCCACAGAACTCTCTATCTGAATGTTGTCTGAAAAAAGATAAGCCACTCCCGTTCGGAATATTTGGTCTTTGTAACGTTCCGAAAAAAGGCCTTCGTTTTCCAGATAGACCGACCAGAGTGGATGAAAAGTATGGGTAAGGGTAAGAATATAGCTTTTCGCCGTTTGCTCAGACAAGTAACGGTCGTAAATAAAATTGGTGACAAAAACCCAAGTCCCTAAAAAATGAGACTGTGTAGCCAAAACCCCTCGTAGGGATACAAATGGATCTTTGTCTTTCGAGCCCCCTAAGTTTTGATAGAAAATAGGCCGATACACTATGTCATACACATCTCCGAAAGGGTAGGGGGGGTTGGAGTCAAAATTAAAATTACCTCCTGCCGTGAGAGAAACGGCAGGAATCAAATCTTTTATTTTAAAACCATTGTTGGCATTCCAACTGTATACATTTATTTTTTTCTCTTTTTTGAAAGGATCGTATACTAAATATTTGACGCCCAAGAAATTCTGAAGAAAGCCTTTTCTCTTATAAACAAAATCTTGACTTGATATTTTGTTGGTAAACCGATCGAACATAAAAGAACCTTGATAGGTTAACTCTAACCGTTCTGATAAAAACCCCCAACGCAAAGAAAGAAATACAATGCTTCCGTCTGAAGTAGAATAATTGTAGCCTTGGTGTTTGTGTTTTCTGTATTCGAAGCCTCCCTCGAATTGGACAATTCCTTTTCCTACGGCAAAAGCCCCTATAGAGGCCCCCGGTCGATTCGAATTAATCTGATCGGTATATTGCGATAGAACGATGTTTGACCATAAAACAAACAACAGTGGGGCTTGTTTTAGCATTTAGATTTTTTTTTGCAAGATAAATCTAATTATATTTCTAAAAGGGAGACCCCTTCAAAACATTAAATTAGTCATAAGTTTTAATTACTTTTGAATTTTACACTTAATACAATTGTTGTGGTTGGACTGATTAAGTTTTTATTGATTTTGACGGTTTTTGTTTACCTCTTTCGATTCATTTCCCCCTTTTTTATCAAATATTTCATCAATCGATTGACCCAAAAAATGAAGCATTTTGATGCGAATGAATATTCACCCCCCCCCAAGAAAAAGACCGATAAAGCGGAGAAAGAAGTGGGGGAATATATTGATTATGAAGAAATTGATTGAGTCGTTTTTGCATAAGCAAAACTTGAAGCACCTTTCCGTTATTTTTGGTTTTGCTTTGTTTTCGGTTTTGTTTTTCTACCCTGTCATGTCCGGCAAAACATTGATTCAGTCTGATATTCGCCAATATTCGGGAATGTCTAGGCAAATCAAAGAATTCCGGGAAAATAATAATGAGGAAATCTATTGGATTGACAATGCTTTTGGCGGAATGCCCACCTACCAATTGGGAGCTCGCTATCCATACGACTTTTTGACTCCTTTCCACCAACTGATTCAGTTGATTCCACATCCATCCGAAATTTTGTTTCTCTATCTTTTGAGTGCATATCTTTTTTTGCTCATCATCAAAATGCCAATACCCATTGCGGTTTTCGGAGCTTTTGCTTATGGTCTTTCTACCTATTTGTTAATCATTTTACAAGTGGGACACAATACCAAAGCCCAAGCATTGGCCTATATGCCTTTGGTCATTGGGGGTATGTACATGATATTGAATAAACAGTCCTTTAGAGGATTTGTATTGACTGTTTTTGCTTTGAGTATGCAAATTCGAGCCAATCATTATCAAATGACCTACTATATGCTGTTGCTGATGCTGATTATCGGAATTGTGTATGGAATTCATGCTTTGAGCACTAAAACGCACCAAAGTTTTTTAAGACAGTCCTTACTGCTGGTTTTGGCTGGAATTTTGGCTTTAGGTCTTAATGCACCTCCTTTATTGGCAACAGCAGAATATACCGAATTCAGTACAAGAGGAAAAAGCGAATTGATGTTCAATCCCGAGGGTAGCGTTAAGGAGAAAACGGGAGGACTCAATACGGATTATATCACTCAGTTCAGTTATGGAATTTTTGAAAGTTTCAATCTTTTGGCTCCCAGAATACAGGGAGGGGGGTCGTCGGAAGATGTGGGAGAAGGGTCAGAATTGTATGCCTTTTTGATTCAAAATGGCTTGTCGCCTCAACAAGCAAAGGGTTTTGTTTCCAATGTTCCAACCTATTGGGGAGATCAACCCATACTTGAAGCCCCTGCCTATGTTGGGGTAACGGTAATTTTCATGGCTTTTTTGGCTCTTTTCTTTGTCAAGGGAAGATTGCGTAATGGACTTTTAGCAGGGATTGTTTTATCATTACTCTTATCGTGGGGAAAAAATCTATCTTTTCTGACACAGTTTTTCATCGATTACTTCCCCCTTTACAACAAATTTAGAGCCGTCAGTTCCATACAAGTGATTTTGGAATTTTGTTTTCCTGTATTGGCTTGTATGGGCTTGTATCGTTTCGTTCAAAAATCCGACACTAATGATGGAAAAAAAATATTGAAGTCAGGAGCCTCCTTTATCTTGGTTTTGATTGTATTGTTTTTTTCAAAAGGATTTTTTGACTTTTCAGGTCCAATGGATGCCTACCTCAGGGATGCGTATGGTCCCGTATTGATGGATCAAATCGTTGCGACCCGAAAGGTAATTTTTAATCATGACTTGATCCGAGCCGTGATTTACAGCTCAATACTTTTGGCCCTACTTTTTTATTTTTCCAAAGGAAAGCTCAGTAAAAATATGACTCTACTTGCTGTCATTGTTTTGATGTTGTCCGATCTGATAGGCGTTTCTCAACGGTATATTGACAGAGATTTATTTGTTAGTCCAAGACAGAAAGAAAACCTATTTCAAGCCCAGGCTGGGGATAAGCTTATTTTAAAAGATACTGCTCGCTTTAGAGTTTATGAACCGGGTTTAAAACTTGCTGGTGCAAGAACGGCCTATTTTCACAATGCTATTGGAGGCTATCACGGCGCTAAACCCAGACGTTATGAAGAACTTTACGATTACTTCTCTACCCACCAAATTTCTGGGGTGATGGATATGCTTAATGTTAAATACCTGTTGATTCAACAAAAAAATCAGCAGGAGGTAATCGAAAACCCCAATGTGCTGGGAGTCGCTTGGGGATTGGATACTCTTTTGGTGGAAGATACGGCCGATAAGGTGCTAGAGTCTATGAAAAGGATGGATTTCAATCATCAAGGAGTAGTTTTGAAATCCGAGCTACCCAATGAGCTGAAATTGGCATACGATTCCGAAAAATTGGAAAGAATTGAATTGGTAAAAAACCACCCCACCCACCTCAAATATGAGTTGGAATCAACAGAAGACCAATTGATAGTATTTTCTGAAATGTATTATCCTAAAGGCTGGACCGCTACCATCGATGATCAAGAAGTAAGCTTTTTCCCAATCAATTATGTGCTTAGAGGCTTACATGTCCCTTCAGGAAAACACCGTATCGAATTTAACTTTGACCCTCCTGTAATTCAAATGGGAAGTTACATCCGAGGGATGACGCTTTTGATTTTTATTTCTATAGTTTCCTTTTTTGGAGTTCAAAAATTTAAATCGAATAAAAATTGATATGGGAATCATAGCCAAGCAGTCGTTTTATAATAGTGTCAGTATAGGTTTGGCGTTTCTGATTGGCGCAGTCAATACGGTTTATTTGTATCCTACACATATGGGAAGTGCTCTACAGGGATTGGTTGTTGCGCTTTTGGCTTTGTCAAATTTGGTTCAACCTTTTATCTCTTTTGGAGTTCAATTTGCTGTGATTAAATTTTACAGCAGTAGTGAGACCAAAGAAGAAAAAGATAAACTACTGAGTTTCTCCCTTTATCTTCCCCTTTTGGTTTTTACCCTTTTGCTGACTATTGGCTTTTTTTTTCAAGATCAAATCATTGATTTTATTGCTTCCGAGAATGATGGGCTGGGGAAGTATGCTTACATGATTTTGGCCGTTGCTTTTTCTACCGCTATGTTTGAGGTTTTTTTCAATTGGCTCAGGATACAGTTGCACTCGGTTTTCGGTAATTTTTTAAAAGAATTCTACCCTCGTGCTTTGATATTTATTTTGCTGTTGGCCTACGCCTATGAAGCTGTAGATTTGGATGGATTTATTTTGGCTTTGATCATCGGTTATTATATCAGACTTTTAGTGGTGGTAAGCTATAGCCTGATCATCTATACACCTAAATTTCATTTCAGTTTACCCTTGCAATTCAAATCCATCTTACGGTACAGTCTGTTGATTTTTATGTCGGGAACTGCGGCAAGTTTGATTTTGGACATCGACAAGTCAATGATTTCTAATATTCTGACGGTTGAAAATGTGGCTTATTACAGTGTTGCCATATTTATAGCTGCAGTGATTGAATTTCCGGGTAGGGCCATGTTTCAAATCATCAGTCCAATTGTCGCCCAAGCCATCAATGATGATAATGCTTCATTACTGAATGATTTATTAAAAAAAAGTGCCAATAACCTACTGCTGTTGTCGGGATTACTTTTTTTGTTGATCAATCTAAATCTAAATGATTTTTACACTTTGGTCAATTTAGGAGATTATATCGTAGCCCTGGAAGTTGTTCTTATTGTATCGCTTGGGAAGTTATTCACCATGTCTATGGGCTGTTTGAATAACATCATTACCAATTCAAAATATTACGGTTATGTTTTTTGGTTTTCTACGGCATCGGCAGTCTTAGCGGTCGTTCTCAACCTTTTCCTTATACAATGGTATGGGATCATCGGAGCCGCTTATGCTACTTTAATGGTAATCGCTTTGATTAATTTTTTAAAAATAGTATTGGTTCAGCTTAAATATAAAATCAATCCCTATGGGAGAAAGACATTGCTCACGTTGGGAATTATTTTCCTATTGTATCTGATGGTCCCTCAAATCAAATTTGATTTCGATCCTCTTTTGGCTTTGGTGTTGAGGTCTATGCTTATTGGAGTAATCTTTATTTTATTGGCCTATTTTCTTAAGCTTACAGAGGATCTTCAGCAATTTATGGGTAGAGTTTTTCCTTTCAGAAAATAAAATTAAACCTCTAATTTCTGAGCAAGATATTGTCCTGTGTAGGATGTTTTTACCGCAGCGACTTCCTCAGGGGTCCCCATGGCTACCAATTCACCACCATTTTTTCCGCCTCCGGGTCCCAGGTCGATCAGATGATCTGCCGTTTTGATCAAATCTAAATTATGTTCTACCACAATCACGGTATGCCCTTGATCGATGAGTGCATTCAACGACCGAAGTAACTTATTAATGTCGTGAAAATGAAGTCCAGTGGTAGGTTCGTCAAAAATGAAAACAATTTTGTCTTTGGTGGTGCCTCTACCGATAAATGAGGCCAGTTTGATCCTTTGTGCTTCTCCACCAGACAGGGTAGTAGAGGGCTGCCCCAATGCGATGTATCCCAAACCTACTTCTTGAAGAGGTTTGAGTTTTTGTATCATCTTCGGTTGATTTTCTCTTTCAAAAAAATCGATTGCATCATCAACACTCATTTCCAGTAATTGGTCTAATGACAATCCTCTGAACTCTACTTCTAAGATTTCTTTCTTAAACCTTTTTCCTTTACAATGTTCACATTGAAGCACCACATCTGCCATAAATTGCATTTCGATAGTGGTATTGCCATCCCCTTTACAATGATCGCAACGGCCTCCGTCCACATTAAAAGAGAAATGTTTGGCTTGATATCCACGATTTTTGGAAAGAGGTTGCTGTGCAAAGAGATTCCTGATTTCGTCATAAGCTTTGATGTACGTAACGGGGTTGGATCTAGAGGATCTCCCTATAGGGTTTTGATCCACAAATTCCACGCTGTTAATTTTTTCAAAAGGAGCTGTAAGGGCATCAAACTGTCCTGGTTTGTCATTGAAAATTCCTTTTTCTCTTTGTAAAGCCGGATAAAGAATTTTTTTAACCAAGGTCGACTTTCCACTTCCAGAAACTCCAGTAACCACTGTCATACACCCCAAGGGAAAAAATACATCGATATTTTTCAGATTGTTTTCTCTGTTGCCTGTCAGTGAAATTTTACTTTGACTTTTTCTTCTTTTTGAAGGAATAGAGATGGACATTTCATGACGCAGATATTTTGCTGTTAAACTTTCCGACTGGCAAATTTGTTTTAAATCTCCTTCAGCAACAATTTCTCCGCCATAAGTCCCAGCCTCTGGCCCCATATCGATGATTTTATCGGCTGCATTCATGATTTCTTCGTCGTGTTCAACTACAATGACAGTATTGCCAAGGTCTCTTAGTTTTTTTAATACCTTAATCAACCGGTCATTGTCGCGGGAGTGCAGTCCAATAGAGGGTTCGTCCAGAATGTACATAGAGCCGACCAAAGCACTGCCCAAAGAAGTAGCCAGATTGATGCGTTGTGATTCGCCACCAGATAGGGAATTCGATTTTCTGTTGAGATTGAGATACCCTAATCCAACATCTTGAATAAACTGAATTCTAGACTGAATCTCTTTCAGGATGCGCTCCGATACAGTACTGTCGTAATCGTTGAGCTTCATTTCTTCAAAAAACACTCCCAATTCATCAATAGGCAGTTGCAAGAGGGTGGATAAGGTTGCTCCCCCTACTTTTACATTATTGCTGTCTTTTCTGAGTCGTGATCCTTTACACTCATTGCATACTGTTTTTCCTCTGTAGCGAGATAACAGTACTCTGTTTTGAATTTTATAGTTTTTAGCTTCAATTTTTTTAAAAAACTTGTCGATGCCCGTAAAATAGGAATTGCCTTCCCAAAGGGTGGTAATGTCATTTTCACTGAGCTGGTAATAAGGTTTGTGTATGGGAAGGTCAAATTTATATGCATTTTCAACCAGCTGTTTGTGAAACTTCTTCATTCCTGCTCCTCTCCATGGGGCAATGGCTTCATCGAAAATAGATCGGCTGGTATCGGGAATCACCAATTCGGGGTCAACTCCAATGATATCTCCAAAGCCTTCACACTTTTTACACGCCCCAAAGGGGTTGTTAAAACTAAAAAAATGAATATTGGGAGGGACAAAAGTAATTCCGTCCAATTCAAATCGATTGGAAAAAGTAATCTTCTTTTTTTGATCCAATGTCCAAAGGGAGCAAGTTCCATTCCCTTCATAAAAGGCAATTTCAATGGCATCGGCTAACCGTTGATAAAATTCTTCTTCTTGGCGAATGATGATTCGATCCACGACAAGATCATAACTTTCATCGGGTTCTTCAGTTAATTCTTCAATTCGTTTTATTTCACCTTGGATAAAAATCCGAGCAAAACCTTGTTGCTTTAAAATGCCTAATCGGTCATTTTTCTTCTTTGAATTTTGATCTACAGGGGCGAGAAGGAGGAGTTTGTCTCCAATACTAAACTCCTTTTTTAGATGCTCTAAAACGTCTTTAACACTATCGCTCTTGACTTGTTTTCCCGAAACAGGGGAAAACGTTTTTCCAATTCTGGCATAGAGCAATCTGAGATAATCGTAGATTTCGGTTTTGGTTCCTACTGTCGATCGGGGATTGGAGGATGACACTTTTTGCTCAACAGCTATAGCGGGGGCTATGCCTTTTATCTCATCGACCTTTGGCTTATTGAGTTTTCCCATAAACTGACGCGCATAGGAGGAAAGGCTTTCAACATATCGACGTTGCCCTTCGGCATAAAGAGTGTCAAATACCAATGAAGATTTACCCGAACCCGAAAGTCCAGTAACAACAGTCATTTGATTTCTTGGGAATACAGCATCAACATTTTTAAGGTTGTGGAGTTGCGCTCCTTTGATGATGATGTATTTTTTAATGTCCAAATCAAGAATTTCTCCCATGGATTAAAATCGAGCTGTAAAATTACAACTAATCTTGGCAAACCATTCTTCACAGTACTCTTAAATTCGATGAAATTATCAATGATTTGATATTCATAAAAAAAATAGCTATATTTGTGTAAAGAACTATGGCCTATAGCGAAAAACTACTTTTAAATTAAATCGTTTTGTTTAATCAGCTCTGCTGAAAAAAAGTAGTTTATGCAAGTCTCTCAACCCCAACCCCACACTGACGCTTACTTAGTTCACCATTACATTTCAGGCCATGAAAAGTCTTTGGAACTTTTGATTCTCAAACACAAGTCAAAAATTTACAACTTTATTTTCTCCAAAGTTCACAACCGTGATGTTGCTGAGGATATTTTCCAAGATACCTTTATCAAGGTCATTAAAACCCTAAAAAGCGGAATGTACAATGAAGAAGGGAAATTTTTGTCATGGGTGATGCGAATATCACATAATTTGATCATCGATTTTTTTAGAAAGTCCAACCGTATGCCCAAATTTGAGGCTACCGATGATTATGATGTTTTTCAATTTGTTTCTGACAATACTCCCAATGTAGAAAATAATTTAATCCAACATCAGATTGTCAATGATCTTCAAAATTTGATTACCGAACTGCCAGAAGATCAAAAAGAGGTTTTAAATATGCGCTTGTATCGGGATATGAGTTTTAAGGAAATAGCAGAAATTACTGGTGTGAGTATTAATACAGCATTGGGGAGAATGCGCTATGCCGTCATCAACTTAAGAAAAATGGTTGAGGAAAATCAGATTCTTTTGACCTCCTAAATAATTTTTTGATTTTTTTTTCGTTAGGTAAGTAAAGGTCATTGCATGAAGCAAGATTACATTACGAACAAAAATCTCGAAATAGGACCTCGACCCATTGTCATCCAACGGATTTTGGCTTTTTCCAAGTCCTATAAGTCAGAAAAAAGAGATTTTAGAACGATTGAAAAAGATTAAAAATCAAATCTTTAATTGTTTTTTAATGATGGATTTCCTTCCCACTTTTAGCGTTATGACATCCTTTTCTATATTCCATCCTCTTGCAGGGCTATATTCTCTTCCATACCAGATGATCTGAAGATGGAGGTCATTCCACCTGTTTTTCGGAAATATTCGCTTTGCATCGCGTTCGGTTTGTACTACATTTTTTCCGTTTGATAATCCCCAGCGATACATCAACCGATGAATATGAGTATCAACGGGAAATGCGGGTACACCAAATGCTTGAGACATGACCACACTTGCCGTTTTATGACCTACAGCAGGCAGCGCCTCAAGAGCTTCAAAGCTTTTGGGTACCTTTCCTTGGTGTTCATTGATCAGAATGTGAGACAATCCATGTATTCCTTTGGATTTCATTGGAGATAGCCCCACCGGTTTGATGATCTCTCTGATTTCATCCACGGTCATTTTAATCATTTCCTCAGGGGTGTCCGCTTTTTCAAACAATAGAGGTGTAATTTTATTGACCCTAACATCAGTGCTTTGAGCCGATAACAATACTGCAATCAGAAGAGTATAAGGATCTTTATGGTCTAAAGGTATAGGGATTTCTGGATAAAGTTTGTCCAATTCGTCCATTACAAAGGATGCCTTTTCCTTTTTAGTCATTGAGATTTTTCGTTAATTCGATTCAAAATAGAAAAATATTATGAATACGTTACAAGTGGGGGATGCCCTTCCTGAATTTACTTCTATCGATCAAAACGAAAATACTTTAAGTTCTGAAGATATCATAGGAAAGAAAAGCATTGTTTTTTTCTATCCTAGAGCAAACACTCCGGGATGTACTGTTGAAGCCTGTAATCTAAGGGATAACTATAAAGCCCTTCAAGATAAAGGATATCAGTTGTTTGGGGTGAGTGCCGACAGTCCTAAGAAGCAAAAAAGTTTTGCCGAAAAATATGCACTTCCTTTTCTTTTAATAGCAGATGAAGATAAAACCGTTATTCATGCTTTTGGAGTGTGGGGACCTAAAAAATTTCAGGGGAGGGAGTATGATGGAATTCACAGAACTACTTTTTTGATAGATGAAAAGGGTACAATAGAAAAAGTGATTCGTAAAGTAAAAACCAAAGATCATGCGGCGCAGATCTTGGAGGAGGATTAGACTTTGACCTTTTTGTCCTTCCAACCAAACATTTTATTGGTCATGATCATTTCTGCAATACCCTCAGGCAGCTGATCTTTCCAATCCTCATTTCCTTTTTTAATTTGAGAGAGTATTTCACGAGAAAAGATGGAGAGGTATTCACTTTCGTAATCGAAAATGTCCACAACCTTACCGTTGTATTTGAAGAATTTGTAAAAATCCTTCATTCTCGGGTGAAGTTTCAGATTATTGGAATTTATGATTTCACCGGTATCAAGATCTTTCATGGGATACAGATATACCTTAAGATTATCGTGGAACATTTTTCCAAAAGCTTCCAAAATCCCCCCTTTTACCTCTTTGTAATATTGTTCGTCAAAAATTTCAACGAAATTGCTCACCCCCATGGTCAGTCCAATTTGCTCTTTAGTGTACTCAGACAGATAGTCGACCATTCTGAAATATTCCTTAAAGTCTGAAATCATTACCGTATGACCCAAAGAACAGAGCAGCTTGGCACGGTCCATAAAATCAGATTCATCTATTTCGCCCTGTGAGGTTAGATTAGAGAGGGTAATTTCAAAAAGGACTTCGGTTTTCTTTTCGTCAACATTTTGCTCTTTTATAAAAATATCATAGGATTTTTTGAACATATCAATATTGACTTTGGTCACCGGTCTAAAGCTACCTCTCAAAACCAGGATATTTTTTTTATAAAGCACCCGCGCCGGTAATACGTTTTTTCCTTCGGGATTGAACATTACGGCTTCTGTCATATGATTCTTTAAAAGCAAAAGGCTTAAAAGTCTATTGTCAACTCCCTTAAAAATAGGACCTGAGAGATTTACGGTATCAATTTCAATCGCAGTATTGTCGATGTGATCGTACAGGTGTTTGATTATTTTTTTGGGTTCATCGTAATTGTAAAATGCACCGTAAATCAAATTTACCCCCATAAGACCGATCGCTTCTTGCTGAAGCCTTGCCTCTGTCTGATGAAATCGAATGTGTATCATGATTTCATTATAGGGTTGTTCTGGAGCCACTTGGTAGCGAATACCCATCCAACCGTGACCTTTGTATTTTTTCGCAAAATCAATGGTTGCAACAGTATTGGCGTAAGCAAAAAACATTTTATTGGGATGATTGGAACGAGGAATTCGTGTTTCGAGTAAAATAATTTCTCGCTTGAGCATTTTTTGGAGTCTGGTTTCAGTCACATAGCGTCCATCCTGCTCTTCTCCATAGATGGTATCGCTAAAATTTTTATCGTATGCGCTTATGGTTTTGGCAATGGTCCCTGAAGCTCCTCCGACTCTAAAAAAGTGTCTGGCCACTTCTTGGCCAGCACCAATCTCTGCAAAAGTACCGTAGATACGATCGTTCAAATTGATTTTTAAAGCTTTGCGCTCGGTGGAGGGTCGTTTTTCAAATTCTTTGTCTCCTGGAAGGGTAATCGGCATGATGAGATATATGTTATAAAATTACAAAGTTTGTCTCATATCTCACTAAATATTTACTTTTGAATTTACCTTATGATCAAAATAACTTTTCTTGGAACAGGAACCTCTCAGGGAATACCCGTAATTGGAAGCCGACACCCTGTTTGCTTGAGTGAAAACCCCAAGGATAAAAGGCTCAGATCCTCAGTTTTGATCGAATGGGAGCAGTACCGCTATGTTATCGATTGTGGTCCTGATTTTCGCCAACAAATGCTCAGGGTAGCGTGCAGTCGTTTAGATGGCATTCTCTTTACTCACGAGCATGCCGATCATACCGCTGGGATAGATGATATTCGCCCTTTTTTTTTCAGACAAGGAGACATCCCCCTCTATGCCCACAAAAGGGTTGTTTCTGATTTGACCAGACGCTTCTCCTATATTTTCCAAACAGAGAATAAATATCCAGGGACGCCTGCGGTACAAATCAATACCATTAAAAAAAACAAAACTTTTTTGTTACACGATAAAGAAGTGATTCCGGTGGAGGTAATGCACGATCAATTACCAGTAATGGGATTTAGAATCGATAACTTTTCGTATTTGACTGATGTCAAGTCTATAGCACAGGACCAGTTTGAAAAACTCAAGAATTCAGATGTTTTGGTGCTCAATGCTCTCAGAATTGAGCCCCACCCCACACATTTAAACTTAGAAGAAGCTTTGGGTATGGTAGAGCAATTGCAGCCCAAGCGTGCCTACCTTACCCATATCAGTCATTTACTGGGTTTTCACGACCTGCTGTCGAAACAACTCCCTGAAAATGTATATTTGGCCTACGATAATCTTGAAGTTTATTCTAATTGATTCGGATGAAAAAAAACATTATTCTTTATTTATTTTTATTCACGGCTTTGATCCTGATTTTCCAATGGGTCAATTCCAAGAAAGTATTTGAGGATTTGCAAGGAAAATTAATCACTACAAAAACCCTTAACACAAAACTGAAAGATTCTATTTTTCAAGTACAAAGCCGTTTGGAGGAGCAAAATGATTTTAATTTGGAAGGGAATGAGTACGCCTTGCGATATTTTGAGAATTTGCCGATTCAAAATATAGCCAGTAGAGTCAAAGATGAACTATACGAAAGGAACTTATTGAGGGATAAAAATGATTTGATTCCCTATGCTGCAATGGATCGCACTTTTTTGATCAATAAAGTTAAAGTATTGAATCACAGATGGATTGTAGCAGATTTTTCGGATGGTACTCATTGGGGGGAACTATTTCTAACCTATAAAATCGACAATAGGGGTAACGTTAGTTTTGAGTTGAAGGAGCATTTTCTATATCCTAATCCAGATTAGTTTCAGTCAACCAATCTATAATATCGCTAAAGTTTTTCTGAGATACAGTGTGTCCATCAGGGTAGGCATTAAAAGTAACCTTTGGATTATTACCTTTCAATTGATTGACAGAAGATTCTGCCCATAAATAAGGAACAGTAGGGTCCTGCTTGCCATGAGAGGAATAGGCTAGAATATTGAAATATTCATGCAATGGTTTTTCTAAGAGTTGAGAGTTGATGTATCCACTCATACAAATGGCTCTTCTGAACTTGTCCGGATGGTCCAATAAAAGGGACCAAGAGAGTATGGCGCCTTGACTGAACCCCATTAGACTGAGGTCTTTGGGATTCAAATCATATTTTTTTATAAAATATTCTAACTGTTGAATGATCTCACCTATCGAATTTTTGGCTTCATCGAGATCCGACCATTTGTCTTGTGAAGCATCGAAATGAATCGAATACCAGGCTTTTCCTCCAAAGGGAGTACTTAAGGGGGCTTCGAGAGAAATCACAGTGTGCTGGGGTCCTAAATAATCTGCAAAGGAAAAAAGATCATCCGCATTGCTTCCATAACCGTGAATCAGGAAAATGGTAGGGTGAGGGGAGATTCCCACAGTTGCTTTTTTGATTTTGTAGGACAACATATCTATCAGTCATTGAGGGTGAGTACTCCATTATTGAAGCTGCCGAGCACTTTTCCATGGAGCTCTTGCCCCAGATATGCACTATTTTTTGAGGTGGACTTTAGGTCGTTTTCAGCGAATCGGTATGATTTTTCAGGATCAAACAAGGTCAAATCTGCAAGCTCACCCACGTTTATGTTTGGGGTTGGGATTCCAAAATATTTTGCTCCACGGGTCAGAAAAATTAATACTTTATCTAAGGGAAAAACCTTGTTGAGCATGCCAAAACAGCTTTCAAGTCCTAGGGATCCGGGTGCAGCGTTTTCGAATTCCAGTTTTTTGAACTCAATATTCATCGGCTCATGCATACTGCTGATCATGTCAATGCTTCCATCCAATAAGCCTGCTCTGAGGGCCTGTTGATCTGTTTTGGATCGAATAGGAGGGAAAATTTTAAAATGGGTATCAAAATGCTCTAATTCGGTATCGTCAAAAATTAAATGAGGTAAGCCTACGCTGCAACTTATGTGAAGCCCTTGATTTTTTGCTTTGCGGATCATCTCCAAACCTGCTTCTGTACTGATGTTGGGGAGGTGTAATTTGCCTCCTGTATATTTTAAAATTTCAAGATCGCGGGATATTTGTACCGACTCCGCCATGTAGGGGATGCCTTTCATGCCTATTCTGGTACTGGTAATCCCTTCGTGCATTACTCCATTTCCAGCCAACTCTGTGTTTTGGGGGTAAGAGATAACCGTAGCATCAAAGCTTTGACAATATTGTAAAGCAATTTTGAGTAAGTTCCCTTTTTCAATAGCCTTTTTATGATCGCCAAAAGCGATGGCGCCATGAGCAAACATATCATAAAGTGAGGCCATTTGTTCCCCTTTGGAGCCCACAGTAAGTGCTCCAATTGGAAACATGGAAGTGGTCGATCCTTCGGCAATTTTGATCAAATGGTTGATATTGGATCTTGAATCGGGTACAGGATTCGTATTGGAATTCAATAATATTTTGGTGAATCCTGATTTAGCGGCTACGGCCAATCCATTGGAAAGTGTTTCTCGTTCTTCATACCCTGGCTCACCGAAAGATACACCACTGTCAAACCATCCAGAAGAAAGATGGAGGTTTTCAAAGGTGTAGGTTTGTGTTGTTTTATCGGCTGTGATTTTATCGGCTATTTCGACAATAAGCCCATCAACTATTAAAAGGTCTTGACGAGAAGAATGAAAGGGACTCTGGGGATTTAGAATTGTAGCATTTTTAAGGAGTATCTTCATTTAAGAGATTGCTGTTCTACAAAAATATAAAATCAATAGGAATAAAAGCTTTAGGAGGGATGTATTCTGCTTTAGAATTTTTCAAAAGCACCCAATCCAAAGAGTGCAAAGTCGTATTTAACGGGATCATTTGCATCAAATTTTCTTAGGTTCAAGTCCAATTCCGAAAGGGCTCGAGCATCATTTTGTGTCCGGTTTAACAGCCCTAATTTTCGTGCCACATTTCCCGTATGAACGTCCAATGGAATCGATAATTCCGAGGGTGAAATACTTTTCCACAGTCCGAAATCAACCCCTTTATCATTTGAGCGTACCATCCAACGCAGAAACATGTTGATTCGTTTTGCAGCCGATCCTTTTTGTGGATCTGAAACGTGTTTTTGTGTTCTTTGAAGGTGATTCAATTCAAAAAAAATTGTTTTGAAATGATGAATACGCTCTTGTAAACTGTATTCAATATTTGAAAAAATTTTTTCCAACCCCTGGTGTTTTAGGTAAATGTTTTTCAATGCAGTAAAGAAATAGATCAAATCATTTTCATTAAATGTGCGATGAACAAACCCTTTAAAAGGGATTAAATCTTTTTTTTGATGATTGATGACAAAATCATAAGGCGAAGCATCCATACTGTCGATTAGCTTTTGAGCACTTTTTAAAATACTCACTCGATTTCCCCATGCAATTGTTGCAGTCAGAAAAGCAGCAACTTCTATATCCTGTTTTTTAGTAAACTGATGTGGAATTTGAATGGGGTCGTGGTCAATGAATGCGATTGATTCGAACTGAAGGGCTTTAAAGTCAAGAAAAGACTGGAGTTCCTTTTGGTTCATGAAACAATTTTCCCGTCTATTAAATGAATTTTACGGTCGGCCATTTCCGCCAGTGTATTATTGTGGGTTACGATGACAAAGGTACAGCCTATTTGGTCTCTTAATTCGAAAAAGATTTCGTGTAAAGCCGTAGCATTCTGAGAATCTAAATTTCCACTGGGTTCATCGGCAAAGATGACTTTAGGGTCGTTGATCAAAGCACGAGCAACGGCTATTCGCTGTTGCTCTCCACCCGAAAGTTCTTGAGGTTTGTGGTGCATTCGGTTTAGAAGTCCCATTTGATCGATAAGAAGCTCTGCCTTTTTCTTTAATTTAAGGGGGTCTTTTTTCGCAATCCAACCCGGCATGCAAACATTTTCAAGGGCAGTAAATTCTGGGAGTAATTCGTGAAATTGAAAAATAAAACCTAAATATTGGTTTCTAAAAGCTGCAATTTCAGAGGAACTCATTTTTTGAAGAGATTTTCCTTCGATTTCCAACAGACTTTTATCATTCGGATCGGGCGAATCCAGTGTCCCTAAAATTTGTAATAAAGTTGTTTTTCCGGCTCCCGAAGGGCCTACAATGACCACAATTTCTTTGGGTTGAATATTCAGGTCGATTCCCTTTAAAACGGGTAAATCACCATAGCTTTTGAAAATATGATTACAAGATATAATACTGTTCATGGTTTAAATTTACTTTTTTGCGAGCGAAATTCATTTCATTTGGGCTGATTATTTATTTATTTCAACCTCAAGAGTTCCCTGTTTCGGATTTTAGTACCTTTGTTAACAAATTACAAATTTTGATTAAACAAGCATATTTCGCTGGGGGTTGCTTTTGGTGTACAGAATCGATTTTTCAGAGAGTCAATGGGGTAATAGAAGTCATTCCTGGGTATATGGGAGGCCATATCAAAAATCCCGCCTACAGAGAGGTTTGTAATGGCACTACCGGACATACTGAGACCCTCAAAATAAGATACGATCAAAAGATCGTTTCCTATGGAGAATTATTGGAGATTTTTTTTCTTACACATGATCCCACCACCCCCAATCGCCAAGGGAATGATGTTGGCTCTCAGTACCGTTCCGCGATTTTTTATAATAATTTGGAGGAGAAATTACAAATCGAAGATTGCATCGATCGGATGTCCAAAGAAGGTATTTTCGATGGATCTATCGTTACAGAAATTCATGCGGAATGTCCATTTTACGAAGCTGAAATTGAACATAAGAATTACTATAATAGAAATACAGAACAGCCCTATTGTCAATACATCATCACGCCTAAAATCAAAAAATTTAAATCTATTTTCAATCAACATACTATAAAGAATGAATGAAAACTTCAACATTGACACCTTGACGGTTACGGAGGAAATCAAATTACATTTTACAAAAATCATCGACCTATTGGGGGAAGATACCCGCAGAGAAGGTTTAGAAAAAACCCCATCCCGTGCTGCAAAAGCCCTGAAGTTTTTGACTGAGGGCTATGAAAAAGATCCGAAGCAAATTTTACAAAGCGCAATGTTCACTGAAGACTATAACGAAATGGTTATTGTAAAAGATATAGAGCTTTATTCCCTTTGTGAGCACCATATGCTTCCTTTTTTTGGCAAAGCTCACATTGCTTACATTCCCGATGGAAAGATTGTAGGTTTGAGTAAAATTCCAAGGGTGGTGGATGTGTTTTCCAGAAGACTACAAGTTCAAGAACGTTTGACCGAGCAGATTTTGGATTGTATGAACGAAACCTTAAATCCCAAGGGAGTAGGTGTAGTGATTGAGGCTTCGCACATGTGCATGATGATGAGAGGAGTTCAAAAGCAAAACTCCACCACAACAACCTCTGGATTTAGAGGTTCTTTCAGGGAGACCGATACTCGAAATGAATTTCTAAAACTGATTACCTCACAATTGAGCTAATCCTTTGTTTTTTTTTCAAATAAAAACTTTAATCCTATTCTTTTCAACACTTTCTTTTCAAACTTCCAAAAGAATTTGAATTGAAAGAAAAGCGTTGCCACTACAATAAGTAGTATTTGGTAGATGGGAAAAATTACAAGTATTCGGATGGTGTAATAAAGCACGATCCCTAAGGGTACTTTTTCAAACCCTTCAGGTTGAATGCCTACAAAGTTAAGCAAGGGAAGAGCCAGTTTAGCACTGGCAGAACCTGTGATTGCAAATACAATGAAGATGATAACCAGTTGTGTATCGGTTTCGATTCCCCATTTTTTTTTGAGGCGTTTAAACATGGAATCTTATCCTAGAATTGAAATGATTTGTTGTCCGAGCTCTGTTCCGATTCGGTCCTGTGCTTCTAAAGTAGCTGCTCCTATGTGAGGGGTCAAGGATATTTTGCTATGCATCAATAATTTGAGCTCAGGTTTAGGTTCATTTTCGAATGTATCCAAACAAGCAAAAGACAGTTTGTTGTTGTCTAAAGCATCAACCAATGCAACTTCATCGATAACTCCACCACGGGCGGCATTCACAATCGCAGCTCCCTTTTTCATCATGTCAAACTCCTTGGATCCTATTACATAATCTTTTTGGGCAGGAACATGAAGGCTGATGAAGTCAGATTGTTTTAAAACTTCTTCAACTGAAAGGGTTTTAATGACAACATTCAAAGATTGTCCATCAAACAATACAACGCTTACATTTGCTTCTTCTATGTATTTGTCAGCCGCAACCACTTTCATTCCAACACCCAAAGCAATTTTGGCCACCTCTTGGCCAATTCTTCCAAAACCAATAATACCCATTGTTTTTCCACGCAGCTCAATTCCTTTAGCATAAGCTTTTTTTAAACCATTGAAATGGGTTTCACCTTCCAGAGGCATATTGCGGTTGGAGTCGTATAAAAACCGAACCCCTCCATAGAGATGGGCAAACACCAATTCGGCTACCGAGGAAGAGGAGGCAGCAGGGGTATTGATTACGCTCAATCCTTTTTCTCGTGCATACTCAACATCAATATTATCCATTCCTACCCCACCACGACCAATAACTTTTAGCTTAGGACAGGAATCAATCAATTCTTTTCGTGCTGTGGTCGCACTTCTCACCAACAAAACAGTGATGTTATTTTCGTTAATATAGTGGGCCAATTGTTCTTGGGCAACATTGGTAGTAATGACTTCAAAACCGGCTTCGGTTAGTACCTCGATACCGGATTGAGAAATTCCGTCGTTTGCTAATATTTTCATTATAGATGTATTGGTTAGGCTTTTCTTTCAAATTCTTGCATGCAGTCCACCAAGACTTGAATGCTTTCCATTGTCATTGCATTGTATATGGAGGCTCTATAGCCGCCAACAGACCGATGCCCTTTCAGCCCACTGATGTTGGCTTGATTCCATAACGGATCAAAAACACCGGCGAGTTTGTCATCTTTTAGATTGAAGGTGGCGTTCATATTGCTTCGGTCCTCTTGATTGGCAAACCCTTCAAAGAGAGGATTTCGGTCTATTTCGTTATAAATCAAGGCCGCTTTCTTGTCGTTTTGAGCTCCCACGCCTTCCAATCCACCATTTTTGGCGATCCATCTCAGATTCAGCAAAACCGTATAAACGGGGAATACAGGAGGTGTGTTGTACATACTTTCGGCTTTGGCATGTACTTCGTAATTGAGCATTGAGGGTATGACCCGACTGACCTTGTTGAATGAAGATTCTTTGATCACTACTAGCGTAACCCCAGCAGGCCCCATATTTTTTTGTGCCCCAGCATAGAACATATCGAACTTTGAATAATCAAAAGGTCTCGAAAAAATATCGGAACTCATATCAGCGACCAGAGGGACATTGGTATCCGGTAATGTTTTGTATTGAGTGCCAAAGATGGTATTGTTGGTGGTGAGGTGGAGATAATCCAAGTCGTTGGGAATATCATACCCTTTAGGGATATAGTTAAAGTTTTTATCTTTGGAAGAGGCCAATTCAAGCACTTCTCCCAAAATTTTAGCTTCATTGATGGCTTTGGTTGACCATGTTCCAGAATTGATATAACCGGCCTTAGTTTCAAGTAAGTTATAGGCCGTCATCAAAAACTGTAAACTGGCACCTCCTTGAACAAAGATAGCCTTATAGCCCTTGTTCTCCAATCCTAAGAGTTTAAGAGAAAGGGAGCAAGCTTCTTCCATGATGGCGATAAATTCCTTGCTGCGGTGAGAGATTTCAATCAGCGACAAACCTATGTTGTCTAGTTCTAAAACGGCCTGGGCTGCGTCTTTAATGACTTCCTGAGGAAGAATGGCGGGTCCAGCGCTAAAATTATGTTTATTCATATTGATTTTCAAAGTGCAAATATCAAAAGTTCAATCCAATAACCAATTGAATAAAGATTAATTTTTATCAATTTTTTCAACAAATGATTACTCTAAATAAACCAATATATTATAATGAATTTAGAAAAGATAAGGTGTCAACTCCATCCGCATAATCCCAAAGCTCTGGATTTTGGGCCTCTCCAAAGCGAATGGCTCCAGGAAGTGTACTGTTGGATACAATACACTGAATGTTATTTTTTTGGTCTTCTAAATGGGCTATTAAAGGCTCTAAGGCATCATAAAACTCGTAGTGAGCTGTTGCAATGGGAGAGGATATGGTTTTTTCTTCCCTAAGCATGAAAAATCCATTTTCCAAAAAATCAAACCCACTCATCAAATATACGGCCTTATTGTAATCGTAATTATTGGCGTATTTATTCATATCGATGTTCTTAGCAAAAGGATATAGCCCCCCAAAAACTTGATTGAGATCATAGTTTTTGGGCAAATAAAGCTTAGAAACATTACGGCATCCCAATCCATAGTATTGTAAAATATCCTTACCCAGACCTTCGAGGTCGTCAGCAGTTTCGGATCCATCGAGAACCGCAACGGCATTTTTGTTTTTACGAATGACATTTGGATATTTTGAGAAATAATGATCAAAATATCGAGCGGCGTTATTACTTCCAGTAGCTATTACAGCATCAAAACTTTCCAATGGCCCTTCTGTGAATTCTGTTAGAGCGGCGAGCAGAGGATCATTACTTACGATAAAAGGAATCAAAATCCTGTCTTTGGTGGCACATTTAACCAATGCGTTATTGCCCGAAATCCAAATAGAAATAAGATCATGAAGTCCCACCAAAGGAATGTTTCCCGCCATGATTACGGCAATGGTTTTGGGATTTGAATTTTCTTTGAGTGGGTAGTCGCTGATCCACTTTGCTATTTTGTCGTGATGAAGTGCGGCTCCCCAAGATTGGAAGGCCAACAGACAGTCTTCTTTCTTAAACCAACCATTTTGAAGCTGGGCATTTTCTATGGCTTTAAAAAAAGGCGCGTACTGGGGGTCATTTTCTGATATATGACTTAAATAGTGACCTAATTTTTCAATGGATTGAATTCTATCTCTCAGTTGACTCATTTATTTGTAAAGAAGGATTATAGGACTTACTTTTGTGATCAAATTTAATTAAACATATTCATTATGGCCATCATCATTACTGACGAATGTATTAATTGTGGAGCATGCGAACCTGAATGCCCCAATACTGCGATTTATGAAGGAGCTGAAGATTGGCGATACGAAGATGGAACCGATTTGACAGGCGATGTTGTTTTGCCCAACGGTAAAGCGGTCAATGCTGAGGAAGTTCAAATTCCAGTCTCTGACGAGTTTTACTACATTGTTCCCGACAAATGTACTGAATGTAAAGGCTTTCACGATGAGCCTCAGTGTGCAGCCGTTTGCCCTGTTGATTGTTGTGTCCCGGATGAAGATAATGTCGAAACAGAGGAAGTGTTGTTGAGTAAACAGCGCTTCATGCATAATAACTAATTCACCTTAATTTATGAAAGCAGGTATTGTAGGCTTGCCCAATGTGGGCAAATCAACCTTGTTTAATTGTCTTTCCAATGCCAAGGCACAAAGTGCCAACTTTCCCTTTTGTACCATAGAACCCAACATAGGGGTTGTAAATGTTCCTGATCCGCGTCTGGATAGGTTGTCTAACATGGTTAAACCCGAAAAAATAATCCCCGCTACTGTTGAGATTGTCGACATTGCTGGCTTGGTTAAAGGAGCCAGTAAGGGAGAAGGATTGGGCAATCAGTTTTTGGGAAATATCAGAGAAACAGACGCTATACTTCACGTTCTGAGATGTTTTGAAGACGATAATATCGTTCATGTCGATGGGTCGGTCAACCCAATTAGAGACAAAGAAACCATCGATATCGAACTTCAGTTAAAAGATTTGGAAAGTACCGAAAAAAGAAGGGATAAAATTCAACGGGCTGCCAAGACGGGTAACAAAGAGGCTCAAAAAGAATTGGAAGTACTGAATAAAATTATTGCTGCCCTTGAAGCGGCTCAAAATGTAAGATCTATTTCCTTTTCTGAGGAGGATCGGATTCATTATATCAACTCTCTTCAATTGATTACCGATAAGCCGGTCATGTATGTTTGTAATGTCAGTGAGGATGCTGCGGTAAGCGGAAATAACTTTGTGGATCAAGTCAAAGAGATCGTCGCTCAAGAGAATGCCGAGGTGTTGGTTCTTGCAGTGAGCATAGAGGCCGATATCAATGATTTGGATTCCTATGAGGAAAGACAATTGTTTCTTGAAGATATGGGACTTAGCGAACCCGGTTCAGCCAAACTGATTCGATCGGCCTATCGGTTGCTGTCATTACAGACCTATTTTACTGCTGGAGAAAAAGAGGTGAGGGCATGGACCGTTAAAAAAGGAGCAACCGCCCCACAAGCGGCAGGAGTGATTCATACCGATTTTGAAAAAGGATTCATCCGAGCCGAAGTCATCTCTTACAAGGATTTCAGTGATTTTGGAAGCGAACAAAAAGTGAAGGAGGCCGGAAAAATGAGGGTAGAAGGGAAGGACTATGTTGTGCAAGACGGTGATGTGATGCACTTCCGTTTTAATGTTTAAATCGGCTTTTTGTTTTATTGCGCGGTAGAATCATAGATTACTACTTTTTCCCATAAGGGTTTAGCTTCTTCGATAAACAAAAGATGCCCAGGATCAGTTTGATAAGCATCGTGGGTTTTCAAATCGGGAAATGTAACCACCAAACTGTAGGTGTAGGAACGATCAATTACGGGTCGATCTGTTTCGGCGGGACTCCCTATGTGAGCGCCAATGACTTGAGTATTGTTGTCAATGAATTTATGGATTGCATGTTCAAAAGCTTTTCTGTCGTTTTGATCCTCGGGATGCTTTAACCAGAAAAAAACCATGTGGATGAAATTGCCTTTTATTTTTTGGGATGCTTTTATTTCTTTCATGGAGAGTAAATTTTATATTGTTTTATGGTGTTTAAAATGTTTTAATTTAAGGAAGGGCAATCTAAAAATAATTTTTCAAAAAGTCTTAGGAACCTCACTTGATCTTGAAACTTCTCAACAATCACAGATTGCATTTTGTTAATTTCTTTGGGCGGAATCAACCTTAAAATTGGTCTTCAAACTATAAATTAGCTTACGCATTATGACTACAGAAACTCAATACACCGAAGATAACATAAGATCTCTCGACTGGAAGGAACATATTCGTATGCGTCCGGGGATGTATATCGGTAAATTGGGGGATGGTTCTTCTCCAGACGACGGCATCTACATTCTTTTGAAAGAAGTTCTGGACAATTGTATTGATGAGTTTGTTATGGGCGCTGGAAAAACCATCGATATTGTCATCAAAGACAGTAAAGTCAGTGTTAGAGATTACGGCCGTGGAATTCCTTTGGGTAAGGTGGTAGATGTAGTTTCCAAAATGAATACTGGAGGAAAGTACGATTCCAGAGCTTTTAAAAAGTCAGTAGGATTGAATGGTGTAGGTACCAAGGCCGTCAATGCCTTGTCTTCTATGTTTAGGGTAGAATCGGTTCGAGATAATCAAACCACCTCTGCTGTTTTCGAATACGGAAATCTCATCGAACAAGAGCCCCTTGCCTCCAGTTCCAAAAGAAGGGGAACCCGAGTGATTTTTGAACCCGATACTTCGATTTTTAAAAATTATAAATACCGCTTAGAGTATGTTGAACGCATGCTCAAAAATTACGTATATCTCAATCCTGGGCTCACCATCGACCTTAATGGTGTTAAATTCTTTTCTGAGAATGGATTAAAAGACCTGTTAGAGGATCAAACCAATCCTTCAGATATTTTATACCCCATTATTCACTTGAAAGGGGAGGACATTGAAGTGGCCATTACCCACAGCAGATCGCAGTACAGTGAGGAGTATCATTCCTTCGTTAACGGACAAAACACCACCCAAGGAGGTACCCATCAGGTTGCTTTTAGAGAAGCCTTGGTCAAAACCATAAGGGATCACTTTGGAAAAAACTTTGATGCCTCCGATGTTCGAAAGTCCATTATTTCTGCCATAAGCATTAAGGTAATGGAACCCGTTTTTGAGTCGCAAACCAAAACCAAATTAGGATCGACTGAAATGGGAGACAAAATGCCCTCCGTTCGTTCCTACATCCATGATTTTTTGGGAACTCAACTCGACAACTATCTTCATAAAAATACCGAAACGGCAGAGGCCATACGTCGTAAAATTCTTCAAGCCGAAAGAGAACGCAAAGAACTGTCTGGAATACGTAAATTGGCCAAAGAAAGGGCTAAGAAAGCAAGTCTGCACAACAAAAAATTGAGAGACTGTAGGGTGCATTTGGGTGATTTAAAAAAAGACCGACGTTTGGAATCTACCATTTTCATTACCGAGGGCGACTCTGCAAGTGGTTCGATTACTAAATCAAGAGATGTCAATACTCAAGCGGTATTCAGTTTGAGAGGAAAACCGCTCAACACCTTTGGTATGACCAAAAAGATAGTGTACGAAAACGAGGAGTTTAACCTTTTGCAAGCGGCTCTCAATATAGAAGAAAGCATGGAGGACTTGCGTTACAACAATATTGTAATTGCAACCGATGCCGACGTAGATGGGATGCACATTCGCTTATTACTCATTACATTTTTTCTGCAATTTTTTCCAGAATTGATTAAAGAAGGACATTTGTATATTTTACAAACTCCATTGTTTAGGGTGAGGGACAAAAAGCAGACTTTTTATTGCTATAGCGAGCAAGAAAGAAAAGAAGCCATTCGAAAATTGAGTGGAAAACCCGAAATCACAAGATTTAAAGGCTTGGGAGAAATTTCTCCCGATGAGTTCAAATATTTCATTGGAGAAGACATCAGGTTGGATCCAGTCATGATGGACAAATCCACTACCACAGAAGATTTATTAGAGTTCTATATGGGAAAAAACACCCAGGATCGTCAAAAATTCATCATAGACAATCTCAAGGTTGAATTGGATGTGGCCGAAGAAATACTATCATAAATGGACGATTTAGAGTACGAAAAAATACCAGAAGGGATCAAGGAGGAAGATAGCCTCGTTAAGATCACCGGTATGTACAAGGATTGGTTCCTTGACTACGCCTCCTATGTTATTTTGGAACGAGCTGTACCGGCCATTTACGATGGATTAAAGCCTGTTCAACGTCGTATTCTTCATTCCATGAAAGACCTGGACGATGGCCGATATAATAAGGTCGCCAATATAGTAGGACACACCATGCAATATCATCCCCATGGAGATGCCAGTATTGCCGATGCTATGGTTCAAGTAGGACAAAAAGAATTACTGATCGATACTCAAGGAAACTGGGGTAATATCCTCACGGGAGATCGCGCAGCAGCATCAAGATATATAGAAGCGCGTCTCTCTAAGTTTGCGCTCGAAGTCGTCTTCAGTCCAAAAGTAACCGATTGGCAACTTTCTTATGACGGAAGAAAAAAAGAACCCGTTCACTTACCTGTAAAATTTCCTCTGCTACTGGCTCAGGGAGCCGAGGGAATTGCTGTTGGACTCTCTACCAAAATTCTCCCCCACAACTTTATAGAGCTGATGAATGCCAGTATTCAACATCTAAAAGGTAAAAAATACACACTCTATCCCGACTTTCAGACAGGAGGAATCATTGATATTCAAGCCTACAACGATGGATATAGGGGAGGCAAAATAAGGGTCAGGGCCAAGATCAGTCAGCTCGATAAAAACACACTGGTCATCAACGAAATTCCCTACGGAACTACGACCTCTGGCTTGATTGAAAACATCCTTAAAGCCAACGAAAAAGGAAAAATTAAAATCAAAAAAATTGAGGACAATACCGCAGCCAGTGTTGAGATCATCATTCATCTTCCTGCTGGAATTTCTCCTGATAAAACCATAGATGCCCTCTATGCTTTTACCGATTGTGAAAGCTCTATTTCTCCATTAGGCTGTGTAATCATAGACAATAAGCCCCACTTTATTGGCGTGAGTGAAATGCTTTCGCTTTCCACCGATCATACGGTTACCTTATTAAAAAAAGAGTTGGAAGTTCAGCTCGAAGAATTCGAAAATCAATGGCATAGCGCTTCCTTGGAAAGGATATTTATTGAAAATAGAATATACCGTGACATCGAAGAGGAAAATACTTGGGAAGGTGTTTTGGAGGCCATCAACAACGGACTTAAACCGCATATTTCCATACTGAAAAGACCAGTGGTAGAAGAGGATTTAGTGAAATTGACCGAAATCAGAATCAAGCGTATTTCTAAATTTGACATCGATAAAGCTCAGCAAAAAATCGATGCCTTGGAAGGGGATATTGCCGAAGTAAAAAACCACCTCACTCATTTGGTTGACTATGCAATCAACTATTTCACTCACTTGATCAAAACTTATGGAAAAGGAAAAGAGCGAAAATCTGAAATAAGAATCTTTGATGATGTGGATGCCAAGAAGGTAGTGGTCAGAAATCAAAAACTATATCTCAATCGAACCGAAGGTTTTATTGGAACCACGCTTAAGAAAGATGAATACCTCTGTGATTGCTCTGATATTGATGATATCATTGTTTTTACCAAAGAGGGAAAAATGCAAGTGGTTAAAGTAGATAGTAAAGTTTTTGTGGGTAAAGACATCATCCACGCAGCTATTTTTAAGAAAAACGATACCCGTACCATCTATAATATGATTTACAAAGACGGTAAAAATGGAAGTTCTTTCATCAAAAGATTTGCTGTAAAAGGGGTTACACGAGATAAAATTTACGATCTAACCCAAGGAAGTCCAGAATCAATGGTATATTATTTTTCTGCCAATCCCAATGGAGAGGCCGAAGTAGTGAGCATACTGTTAAGAAATACAGGGAAAGTCAAAAAATTAAAATGGGATTTAGATTTCGCAGATCTTCAAATCAAAGGAAGAGGAGTACGAGGGAATATCGTAACCAAGTACAATATACTCCGTGTAGAATTTAAAGAAAAAGGAGTTTCGACCTTAAAACCCAGAAAGATATGGTTTGACGAAACCATCAACAGACTCAATACCGATGGAAGGGGCACTTTATTGGGAGCATTCAAAGGGGACGATAAAATTTTAGTGATCAGCAAGGAAGGAGATGCCAAAGTAGTCACTCCCGAAATGACATTACATTTTGACGATAAGCTGATCCGAATCGAAAAATGGATGCCAAATAAACCCATAACTGCCGTTTATTACGATGGTGAAAAAGAAAGGGTTTTCATCAAAAGATTCCTCATTGAAAGTGAAACTAAAGAAGATAGATTTATAAAACCTGAGGGAGAATTGCTTTTCCTTAATACCGATTGGCGTCCGCTGATCACGGTAAATTTTCTTAAACCACGAGACAAAGACCCTATAGCTCCTTTGGAGGTCAATGTCGAAGAATTCATTGGAGTCAAAGGTTTCAAGGCCATAGGAAACCAATTGACGCTTCATAAAATCAAAAATGTAGAAATCAAGGAAATTCTACCCTATCAGGAAGAGGAGGAATTAATAGAAGAAATTGAAGTCAACGAGCAAGAAGAACTAAAGGCAGACGAAGATTCACAAATCAAATTGAATTTATAATTTTTTAGGCCTTTTCCTCAGCTTCATATTGATGAATTCTACGCCTAATGAAAAAGCAATGGCAAAATAGAGGTACCCTTTTGGAATAGATCCAACTTCTTGACCCAGTATTTGAGTATGTGACAGATGAGCAGCTTCGGCTAAGAGCATAAATCCAATCAATAAGAGAAAAGAAAGTCCCAAAACTTGTAAAGAGGGGTGTTGATTTACGAAATTTCCCACTGGATGAGTAAACAGCATCATGATCAGTATCGAAACGACGATCGCAATACCCATCACCCAGCTCGCATAAGGAAGTCCATTACTCATTCCTAAGGCGGTCAATATAGAATCTACAGAAAAAACAAGATTGATCAAGGTGATTTGCAAAACAGCCTTGGTCAGAGTCGTTTGACCTTTGGCTTGGAAATGTTTGTCCCCTTCAAGCTCCACCTTTTCGTAAATTTCTTTAGTGCTTTTGTACAACAGGAACAATCCGCCTAAGAATAATAAAATGGCTTGACCCGAAATTTCAGCATGGATGATTTTGTTGTCCAACTTGATCCAAGTGTCTTGCATGCGCATGAGTAAAGAAATACCCAACAACAAGACCAATCTGAGGATCATCGCCATGGCCATACCTAAACCAATAGCTCTTTTTTGTTGATGCTCTGACAGTTTTCCTGCAATGATGGAAACAAATAGAATATTGTCAATGCCAAGAACAATTTCTAAAAAAGTGAGTGTTAAGAGGGCAGATAAAACCTCTGTGGTAAAGAAAGATTCCATGAACTAATTGATTTTCTTAATCGTCCCCCTTTGCGTATTGTCATTCTTCCCTACAATAGAGTATTCAAAAGTATATTCGTTTTCTTGGGTAGAGAGAATTTTTATTTGAACAGGACGCTTGTCTTGGTTTGAAATGGGGTTCAGTTTGGTTAAAATACATTCACAATCATTGACCCACCGAATACGGGCAGAGTCAATTTTATTTTCGTAAGTCTCAATTTCTAAGGATTCACTTCTGGTAAAGTAAGAAGTTTTGATCTCTCCATTAACCAATGTGCTGAATTCAAAAGTTCCCGTATGAAATTTTTTACAATCTCTGTCCACACTGTAGCAAGAATAAAGGATTAAAAATCCAAAACAAATCCAAAGAGATGTGTTATTTTTTGGGAATAAACCTTTCAAAACTTCCATTTTCGTAAAGGTAAATGATTTCTTTGGGAGAAACACTTTCTTCAGAATGATTTGCAGTTTGATTTTGAATTTCAGGACTCACGTTCCATAAAGCCTCTGGAGAAACTTCTTTCAAAGTTGATTGAGGTTTTTCAATACTTTGATCAATAGTGTGGAATATATCTTCTTCCTCTTTTTTTGGACGAGTAGAGTGGGTCCCAACGATGAGCCATTCTAATGCTACTTCGTCAAAAGCCTCATAAATTTTCATTAAGAACTCTAAGCTGGGTTTATTTCTTCCAGAAAGTATATGAGACATAGCTGAGCGTTGTACACCAATCTTGGAGGCAAAAGCAGCAGCACTTAGCTGATGATGGTTTCTCACCTCCTCAATTCTTTCTATGATCTTATCAATGTTCAACATTGTAAACAATAATTCATTTACACAAATATATTTAATTTTTTTCAATTATTCCCGTCTTGCAAAAAGAGAAAAACATAAAACCATTTGTTGAATAATACACTATAAAATATTGATAATCAATTATATATTGTAAAATTAAATATTTTTAGATGCAAATGTTTACATTTATAACCAATTCTTGAATCAAAATGTTTAATAATGTGAATTTTAAACGTTTAAAATTGTAAACTTTGACTTGTTTACATTTGTGAAATATTTTGAAAAATGATTTCTCTTCAACGATATTTATCACCCGAAAAATGGGAGGCTTTAGTGCAGTCTTTGCCTTATAAACTCCCTACCGCTATTTTGGGGCATTCGGTAAAAGGCAAACCTATTAATGGACATCGATTGGGAACAGGCTCAAAAAAGGTCCTTTTATGGTCACAAATGCATGGAAATGAATCTACCACTACCCGAGCATTATTGGATTTACTGTACCATTTAGATACTGCGCCGGGAGCTGTATTATTAAAAGGTCTGACCCTGATGATTATTCCACAGCTGAATCCAGATGGTGCAGCCGCTTACACCCGTCTTAATGCCAATGGCGTGGACCTTAATAGAGACGCAATAGCACTTAGGGAGCCAGAAAGTAGGATATTGAATCGTGTTTTTGAGAATTTTACTCCCGATTTCTGCTTTAATCTTCACGGTCAGCGAACTATTTTTTCGGCAGGCAAATGGGGCAAACCGGCAACGCTTTCTTTTTTGTCTCCTGCGGCCGATGAGAAACGAACGATAACTCCTGAACGCGCCAAAGCCATGCAGCTCATAGCAGGGGTAAATAAAGAGTTACAACCCGCTATTCCAGATCAAATAGGCCGTTATGACGATACCTTTAATCCCAATTGTGTAGGAGATCGTTTTACTTCATTGGGGGTTCCCACGCTCTTGTTTGAGGCGGGACATTTTGGTCTCGATTATGATCGGAATTTTACGAAAGAAATGGTCTTAAAGGCCCTTATTTTTGCTCTAAATGCAATACATACCGACGGGTACTTAAATCATACTGTAGAGGAATACCACCTCATTCCCGATAATGAAAAAGATTATGTGGACTTGATCATTCAACAGGTTGATGTAAAGACGGAAGATGGTGTTTATAAAAATCAAGAGTTGGCGGTGCAATATAGAGAAGAAAAAACCGATAATGGTATTTATTTCAACCCCGTTTGCCACAGTTTTGGAGCAAAATTAGAGCTGTTATCCCACCGAATGGCAAATGCTAAAGAGATTCTGGAAACTCCCTTAATCGATTTTAGCCTCAATAAAAGTATTAAAATCTCTTAAAACCGAGTATTTTGATACGGTTATTGTAGTAAAAAACATTTTTCACTGAATATTATTAATAATTTTACGTTAAATTCGTGAAAAAACTATTAATTATGAATAAAGTAAAATTAGATGAAGTA